>Ga0209676_1000064_pt1 | contig 321700 bp, 284 predicted proteins | sample AraplaCvi_mLB_r2_FD_184282 | JGI IMG/M metagenome (GOLD analysis project Ga0209676, IMG submission 184282) | Arabidopsis root microbial communities from North Carolina, USA - plate scrape MF_Cvi_mLB_r2 (SPAdes) (version 2) | ecosystem: Host-associated > Plants > Roots > Endosphere | place... | reverse complement strand
GACTGGAAGAACAAGGAAACGTACGACGCGGTGACGGGCCTGGCGAAGGAACACTCGGGCGCCTACGGCATGGGCATCGACTACGCCTACACGATGGTGCACAAGGCCGCCCAGCGCACGCAGAGTGTCCATCCGTCGATCGCCCCGGTGCATGCACCGGTGACCGAATACTGACATCCACGGTGGGTGGCGCGGCATCGGAGCCGGGCCACCTGGAACAAGCGCACAAGGCAAAAGGCGGCAACCGCTATGACACGCCATCAACAACTCGGTCGTAAGCTGGAAATGGCCGCCGTCGCCTTCGCGACGGGATTCTCATCGCATGGGCACACCTCTTCGTCCCTTGGCATGTTGGCCGGAACGCTGGCGGTGTGCGCCCTGGTCGCACGCAGCGCGCTCAACCGCCGCCCCGCCACGGCGGAACTGGCCTGGGCAGCGCATTGATCGCATGGCCGGGCGCGTCCCCGGCTTGTAGAGCTTGTGACAGACTTGAAGTGCATGTTGCGGCAACCTACGATGCCCGGCATGGACACTTTTCCTTCCGCCACCTGGCGGCTCCTGATCATCAGCCTGCCGACGTCGGCAGCCACGGCCCGCATGCGCTTCTGGCGCGCGATCAAGGCGCTGGGTGGCGCGGCGCTGCGCGATGGCGTCTATCTGGTTCCTGACCGGGCCGAACTGCAGCCGCCCCTGCAGGCACTTGCCGACGATGCGGCGGAACAGGACGGCAAGGTCTGGCTGCTATCCGTCGTGGCCACGCAGGAACAGGAAGCCGACTATCGGCGACTGTTCGACCGTTCGGCCGAGTATGCCGACTGGACCGCTGAACTGGCGGCCGCCCGCGAGGCCATCACCGGCCTGAACGAAGCCGAGCTGTTGCGCGCAGCGCGCCGGTTGGGACGTGGTTACGACGCGATCCGCAAGATCGACTTCTTCCCCGGCGAGCCCGCCGCGATTGCCGAGGCAAAGTGGCGCGATTTCAATGCCGCGGTGGATGCCGCGCTGTCTCCCGGCGAGCCGCATGGCGTCTCCGGTGCCATCGCCAGGCGCGACCCCACGCAGTATCAGGGGCGCTGCTGGGCCACGCGCAAGCACCTCTGGGTCGACCGCGTCGCGTGCGCCTGGCTGATTCAGCGTTTTATCGATCCCCATGCCCGGTTCCTGTGGCTCGATGACGTGCGGCAGTGCCCGGACGATGCCCTCGGCTTCGATTTCGACGGCGCGACGTTCACGCATATCGGCGACCGCGTGTCGTTCGAGGTGCTGATGGCGAGCTTCGGGCTGGACGAGGACAAGGGGCTGTCGAAGCTGGCGCAACTGATTCACGTACTCGATGTCGGTGGGGCGCCGGTCGCGGAGGCCAGCGGGTTCGAGGCCGTGCTGACCGGGGCGCGCACCCGTATGCCGGACGACGACGCGTTGCTGCGCGACATGAGCCCGGTACTGGATTCCCTTTACACCCACTACGGCAGCGCCAGCCGCCGCAAACGGTAGCACCCTGGGAACATTGCACATGAATCCGCAAGACACGCCTCCCACTGGGGACATCGGCCAGGACGGCCCCCGTTACGGCCTCTGGCAGCTGGTCTGCTACATGCTGCGCCTGGGCACGCTCGGCTTTGGCGGGCCCGTGGCGCTGGCTGGCTACATGCATCGCGATCTGGTCGAGCGCAGGCACTGGATCACCGATGGGGACTACAAGGAGGGCATCGCGCTGGCGCAACTGGCGCCAGGGCCGATGGCCGCGCAGCTTGCCATCTATCTGGGATATGTCCACTACCGCATCGTCGGCGCCACGCTGGTCGGCGTTGCCTTCGTCCTGCCGTCGTTCCTGATGGTGCTGGCGCTGGGCTGGGCCTATACGACGTTCGGTGGCCTGACGTGGATGCAGTCGGTGTTCTACGGCGTTGGCGCGGCGGTGATCGGCATCATCACGCTCAGCGCGTACAAGCTGACCAACAAGAGCGTGGGCCGGGACCCGTTGCTGTGGGGCATCTATCTGGTGCTGGGCGCGGTCACGGTCATCACCGAATCCGAAATCGCGTGGCTGTTCCTGGCCGCCGGGCTGCTGGTGTGGTTCTGGCGCGCGCCGCCGAAGTGGCTGCGCGAGCGGGGCGTCAATGCCGTCGCCGCCGCGCAGTTGCCGATGGCCGGCGGATTCGCCAGCAGCCTGGACTGGCCGCTGCTGATGCAGATCGGCGTGTTCTTCGCCAAGGCCGGGGCGTTCGTATTCGGCTCGGGGCTGGCCATCGTGCCGTTCCTGTACGGCGGCGTGGTGACCGAGCACCACTGGCTCAATGACAAGCAGTTTGTCGATGCCGTGGCCGTGGCCATGATCACGCCCGGCCCCGTGGTGATTACCGTGGGCTTCATCGGCTATCTGGTGGCCGGCTTGCCCGGCGCGGTGGTGGCCGCGCTGGCCACGTTCCTGCCTTGCTATCTGTTTACCGTCATCCCGGCGCCCTACTTCAAGAAGTACGGCAAGCGGCCGGCCATCATCGCCTTCGTGGACGGCGTGACGGCGGCGGCCGTGGGCGCCATCACGGGCGCGGTGATCGTGCTGGCCCGGCGCTCGCTGGTCGATGTCCCGACCGTGGCGCTGGCCCTGGTGACCGTGCTGTTGCTCTGGCGTTTCAAGAAACTGCCAGAGCCGGTGATCGTGCTCGGTGCGGCCGTTATCGGGCTGATCGTCTATCCGCTGCTGCGGGGCTGATGTCGGCCGGCGTCGGCGGATGTTCAGGAGCCAATCATGAAATGGATCACGCGGGAACGCCCCAAGATCGACCGGATTGCCTGTCCCTGGCTGGTGGCCCGGTTTATCGATCCTTCGCCAGAGTTTCTTTATGTGCCGGCCGGCGACGTGCTGGCCGAGGCGCAGCGCAGCGGGGCGATTCCCTACGACATCCCCGGCGTCGAACTGTCGCACGAAGGCGACCTGTGCAGTTTCGACGCCTTCCTGAAGAAATACGGCCTGGACGAGCCATCGCTCGACCAGCTTGCCGCCATCGTCCGGGGTGCCGACACGTCGCGGCTGGACCTCACCCGCGAGTCCGGCGGCCTCTATGCGATATCGCTGGGCCTGTCGAAGACCTTCGCCGACGACCACGACATGCTGCGGCAGGGCATGGTGATGTACGACGCCCTGTATGCCTGGTGCAAGCACTGCCAGGCCGAGACGCACAATTGGCCACCGATCATGCCGGCTTGAACGATCGCCACGAAAAGTGCCTTTTAGATATCAATCGCGGGGCGGATGACATCAGGCGCGGCGCCGATCACGGCCTGCCGCGCCTTGCGTCCCTGTAGAATGTCGGCCTGTTGGCTGGTCACCCGGCGCTGCTCATCGGTCAACCCGGTTGGCCAGGACGCCAGATGGCCAATTGCTCACGCGTTCAGCGATCTCTGCGGATCGCCTTGCCGAATCGCCTGATCCGCGCCCACTTCCCGACGTTCATACCATGCCGGCGCACAACCCGGCGCGGCGGGGCAATTGTGCGCGGCGCCGGGCGTTGCCTGGCCGTGAGCCCCAGTTGCGCCCACGGGCGCGAATGGTGCCGGTGGCGGCGATCCTGCCATCGGTGCGGCGGCACGCGTTGCCGCACCCTTAATCTCTCCTCGACATCATGAAAAAAATAGCAGCCGTTCTCCTGATCTCCGGTCTTTCGTTGCTGGCCGCCTGCGGCAAGAGCGACCCGACACCGGCGGCGAAGCCCGCCAGCGCCAGCACCAGCATCGTGGTGGGCCTGGACGACAACTTCCCGCCGATGGGTTTCCGCGATGCCAACAACCAGCTGGTCGGCTTCGACATCGACATGGCGAAGGAAGCGGCGCAGCGGCTTGGCTTGACGGTGGATTTCAAGCCGATCGACTGGAGCGCCAAGGAAGCCGAACTGAACGGCAAGCGCGTTGACGTGCTGTGGAACGGCCTAACGATCACCGAGGACCGCAAGAAGAACATCAGCTTCACCGCGCCGTACATGACGAACCACCAGATCGTCATCGTGACCGAAAAGTCGCCGATCCAGACCAAGGCCGACCTGGCCGGCCGCATCGTCGGTGCGCAGGACGGCAGCAGCGCCGTGGACGCGATCAAGAAAGAGGCCGCCGTGGCCGCCAGCCTGAAGGAACTGAAGTCGTTTGGCGACAATGTGACGGCGCTGATGGACCTGTCGGCGGGCCGCCTCGACGCCGTGGTGGTCGACGAAGTGGTGGGCCGCTACCTGGCCAGCAAGCGCGCCGGCGAATACCGCATCCTGACCGAGAACTTCGGCACGGAAGACTACGGCGTGGGCGTGCGCAAGGACGACGGCGAACTGCTGGACAAGCTGAACAAGACGCTGGCCTCGATGAAGCAGGACGGCACCGCCGCACGCATCGCCACCCAGTGGTTCGGCGCGGACATCACGAAGTAAGGACAGCCACCTTGCAGGTGGCGCAGGGTTCGGGAAAGCAAGCAAATTGCACCGGCCCTGTTGCACCTGCATCGTAATGTTTGAGCATGGACTACGTTCTTTCTCTCCTGCCTCCGATGATGGAAGGGGCCAGGGTCACCCTGACCCTGTTCGCCATCACGCTCGGGCTGTCGGTGCCGTTGGGCCTGGCGCTGGCCCTGTTGCGGATCTCGGCGTGGGCGCCGGTCAGCGCCCTGGTGAATGGCTATATCTGGCTGATGCGCGGCACGCCGCTGATGCTGCAGATGCTTTTCATCTACTTCGCGCTGCCGTTCGTGCCATATGTCGGCATCCGGCTGCCCGATTTCCCCGCGGCCGTGGTCGCGTTTGCGCTGAACTACGCGGCGTACTTCGCCGAGATCTTCCGGGCCGGCATCCAGTCGGTGGAGCGCGGCCAGTACGAGGCCAGCAAGACGCTGGGCCTGAGCTACTTCCAGACCATGCGCCGGATCGTGCTGCCGCAGATGATCGGCCGCGTGCTGCCCCCGGTGAGCAACGAGACCATCACGCTGGTCAAGGACACCTCGCTGATCTACGTGCTGGCGCTCAATGACATCCTGCGCACGGCGCGCAGCATCGTGCAGCGCGATTTCACGACAACCCCGTTCCTGGTGGCCGCACTGTTTTACCTGGTGATGACGCTGGTTCTGACGTGGCTCTTCCAACGCCTCGAAAAACGCTATGCAAGATACGATCAATGAGAACGCCGGCGTGCGCGAGCGCCCATTGATGGTGTCGGCCCGCGACATTCACAAGTCCTTCGGCGCGCTGGAGGTGCTGAAGGGCGTGTCGCTGTCGCTGCGCAAGGGCGATGTGACCGCCGTCATCGGGCCGTCGGGCTCGGGCAAGAGCACGCTGCTGCGGTGCATGAACCATCTGGAACTGATCGACCGGGGCACGCTGGAAATCGAAGGCGAAGCGCTGGCGACCACCGACGCCAGCGGCGTGCACTACGCCAGGGGTGCCGATCTGCGTCGTATTTGCGCCAGAATGGGCATGGTGTTCCAGTCGTTCAACCTGTTTCCGCACCTGACCGTGCTGCAGAACCTGATCGAGGCACCGATGACGGTCAAGCGCATGTCGCGCGACCGCATCGTGCCGCTGGCCGAGGATCTGCTGCGCAAGGTCGGCCTGTTCGACAAGCGCGACAGTTATCCATCGCGGCTGTCCGGCGGCCAGAAGCAGCGTGTGGCGATTGCCCGCGCGCTGGCCATGGAGCCGGACATCATGCTGTTCGACGAGCCCACTTCGGCGCTCGACCCCGAACTGACCGGCGAAGTGCTGCGCACCATGCGCCAGCTGGCCGACGAGCACATGACGATGCTGGTGGTCACGCACGAAATGGGTTTCGCGCGCGAGGTGGCCAACCATGTGGTCTTCATGGATGGCGGCAGGGTGGTGGAGGAAGGCCCGCCGGCGCAGTTGTTCGGGGCGCCCGTCCAGGCGCGGACGCGGGAATTCCTGACACGCGTGTTCTGAGGCGTGCGCCGGCCCGCCCGGCTGGCACGCCAGGCGCGTGTCCTTTTGTCGCGTTTGCATCAAATCTGTTGCAGGTAGAATGCGCACCGCGGCACACGGTCCTCGTGTGCCGACCGTGACTGCAGGTGCCGGCGAGCGACTCGCCGGTTAAACGGGAAACAGGTGCGCCGCCGATCGTCCAGATTTCGACGAAAACGGCCATGCCTGTGCTGCCCCCGCAACGGTAAGCAGGTTGGGAACCGTCAGGCCGATCCCTAGCGATCGGCGGTCACTGTGCCAGCACATGGCGCGGGAAGGCGATGGCATCCCCGGCGCGCGAGCGCCGCCCTGCAAGCCCGGATACCGGCCTGTTGTCATCATCGATTCCTATTGTCCGGGCGGGGTCGTCCGGCTTCACGATGACACACAACCTGTCCGCGCCTTCCGCCGGCCGCCCGCGCCCGGCCCAGTTCCGCTCAGGCTCGGCGCCTGCGCGTCGGCCGCATCTGCTGGCTGCCTCGCTTGGCGCCGTCGCCAGCCTCCATTTCCCTGGTGCATGGGCCCAGGAGGCCGCTCCCGACCGGAAGGCAGGCACGCTGCCGGCTGTCACGGTCAGCGGGTCGGCTGGGGCCGACCAGCCCGGGCTAGCCCTGTCCACGCCCGAATACACAGGCAGCCGCCTGGGCCTGACCCCGCTGGAAACACCAGCCAGCGTCGAAGTGCTCAGCGGCGAGGCGATCCGTGAGCGCGGCGACCAGTCCGTGCGCGAGGCGGTGACGCGCGCCACCGGCATCACGGGCAACCCGGCGCCCGGCAACGGTGGCACGTCGCTCACGGCCCGTGGCTTCTCCGGCCAGGGCTCCGTCATGCAGCTGCTCGACGGCACGCGCATGTACGTGGCCTCGGGCACCGTCACGTTTCCGTTCGATACCTGGTCGGTGGATCGCATCGAAGTGCTGCGTGGGCCGGCATCGGTCATGTATGGCGAAGGGGCTATCGGCGGCGTGGTCAACGTGGTGCAGAAGAAGCCGATCCGCGGGCCCATCGAGAACGAATTCCAGATCACCGGCGGCACCGAGAAGACCGCACGCGTGGCGTTCGACAGCGGCGGCAGGGTCAACGACAACCTGTCGTACCGCTTCGCCACCGCCTACAACCGCTCCGCCGGCTGGGTCGATCGCGGGGATTCGAACAACCTGATGGTGTCGGCGTCGGTACGGCTGGACGTCAATCCGGACTTCAACCTGACGCTGTCCTATGACGACGGCACCCAGCATCCGCAGCAGTACTTCGGCGTGCCGCTGGTGAACGGCAGCCTGGACACGTCGCTGCGCAAGAAGAACTACAACGTGGGCGATGCCCAGATCAGCTACCGCGACCGCTGGACGCGCCTGAACGCCGAATGGGCGCCCAACGACCGCGTCACGGTGCGCAACCAGTTCTATTACCTGACCAGCCACCGCCACTGGCGCGACAGCGAGACCTACGCGTTCCAGCCGGCAACGTCGCAGGTGCGCCGCACCGACTATCTGGAAATCCTGCACGACCAGGAGCAGGTGGGCAACCGCGCGGACCTGACCGTCAAGAGCCGGCTGTTCGGGCTGGAGAACGCCACGACGGTCGGCTTCGACATCAACAAGATCAACTTCACCCATTCGAACAACTCGCCGTATGGCGGATCGTCGACGGTCAATGCGTACGACTTCGATCCGGGGATGTTCTTCAGCCCGCCGGGCATCGTCACCTCGCCGCGCCTGCGGACCAATACCACGCAGTACGCGCTGTTCGGCGAGCATCGTATTTCCTTTACGCCGCAGTGGTCGGTGATCGGCGGCGTGCGCTTTGACCACGCCCGGCTGTACCGCACCGATCTGGTCGCCAACTCGGGCTGGGAGAAGTCCTTCGCCAACACAACGTGGCGCGTGGGCACGGTGTACCAGTTCACGCCGGCGCTGTCGGTCTACGCGCAGTACGCCACGGCCACCGATCCGCTTGGCGCGCTGGTGACGACGAACGACGCGCAGCGCAATTTCGAACTGGCCACCGGCAAGCAGGTGGAAGTGGGGGTGAAGCAGGCGTTCTGGGGCCGTCGCGGCGAATGGACACTGGCGGCCTACGAGATCCGCAAGAACAACCTGCTGTCGCGCGACCCGGTCAATCCGACGATTACCCAGCAGGTGGGCCAGCAGTCGTCGCGCGGGCTGGAGGCATCGGCCAGCGTGGAAGTGCTGCGCGGCCTGCGCCTGGACGTCAACGGCACGGTGCTGCGCGCGCGCTACGACGACTTCACCGAGTCGGTGGGCGGCGTGGCGGTGTCGCGTGCCGGCAATGTGCCGGCCAGCGTGCCGCAGCAGGCCGCCAACGCCTGGCTGAGCTGGAATGTCATGCCGCAATGGACGTTCGCCGCGGGCCTGCGTTACGTGGGCGGCCGCTATGCGGACACGGCCAACAAGGTGCGCGTGCCCAGCTATACGACGGTCGATACCGCGCTGTCGTGGCGCGTGACCAAACAGGCGGCGCTGACGCTGCGCGTCTACAACCTGTTCAACCGCGACTACGCCGAATCGTTCTCCAACGGCGGCCAGCAGTGGCTGCTGGGCCGTCCGCGCGCGGCGGAACTGTCGGCGAACGTCTACTTCTGAGTGGGGAGGGGCATGACTGTCGAGTGGGGGGAGCATGGCTGTCACGGAAACGTCACATCGCCAGCTTACATTTTCGTTCGACCATGCAAAGTGAGCGAATGAGCGTCGATGAGCCTGACCCTGCGGCAACGTGAAATCTTCGGCTGGCTGAACGATGCCGGCTACCTCAGTACCGAACAACTGGCCAGCCGCTTTGGCGTCAGCAGCCAGACCATCCGGCGCGACATCAACGAACTGAGCGTGCAGGGTCTGGCGCGACGGATGCACGGCGGGCTGAGCCTGCCGGCCAGCCAGCACAACATCAGCTACCTGCAACGCAGTACCGCGCATGTCGAGCGCAAGCGGCGCATTGCCGAGGTGGCCATCGGCATCGTCGAGGCCGATGCCACGGTCTTCCTGGGCTATGGCACCACGGTGGCCGACTTTGCCCGCGCACTGCCGGACGACCTGCCCCTGCGCGTGATCACCAACAACCTAGGCGCCGTCCATGCGCTGGCCGACAAGCCCCGCATCGAAACCTGGGTGTCTGGCGGACGGCTGCGTGGCGGCGATTTCGATGTGATGGGCAGTGCCACCTTGGATTTTGTACGACGTTTTCGGGCGCATGTGGCGATCTGCAGCGCCGCGGGCATCGACGCTGACGGCACGTTCTACGAATTCCAGCCGGAAGAGGCCGAATTGAGTCAGGTGCTGCTGTCGCACAGCCATTTGCGCGTGCTGCTGGCCGACAGCAGCAAGTGCCTGCGCAACGCGCCGTGCCGTGTGGCCGGTCTGGACCAGATCGACCACCTGTTCACGGACGCCGAAGCCACCGAAGCGCTGCCGACGCTGCCGCACCTGTGCGAGCGCGCTGGCGTGGCGCTGCACCTGTGCTGAGTCCACCAACACCGATCCACATGGCGTCGTCCTTGCTGAGCCCGCCAACCCGATCCACATGGCGTCGTCCTTGCTGAGCCCGCCACCGCCGATCCACATGGCGTCGTCCTTTATCGTCGATCGAGGGGCGCCTGAGGGTGGCCTCGGTTGACGGGGTGATCGCCCGGCCCGGCTGTCGGGGCAGTAGGGGTGCCGGGTGCCGGGCGGGAAGGTATGTCACGCGCCACATTTGCGCGCTTGCTTTGGCGGATGCGAGACCTATGCTGAATCACACCGATCTCCGGCGTGTCACTACCACCAAAAGGGTCCCATGGCATCCACCGCGCCTACTCCAACGCCCGCCCACGCGCCGGCCGCCCACTGGCTGCGCTGGCTGCCCGGACTGGCCATGCTGCGCACCTACGAGGCAGCCTGGCTGCCGCGTGACCTCGCTGCCGGGCTGGTCCTGACCACGATGCTGGTGCCGGTGGGCATCGCCTATGCCGAGGCGTCGGGCGTGCCCGGCGTGTACGGGCTCTACGCGACGATCATCCCGCTGCTGGCCTATGCGCTGTTCGGGCCAAGCCGCATCCTGGTACTTGGGCCCGATTCCGCGCTGGCCGCGCCGATCCTGGCGGTGGTGCTGGGCATGTCCGGCGGAGACCCGATGCGTGCCGTGGCCACCGCCAGCCTGATGGCCATCGTCGCGGGCCTGTTCTGCATCGTGCTGGGCCTGCTGCGGCTGGGGTTCATTACCGAACTGCTGTCCAAGCCGATCCGCTACGGCTATATGAATGGCATCGCGCTGACGGTGCTGGTCAGCCAGCTGCCAAAGCTGTTCGCGATCAAGATCGACGATGCCGGGCCGCTGCGCGAGCTGTGGTGGCTGGCGCAGGCCATCGCCGATGGCAAGACCAACTGGTACAGCTTCGCCGTGGGCGCTGCCAGCCTGGTGTTGATCCTCTTTCTCAAGCGATTCGAGCGCGTGCCGGGCATCCTGATCGCCGTGGTGCTGGCCACGCTGGCGGTCAGTGTGTTCCGGCTGGATAACCAGGGTGTGAAGGTGCTGGGCGAGATCCCGCAGGGGCTGCCGATGTTCGCGCTGCCGTGGTTCAGCGGGGTGGATATCGTCCGGATCGTGCTGGGCGGCTGTGCCGTGGCGCTGATCGCCTTTGCCGATACCAGCGTGCTGTCGCGCACCTATGCCGCGCGCACCCATACGCGGGTGGATCCGAATCAGGAGATGGTGGGCCTGGGCGTGGCAAACCTGGCGGCCGGGCTGTTCCAGGGGTTTCCGATCAGCAGCAGCGCGTCGCGCACGCCGGTGGCCGAGGCAGCCGGCGCCCGCACGCAGCTGACTGGCGTGGTTGGCGCCATTGCCGTGGCGGCCCTGCTGCTGGTGGCGCCCAACCTGCTGCGGTACCTGCCTAACAGCGCGCTGGCCGCCGTGGTGATCGCCGCGGCCATCGGCCTGTTCGAGTTCAGGGACCTGCAGCGCATCTATCGCATCCAGCAGTGGGAGTTCTGGCTGTCGATGCTGTGCTTTGCCGCCGTGGCCGTATTCGGCACGATTCCCGGCATCTGCCTGGCCGTGGTCCTGGCCGTGATCGAATTCCTGTGGGACGGCTGGCGGCCGCACTTCGCGGTACTGGGCCGGGTGCCGGGCCTGCGCGGCTACCACGACCTGAAGCGCTATCCCCATGCGGCGCTGATCGACGGGCTGGTGCTGTTCCGCTGGGACGCGCCGCTGTTCTTTGCCAATGCCGAACTGTTCCAGCAGCGCCTGACAGAGGCCGTGGAGGCGGCGCCGAAGCCGGTGCGCTGGGTGGTGGTGGCGGCCGAGCCGGTCACCAGCGTGGACGTCACGTCGGCCGACATGCTGCGCGAACTGAGCCAGAACCTGGCGGCGGACGGCGTGGCTCTGCATTTCGCGGAAATGAAGGACCCCGTCCGCGACAAGCTGCGGCGCTTCGAGCTGACCGAGACATTCCCCAACGATCGCTTCCATCCCACCGTGGGGAGCGCCGTGGACGACTATCTGGCCAGCATCGGTGCCCGGAAACTGGACGAATGACGATGGAGCGAGGCACGGCCGACGGCGGGCCGGTTCGCCGCGTCAGCCCCCGCTGGCGCCCATCGCCCCGAACCGCCACGACAACCGCCGCGCCGCCTGCCTGACCAGTTGGGCCACATCGCCGTCCAGCGCGCTGTCGAAGCTGCCGCTGCTGCCCATCACGGCGATGACCAGCGCCAGCGCGCCGGTGTGGTCGAACACCGGGGCGGCCAGTGTGTCGATGCCGGGCACGGGACGGCTGACGGCGTTGTCGATGCCGTCGTCGCGGATCTTGCGCCAGCGCGGGATGGCGGCCCGCTGCATCGCCGTATCCACGGGCGAGCCCGCCATGCGGATCGCATCCTGCGCCAGCGCCTGGGTCAGTACGTCGTCGGGCAGATGGGCGGCAAACGTGCGGCCGATGGCCGTGTTGACCATCGACAGCACCGTGCCCACGCGCAGGCTGACGTGCTGCGGACGCGACGCTTCTTCCAGCCGGACCACCGTGGGCCCAAGGGGGCCGAACACCGCCATCGCCACCGACAGCCCGGTGGCATGCGCCAGCGCCACCACCTCGGGCTCGGCCTCACGCGTGGGCGACAGGCGCTGCAGCGCCACCAGGCCCATCTCCAGCGCCAGCATGCCGGCCTCGAAATCGCCGTCGGCATTGCGCGCTAGCAGGCCGATCTTCTGCAGGCTGACCAGATGCGGGAACGCCTTGGCCGGCGCCATGCCGGCGGCGCGCGCCAGTTCGCCCAGCGACAGCGGACGGCCCGCGTCGGCCAGCGCATTGAGCAACTGCCCGGTATTGTCGAGCGACTGGATGCCGCGCTGGGGTTTGCTGTCTTCCAGTTCGGTCATGTCGTCTCCATTGCCTGCGCGATGTCGTCGATGGCGCTGCGCAGCGCACGTGCCACCGGGCCCTGCCAGTCGACGTCGATGGCGCCGGTGGATCCGATGGCGGTCAGCACCAGGTGCAGCGTGCCATCGGCATCGACCAGCGGCATCGCCACGCTGCTGACGGCCGGGCTGGGCGAATCGATGCTGCGTTCCATGCCGCGCTGGCGCACGGCGGCCAGTTGATCCATGAAGGCGGGCAAGGCATCCGCAGCGGCGCCGGCCTGCTGCTGGCCCCAGATCGGCTGCCAGTGCGCGGGCGGCTGGAACGCGCAGTACGTGCGGCCGGTGGCCGTGGTGGCCAGGGCCATGACCGTCCCCACATGCAGGTTGACGTGCAGCGGCGAGCCGGCGGACGCGTAATGGACGATGGTCGGCCCCTGCGGCGTGGGCAGGCTGACGGCCACGTTCCAGCCGATGGCCGACGCCAGTGCCTGCACGTGCGGCACGGCCGCGCGGTACGCGGGCGTGTGATCGAGATGCAGCATGCCCAGGCGCAATGCCAGCGGCCCGGGTTCGTAGCTGCCGTCAAGATGATCGCGCTTGATGAGCCCGAGCCTCGTCAGGCTGACCAGGTAGGTATGCGCCTGCGCCGGCGCCAGTTGCGCGGCGGCCGCCAGTTCGGCCAGGGCCAGCGGCCGGCGTGCATCGGCCAGCGCCTGCAGCAGGCGGCCGCCAACCTCCACGCTCTGGATGCCGCGCTGTGTCTTGCCGGCGGATTCGCCCGGGGGTCTTGCCATGCCTGCTTGCTGCCCTGTCTGTCGGAAAGAGCCCAATGGTACGCGATGCATCGCCCACGGGCGGCCTGTCAGGCGCTTGAGGCGGCCCCTGGGCATCGGGGTTTTCCCGCGTCACCCACGCTGCGTCAAGGGCTGGCTGGTAATTTAGCAAATAGCAATTGTATTTGCCATTGACTAAAAATAGCCGTCTTCCTAAGATTCATTCACGCCGATCCCGCAGCGTGATCGCCCCATCCATCCCCATACCGAAGATAACGAGGCAGACATGGCAAAAGCATTCGCATCCCAGGCCGACCTGGAAGCCAAGCAGATCACCTTCACCCAGCTTTCCGAAAACGCCTGGGCCTATACGGCCGAGGGCGACCCCAATTCGGGCGTGATCATTGGCGACGACGGCGTGATGATCGTGGACACCACCGCCACGCCGGCCATGGCGCAGGACCTGATTGCCCGCATCCGCGAGATCACCGACAAGCCGATCAAGTACGTGGTGCTGTCGCACTACCACGCGGTGCGCGTGCTTGGCGCGTCGGCCTACTTTGCCGAGGGCGCGCAGCAGATCATCGCCAGCCGTGGCACCTACGAGATGATCGTCGAGCGCGGCGAGGCCGACATGAAGTCCGAGATCGAACGCTTTCCGCGCCTGTTTGCCGGCGTGGAAACCGTGCCGGGCCTGACCTGGCCGACGCTGGTCTTCGAGCGCGAGATCACGCTGTTCATGGGCAAGCTCGAAGTGCGCATCGCCCACCTGGGCGCCGGGCACACCAAGGGCGACACCGTGGTGTGGCTGCCCCAGCAGAAGGTGCTGTTCTCGGGCGACCTGGTGGAGTACGACGCCGCCTGCTACTGCGGCGACGCCCAGCTCGAACAATGGCCGGCCACGCTCGATGCGCTGGCCGCGCTGCAGCCCGAGAAGCTGGTGCCGGGCCGCGGCCCCGCGCTGACCACCCCGGCCGACGTGGCCAAGGGCCTGGCCTACACCAAGGATTTCGTCACCACGCTGCTGCAGGCCGGCCGCGAAGCCGTGGCCGACAAGCTCGACCTGAAGGCCGCCATGGCGCATACGCGCAAGTCGATGGACCCGAAGTTCGGCCACGTGTTCATCTACGAGCACTGCCTGCCGTTCGACGTGTCGCGTGCGTTCGACGAGGCGTCCGGCATCACGCATCCGCGCATCTGGACGGCGCAGAGGGATCAGGAAATGTGGGCGGCCTTGCAGGCGTAAGCAAGCGCAAGCAGGCGCAAGCCGGTGCGATGGTTTTCTCCCCTCGCCCGCACGGCGGGGGAGGGGCGGGAGAGGGGCGGGTGAGAGGGGCGAGGGAAGGGCAGGCAGTCCCAATGGCCAAGGGTAGCAGGCAGAACCGCCAGGTCCTCTCCCCCAACCGCTCTCTCACTGCGCACGAGAGCGGCGCAAAAGAACGCAACCACATACAAGTGGACGGAGACACCATGAGCAGTACCGAAGTCGACATCGACTACCAGAAGCAGACCTACGCCTACGTGCCGTGTGCCGAGCAGCAGGCGGGCCACCGGGCCGAGGGCCCGCATCCCGTGATCGTGGTGGGCGCGGGGCCGGTGGGACTGGCTACCGCGATCGACCTGGCGCGCCACGACGTGCCGGTGGTGCTGGTCGATGACGACTGCACGCTGTCCACCGGATCGCGCGCGATCTGCTTCGCCAAGCGCACGCTGGACATCTTCGACCGCCTGGGCTGCGGCGACCGCATGGTCGACAAGGGCGTGCGCTGGCATGTGGGCAAGGTGTTCCTGCAGGACCGCCAGATCTACGCGTTCGACCTGCTGCCCGAGGCCGGCCACCAGCGTCCGGCGTTCATCAACCTGCAGCAATATTACGTCGAGGGCTACCTGCTCGATTGCGCACGGGCGATGCCCAATATCGACATCCGCTGGAAGAGCCGCGCCGTGGCCGTGGAACAGCACGCCGACCACGTGGCGCTGACCATCGAGACCCCCGACGGCTGCTACACGCTGTGCGGCCGCTACGTGGTGGCGGCCGACGGGTCGCGCAGCCCGCTGCGCAAGATGCTGGGGCAGGAAAGCCATGGCCATACGTTCCGCGACCGCTTTCTGATAGCCGATGTGAAGATGGAGGCGCCGTTCCCCGCCGAACGCTGGTTCTGGTTCGACCCGCCCTTCCATCCAAACCAGTCGGTGCTGCTGCACCGCCAGCCCGACAACGTCTGGCGCATCGACTTCCAGCTGGGCTGGGATGCCGACCCCGTGGCCGAGAAGGCGCCCGAGCGCGTGATCCCCCGCGTGCAGGCGCTGCTGGGCCCCGACGCGAAGTTCGAACTGGAATGGGTCAGCGTCTACACGTTTGCGTGCGTGCGCATGGACAGCTTCCGCCATCGCCGCGTGCTTTTCGCCGGCGATGCCGCGCACGGGGTCTCCCCGTTCGGCGCGCGTGGCGCCAACAGCGGCGTGCAGGACGCCGAGAACCTGGCCTGGAAACTGGCCTATGTGCTGCAGGGCAAGGCGCCCGACAGCCTGCTGGACACCTACGCCAGCGAACGCGAATACGCGGCCGACGAGAACATTCGCAATTCCACGCGCGCCACCGACTTCATCACGCCGAAGAGCGCGGTCAGCCGGGTGTTCCGCGACGCCGTGCTGACGCTGGCGCGCGATCACGCGTTCGCGCGGCAGCTGGTCAACAGTGGCCGCCTTTCGGTGCCGGCCGTGCTGCACGATTCGACGCTGAATACGGCCGATGCCGATGCATTCGGCGGCGCCATGGCGCCGGGGGCGGCATGCGTGGACGCACCCGTTGCCGATGCGGCCGGCAAGCCGTGGCTGCTGCAGCACCTGGGCAACGCGTTCGTGGTGCTGGTATTCGGCCCGCCGGCCGGGCTCGATGCCGCGCAGGCCGAGGCGCTGCGCACGCTGCAGCAGGGCGGCATTCCGCTGCGCGTGGTGTTTGTCACCGACGCGGCCATTTCGGCATCGGCACAGGCCTGGCCCGGTGCCACGGTGCTGCGCGATGCCGAGGGCCTGGCGGCCGGCCGCTACGACGCGCGCGCCGGCACCTGCTACCTGATCCGGCCGGACCAGCACGTATGCGCGCGCTGGCGCGGTGTCGATGTGGCCGGCATCGCCGCGGCGCTGGCCCGTGCCACCGGCAACGCCCCGGCATCCCATACCCTGACGCCATCCGCCCCGGTACAGGCGGCGGCGCTGGCCTGAAGTCCGAACGCAGCCATCCGAAGGAGACAGGCCCCATGCCGCTCAATACCGCCCCCAACCTGGCGCGCCCCGACGACTTCTACGAGGCGCTGATCGACATGCACCGTGACCTCGACGATGCCGCGAGCCAGGCCGTCAATGCGCGGCTGATCCTGCTGCTGGCCAACCATATCGGCGATCACGACACACTGGCCGAGGCCGTGCGGCTGGCCCGTGCGGCGGCCGAAGCGCCCGCGCCAGCCTAGTCGCGCCTAGCCACCACCCGACCCGCGATCGACCTCCGCAGGGGCGCAATCCGACGCCCCGGGGGCGACTCGCGCCTGCCACCCTGCTGAATCCGGAGACAACCATGCACACCCAGAGCCTGGGCGCCGCCCCCGCCTTGCCAGAAATCCCGTCCGAACCCCTGCCACACAGCCTGCCGCTGCCGCAGGAAGACGCGCTGTACCGCAAGGTCTGGCTGCGCATCATCCCGTTCCTGTTCGTCTGCTACGTGGTGTCGTTCCTGGACCGCATCAACATTGGCTTCGCCCAGTTGCAGATGAAGCAGGACCTGGGCTTCAGCGACGCGATGTATGGCCTTGGCGCCGCCGTGTTCTACGTGGGCTACGTGCTCTGCGAGGTGCCCAGCAACATGCTGCTGGCGCGTTTCGGGGCACGCCGCACGTTCACGCGGATCATGGTGCTGTGGGGCGCGGCGTCGGTCGGCATGATGCTGGTGTCGCAACCGTCTCACTTCTATTTGCTGCGCTTTCTGCTGGGCGTGTTCGAGGCGGGCTTCTTCCCGGGCATCGTGCTGTACCTGACCTACTGGTTCCCCGCACGCCGCCGGGCAGCGGTGATGGCGATCTTCTTTGCCGGCGTGGCGGTGGCCGGGGTGCTGGGCGGGCTGGTGTCGGGCTGGATCATGCGCGACATGGCCGGCGTGCTGGGCATGCAGGGATGGCAATGGATGTTCGCCATCGAAGGCGCCCCGGCGGTGCTGCTGGGCCTGGTGGCGGCGTTCTGCCTGGTCGACGGCCCGCGCCAGGCGCGCTGGCTGACGCCCGCCGAGCAGGACTACCTGGTGGCGCAGCACGCGGCCGGGACGCAAGGCAAGGGCGGCCACGCCCATTCGCTGCGGGCGCTGGGCCAGACGCTGCGCAACCCGCGCCTGTACCTGTTCGCGTTCATCTATTTCGCGCTGACCTGCGGATCCCTGACGCTGTCGTTCTGGATGCCGCTGATGATCCGGGATTTCGGCATCCGCGACGTGATGGCGATCAGCCTGTACTCGGTGATCCCGAACGCGATCGGCGCGGTGGGGCTGATCCTCATCGCACGCCGCTCCGACCGGCTGGGCGAGCGCCATGGGCACTTCCTGTGCTGCACCGCCGGCGGCGCGCTGGCGCTGGCGGCGCTGACCCTGCACGTGCCGAGCCTGGGCGTGTCGCTGGCGATTCTCTCGGTGGCGGCCGTGCTGATCTTCGCCGCCTTGCCGATCTTCTGGGCGCTGCCGCCCAGCCACCTGCCGGCCCATACCGCCGCCACGGGTATCGCGTTCATCTCCAGCATCGGCATCACCAGCGGCATCGTCAGCCCCTGGGTGATCGGCCAGATCAAGACGCACACGGGCAGCATGGACAACGCGCTGTACCTGCTGGCGGGCCTGCTGCTGGCCAGCGGACTGGCCATGTGGAACGGCATCCCACGCACCCCGGCGGCGCACTGACCGTTACGCCGCACCGCCGCATTTCCCCAAAGCCGGGCGCCGCATGCCCGACTTCGGGGAAAATCCATTTGTTTCATGGTTATCCATGATGGAACACTTGTTGCTCAATGACTAGCATTGCAACAGCTGACCTTTCATTCAACAGGAGTGTTTCCATGACCCAGTCCTTCCCGATCCGTGCCGCGGTGCTGCTGGCCGCGTTCAGTGGCGCCGGTTCGGCGCTGGCCGCCGACGCAGCGGCGGTGGCCGCCAGCCCGACGCTCAGCAAGATCAAGTCGTCCAATACGATCTCGATCGGGCACCGCACGTCATCGATCCCGTTCTCGTATTACGACGCCAACCAGAAAGTGATCGGGTTCGCCCAGGACATCTGCGACCGCGTCGTCGATGCCGTCAAGAAGGAAACCGGTTCGCCGAACCTGCAGGTCCGCATGGTCCCCGTGACATCGCAAAATCGCCAATCGCTGGTGCAGAACGGCACTGTGGACCTGGAATGCGGCGTCACGACCAACCTGAAGTCGCGCCAGCAGCAGGTGGCGTTCTCGACCACTTACTTCGTGGCCGGCACCCGGCTGCTGGTCAAGAAGGGCAGTCCGGTCCACGACTTCCCCGACCTGGCCGGCAAGTCCGTGGTGACGAATGCGGGCACGACGTCGGAGCGCATCCTGCGCCGGCTCAACGACGAAAAGGGCGCCAACATGACGATCCAGAGCGCCAAGGACTATGGCGAATCGTTCCTGATCCTGCAGTCCGGCCGCGTGGCGGCGTTCATGATGGACGACGTGCTGCTGTCCGGCGCGCGTACGCTGGCCCCCAGGCCCGACGACTGGGCCGTGGTCGGCACCCCGCAGTCCTTCGAGGCCTACGGCTTCATGATGCGCCGCGACGACCCCGGCTTCAAACAGGTGGTAGACAACGCCATGACCGGCCTGATGCGCAGCGGCGAGATCAACACGCTCTACGCCAAGTGGTTCCAGAAGCCGGTGCCGCCGAAGAACATCTCGTTCGACCTGCCGCAGAGCGAGCAGATCAAGAAGGCGTATGCAAATCCGAACGACGAGGCGTTCGAGTAAGGTGGGTTAGCGCCCCGCCGGCAAATAAGCCCCCGTACGATGAAGCTGCCCCTCGGTCTGCTCCAGCGCGCGGATCGCCCCCTTGCCTTTCCGGGCCAGCAGTTGTTCGACCAGCGCCTCCACCATCGTCACGCCGGATGTAATCGACGGGAAGAACGATGGGCTGTCGATGGCGAACAGCAGCGTGCAGTCGGCCTCCAGGGCAATCGGGGCCACGGTGCTGTCGGTCAGGGCGATGACCTTGCAGCCGGCTTCGCGCGCGGCCTGGGCCACGCGCAGGCTTTCGTGCGAGTAGGGCGCGAAGCCGGCGACCAGCACGGCGTCGCGGGCGTTGAGCGCGCGCAGTTCCATTTCCAGCGTGCCGGCGTCGCCGCGGATCAGTCGCACCGAGCTGCGGAACAGCCCGTAGATGTAGTGGAACGTGAACGCGATCGGAAAGCACGAGCGGAAGCCGGCCACGTGCACGATGGGCGCGGCGGCCAGCAGGTCGGCTGCGCGGGGCAGGGTGTCGGCATTGTTGGCCAGCAGGGCGTCGAGGTTGTGGTGCTGCACCTCGATCATCTCGGCCAGCATCTTGCCAGGGCCGCTGGTCTTGTCCGAATCCTTGACCACCTTGCGCGCGCGCCGCGCGTACGGCTGGCTGCCGCCCTCGCGCACGGCTGTCACGAACAGCTCGCGCAGCCCCTGCCAACCCTCGAATCCCAGTGACTGCGACAGGCGCACCAGTGTCGCCGGCTGCACGCCGGCATTGGCAGCCACCTTGCGCATGGACTGGATGGCGATGTCGCGCGGATGGTCCAGCAGATAGCGCGCGCCGCCCTGGAACTGGACGCTGAGATTCGGAAATTCCGTACGCAGTTGTTCGAGTAGGGCGTCGAGCGATTCGGGAGGGCTGGGCTGGTCGGTGGACATCGATGTGATGAAAAAGCGGGATTTGCAACGATTGTTGCATAGGTCGCCGGGCGGTGCCGGCGGAATTGCGGGAATCGTATGTTTCGTGGAACGACATACATGAAACAGTTGTTGCGTTAGAGGTATGTTGTTCCTATACTGGCTACCTGTTTCGCGCGCCACGCGCTTTCCTGCACGCCGACCATGACGCACGTCTTTCATCGCAATCCCAAGCAAACCTTGCCTGTCGCCGTTGGCGGCAAGGGTATCGAGCTGTTCGACAGCAACGGCCGCGCCTACCTGGATGCCTCGGGCGGGGCGGCGGTGTCGTGCCTGGGTCACGGCCATCCGCGCGTGATCGAGGCGATCAAGCAGCAGGTGGATACGCTGGCCTATGCCCACACGTCGTTCTTCACCACCGAGGTGTCGGAAACGCTGGCGCAGACGCTGGCCGATGCGGCGCCGGGCGATCTGAACCACGTGTATTTCGTGTCGGGCGGTTCCGAGGCCGTTGAGGCCGCGCTGAAGCTGGCGCGGCAGTATTTCGTCGAGACTGGCCAGACGCAGCGCCGCCATTTCATCGCGCGCCGCCAGAGCTATCACGGCAACACGCTGGGTGCGCTGGCCATTGGCGGCAACGCCTGGCGCCGCGAGCCGTTTCTGCCGCTGCTGGTGCCCGCACACCATGTGTCGCCGTGCTATGCCTATCGCGACCAGGCCGCCGGTGAGACCGACGTGCAATATGCGCAGCGCCTGGCCGACGAGCTGGAAGCCAAGATCCTGGAACTGGGGCCCGATTCGGTGGCCGGCTTCGTGGCCGAGACCGTGGTCGGGGCCACGGCCGGTGCGGTGCCGCCGGTGGCGGACTACCTCAAGCGCATCCGTGCCGTGTGCGACAAGTACGGCGTGCTGCTGATCCTGGACGAGGTGATGTCCGGCATGGGCCGCACCGGCTACCTGTTCGCCTGCGAGGAAGACGGCGTGGTGCCCGATATCGTGACCATCGCCAAGGGGCTGGGCGCGGGCTACCAGCCGATCGGCGCGATGATGTCGACCGCGCGCATCTACGATGCCATCGTCGGCGGCAGCGGCTTCTTCCAGCACGGACATACCTATATCGGCCACGCCACCGCGTGCGCGGCTGCGCTGGCCGTGCAGCGCACGATTGCCGGGGACAGGCTGCTCGACAACGTGCTGGCGCGTGGCGAACAGTTGCGAGCACGGTTGCGCGAGGCGCTGGGCGGCCATCCGAACCTGGGCGACGTGCGAGGCCGCGGGCTGTTCGTCGGCGTGGAGTTCGTGGCCGACCGCGCCACCAAGGCCACGCTCGATCCGGCGAAGAAGACCCACGCGGTGCTCAAGCGCACCTGCATGGAGAATGGCCTGCTGGTCTACCCGATGGGTGGCACGGTCGATGGCATCCATGGCGACCACGTGCTGTTCGCGCCGCCGTTCATCTGCACGCCGGCCGATATCGACAACATCGTCGACCGCTTCGTGCAGTCGGTGAACACCGTGCTGCCGGCCTGAGGAACGACGCATGACGATCGATACCCTGCGCCGTCCCTTCGCCCTGGCCGTGGCGCCCAACGGCGCGCGCAAGACCCACGCCGACCACGCCCGGCTGCCCATCGCCCCCGACGAACTGGCGCAGTGCGCGCGGGATTGCGTGGAGGCCGGTGCGGCAATGATCCACCTGCACGTACGCAAGGCGGACGCGACGCACAGCCTCGAAGTTGCGGACTACGAACCGGCCATCGCCGCCGTGCGCAAGGCCGTCGGCCAGCATCTGGTTCTGCAGTTGACCACCGAAGCGGTGGGTATCTATCGACCGGCCCAGCAGATCGCGATGGTGCAGGCGCTGCGGCCGGAGGCTGCGTCGGTGGCGGTGCGCGAACTGGTGCCCGACGATGCGGCGCTGCCGGCGGCCGCGGCGTTCTTCCAGTGGATGCATCGCGAGCACGTGGTGGCGCAGTACATCCTCTACGATGCCGACGACGTGCGCCGCTATGCCGCGTTGCGGGCCAGCGGCGCCATTCCGTCCGGCCGGCACTGGGTGCTGTTCGTGCTGGGCCGCTACTCGGCCGGCCAGAAGTCGTCGCCCGCGGACTTGCTGCCGTTCCTGGCCGCATGGCATGACGTCGGGCTGGACAAGAGCGGCGTCGAATGGGCGGTTTGCGCGTTCGGCAAGCAGGAAGCCGATTGCGCGGCGGCGGCCGTGATGCTGGGCGGGCATGCGCGCATCGGCTTCGAGAACAACATGACGTTGCCCGACGGCAGCACGGCGCCCGACAACGCCGGGCTGCTGCGTGCGGTGCGTACGCCGCTGAACAGCCTCGGCTACGCGGCGATGACGGCCGACGCCCTGCGCGCCCGCTTCGCGTAATCCCCAGTGCTTGCCCGCCGGCAGGCCCGGCGGGATTCCGGTACGCTAGGCGCTTCATCCGCTTTTCGTTCCAGGAGTGCCGATGTCCGCCAGCCCGTCTCGCCTGCCTTCTTCCAACGAAGCCGTGCCGCTGGCACGGGACATCGTCCACGGCCTGCGCGCCTCGCGCATCCGTGAGGTGGCCAACGCGGGCATCGGCCTGCCGGATGTCATGCCGTTCTGGTTCGGCGAGTCGGATCAGGTGACTCCGGCTTTTATCCGCGACGCCGCCGCCCAGGCGCTGGCCAGCGGCGCCACGTTCTACACGCACAACCTGGGCATCGCGCCGCTGCGGGCCGCGCTGTCCGACTACGTGACGCGGCTGCACGGCGCCACGCCGGTCGACAACATCGCCGTGACCAGCGCCGGCGTCAACGCACTGATGCTGGCTGCCCAGCTGGTGGCCGGCCCGGGCGACCGCGTGGTCTGCGTCACGCCGCTCTGGCCCAACCTGGTGGAAATCCCGCGCATCCTCGGCGCCACCGTGGACACCGTATCGCTCGACTTCGGCGACGATGGCTGGACACTCGATATCGACCGCCTGCTGCGTGCCCTGACGCCCGGTACGCGCGCGGTGATGATCAACTCGCCGAACAACCCGACGGGCTGGGTTATGCCGCGCGCCCAGCAGCAGGCCGTGCTGGACCACTGCCGCCGCCACGGCATCTGGATCATCGCCGACGAGGTCTACGAACGGCTGTACTACGGCAGCGAAGGCGGCAACGCGCCGTCCTTCCTCGATATCGCCAGCCGTGACGAACGCGTGATCGCGGTGAACTCGTTTTCCAAGGCGTGGCTGATGACGGGCTGGCGGCTGGGCTGGATGGTGCTGCCCGCATCGTTGATGGACGACCTGGGCAAGCTGATCGAATACAACACGTCGTGCGCGCCGTCGTTCGTGCAGGAGGCCGGCATCGTGGCCGTGCGGCAGGGCGAGGCGTTCACCCAAGACCTGGTGCAGCGGCTGCGCACGTCGCGCGATCATCTGGTTGGCGCGCTAGCCAGCCTGCCGGGCGTGGAAGCCCACGCGCCCTACGGCGCCATGTACGTGTTCTTCCGGCTCGCCGGCGCCGCGGACAGCCTGGCGCTCTGCAAACGCCTGGTGCGCGAGGCGCACCTCGGGCTGGCCCCCGGCAGCGCGTTCGGCGACGAGGGGGAGGGCTTTGTCAGATGGTGCTACGCGTGCGATGTGGCGCGGCTGGATGAGGGGGTGAGGCGGTTGCGCGCGTATCTACGGTCATAGCACTTGATGCGCTTGCCCTCTCCCCCGCCCCTCTCCCACATGCGGGAGAGGGAGAACACCCACCGCCTGACAAGCACTGTCGGTCCGCTCACCTCTCCCGCGAGCTATCGCCTGACAAGCACCGTCGGTTCGCTCCGCTGACCCGCATGCGGGAGAGGGGTTGGGGGAGAGGGCGGGCGTTTCCGGTACCGACACCCTCTATTTCAGGCTTCCCACCGTCGCCTCTTCCCCCCACCACCCACCCCCCAGCGCCTGCATCAGCGCCGCCGAATCGGCCAGTCTTGCCGCGCGGGCCTGCGACAGGTCGAGCGCGGCCTGGCGGGCCTGGCGTTCGGCGTCGATCACCGTGAACTGGCTCACGCCGCCCAGCCGGTATTGTTCGCTGACGATGGCCAGCGTGTCGCGCGTTTGCCGGGCGTTGTCGGCGCGGGCCTGCAGGGTGCCGGCGTCGGCGTCGAGGGCGCGCAGCGTGTCGGCCACGTTTTGCAGCCCCTGCAGCACGGCCTGCTGGTACGCGCCCAGCGATTGCTCGTAGGCCGCTTCCTTGGCGCGCTTCTGCGCGCGTAGTTCGCTGCCGTGGAACACCGGCTGCACCACGCCGGCGGCCAGGCTCCAGACGTTCATGCTGCTGAACAGGTCGCGGGCGCGCATCTGCTGGGTGCCGCCGCTGGCCGTCAGCGTGATCTGCGGATAGAGGTTGGCCGTGGCCACGCCGATGTCGGCGGATGCCTGGTGCAGCAGCGCCTCGGCCGCGCGGATGTCGGGGCGGCGTCGTGCCAGTTCGCCCGGCAGGCTGACCGGGAGCGTCTCGGGCAGGTGCAGGTCCTCGAGCCGGAACTCGGGCAGTTGCGCGCTGGCCGGGGTCTGTCCGGTGTAGACGGCCAGCTGGTGGCGTGCGGCATCGAGCTGTTGCGACAACGCGGGCAGCAGCGCCTGCGTCTGCGCCAGTTCGGATTGCTGCCGCTGTACGTCCACACGGGCCACACCGCCTGCCTTGAGCCGCTGCTGCATGATGCCAAGCTGGCGCTGCTGCGCTTCGGCGATGGCCACCGTATCGGCCAGTTGCGCGCGCAGCCCGGCTTCGCGGATCGCCGTGGTGGCCACGTTCGCGGCCAGCGACAGGCGGGCCGCCTCCAGTTCGTAGCGTTGATAGTGGACCGCGGCGCGCAGGCCTTCGAGTTCGCGCCGCTGCCCGCCGAACAGATCCAGCGCGTAGGACACCTGCACGCTGGCGTTGTAGAGCGTGAACGGGCCGGGGCTCGGAAACTGGGTGATGCCGACGGAGGTCAGGTCCACCTGCTGGCGGGTGGCGCTGAGCTTGGCATCGACCTGCGGGAACTGCGTGGCCCCGGTGCGCGCGGCCAGGTTCTCCTGGGCTTCGCGCAGGCGGGCGCGCGCCTGCGTCAGCGTGGGGCTGCTGGCCAGCGCCATGCGTATCGTCTCGTCGAGCTGTGGATTGCCGAACAGCGACCACCATTGCGCGGGCACATCGCCGGGCTGCAGCGTTTGCGTCGGGAAGCCCTGGGCCGGCATCTGCAGCGGCTGCGGGCCGGCGGTGTATCGCGCGTCGGTGGGCGCGTCGGGGCTGTGGAAGTCGGGGCCTACCGCACAACCGCCGACGAGCAGCGCGGAGAGCGAGGCGACCGAGGCGACCGAGGCGACCGAGGCGAGCAGGGTGGGGAACGTACGCATGGCGGGGCTCCGCTTGTCAGTCCAGCGTGCGCTTGTAGAAGCGCACGGCGATACCCATGACGATGACCGTGAACAGCGCCACGGGCCAGACGTTGGGCCAGAGTTCGGTCCAGCCGCTGCCCTTGAGCATGATGCTGCGGACCATCCGGTTGAAATAGGTCATCGGCAGCACGTTGCCGATCCACTGCGCCCACACCGGCATGCCGGCGAACGGGAACATGAAGCCAGACAGCAGGATGTTCGGCAGGAAGTAGAAGAACGTCAGCTGCACCGCCTGCAGCTGGTTGCTGGCCAGCGACGACAGGGTGATGCCCACCGTCAGGTTGGCCGCGATGAACAGCAGCGTGGCCAGGTACACCGCCAGCACCGAGCCCAGGAACGGCACCGAGAACACGTAGTGCGCGGCCAGCACGATGATGGTGGCCTGGATCAGGCCGATGAAGATGTACGGGACGATCTTGCCGGAGATCACCTCGATAGGCTGCACCGGCGTGGCCAGCAGGTTTTCCATCGTGCCGCGCTCGCGTTCGCGCGTCATGGCCAGCCCCGTCATCATGACCATCGTCATCGTCAGGATGGTGCCCATCAGCCCCGGCACGATGTTGTACTGGGTGATGCCCTCGGGGTTGTACAGGCGATGCACGTTCACGTCGAAGGCCGGTTTGCCGCCGGCCAGTGGCGCCAGCGCGCCCTTGAGGTCGATGCGCGCGACGGTATCCGGCAACTGCGCCAGCGCCGAGATGGCCGGGCCCGTGGCGGACGGGTCGGTGGCATCGGCTTCCACCAGGATCTGGGGACGGTCGCCATGCAGCAGCCGCCGCGAGAAGTCGTGCGGGATGTTGACCACGAACTGCACGTCGCCCCGCAGCAGCGCCTCGCGGCCCGCAGTCTCGTCGGGCATCGTGCGCACCACCCGGAAGTACGTGGTGTTTTCCATCGCCGCGATGAACGTGCGGGAGAAATCGCTGTGCTCGGCCACGATCACCGCCGTGGGCATGTGGCGCGGATCGCTGTTGATGGCGAAGCCGAACAGCAGCAGTTGCACGATCGGCAGGGCCACGATCATGCCGAACGTGATGCGGTCGCGGCGCAGCTGCAGGAATTCCTTCAGCACGATGCTCCACCATCGCTGCAACGAGAACGACGTGTGCGTCGGCCGAGAAGGATTGCGGGCAGGCGGGCGCGCGGCGCTCATGGCGCGTCCTTGCGGCCGTGCGCGGCCTTGTTTTGCGGCGGGGCGGCCATGTTGTCCTGCGCGCCGCCCATCATGTGGATGAACACGTCCTCCAGGCTGGTTTCGGTCTGCAACAGGCGGTGGTGGGCGCCCGCGTATTGCCTGAGCGTCCGCTCAAGCTGGCCGGCGTCCTTGCCGGTCACATGCAGCGCGGTGCCGAATGCCACGGTCTGGTCCACGCCAGGCTTGCCCTGCAGTTGCTCGGACAGTTCGGCAAGGTTGTCGCCCTCGACGCTCCACGTGCTCAGGTGCTGGCTGGCGACGACTTCATCCGACGTGCCCTGCGCCAGCAGCGTGCCATAGGCGATATAGGCCAGCTTGTGGCAGCGTTCGGCTTCGTCCATGTAGTGCGTGCTGACCAGCACCGAGATGCCGCGCGCCGCCAGCTGGTGCAGCTGTTCCCAGAAGTCGCGGCGCGCCTTGGGATCGACGCCGGCGGTCGGTTCGTCGAGCAGCAGCAGTTGCGGCTCGTGCAGCAGGCACGCGGCCAGCGCCAGCCGCTGCTTCCAGCCGCCGGACAGCGAGCCGGCCAGTTGTTCGGCGCGCGACTGCAGGCCCAGGTCTTCCAGCGCGCGCGCCACCACGTCCTTGCGGTTGGGCATGTCGTAGACGCGGGCGACGAAGTCGAGGTTCTCGCGGATCGACAGGTCTTCCCAGTACGAGAACCGCTGCGTCATGTAGCCCACGTTGCGCTTGATGTCGGCCGCCTGCTTGAGGATGTCGTAGCCCAGGCAGGTGCCGGAGCCGGAATCGGGCGTCAGCAGCCCGCACATCATGCGGATCGAGGTGGTCTTGCCGCTGCCGTTCGGGCCGAGGAAGCCGAAGATCTCGCCGCGCGCCACCTGCATGGTCAGGTTGTTGACCACGTGCTTGTCGCCGAAGTGCTTGTTCAGGTCGTGCACGTCGATGACGAGTTCGCCGTTGCGGCGGCCGTTGGCGTCGGTCTTCCCGTTGCCGTTTCCCTGGTCAGGTTCCGGCCTGCTGCGGGGCTGCGTGTTCATGATTGCGTCACCTCCACCGGCTGGCCGGGGCGCAGCTTCGGCGCGTCGGCCGCGCTGGGTCTGGCCTCGATCAGGAACACCAGCTTGCGGCGCGTTTCGTTGCTGTAGATGACGGGCGGCGTGTATTCGGCCTCGTTCGACACATAGGTGATCTTGGCACCCACCGGGGCCGCGCAGCCATCGCAATGGATCGTGATGGCCTGGCCGTTCTTCAGCGATCCCACCACGGCCTCGGGCACGTAGAACCGCACCTTGACGTTGCCCGGCGGCAGCATGCGCACCACGGCGCTGCCCGCCGGCACCCATTCGCCGGGGCGGAACGGCACGTCGTAGACCAGTCCGGACACTGTCGCATTGACCGATTTGCGCGACAGCTTCCACTCTGCCTGGGCCAGCGCGGCGCGCGCGGCTTCCACCTGGGCCGACTGGGCGGCCAGCTGGTCCTTGCGGCCGGGCAGGCGGGCCACGTCGATATCGCGCTGCAGTTCGCGCACCCGGGCGGCATCGGCGTCGGCCGTGGCGCGGCTTTCGTCAAGCTGCGCCTTCGAGATGCCGCCGATGTCGAACTGCGCCTCGTCGCGCTTGCGCTGGGCGGCACTGCGTCCGGCCTGCGCCTGGGCCTGCACCAGTTGCGCCTGATTGACGGCCACTTCCACGGGGCGCTTGCCGGTCTGGATATCGGCCAGTTGGGCCTCCGCCACGCGCACCTGTTCGGCGGCCTGCTGGCGCGCGGCGCGTTCGTCATCGGATTCCAGTACGAACAGCGGCGCGCCGTTGCTGACCTGCTGGCCGCGATCGACCGACAGCGTTTCGAGCCGGCCCGCGAATGGCGAGGCCACGGCAACGAATTCGCCTTCGACGTAGCCCTGCCAGGTGGGCGTCTTGTCTTTGCTGCAGGCAGCCAGCATGGGCAAAGACATGGCGGCCAGCAGCAGGGGCCAGGTGCGGGTGGGGACGGGAAGCATCGTGCGGGCTCCGGGATACGAGGTTCAGGCGGGGGCATCGGGCGGCACGGACAGCCCGTGACCCAGCAGGGCGGTAACGTGGCGCACCAGCGTGTCGGTGTCGATGTCGGCGGCGCCGGGCAGCGCACGCCAGATATGCGTGGTGGCCAGCGGCAGCAGTGTCAGGCCGATCAGCGACACCATCACCAGCGCCGGCGCCAGGCCGGGGTTGAGCTGGCCCTGCGCATGGGCGGCCGCCAGCGGGCTGGCGATCAGATGCGCGCGCTGTAGGGCCACCCGCTGCAGCAGGCGCTCGCGCAGTTGGCCCTCGATGCCGACGATCTCGCGGATCCACAACCCCGGAAACCATGGCGTGGCCGATGCCGTGCGGATCAGTTGCTCCGCCAGCGCCTGGATGCGGGCGATGGGGTCCGGCGGGCCAGCCTGCAGCGTGCCGAACACGCGCTCGATCAGCGGTTGGAGCCGTTCCTCGAAGATCGCGTCAAGCAGCGTGTCGCGGTCGCGAAAGTAGTAATGCACCAGCGCCGGCGTGACCCCGGCTTCCGCGGCGATGGCTTTGGTCGAGGTGGCCGCCACGCCATGGCGGGCGAACAGCGTGACAGCGGCATCGATCAGGTGGTCGCGCTGGCCGGCATCGGATGCCTGCGCCGCAGGGCGGCCGGGACGGCGCGGGGGATCGGTCGGTGGGCGTGCGGGCATCGAAACAGTCCGGAGACATCGGATGAGCCAGAAAAGGGGCCCGGCTTCCGATCCATATTAATTTTCGAATTAATTAATACAAGGCCGGTTACAACGTCGGCTTTGCGCCACCGCAAAGCGTTGATGACACAAGCGTGGGCGGAATGCTGCGCCGCAACAAAATAAGGTAGACATGTCATGTCTGCTTGGCTATGCTCGCGCCTGTCCAGAAGGGTGCCCGTGGGTGGTGCATCCGCATCCCGGGTTTCCTATGCAGCGTTTCCGTTTCCTGGCCGCCGTGCTGCGGCCGCGCCCGCGCTTTGTCCGTCAGCTTGCCGCCTGGATGGTGGCGAGTACGGCGCTGCCGTGGGCGGCGCACGCGCAGGAAACGACGCCCGCGGACGTCCCGGCCGCCAATGCGCCCGCCGCGCCGGCCGCCGGCGTGCCGCTTGTGAACGATATGGAGAGCCCGTTCGCGTTCCACGGGCAGACCACCTATATCTGGCAGCGCAAGCCTGCGTTCAGCGCGCCCTATTCGGGCGAGAACAGCCTGACGCCGAACCGCGCCAAGAGTTATTCGTTTACCGCCACGTTCGACCTGGGCCTGCGGCTGTGGAAGGGGGCCGAGTTCCACCTCAACCCCGAGGTGGCGCAGGGCGTGCCGTTTTCCGATCTGCACGGCATGGGCGGCCTGTCCAATGGCGAACTGGCCAAGACGGCCAGCACGAGTCCGAAGGTCTATCGGGCCCGCGCCTTTATCCGTCAGTACTGGGGCATGGGCGGCGGCGATGAAACGCTGGACTCCGATTTCAACCAGTTCGCACGCACGGTGGACAAGCAGCGGCTGGTACTGACCGCCGGCAACTTCGGCGTGATCGACGTGTTCGACCAGAACCCGTATGGGTCCGACCCCCGCACCCAGTTCATGAACTGGTCGTTCATGACGCATGGCTCGTGGGACTATCCCGCCGACTCGCGCGGCTATAACTGGGGCGCGGCGCTCGAATACATCGGCGACGGCTGGTCTGCGCGCGTGGGCCATTTCCTGCAGCCGGTCGAGTCGAACGGGCGCGAGCTGGATACCCGGCTGTTCAAGCACTATGGCCAGATGCTGGAGCTGGAAAAGCGTTACACCATTGCGGATCGGCCCGGCCAGGCGCGCCTGCTGCTATGGCGGAACAAGGCGCGCATGGGCGCGTTCAACGACGCCCTCGCGTTCGGTCAGGCCAACGGCGTGACGCCCGATGTGGGCGATGTGCGCCGCGAGCACAGCAAGTGGGGTGTCGGGGTGGCCTTCCTGCAGGAAGTGGCCGACGACGCCGGCGTGTTCCTGCGTGCCAACTGGTCCGACGACAAGACCGAGACCTATGCCTTTACCGAAATCGGCCGGCAGGTATCGGCCGGCGGCACGATGAAGGGCGCGCGCTGGGGTCGCCCCAAGGACGAGGTGGGGCTGGCCGTGGCCGTGAACATGCTGGGATCGGGACATCGCAACTACCTGGCCGCCGGCGGCCTGGGAGCCTTCCTGGGCGATGGCGCGCTGCGCTACGGGCCCGAGCAGATCGTGGAGATCTACTACAGCGTGGCGGTGTGGAAGACGCTGACGCTGAGCCCGGATTTCCAGTTCGTGCGCAACCCGGGCTACAACCGCGACCGCGGGCCGGCCAGATTCATCGGCATCCGCGCGCACGCGGAGTTCTGACGAACCGGCCCGGCCGGCTTCGGGCCGGCAGCCTTACTGCCGCGCGTTGCGCCGGTTGTCCGGCCAAGGCGTGTTGAAGTTGGTGCGGAACGGGTTGATGTCCAGCCCGCCGCGGCGTGTATAGCGGGCGTAGACGGCCAGCTTCACCGGCTTGCACATGCGCATCACGTCGGTAAAGATCCGCTCCACGCACTGCTCGTGAAATTCATTGTGATTGCGGAACGAGATCAGGTACTTGAGCAGCCCTTCCTGGTCGATCGGTGCGCCCACATAGCGGATCTGCACGCTGCCCCAGTCGGGCTGCCCGGTCACCAGGCAGTTCGACTTCAGCAGGTGCGACACCAGCGATTCCTCCACCGGCGATTCGTCCTGGTCGGCCTTGAGCAGCGTCGGATCGGGTTCGTAGACGTCGGTCTCGATGTCCAGGCGGTCCAGCAGCAGGCCGTCCAGTTCGCCCATCTTCTGCGTGCCCAGGTCCGATTCGGTCACCAGCCGCACCTGCACCGTGCCGCCCGTGGCGTCGGACAGGTCGTGTTGCAGCAACTGCTGCAGCGCCTCGGCCGACGCGAGCTTGCTCTGGTTGAACGAGTTCAGGTACAGCTTGAACGACTTCGACTCGACGATGTTCGGCGTGTCGGCCGGAATGATGAAGGTGGCCAGCGCCACCTGGGGCTTGCCCTTGAGGTTCAGCCACGACACCTCGTAGGCGTTCCAGATATCGACGCCGAAGAACGGCAGGGCCTTGCCTTCGGGCAGGCCGATCTCGGTGCGCTTGGGCTGGCGCGGAATCGGGAACAGCAGTGTCGGGTCGTATTCGGTCTTGTAGGCCGAGGGCTTGCCCAGCGGCGAGTGCTCAGGAAGCGTCATGATCGGTCTCAGGACAGGAACAGCTTGTAGACGGGGTTGTCGGTCTCGTCCCAGTGTACGTAACCGAGCGTGGAAAGGAACGTGCGGAATTCGCGTTTTTCGTTCCTGGGCACCTGGATGCCGACCAGGATGTTCGACGTGTCCGCACCCTGGTTCCGGTAGTGGAACAGGCTGATGTTCCAGTTCGGGCTCATGCTCGACAGGAACCGCATCAGCGCGCCCGGGCGCTCCGGGAATTCGAAGCGGTACAGCAGTTCGTCCTGCGCCAGCGGCGAATGGCCGCCCACCATGTAGCGGATGTGCTGCTTGGCCAGTTCGTCGTTGGACAGGTCCAGCGTGTCGAAGCCATGGCGGCGGAAGTTGGCGGCGATCTTGTCGCTTTCCGCGCGGCTGGCGATCTGTACGCCCACGAAGATGTGCGCCACGCCGGTATCGGCGATACGGTAGTTGAATTCCGTCACGCTGCGGGTGCCGACCTGTTCGCAGAAGCGTTTGAAGCTGCCGCGTTCCTCGGGGATGGTGACCGCGAAGATGGCCTCGCGGGCCTCGCCCACCTCGGCACGCTCGGCCACGAAGCGCAGCCGGTCGAAGTTCATGTTCGCGCCGCAGGCGATGGCCACCAGGTGCTGGCCCTTCAGCTTCTCGCGCTCGGCATAGGCCTTCAGGCCCGCCACGGCCAGCGCGCCGGCCGGCTCCAGGATACTGCGCGTGTCCTGGAACACATCCTTCAGGCCCGCGCAGATCGCATCGGTATCCACCAGGATGATGTCGTCCACCAGCTCGCGCGTGATGCGGAAGGTCTCCTTGCCGACCAGCTTCACGGCGGTACCGTCCGAGAACAGGCCCACGTCCTTCAGTTCCACGCGCTTGCCGGCGTCCACCGAACGCTTCATCGCGTCGGAATCCAGCGTCTGCACGCCGATCACCTTGATGTCCGGGCGCACGGCCTTCACGTAGCTGGCGATGCCCGAAATCAGGCCGCCGCCGCCGATGGCGACGAAGATCGCGTGGATCGGGCCCGGGTGCTGGCGCAGGATCTCCATGGCGATGGTGCCCTGGCCGGCGATGACATCGGGGTCGTCGAACGGGTGGATGAAGGTGAGCTTGTGCTTCTTTTCCAGTTCGGCCGCGTGCAGGTAGGCGTCGCTGTACGAATCGCCATGCAGCACCACCTGCACCCACTCGCCGCCGCGCTCGCGCACAGCGTCGATCTTCACCTGCGGCGTGGTGGTCGGCATGCAGATCATGGCCTTGCACTGCAGCCGGGCGGCGGACAGCGCCACGCCCTGGGCATGGTTGCCGGCCGACGCGGCGATCACGCCGCGCTTGAGATCCTCGGGGCGCAGCGACGCCATCTTGTTGTACGCCCCCCGCAACTTGAACGAGAACACCGGCTGGGTGTCCTCGCGCTTGAACCAGACCGCATTGTTGGTGCGCGCCGACAGCGCGGGGGCGTAGGTCAGTTCGGTCTCCTGGGCCACGTCGTACACCTTGGCGGTCAGGATCTTCTTCAAATAGTCGGGCTTGGCGGGGGTGCGGGTCATGGTCTGCGGGGCGCCACGCTGGCCGTGGCAAAAAAAGCCGGAAAAATCGGCGGAAACCGCCAATGATAATGGATGGCGCACATGCGGGCCCCGGCAGCGTGTGTTGGCGCCCCAGGTGCCGCAAGGGCCACTGTTGTAGGACAGCGCCCGGTGGACGCTCGTCAAATCGGCGTGCTACGGTTTCACGCGATGCCCCCCCTACCACTCATCGAACCCAACACCGCGTTGTTCCTGGACTTCGACGGGACGCTGGCCGACCTTGCGCCACGCCCCGACCTGGTGCAGGTGGAGCCCGAGCTGGTTGGCACGCTGCGTGCGCTGCACACCTGCCTGGACGGCGCGCTGGCCATCGTCTCCGGACGTCCCGTGGACGAACTCGACTATTTCCTGCAACCGCTGCGCTTGCCGGCCGCCGGCGTGCATGGCGCCGAATTCCGCCATGGTGCCGAGAGCATCGTGCGGCCGCCCGCGCCAGGCATCGGTCCTTTGCTGCCGAAGCTGGAGGCGCTGGTGCTCAAGCACCCCGGCCTGCAGCTGGAACGCAAGTCGGTGGCCGTGGCCATCCACTACCGCCAGGTGCCGGAACTGGAACCGCTGGTGCGTGCCGCCGTGGCCGATGTGCTGCGCGATGCGGTCGGGCTCGACGCGCTGCCCGGCAAGATGGTCATCGAGATCAAGCCGGCCGGCGTGGACAAGGGCGGGGCGATTGCCACGTTCATGCGCTCGGCGCCGTTTGCCGGCCGCTTGCCGCTGTTTGCCGGTGACGACGTGACCGACGAGGCCGGCTTCACGGTGGTGCGCGAACTCGGCGGCGTGGGTCTGCTGGTGGGCCAGCGGGCCACGGCGGCGTCGGTCAGCGTGCCTGCGCCCGCCGTCCTGCGCGAATGGCTGCATCGCTCCGCGCACGCGCTCACCCATCTGATGGCGCGCCGCGACGAACCGGCCGATCCCCTCTCATCCCCATCGCCTGCAAGGGAGGAACCGTTGTGAGTGACCCTGCCAACTTCAACCCCGCCATTGCCACCGAGGCGCCGGCGGTCAATACGGATTCGGACAGCTCCTGCCGCCAGGCCGATCCGTCGCTGTCGCTCGGCATGATCGGCAACTGCGCGTTCTCGGCGCTGGTCGATGGCCGCGGCCGCATCGTCTGGTGCTGCATGCCGCGCTTCGACGGCGATCCCGTCTTCAATGCGCTGCTCGATACCAGCGAGAACGCCGGCCACTTCAATATCGAGATCGAGGACTTCCAGGAGGCCACGCAATGGTATGAGCCGAACACGGCCGTCCTGCGCACGCGGCTGATCGACCAGCACGGCAACTGCCTGGAGATCACCGACTTCTGCCCGCGCTTCTTCCGGCTGGGCCGCTACTTCCGGCCGTTGACGCTGGTGCGGCGCATCCGCCCGATCCGGGGGGCGCCGCGCGTGCGCGTGACGGTGGCGCCGCGCTTCAACTGGGGCCGCATCCAGCCGCAAGTCACGCGCGGCAGCAGCCACGCGCGTTTTGTCGGCGACGACATGACGCTGCGGCTGACCACCGACGCGCCGCTGGCCTACGTGCTGTCGAAAACGCCCTTCCTGGTCACGCGCAGCTACAACTTCATCCTCGGCCCCGACGAAACGCTCACGCACGGGGTGGACGACATCGCCCGCGACTTCGAGCAGGAAACCACCTCGTACTGGCGGCTCTGGAGCCGCCGGCTGGCCGTGCCGCGCGAATGGCAGGACGCGGTGATCCGCGCCGCCATCACGCTGAAGATGTCGCTCTACGAGGAAACCGGCGCGATCGTGGCGGCGATGACCACCAGCATCCCCGAGGCGCCCGGCAGCGGCCGCAACTGGGACTACCGCTTCTGCTGGCTGCGCGACGCGTTCTTCGTGGTGCGGGCGCTGAACAGCCTGTCCGAAGTCGGAACGATGGAGGACTACCTGCGCTGGCTGTCCAACGTGGTGATGCAGTCGCAGGACGGGCATATCCAGCCGCTCTACGGCATCGGGCTCGAGCGCGAACTGCCGGAAAGCATCCTCGATCATCTGGGCGGCTACCGCGGCATGGGGCCGGTGCGCGTGGGCAACCAGGCGCAGGAGCACTTCCAGCACGATGTCTATGGCAACGTGGTGCTGGCCGCCGCGCAGGCCTTTCACGACCACCGCCTGCTCTATCGCGGCGGCCCCGCCGAATTCCGGCGGCTGGAAGACGTGGGCGAGCAGGCCGTGCGCGTGTTCGGCACCCCCGACGCGGGCATGTGGGAACTGCGCACGCGCGCCCGCATCCACACGTCGTCGGCGCTGATGAGCTGGGTGGCGTGCGACCGCCTGGCCAAGATCGCCGTAAAGCTCGAGCAGCCCGCGCGGGCCGCCTACTGGCACGACCATGCCAGCCACATGAAGCAGCGCATCCTGGACGAATCGTGGAACGAGAAGCGCCAGGCGTTCGCGGAAAGCTTCGGCGGCAAGGAACTGGACGCCAGCGTGCTGCTGATGGCCGAAGTCAATTTCATCGATCCCAAGGACCCGCGCTTCGTGTCGACGGTGAAGGCGCTGGAAGAATCGTTGTGCGACGGGCCGTACATGCGGCGCTACGAGGCACCTGACGATTTCGGCAAGCCCGAGACCGCCTTCAACATCTGCACTTTCTGGCGCATCGACGCGCTGGCGCGCATCGGGCGGCGCGAGGAGGCGCGCGAGATTTTCGAGGCCATGCTGGCCGCACGCAATCCGCTGGGATTGCTGTCGGAAGACACACACCCGGTCACCGGAGAGATGTGGGGCAACTTCCCGCAGACCTATTCGATGGTCGGCCTGATCAACGGTGCCATGCGGCTGTCGGCACCCTGGGACACCGTGATCTGAAGAAGGGATTGGCAACAACAACAAGCGATATATGGGCAGACTAGTAGCGGTATCGAACCGGGTCGCGGACCCCCGCAACCACGCGGCGGGCGGGCTGGCCGTGGCACTTTCCGAGGCGCTCAACAAGACGGGCGGCCTCTGGTTCGGCTGGAGCGGCAAGGTACTGGAAACCGCGCAGGGCGGCACGCCGGGCGAAGGCGAGGTGCACCAGGTGCAGGCGGGCAACGTGACGCTGGCCACCGTGGACCTGTGCCGCGAAGATCATGACGCGTACTACCTCGGCTACAGCAACGGCGTGCTCTGGCCGGTGCTGCACTACCGCGTGGACCTGGCGGACTTCGACGCCGGCGGCAATCTCAACGCCTACCGCCGCGTGAACCAGCTGTTCGCGCGCAAGTTGGCGCCGCTGCTGAAACCCGACGACGTGATCTGGATCCACGACTATCACCTGATCCCGCTGGCGGCCGAGCTGCGCGCCATCGGCTGCGGCCAGCGCATCGGGTTCTTCCTGCACGTGCCGCTGCCGCCGCCGCTGATCCTGGCGGCCATCCCGCAGCACGAATGGCTGATGCGCGCGCTGTTCGCCTACGATCTGCTCGGCTTCCAGAGCCAGGCGGACCTGGACCATTTCTCGCGCTACGTGCAGGGCGAGGCCGGGGCGGAGCCGATGGGCGAATACCGCTTCCGCGCGTTCCACCGCACCGTGCGCGCGCAGGCGTTTCCGATTGGCATCGATGTCGACGAGTTTGCCGAACTCGGACGCGGCAATGAGGCCGTGGAAACCTACGAGATGATGCGCGGCCAGTATGCGCGGCGCCGGCTGCTGCTCGGTATCGACCGGCTCGACTATTCGAAGGGCCTGCCGCAGCGGCTCAAGGCGTACCAGACGCTGCTGGCCGAGTATCCCGAGAACCGGTCAAGTGCCACGCTGATCCAGATTGCCGCGCCATCGCGCGAATCGGTGGATGCCTATGCCGACCTGCGCCGCGAGATGGAAGGTATCACCGGCGCCATCAACAGCGAATACGGCGAGCTGGACTGGATGCCGGTGCGCTACATCCATCGGTCCACGTCGCGCCGGCGCTTGCCGGGCCTGTGCCGCGCCAGCTGCGTGGCGCTGGTCACCCCGTTGCGCGATGGCATGAACCTGGTGGCCAAGGAATACATCGCCGCACAGGATCCCGACGATCCGGGCGTGCTGGTGCTGTCGCGCTTTGCCGGCGCCGCCGAGCAGCTGAAGGAGGCGCTGCTGGTGAATCCCTACGATACCCGCGCCACGGCGCAGGCGATCCAGCAGGCGCTGCACATGCCGCTGTCGGAACGCCGTGCCCGGCACCAGAAGCTGCTGGAACGCATCCGCCAGCAGGACGTGCACTGGTGGAGCAGCGAGTACCTGCGGGCGCTGATGGAGACGGAGGGGGGCTGATGGCCCGGAACGTCGAGGTTTTCGCCCCTCTCCCGCTGGCGGGAGAGGGGCGGGAGAGGGGCGGGGGAGGGCGGGCCATCCCAGATGCGACGGATCGGCAAGCAGAACCTCAAGGCCCTCTCCCCCCAACCCCTCTCCCATTGCATGGGAGAGGGAAGCCAGAAAGCAGCGGACGGTATGTCGTCCGCTAGACCAGATCCCCCGGCAGGTCGATATCCCGGAACGCCCCGTCATCCTCGGTCAGGATGCGCGTGACCGGCTGCGACTTCAGCAGCGCACGCGCGCCTTCGTCGCCATCGAGCTTCAGCAGTTCGTCTTTCCACGCCGCGCCGAATCCCACGGGGTGGCCGCGTTGCCCGTCGCGCCACGGCGCGGCGATGGTGTCGCGCGATGTGATTGTGAGGGCCACCGCTCGCACCAGTTCCATCGACAGCCACGGCATGTCGGCCAGGGCCACCACCCAGCCGCGCGCATCGGCGCAGGCTGCCACGCCCGCGCGCAGGGCCGCACCCATGCCGGCTTCGGCTTCCGGGGCCTCGATCACCCTGCAGCCGCCGCGCCGCAACTCCTCGGCCAGTTCCGGCATGCCGGGGCGCACCACGGCAATCGAATTGGGCAGACCGGCTGCCAGCGTGCGCGCGCTGCGCCAGGCCACGGTGCGGCCATCGGGCAGTGTTTCGAGCAGCTTGTTGCGCAGGCCGGCAGGATCGAAGCGCCTGCCGAAGCCCGCCGCCAGCAGGATGCCCGTGGGCAGATCGGTCTGCGTCAGCGGGGCATGGGCGTGCCTGCTCATGGCTGTGCGGCGGGAACGCCGCCGGGCAGGATCGGACACTCGACTTCGCCGGCCGCGATTTCGCGGGCGGCCTTGGCGCCTTCCACCTGAAGGATGTCGGGCAGCGACACGTGGTTCTTGGCGGCAACCACCTCGGCCAGGATCGAGATCGCGATCTCGGGCGGCGTGCGGCTGCCGATATAGATACCCACCGGGCCGTGCAGGCGGGCCAGCTGCAGGTCGGTCAGGTCGAACTCCTTGAGCCGCTCGCGCCGCGCCTGGTTGTTGCGGCGCGAGCCTAGCGCGCCCACGTAGAACGCGGGTGTGCGCAGGGCCTCCATCAGCGCCAGGTCGTCCAGCTTCGGGTCGTGCGTGAGCGCGATCACCGCGCAGCGTTCGTCGAGCTGCATGGCCTCGACCGTGTCGTCGGGCATCGTGCGCACCATCGTCACGCCGGGGATGTCCCAGGTCTCGGTGTATTCCTCGCGCGGGTCGCAGACGGTGACCTGGAAGCCCAGGCCCACGGCAATCTGGCACAGGTACTTCGACAACTGGCCCGCGCCGATCACCAGCATGCGATAGCGCGGCCCGTGGATGGTCATCAGCGTCTGGCCGTCGAACGCCAGGCCGTCGGTCGCCACGGCGTGGCCCAGCGTGGCCCGGCCGGTGGCCATGTCCAGCGAACGCGCCACCAGCCGGCCGCCTTCCACCGCCTGCAGCAGTTCGGCAAGGCCGCTGTGCGGTGCCAGCGGTTCGGCCACCAGTTCGATGGTGCCGCCGCAGGGCAGGCCGAAGCGATGGGCTTCCTCGGCGCTGATGCCGTACTTCATGGCTTCGGGGCGCGTGGCCCGGATGCCTTCCTTGTGCACGCGATAAATGATGTCGTCCTCGATGCATCCGCCCGAGACCGAGCCGACCACAAGGCCGTCGTCGCGCACCGCCAGCATCGCGCCTTCAGGCCGGGGCGACGAGCCCCATGTCCTGACCACCGTCACCAGCAATACGCCGTGTCCTTCCTGCTGCCACTTCACGCTGCTTTTCAGGACTTCGAGATCCACGCTGTCCATGATCGTTTCCGCTTCTTCGTCTGTTCCTCGCCGCCGTCGCCGTTGTCGGCCCCGGCGGCCCCGTTGCTCTGGGTGTTGTCGTTGTTGTCACTGTCCGGCGCGTCATCGTCGCCGGGGCTGCCGCCCACGGCCTCGGTGAAGCGCACGAAAAACGCATCGGCCATCTTGCGCGCCGCGGCATCCACCAGCCGCGAGCCGATCTGCGCGATCTTGCCGCCCACCTGCGCCTGCACCACATAAGTGAGCAGCGTCTCGTCGCCCTCGGGCGTCAGCGTGACCTGGGCGGACCCCTTGCCAAAGCCGGCCGCACCGCCCTGTCCGTCGAACTGGATCGTGTAGCGGTCCGGCGCCTGGATGTCCTGCAGGGCCATGCGTCCCTTGAAGCGCGCCTTGACCGGCCCCACGGCGGCGGTCAGCGCAAGCTGGTAGGCGTTTTCGCCATCGGGCTCGATGCTCTCACATCCGGGAATACATTGCTTGAGCAGGGCTATGTCGTTCAGCGCCTCCCATGCCACCTGTTGCGGCACGGGCAGGCGCTGGGTCTGGTTCATTTCCATGGCGGATTTCCTTGTCGGGGGGCGGTTTGTCTGTCCGATGGCGGGGCCGGGGGCCTGCCGGTGTCCGCCAGCAGCGTTTCCAGTGCCAGCAGGCTGTCAAGGTTGTGGGCCGGGCGCAGCGCATCCACATGCGGCAGGATGGCCTGGATGCCGCGCGCCTGGGGCGCGAACTCAGCGTAGCGCAGCAGCGGATTGAGCCACACGATGCGGTGCGCGAAGCGGCGCAGCCGCGCCATTTCCCGTTCCAGCAGGTCGATGTGTTCCAGGTCGATGCCGTCGCTTGCGAACAGCACGGTGGCGCGGCCGCTCAGGGTGCGGCGTGCCCACTGCCGGTTGAAGGCGGCCAGCGCGGCGCCGATGCGGGTGCCGCCGGCCCAGTCGCGCACCTGTTCGGTAATCAGCGTCACGGCGTCGTCGGGGTCGCGTTCGCGCAGCGCACGGGTAACGTTGGTCAGCCGCGTGCCGAACAGGAATACGTGCATGCGCTCGCGCGACTGCATCAGCGCATGGCAGAAGTACAGCACCGCGCGCGAGTACTGGCTCATCGAGCCCGAGATGTCGAGCAGCAGCACCACGGGCGGCTTGCGCTCGGCACGTTTGCGATATTTCCAGCGCAGCCATTCGCCATGCTGGCGCACGGCCAGCCGCGCGCTGGCACGCAGGTCGGCATGGGTGCCGCAGGCGGCGGCCCGGAGCCGGCGCGTGCGTTGCAGCGCCAGGTGGGCGCGGCGCGTGCGTACCAGATGCTGCAGGGCCCGCCATTCATCGGCGGTCAGCGTTTCGAAGTCGCGGCTTGCCAGACGCTCGCGGTCGGAGAAGGTCAGCGGGGCGGTGAAGCGTTCCTCGCGCATCGGCTGGTCCGGCCTGCGGGCCGCCGGCTGGCGCGCCGCCAGTGCATCGGCAAGGCGATTGCTGCGCCTGGGCGGCGGCGCGCCGGCGTCCACGCGCGGCAGCAGCATCGCGCGCAGCTTGCCTTCCCAGTCGGGATCGCGCCAGAACAGGTCGAAGGCGGCATCGAACAGCGGCCGCTGGTCGGGCCCGGACAGCATCAACGCGGCCAGCGCGGCACGGACTTCGCTGCGCGCGCCGATGTCGATGTGGCGCAAGGCGTCCAGCGCATCGACGGCATGGGCCGGCGACAGGCCAAAGCCCGCATCGCGCAGCAGCCGCGTGAAATGGGTCACGTTGCGAGCCAGCATCGGCAAGGCAGTGCGATGGGGCGGCACGTCGGGCGGCATATCAGGCGGCCGGCGCGGCGCCGGCCAGCAGGTCGGCGATGGTGGGGCCATCGGCGCGCGCCAGGTCGTCCTGGTACTTGAGCAGCACGCCCAGCGTGTTGCGTACCGACTGCGGATCGAGTTCGGTCACGCCCAGCGCGGCCAGCGCGCGGCACCAGTCGATGGCTTCGGCAATGCCGGGTGCCTTGAACAGGTCGATGCCGCGCAGCCGGTGGATGAAGTCCACCGCCTGCTGCTGCAGCGCCGCGGCGGCTTCGGGCGCACGGGCGGCCACGATCTGCAGTTCCCGGTCGCGGCCCGGGTAGCCCATCCACTGGTACAGGCAGCGGCGCTTGAGCGCGTCGTGTACCTCGCGGGTGCGGTTCGACGTGATGACGATCAGCGGCGGGCGTTCGGCGCGGATCACGCCGATTTCGGGGATCGACACCTGATACTCGGACAGCACTTCGAGCAGGAAGGCCTCGAACGGCTCGTCGGCGCGGTCGATCTCGTCGATCAGCAGCACGCGCGGCACATCGGGCCGGGCGGGGTCCGGCAGCAGCGATTCAAGCAGCGGCCGCTTGAGCAGGTAGTCGTCGTGGTAGAGCGATTGCTGCTCGGGCCGCTCGCCGCGCGCTTCGGCCAGACGCAGCGCCATGATCTGGCGCGGGTAGTCCCACTCGTAGAGCGCACTGGCGGCATCGAGCCCCTCATAGCACTGCAGCCGCAGCAGGCGCGTGCCGAGCATGCCAGCCATGGCCTGTGCCAGCGCTGTCTTGCCAACGCCGGGCTCGCCTTCCAGGAACAGCGGCCGGTGCATGCGCAGGGCCAGGTACAGCACGGTGGCGGTCTCGCGATCGGCGAAGTACTGCTGGGCTTCGAGCTGGGTGAGGGTCTGGTCGATGGAGGTGGGAAGCATTGTCACGGCAGCAGGCAGGTTAACGAAGCCAATTCAACGAAGCCAATTCAACGAAGCCGATGGTTGTTTAACGGCCACTGCCGCGAGCCACGCCCAGGTGGACGCAGACACTGGTGTCCTGGCTCCCTCTCCCCTCATGGGGGAGGAGAGGGGTGGTACAGCAAGCGGCCACATCCAGCGAAGCCGTCGGTGTGATCCGGCATGGTGGTGCCTGATATGCCGTGCCCTCTCCCCCGGCCCCTCTCCCGCCTGCGGGAGAGGGTAGCCAACCAAAGGGGCGGGCGAAGCCGTCGGTGTGGTCCAGCATGGTGGCGTTTGACATGCCGTGCCCTCTCCCCCGGCCCGCTCCCGCTTTGCGGGAGCGGGAAGCAAACCAGAGGGGCGGGTGAGCCGCAGGCGACACTATCCCTTCAGCGCCTGTTCCACGGCCCTGGCCGTCAGCACCGGAATCAGGTGCGCGCGGTACTCGGGCGAGGCATGCAGGTCGCGGTTGAGGCCGGATGGATCGACCTTCACCGCGCGTGCCGCCGCCACGGTGAAACTGGCGGTCAGCGCCTGTTCGAGCGCCGGCGCGCGGAACACGCTGTCGGCCGCGCCTGTCACGGCCACGCGTACGGCCTGGCCGGTGCGCGCCACCATCACGCCCACCAGCGCGAAGCGCGACGCCGGGTTGCGGAACTTGATGTAGGCAGCGCGGTCGGGCACGGGGAACCGTACGGCCGTGATCAGCTCGTCAGGCGCCAGCGCAGTCTCATAGAGGCCCTTGAAGAAGTCATCGGCGGCAATGCTGCGACGGTCGGTGACGACGGTGGCGTTCAGGCCGAGCACTGCCGCCGGGTAGTCTGCGGCGGGATCGTCGTTGGCCAGCGACCCGCCAATCGTGCCCATCGCGCGCACCTGGCGGTCGCCGATGCCGAATGCCAGCGCGGCCAGCGCCGGAATGCGCCGCATGACCTCGGCGTTGGCGGCCACGTCGGCGTGGCGCGCGGCGGCGCCGATCACCAGTTCGTCGCCTTGCACCGTGATGTCCGCGATGCCCGGAATGCGCGAGATGTCGACCAGCGTCGATGGGGCGGCCAGGCGCAACTTCATCGCGGCCAGCAGGCTTTGCCCGCCGGCCAGGAACTTGGCCTCGCCATCGGCCTTGAGCTTGGCCACTGCGGCGCCGGCGTCCGTGGCGCGTTCATACTGGAATGCGTACATGGTCGTCTCCTCCGTTATGCGGCGCTGCCCTGGGCAGCCTGGATGGCCTGCCACACGCGGTGCGGCGTGGCGGGCATCTGCACGTCGTGCACGCCCAGCGGGGACAGCGCATCGACCAGCGCGTTGATGAACGCCGGCGGTGACCCGATGGCACCGGCCTCACCGCAGCCCTTCACGCCCAGCGGGTTGTGCGTGCACGGCGTGCCGCTGGCGGTTTCCACCGTGAAGTCGGGCAGGTCGCCGGCGCGCGGCATGGCGTAGTCCATGTAGGAACCGGTCAGCAACTGGCCGCTGTCGGGATCGTAGATGCACTGCTCCAGCATGGCCTGGCCCAGCCCCTGGCCGATGCCGCCGTGTACCTGGCCCTCGACGATCATCGGGTTGATGACGTTGCCGAAGTCGTCCACCGCCGTGAACTTGACGACGTGCGACTCGCCCGTGTCGGGGTCGACCTCGACCTCGCAGATATAGGCGCCCGACGGATACGTGAAGTTGGTCGGGTCGTAGAACGCGTTTTCGTTCAGGCCCGGTTCGAGCTTGTCGAGCGGGTAGTTGTGCGGCACGTAGGCGGTCAGCGCCACCTCGCCGAAGGTCTTGGTGCGATCGGTGCCGGCCACGCGGAACACGCCGTCCTGGAACTCGATGTCGGCGTCGGAGGCTTCCAGCAGGTGCGCGGCAATCTTCTTGGCCTTGGCCTCGATCTTGTCCAGCGCCTTCATGATGGCCGAACCGCCCACGGCCAGCGAGCGCGAGCCGTAGGTGCCCATGCCGAACGGCACGCGGCCGGTGTCGCCATGCACGATCTCCACGGCATCCATCGCAATGCCCAGCCGGTCCGCCACGATCTGCGCGAACGTGGTCTCGTGGCCCTGCCCGTGGCTATGCGACCCGGTGAACACGGTTACCGTGCCGGTCGGGTGGACGCGGATCTCGCCCACTTCGAACAGCCCCGCACGCGCGCCAAGGGCCCCGGCGATGTTCGACGGGGCCAGCCCGCAGGCCTCGATGTAGCAAGAGTAGCCAAGCCCGCGCAGCTTGCCGCGCTGCTTTGCGGCGTCGCGGCGCGCCGGGAAGCCGGCCACGTCGGCCAGTTCCTGGGCCCGCGCCAGGCAGGGCTCGTAGTCGCCGGTGTCGTAGGTCAGGCCCACGGGCGTGGCGTAGGGGAAGGTGCGGATGAAGTTCTTGCGGCGCAGCGTGGCCGGGTCGGTGCCGGTCTCATGCGCGGCGGCTTCGACCAGGCGTTCCACCACGTAGGTGGCTTCGGGCCGGCCCGCGCCGCGATAGGCATCGACGGGCGACGTGTTCGTGAAGACGGCCTGCACCTCGGCGTAGATGGCCGGGGTGGCGTACTGGCCGGCGAGCAGCGTGGCGTAGAGAATCGTCGGCACGCTGCTGGCGAACGTGGAAAGGTACGCGCCCATGTTGGCCACCGTGTGCACGCGCATGGCCAGGAACTTGCCGTCGGCATCGAGCGCCAGTTCGGCCTTGGTCACGTGGTCGCGGCCGTGAGCGTCGGTCAGGAACGATTCCGACCGCTCGGCCGTCCACTTGACCGGGCGGCCGACCTTCTTCGACGCCCAGGTCAGCGCCACATCCTCCGGATACAGGAAGATCTTCGAGCCAAAGCCGCCGCCCACGTCGGGCGCGATGATGCGCAGGCGCGATTCGGGCAGCCCCAGCACGAAGGCGCCCATCAGCAGGCGTTCCACGTGCGGGTTCTGGTTGGACAGGTAGACCGTGTAGCTGTCGTCCTGGCGGGTGTAGCTGGCATTGACCGCGCGCGGCTCGATGGCGTTCGGGATCAGCCGGTTGTTGACGATCTCCAGCGTGGTCACGTGGGCGGCCCTGGCGAATGCGGCGTCGGTGGCGGCGCGGTCGCCGTGGCCCCAGGTGTAGCAGGTGTTGGCCGGCACGTCGTCGTGGACCAGCGTGGTCGCCGCGGCGGCGTCGGCCGGGCTGACCACGGCGGGCAACTCGTCGTAATCGACCACGACCTTCTCGGCCGCATCGCGCGCCTGCTGCAGCGACTCGGCGACGACCAGCGCCACCTGGTCGCCCACGTGGCGGACCTTGCCGTGCGCCAGGGCGGGGTGGGGCGGCTCCTTCATCGGCGAGCCGTCGATGCTGTGGATCAGCCAGCCGCAGGGCAGGCCGCCCACCTTGTCGCCAGCCATGTCGTCGCCGGTCAGCACGGCGATCACGCCGGGCGACGCCAGGGCGTCCGCCGTATCGATGGACCGGATGCGCGCATGCGCATGCGGCGAGCGCACAAAGTAGCCGTAGCTCTGGTGCGGCAGCGTGACGTCGTCGGTGTACTGGCCATTGCCGGTCAGGAAGCGGTAGTCCTCCTTGCGGCGCACGGGCGTGCCGATGAACGGGTGCTTTTCGGGTGCGTTCATGACGGGCCTCCCTTATTCGGCGCTGACCGTGGCGCGGTCGCCCTGCATGGCGGCCTGCCCCTGCTGCACCGCACGCACGATGTTGTGGTAGCCGGTGCAGCGGCACAGATTGCCTTCGAGCTGCTCGCGGATGGCCTGGGCATCGGCATGCGGCTGCTGCTGCAGCAGCGACGTGGCCGCCATCACCATGCCGGGCGTGCAGAAGCCGCATTGCAGGCCGTGGCATTCGCGGAACGCCTGCTGCATGGGGTGCATCTCGCCGTTGGCCGCCAGGCCTTCGATGGTGGTCACGCTGGCCCCGTCCGCCTGGACTGCCAGCAGGTTGCAGGACTTCACGGCACGGCCGTCCAGATGGACGGTGCAGGCCCCGCACTGGGCGGTGTCGCAGCCCACGTGGGTGCCGGTCAGGCGAAGCTGCTCGCGCAGGAACTGGACCAGAAGGGTGTTGGGTTCGACCTGCGCGTCAACGGGCTTGCCGTTGACCGTCAGGCGGATCGGAATCGCCATGCTTGTCTCCATGTGGGGTGGTGCGCGCATGGCCAGCTCCGCCGATCCCCGAATGAAAGACTGCGCGGGACGGGCCACGACGCGGTACTGCCGCTTGGTTGAGACGGCTATTTCGTGATATTGGTGCTGCCGGGTTTGCCCGGTCTTGCGGCGGAATGAACGATCCGCCGCCACAGGCTCTAAAAGTAAATCACAAAACCATCGGTGCTGCCATGCGGGTTCCCCTGCCCTGAGCGGCCTGTCCAACGTCCCCGCGCATGGAAGCCTTCATCGACTGGCTGTTCGAGACCGTAGCCCTGCCCAAGGTCGGGCTGCCGGCCATTTTCGTGGTCAGCCTGGTGTCGGCCACGCTGCTGCCGCTGGGGTCGGAGCCCGCCGTGTTCGGCTACGTGAAGCTCAATCCGGACATGTTCTGGCCGGCGATCCTGGTGGCCACGGCCGGCAACACGCTGGGGGGTGCCATCGACTGGTGGCTGGGCTACGCCGCCAAGCTGGCGGTGGTGCGTTACCGCCAGCGGCGCCAGCACCACGAGCATGAGCGCGAACATGCCGAACATCGCAAACACCCTCGCAAGCGGCACAAGCCGGGGCTGGACGCCAGATATTTTCGCTGGATGCGCCGGTACGGGCCCCCGACCATGCTGTTTTCGTGGCTGCCTGGTATTGGTGATCCATTGTGCACTTTGGCGGGTTGGCTGCGCATGCCGTTCTGGCGCAGCCTGTTCTATATGGCAATCGGCAAGTTTCTGCGCTACCTGGCCATGACAGCCAGTCTGCTCTGGATTCCCGATTCGTTCTGGCATGGCGTGGGCGCGGCAATCCGGCAGTGGTTCTAGGCGTGGGAGGGCAGGCGCCCGGAAATGCCTGAAATGCGCGAAATTGCATGCAATCCATGCCGATCCCGGACATTTTCAGGGGTTATTCCCCCAAAACGGGCTTGCTGCGGTGCGGCGAAACTGGGCGTTGCAGTACAATCGCCCTTTAATGACGAAAATCGCGCACCGTCCCCGTGCGCAGCTTCGAAGCGGTCCCGCCCATGAACGCCCCACTCGTGCTCGATGCCAAGCTCGCCACGCAGGACGCCCCGCCGCGCCTGCGTGAGATCCCCTATAACTACACGTCGTTTTCGGATCGCGAGATTGTCATCCGTCTGCTGGGCGAAGAAGCCTGGCGCATCCTCGACGAACTGCGCGGCGAACGCCGTACCGGCCGGTCGGCCCGCATGCTTTACGAGGTGCTGGGCGATATCTGGGTGGTCCGCCGCAATCCCTACCTGCAGGACGACCTGCTGGAAAATCCCAAGCGCCGCCAGATGCTGGTCAGCGCGCTGCACCACCGCCTGAACGAAATCGAGAAGCGCCGCGCCGCCGACCGTGCCGAGCACGCCGAGCCAGCCGCCGAAGACCGTTCGCACCGCGTGGAGCAGCTGGTCGCGTTCGCCAAGCAGGCGATCGAGTCGTTCCAGCAGGAATTCGCCAATGCCTACGCGCTGCGCAAGCGCACCCAGCGCGTGCTGGGCAAGGTGACCCAGAAGGACAACATCAAGTTCGACGGCCTGTCGCGCGTGTCGCACGTGACCGACGCCACCGACTGGCGCGTGGAATACCCGTTCGTGGTGCTGACGCCGGACACCGAGGAAGAAATCGCCGGGCTGGTCAAGGGCTGCTTCGAGCTGGGCCTGACCATCATTCCGCGCGGGGGTGGCACCGGCTACACCGGCGGCGCCGTGCCGCTGACGCCGTTCTCGGCCGTCATCAACACCGAAAAGCTGGAACAGCTCGACGCGGTGGAGATGTCCGACCTGCCCAACGTGCCGCACAAGGTGGCGACGATCTTCTCGGGCGCCGGCGTGGTGACGCGCCGCGTCGCCGATGCCGCCGACCGCGCTGGCCTGGTGTTCGCGGTGGACCCGACGTCGATCGATGCATCGTGCATCGGCGGCAACGTGGCGATGAATGCGGGCGGCAAGAAGGCCGTGCTGTGGGGTACGGCGCTGGACAACCTGGCGTGGTGGCGCATGGTCGATCCCGAGGGCAACTGGCTCGAGATCACCCGCATGGACCACAACCTGGGCAAGATCCACGACGTGCCGGTGGCCACGTTCGAGCTGAAGTGGTCGGACGGCAACCGCAAGCCGGGCGAGAAGGTGCTGCGCACCGAGACGCTGGCCATCGAAGGCCGCAAGTTCCGCAAGGAAGGCCTGGGCAAGGACGTCACCGACAAGTTCCTGGCCGGCCTGCCCGGCGTGCAGAAGGAAGGCTGCGACGGCATCATCACCAGCGCGCGCTGGATCCTGCATCGCATGCCGAAGCACATCCGCACGGTCTGCCTGGAGTTCTTCGGCCAGCCGCGCGACGCCATTCCCAGCATCGTCGAGATCAAGGATTTCCTCGATGCCGAATCCAGACGCGAGGGCGGCGCCATCCTGGCGGGGCTGGAGCATCTGGATGAACGCTATCTGCGCGCGGTCGGCTACGCGACCAAGAGCAAGCGCAATGCCTTCCCGAAGATGGTGCTGATCGGCGATATCGTCGGCGACGACGAAGACGCCGTGGCGCGCGCCACATCGGAAGTGATCCGCATGGCCAACGGCAAGAGCGGCGAAGGCTTTATCGCCGTGAGCCCCGAGGCCCGCAAGAAGTTCTGGCTCGACCGCTCGCGTACCGCCGCCATCGCGCGCCACACCAACGCCTTCAAGATCAACGAGGACGTGGTGATTCCGCTGCCCCGCATGGGCGAGTACACGGACGGCATCGAGCGCATCAACATCGAACTGTCGACCAAGAACAAGCTCAAGCTGCTGGACGAGCTGGAGGCATTCTTCGCGCGCGGCAACCTGCCGCTGGGCCGCAGCGACGACGCCAACGAGATTCCGAGCGCCGAACTGCTGGAAGACCGCGTGCAGCATGCGCTGACGCTGCTGCGCGAGATCCGCGCGCGCTGGCGCTATCTGCAGGACCACCTCGATACGCCGCTGCAGACCGCCCGCGCATCGCTGATCGGCCATGGCCTGGGCCTGCTGGGTCCGGCCTTCGAGCAACGCCTGCAGAGCCAGCCGGACGCCACGGTGTTCCACCTGATGCAGGACCGTACGATCCGCGTGAGCTGGAAGAACGAGATCCGCGCCGAACTGCGCAAGATCTTCAACGGTGGCGAATTCAAGCCGATCCTGGACGAGGCGCAGAAGATCCACAAGCAGGTGCTGCGCGGCCGGGTGTTCGTGGCGCTGCACATGCACGCCGGCGACGGCAACGTCCACACGAACCTGCCCGTCAACTCGGACGACTACGACATGCTGCAGGACGCGCACCGCGCGGTGGCCCGCATCATGGACCTGGCGCGTTCGCTGGACGGCGTGATTTCGGGCGAGCACGGCATCGGCATCACCAAGCTCGAATTCCTGACCGAAGACGAGATCGGCGAATTCCGGGAGTACAAGCAGCGCGTAGACCCGCAGGGCCGCTTCAACAAGGGCAAGCTGCTGCCGGGCGCCGACCTGCGCAATGCGTACACGCCGTCGTTCGGCCTGATGGGGCACGAGTCCATCATCATGCAGCAGAGCGACATCGGCGCCATTGCCGACAGCGTCAAGGACTGCCTGCGCTGCGGCAAGTGCAAGCCCGTGTGCGCCACGCACGTGCCGCGCGCCAACCTGCTGTACAGCCCGCGCAACAAGATCCTGGCCACGTCGCTGCTGGTGGAGGCGTTCCTGTATGAGGAGCAGACGCGCCGGGGCGTGTCGATCAAGCACTGGGACGAGTTCTCGGACGTGGCCGACCACTGCACGGTCTGCCACAAGTGCGTGACGCCGTGCCCGGTCAAGATCGACTTCGGCGACGTGTCGATGAACATGCGCAACCTGCTGCGCAAGATGGGCCAGAAGAAGTTCAACCCGGGTACCGCCGCGTCGATGTTCTTCCTGAACGCGACCAATCCGCAGACGATCAACATGACCCGCGCGGCCATGATCGGCTGGGGCTACAAGGCGCAGCGCCTGGGCAACGAGGTGCTCAGGAAGTTCGCGAAGAAGCAGACCCAGCATCCGCCCGCCACGGTTGGCAAGCCGCCGGTGCAGGAGCAGGTGATCCACTTCATCAACAAGAAGATGCCGGGGAACCTGCCCAAGAAGACGGCGCGCGCGCTGCTCGATATCGAAGACAACGAGATCGTGCCGATCATCCGCAACCCGAAGACGACCACGGCCGAGACCGAAGCCGTGTTCTACTTCCCGGGCTGCGGGTCGGAGCGCCTGTTCTCGCAGGTGGGGCTGGCCACGCAGGCCATGCTCTGGCATGTGGGCGTGCAGACCGTGCTGCCGCCGGGCTACCTGTGCTGCGGCTATCCGCAGCGCGGCGCCGGCCAGTATGACAAGGCCGAAAAGATGGTCAGCGACAACCGCGTGCTGTTCCACCGCGTGGCCAATACGCTGAACTACCTCGATATCAAGACCGTGGTGGTCAGCTGCGGCACGTGCTACGACCAGCTGGCCGGGTACGAGTTCGACAAGATCTTCCCGGGCTGCCGCATCATCGACATCCACGAGTACCTGCTCGAAAAGGGCGTGAAACTGGAAGGCGTGACCGGTACGCGCTACATGTACCACGACCCCTGCCACACCCCGATCAAGACGATGGACCCGACCAGGCTGGTGAACGACCTCATGGGCGGCAACCAGGGCGGCGGCAAGATCGAGAAGAACGAGCGTTGCTGCGGGGAATCGGGCACGCTGGCCGTGACGCGTCCGGATGTGTCGACGCAGATCCGTTTCCGCAAGGAAGAGGAGATGCGCAAGGGCGCGGACAAGCTGCGCACCGACGACTTCAACGGCGACGTCAAGATCCTGACCAGCTGCCCGTCCTGCCTGCAGGGCCTGTCGCGTTACAACGAGGATGCGTCGGTCACGGCCGATTACATCGTCGTGGAAATGGCCAAGCACCTGCTGGGCGAGAACTGGATGCCCGAGTACGTGGCCCGCGCCAACGCCGGCGGCATCGAACGCGTGCTGGTGTAAGCCATTGCCATGAGCCGGGTTCCGAACTGCCCCCTCTGCGAAGCCGACGGCGGCGAGCTGGCCTGGATGGGCGACCGCGCGCGCGTGATCCTGGTCGAGCACGGCCGCTTCCCGGGATTCTGCCGCGTGGTCTGGAACGACCATGCCGCCGAGCTGACCGACCTGGACGATGCCGACCAGGCGTGGCTGATGCGGCTGGTGGCGCGCGTCGAGCGCGTGGTGCGCGAAGTCATGACACCGGACAAGGTCAACCTGGCCGCGTTCGGCAACATGGTGCCGCACCTGCACTGGCACATCATCCCGCGCTACCGCTGGGACACCCATTTCCCGGAAGCCGTCTGGGCGGCGCCCCAACGGGCCGCCGATGCGGCGCGCATTGCCGAACTGGGCAGCCGGCTGCCGGCGCTGCGCACGGCACTTTCGATGCTGACCGATCCGGACTGACGCCGGTGGGGCCACCGGCTGGCAACCGGCTGCGGCCTGCTGCCGGCGACTGCCGACCGCTATTGACCGGCTCCGCTGCAATTCTTCCCGTCCCCTTGTAAAGTGCCGTAGCAGTCTGGTACGGAACCCGCCCGCCGGGCGGTGCGTCTGACTCCGGTCGAACAACAACATGCCCGCCGGCCTTGCGCGGTGGGCCAACCGCTGGCGCCATGTCATCCACACCGTCGTCCGTTATCGTGCCCGGTCCTGCCGTACCCGCCGAGGCCCTCAAGAACCAGAGCCGGCTGCGCCTGGCCGCCACCTGGGCGCTGATCAAGCCGTACTGGAGTTCGGAAGACCGCAAGGCCGGCCTGGGGCTGCTGACGCTCGTCGTGGCGCTGAACCTCGGCATCGTCTACATCAACGTGCTGCTCAACGAGTGGAACCGCGTGTTCTACAACGCCATCGAGCAGCGCGACTTCGTCTCGTTCAAGGCGCTGCTGCTGCGTTTTTCGTGGATCGCGGCCTGCTTCATCGTGCTGGCGATCTCGCGCCAGTACTACCAGATGATGCTGCAGATGCGCTGGCGCACGTGGATGACGGGCACCTTCATGCAGCGTTGGCTCGGGCACCAGGCTTACTACCGCATCGAGCAGACCCATTCGACCGACAACCCCGACCAGCGGCTGGCCGACGACCTGCGCCAGTTCACCGACGGGGCGCTGACGCTGTCGATGGGGCTGCTCAATTCGGCGGTGACGCTGGTGTCGTTCATCGGCATCCTCTGGGTGGTGTCGGGCCCGATCACGCTGGCACTGGGCGGCACGGACCTGACGATCCCGGGCTACATGGTCTGGTTTGCCATCGGCTACGCGGTGGTGGGCTCGCTGATCGCGCACTTCGTGGGGCGGCCGCTGATCGGGCTGTCGTTCCAGCAGGAACAGTACGAGGCGAACTTCCGTTTCATGCTGGTGCGCCTGCGCGAGAACAGCGAGCCGGTGGCGCTCTATCGCGGCGAGCCGACCGAGCAGGCGGGCCTGCGCGCCCGTTTCGAGCGGATCCGGGCAAACTGGAACCAGCTCATGCGCTACACCCGGCGCCTGACGTTCGTGAACTCGGGTTACGGCCAGTTCGCGATCATCTTCCCGCTGCTGGTGGCCGCGCCGCGCTATTTCTCGGGCAAGCTCACGCTGGGCGGCCTCATGCAGATCAACTCCGCGTTCGGCCAGGTACAGGGCGCGCTGTCGTGGTTCGTCGACAGCTATTCGACGCTGGTGGGCTGGAAGGCCGCCGCCAACCGTCTGATCGATTTCCAGGATGCCATGCGCGTGGCCGAGCGCCAGGACCTGACGCACGAAGGGCCGGGCGATATCGAGGTGGTGCAGTCCGCCAGCCCGTCGGAGGGCGATATCTCGATCAGCGGCCTGGCCCTGGCGCTGCCGGTGCGCGGCGGGCTGGGCGTGGACGACGAAGGTGTCGATCCCGACAGCCATCCGGGGCAGCGCCCGCTGGTGGCGCCGTTCTCGCTGTCGATCGCGCCGGGCGAACGCTGGCTGGTGCACGGGCCGTCGGGCTGTGGCAAGAGCGTGCTGTTCCGCGCGCTGGCCGGCATCTGGCCCTATGGCAGCGGCCGTATCACGGTGCCGCACCGGCGCATGCTGTTCCTGCCGCAGCGCAGCTACCTGCCGATCGGCACGCTGGCCGATGCGCTGTCGTACCCCGACGCCGGCAACAGCCATTCGCGCGAGACGCTGGTGGCCGTGCTGCGCAAGGCGCGGCTGGGCATGCTGACGAAGCATCTGGACGTTTTCGACAACTGGTCGCTGCGCCTGTCGCCCGGCGAGCAGCAGCGGCTGGCGTTCGCCCGGGCGCTGCTGCAGAAGCCCGACTACCTGTTCCTGGACGAAGCCACCAGTGCGCTGGACGAGGAAACCGAGCGCGCGATGTACCAGCTGATGGTGGACGAACTGCCCGGGGCCGCGATCGTGAGCATCGCGCACCGCAGCACCGTGGCCGCCTTCCACGGCCGGCGCCTGCGCTACGTGCCGGTGAACCGGGGCGACGAAAGCGGCGGCGGCCCGCGGGATGGGCAAGGCGAGGGGGGTGGAGTAAGCTATCGGGTCGTACAAGACGCGTGACGGCGCCGCTGTAACGGTCCTCCGGGATCGCCCAGGCGGGCGCCGCGACCATTCATCATGGCAGGCCTCGACAAAGATACTCCTCACCCCACCGCGCTGACCGTCCACACGCAGTCGCGCGTACTGGAAGTCGGCTTCGACAATGGCCGCACCTGGCGGTTGCCGTTCGAGTTGCTGCGCGTATACTCGCCGTCCGCCGAAGTCCAGGGCCACGGCCCCGGCCAGGAAACGCTGCAGACCGGCAAGCGCCACGTGGGCATCGCGGCGGTGGAGCCGGTGGGCAACTATGCGATCCAGATCCGCTTCGACGATGGCCACGACACGGGCATCTATACGTGGGAGCTGCTGTACCGCCTGGGCGACCAGCAGGACACGCTGTGGGACGGCTACCTGAAGCGGCTGGAAGCCGCGGGGCTGGACCGCGATGCGCCGATGCCGGCGGCCGGTGGCCACGCCTGCGGCCATCATCACTGAATCTAGTACCTGGAGTCTGAGAATGAGCGAAACCCACTTCGGGTTCGACAAGGTCGACGAATCGGAAAAGGCCGGCAAGGTTGCCGGCGTGTTCCACTCGGTGGCCAGCAAATACGACGTGATGAACGACCTGATGTCCGGTGGCATGCACCGCGTCTGGAAGATGTTCACGATCGCCCAGGCCAATGTGCGGCCGGGCCACAAGGTACTGGACATCGCCGGCGGCACGGGCGACCTGGCCAAGGCGTTCGCCAGGCAGGCCGGCCCGAAGGGCGAGGTCTGGCTGACCGACATCAACGAGTCGATGCTGCGCGTGGGCCGCGACCGCCTGCTGGACAAGGGCATCGTCACGCCGGTGGCGCTGTGCGACGCCGAGAAGATCCCGTTCCCGGACAACTATTTCGATTTGGTCACGGTGGCCTTCGGCCTGCGCAACATGACGCACAAGGACCGCGCCCTGGCCGAGATGCGCCGTGTGGTCAAGCCGGGCGGCAAGGTGATGGTGCTGGAGTTCTCCAAGGTCTGGAAGCCGCTCGAGAAGTTCTATGACGTCTATTCTTTCAAGGTGCTTCCCTGGCTGGGCGAGCGCGTGGCTGGGGATGCCCCGAGCTATCGCTATCTTGCGGAATCGATCAGAATGCATCCAGACCAGGGCTCACTTGTACGCTTGATGGAACAAGTTGGGCTCGAACAAGTCGAATACTTCAACCTGACGGCCGGAGTCGTGGCGCTCCACGTCGGGAGAAAGTACTAATTCGCCATGTTCGGCCGATAAAGGCCGAAAATGACAGGGGAAAAGCTCAAATGTCTTCTTTTCGTGGAAAATTCCTGGCGGCCGCGCTGATCATGACGGTGGCCATGGGGGCAGCGCTCGACGCCAATGCGAAACGCCTCGGCGGGTCGCGCAGCGTCGGCAAGCAATCGTCGAGCGTGACGCAGCAGCGTCAGGCCACGCCGCCGCAGCAGAATGCGCCGGCCCAGCAGCAGCCCGCGCAGCAGCAGGCTGCCCCGGCGACCGCCGGCGCCGCGGGTGGCGCGGCGGCTGCGGCGCCGAAGCGTAACTGGGGTGGCATGCTCGGCGGCCTCGCGGCTGGCCTGGGCCTGGGCTACCTGCTGTCGCACTTCGGTCTCGGTGGCGCCGCCGCCAGCTTCCTGGCCAATGTGATCATGTTTGCCGTGATCGCGATGATCGCCCTGTGGCTGTTCCGCAAGTTCCGCGGCGGCTCGGCACGTTCGCAGACGCCGGCCTACGCCGGCATGGGCGGCAACGGCAACAATTCGCCGTTCGGCGGCGCGGCGCGCGATGCCGAGCCGACGCTGCGTCAGGCCGAACCGGTGCAGCCGGCCGGCTACAACGGCGCCGCAGCCAACCAGGTCATGGGCGGCGCGGCCGCCGGTGCAGCCGCCGCGGCGGTGCAGCAGCCGTGGGGCGTGCCGGCCGACTTCGATACCGAAGCCTTCCTGCGCAACGCCAAGGTGCATTACGTGCGCCTGCAGGCTGCGTGGGACGCCGGCAACCTGGACGACATCCGCGAATTCACCACGCCGGAAATGTTCGCCGAGATCAAGATGGACCTGTCCGAGCGTGGCCAGTCCGTGAACAAGACCGACGTTGTCACGCTGGACGCCCAGTTGCTGGGCATCGAGACCACGCCGGCGCAGCATATTGCCAGCGTGCGTTTCTCGGGCATGATCCGCGAGACGGCCGGGGAAGCGGCGCAGCCGTTCGGCGAGGTCTGGAACCTGGCCAAGTCCGCATCCGGCGGCGGCTGGCTGCTGGCTGGTATCCAGCAGGAATCCTGAGCGGCGCGTCCGCCGCCGCATGGATGACATGAAGCGGCGGCCGAGTAGCTTAGAATGGAGGCCCACGTACGCGTGGGCCTTTTTTGTTGGGCAGACCTGCCCGGAACCGGACGCCATGAACGCCTTGCCGATACCCCTGGCCGCGCCGATCGTCGCCGCACTGAATCACCTGATCGAACAGGAGCCCTGGGCCTGCGGCCTGCTGGCGCCATTTGCCGGCCGCGTCATCCGGTTCGACGCCGCGGCATTCGCGCTGTCCCTGCGGATTACGGATCCGGGCGGCATCGAGCAGGCCGCCGAAGCCGATACGCCCGCCGTGACGCTGCGGGTGCCGTTGCAGCAGTGGCCGCTGGTGGTGGCGGATGTGGCCGAAGGCGGCCAGGCCGCCGCCATGCGACATGTCCGGATCGATGGCGATGCGGAACTGGCCAATGCGGTGTCGACGCTGGCGCGCAACCTGCGCTGGGACGCGGCCGAGGACCTGTCCCGTGCGCTGCGCGGCGTGATGGGCGGCCCGGTCAGCGACAGCGTGGCCCAGCGCATGGTGGACGGCGCGCGCCAGGCGCATGAAAGCGCCACCCGCGTGGGCCGGGCGCTGCTCGACAACGTGACCGAATACCTGCTCGACGAACGGCCAACCCTGGTGCGCCATGCCGCGCTGGACGGGTTCGGCGCCGACGTGGCGCGTGTGCGGGACGACCTGGCGCGGCTGGAAAAGCGGCTCGAACGCCTGGAACGCTCGGGTGGACAGGGGGAGGGGGCTTCGGGCCAGCTTCCGTCGGCCCACCGTTAATCGCCATGTCACTCTTCGCTGCCGCTTCGCGCGGCGCCGTCTTTTGAAAATCCCCGCATGACCCGCCTGCTGCGTCTCTGCAAGATTATTTTCGTCATCCTGTACTACGGGCTCGACGAGCTTGTGCTGTCCGGCTTCAAGAGTCGGCGCATCAAGTTCCTGGTGCGCGTGATCACTATCGGCCGCAAGCTGGAACAGCCGCGCGGCGAACGCCTGCGCCTGGCGCTGACGACGCTGGGGCCGATTTTCGTCAAGTTTGGCCAGGTGCTGTCTACCCGGCGCGACCTGATGCCGCCCGATATCGCCGACGAACTGGCCAAGCTGCAGGATCAGGTGCCGCCGTTCGATTCGGCGGTGGCGGTGAAGATCATCGAAAAGTCGCTGGGCCGGCCGCTGGCGCAGCTGTACGAGAACTTCGAGCACCAGCCCGTGGCCAGCGCGTCGATTGCGCAGGTTCACTTCGCCACGCTGCGCGGCGGCCCGAACCATGGCCGCGAGGTGGCCGTAAAGGTGCTGCGGCCCGGCATGCTGCCCGTGATCGACAGCGACCTGGCGCTGATGCGCGACATGGCCACGTGGCTGGAGCGCGTGTGGGTCGACGGCCGCCGCCTGAAGCCGCGCGAGGTGGTGGCCGAATTCGACAAGTACCTGCACGACGAACTGGACCTGATGATCGAGGCGGCCAACGCCAGCCAGCTGCGCCGAAACTTTGCCGACAGCGACCTGCTGTGCGTGCCCGAGGTGTTCTGGGACTGGTGTACCAGCACCGTCTTCACGATGGAGCGGATGCACGGCATCCCGATCTCGCGCACCGAATCGCTGAAGGCCGCCGGCGTCGACATGCACAAGCTGGCCGAGGAAGGCGTGGAGATCTTCTTCACGCAGGTGTTCCGCGACGGCTTCTTCCACGCCGACATGCACCCGGGCAACATCCTGGTGTCGGTGCAGCCGGAGACCTTCGGCCGGTATATCGCGCTGGACTTCGGCATCGTCGGCGCGCTGTCCGAGTTCGACAAGAACTATCTGGCACAGAACTTCATCGCCTTCTTCCGCCGCGACTACCACCGTGTGGCGCTGCTGCACGTGGAGTCGGGCTGGGTGCCGCCGGAGACACGCGTCGAGGAGCTGGAATCGGCGGTGCGCGCCTGCTGCGAACCCTATTTCGACAAGCCGTTGCGTGAGATCTCGCTGGGCATGGTGCTCATGCGCCTGTTCCAGACGTCGCGCCGGTTCAACGTCGAAATCCAGCCACAGCTGGTGCTGCTGCAGAAGACGCTGCTCAATATCGAAGGACTCGGCCGCCAGCTGAACCCCGATCTGGACCTCTGGAAGACCGCGAAGCCGTTCCTGGAACGCTGGATGTACCAGCAGGTCGGCTGGCAGGGCGCCTGGGAGCGCGTCAAGGTCGAAGCCCCGCAATGGGCCAAGATGCTGCCTGACTTCCCGCGGCTGGCGCATCAGTTCCTGGAGCGCCGTGCGCTTGTGGACAACGGTGAGCAGGAACGCCTGCTGACCCAGCTGGTGCACGAGCAGCGCCGCACCAACCGCCGGCTTTCCACCGCGCTGATGCTGATGGGCGGCTTTCTGGCGGGCATCGTGATCGTCCAGGCGCTGGCCTGGGCGGGCTACTGGTAAGGCTGCGCCAGGTGCCGTGCGCCCCACGCTGCACCGTGCCGGTGCGAGTGTGGGGATTTGACCGCGCCCCGGGGAATTTTTTTCATCCCGGGGAGTCTGCGTCGCTATAATCCGCGTTTTGATTCGGCTACGACCGCCTATGCCCCCTCCCGGGCGCCAGCGGCCCCGACCGATGAATTGGACTCCGGGCGGGGTCTGCCTGGCTCGTTCCAAGGCATCCGGCCGGCATTCGGTTTTTCGCCACCAGGGCATTTCTGGCTATTTGGGATGGGCAGCGGCATGCTGATCTGGTTCGTCATCATCTATTGGGTTATCTCGGTCGGCATCGGCCTGTGGGCGGCACTGCGCGTCAAGGGCACCGCCGACTTCGCCGTCGCGGGCCGCAGCCTGCCGTTCTACATCGTCACCGCCACGGTGTTCGCCACATGGTTTGGCTCTGAAACCGTGCTGGGCATCCCGGCCGTCTTCCTGAAGGAAGGTCTGTCGGGGGTGGTGTCCGACCCCTTCGGTTCGTCGCTCTGCCTGATCCTCGTCGGTCTGTTCTTCGCCCGGCCGCTGTACCGGATGAACCTGCTGACGATCGGCGACTACTATCACAACCGCTACGGCCGGCTGGCCGAAGTGCTGACCACGCTTTGCATCGTCGTGTCCTACCTGGGCTGGGTGGCGGCGCAGATCAAGGCGCTGGGCCTGGTGTTCTATACCGTGTCGGACGGCGCGCTGTCGCAGGAAGCCGGGATGATGATCGGCGCGGCCAGCGTGCTGGTCTATACGCTGTTCGGCGGTATGTGGTCGGTGGCCGTGACCGACTTCATCCAGATGATCATCATCGTGATCGGCATGCTCTATATCGGCTACGAGGTGAGCGGCCAGGCCGGCGGCGTGACGGCCGTGGTGTCGCACGCGGCGGCGGCCGGCAAGTTCGAGTTCCTGCCGTCGCTGGATCTGGTGCAGATCATCGGGTTTGCTGCGGCCCTGTTCACCATGATGCTTGGCTCGATTCCACAGCAGGACGTGTTTCAGCGCGTGACTTCGTCGAAAACCGAACAGATCGCCGGCCGCGCCTCGGTCCTGGGCGGCGTACTGTACTTCTTCTTTGCCTTCATCCCGATGTTCCTGGCCTATTCGGCCACGCTGATCGACCCGCAGATGGTCGAGAAGTACATCAATTCGGATTCGCAGCTGATCCTGCCGCAACTGATCCTGAACCACGCGCCGATGTTCGCGCAGGTGATGTTCTTCGGCGCGCTGTTGTCCGCCATCAAGAGCTGCGCGTCGGCCACGTTGCTGGCGCCGTCCGTGACGTTCGCGGAGAACATCCTGCGCCCGTATTTCCGCCATTTGAGCGACAAGCAGTTCCTGCGCGTGATGCAGGCGGTGGTGCTGGTCTTTACCACGCTGGTAACGCTGTTCGCGCTGAATTCGCACCTGTCGATCTTCCACATGGTGGAAAACGCCTACAAGGTGACGCTGGTGTCGGCGTTCGTGCCGCTCGCTTTCGGCCTGTTCTGGAAGCCGGCCACGCGCCAGGGGGGGCTGCTGGCCATCGTGCTCGGCCTGACCTCGTGGCTGACCTGCGAGGTGGCCTTCGCCGACGCCACCGTGCCGCCCCAGATGGTCGGGTTGCTGTTCTCTATTAGTGGCATGGTGTTCGGGTCCCTGCTGCCGCAATGGATCAGCGACCGGCCCCCCGTCCGCGAAGTGCATATTGCTTAACTTTTAAGCGCGGGTGTGAAATCGTGACGATTACGCCCCCGAAACCCCGCATTTCCTGCCGGTAGACGCCTCGCCGACGGTTTATAATCAACGGCTTTGCACCGCCGCGCGGGTATTTTCGTGCGCAGGCCCTTGTCGATCCGACGGGGCGCAGCCACTTACCTGCTTTACGTTTCAGATTCCACGAAAGAACCATGCCGATCTATGCCTACCGTTGCGACGCCTGCGGCCACGGGCGCGATGTGCTGCAGAAGATGAGCGATGCCCCGCTCACGGACTGCCCATCCTGCGGCACCGCCGGGACCTTCAAGAAACAACTGACCGCAGCCGGCTTCCAGCTCAAGGGCTCGGGCTGGTACGTGACGGATTTCCGTGGCGGCAGCGGCGGCACCAGCGCCCCGGCCAGCGCCCCTGCCGGTTCGCCGGCAGCCGATGCCGCGCCGGCCGCCCCGGCTGCCGCGCCTGCGGCACCGGCCACGCCGGCCGCCAGCAGCAACTGAGCGCCGGCAAGCCGTGGCTACCAAGAAAACGTCCGCCATCAAGACCTGGTTCCTGACCGGTCTGCTCGTGCTCGTGCCGCTGGGCATCACGCTGTGGGTGCTCAACCTGATCATCGGCACGATGGACCAGAGCATGGCCCTGCTGCCGCTGGCGTGGCAGCCCGAAAACATCTTCGGGCGCCGCATCCCCGGGCTGGGCGCCATCCTGACCCTGCTGTTCATCCTGCTGGTGGGCGTGCTGACGCACAACTTCATCGGCCAGCGCCTGGTGCGCTGGTGGGAAGCGTTGCTGGGCCATATCCCGGTGGTAGGGCCGATCTATACCAGCGTGAAGCAGGTGTCGGACACGCTGCTGTCGTCGTCGGGCAACGCGTTCCGCAAGGCGCTGCTGGTGCAGTATCCGCGCGAAGGGTCGTGGACGATCGCGTTTCTGACCGGACGTCCGGGCGGCGACGTGCAGAATCACCTGCAGGGTGAATACGTCAGCGTGTATGTGCCGACGACGCCGAACCCGACGTCGGGCTTCTTCCTGATGATGCCGAAGGCAGACACCATCGAGCTCGACATGACCGTTGACGCGGCGCTGAAGTACATCGTGTCGATGGGCGTGGTGGCGCCGACCGACCTGCCGCGCCGCACCGGCGGCGATGCCCGCGCGGACGACGGCGCGCTGGTTGCCGACGAAGTCGCCGACACCCATACCAACTGAATTTGCGCGCGGCTGCCTGGCGGCCGTGCATTACAGGGACTCTCTCCTATGTCTTCCATGCGTACACATTACTGCGGTCTGGTGACCGAACAACTGACCGGCCAGGAAGTGGCCCTGACGGGCTGGGTGCAGCGCCGTCGCGACCATGGCGGCGTGATCTTCGTCGATCTGCGCGACCGTGAAGGGCTGGTGCAGGTGGTGTGCGATCCGGACCGTCCGGAGATGTTCAAGGCCGCGGAAGAGATCCGCAACGAATTCTGCATCCGCGTGGTGGGCAAGGTGCGCCCGCGTCCGGCCGGCACCGAGAACAGCAACCTGACCTCGGGCAAGATCGAGGTGCTGTGCCACGAGCTGACCGTCCTGAACCCGTCGGTCACGCCGCCGTTCCAGCTGGACGACGACAACCTGTCGGAAACCACGCGCCTTACGCACCGCGTGCTGGATCTGCGCCGTCCGCAGATGCAATACAACCTGCGCCTGCGCTACAAGGTGGCCATGGAAGTGCGCAAGTACCTGGACGCACAGGGTTTCATCGACATCGAGACCCCGATGCTGGGCAAGAGCACGCCCGAAGGCGCCCGCGACTACCTGGTGCCGTCGCGCGTGAACCCGGGCCACTTCTTCGCGCTGCCGCAGTCGCCGCAGATCTTCAAGCAGATGCTGATGGTCTCGGGCTTCGACCGCTACTACCAGATCACCAAGTGCTTCCGTGACGAGGACCTGCGCGCCGACCGCCAGCCCGAATTCACCCAGATCGACTGCGAAACGTCGTTCCTGACCGAACAGGAGATCCGTGACCTGTTCGAGGACATGATGCGCACCGTGTTCAAGAACGCCATCGACGTGGACCTGGTCTCCAAGTTCCCGGTGATGGAGTTCCGCGAAGCCATGGCCCGCTTTGGCTCGGACAAGCCCGACCTGCGCGTCAAGCTGGAATTCACCGAACTGACCGACGTCATGAAGGACGTCGACTTCAAGGTGTTCTCGGGCCCGGCCAACAGCGACAACGGTCGTGTGGTGGGCCTGCGCGTGCCGGGCGGCAGCGCCATCTCGCGTGGCGAGATCGATGCCTACACCCAGTTCGTGGCGATCTACGGCGCCAAGGGCCTGGCCTGGATCAAGGTCAACGAAGTGGCCAAGGGCCGTGACGGCCTGCAGTCGCCGATCGTGAAGAACCTGCACGACGCGTCGATTGCCGAAATCCTGAAGCGCACCGAAGCCAAGGATGGCGACATCATCTTCTTTGGCGCCGACAAGGCCAAGGTGGTCAACGACGCCATCGGCGCGCTGCGCCTGAAGATTGGCCATTCGGAATTCGGAAAGAGCACCGGCCTGTTCGAGGACACCTGGAAGCCGCTGTGGGTGATCGACTTCCCAATGTTCGAGTACGACGAGGAAGATGCCCGCTGGGTGGCCATGCACCATCCGTTCACGAGCCCCAAGGACGAGCACCTGCAGTACCTGGAAACCGACCCGGGCAAGTGCATCGCCAAGGCCTACGATATGGTGCTGAACGGCTGGGAAATGGGCGGCGGCTCGGTCCGTATCTACCGCGAGGACGTGCAGAGCAAGGTGTTCCGCGCGCTGAAGATCGGCGACGAGGAAGCCCGCGCCAAGTTCGGCTATCTGCTGGACGCACTGCAATATGGTGCGCCGCCGCACGGTGGCCTGGCTTTCGGCCTGGACCGTATCGTGACGATGATGGCCGGTGCCGATTCGATCCGCGACGTGATCGCCTTCCCGAAGACGCAACGTGCCCAGGATCTGCTGACGCAGGCCCCGAGCTCGGTCGACGAGAAGCAACTGCGCGAACTGCATATCCGTCTGCGCGCGCAAGAGCCGAAGACGACTGCCTGATCGCCCGACCTGCGGCCGGATCATTCCGGTTCCGGTACGAAAAGCCGCGCGCCCGCGCGGCTTTTTTGTTTTCGGCGCAAGGATGCGTTTCCATTTGTTACCACCCGGAACGAAGCGATCCCCGATGATGTCTTTCTGCCTGATGCGCGCGAAGCCGGCCCACCCGAAAGGCCGGTCGTGACGTGGGAGGACAACACCAGATGCTGCAACTCGATACGGAAATGATCCGGGCCTTCGTGCTGGCCCATGCGGAAACCATCCTGACCTGGCTGGTGGCCGGGCTGCTCATGATGCTGCTGGCGCGCTTCGAGCTGCGCCGCGCGGTGCGCAAGTCGGCCCAGGCCATGTCGGAATCGGTGGCGACAACCGTGGCGGCGTGCGTGCCCGATATCGCGCATGCCGTGCAGAACGCGCAGCCGCTTTCCGATTTCTCCCAGCCCGTGCAGGGCGAGGGTCCCGTGGCCGCGCAGCGTGCCGATGCCTTGCGCAAGCTGGCGCTGGACACCGTGGCAACCGTGATGGCCCGCGGCCGCTGGCTGGAAGATGTCGGCAACCTGCGGCTGGCCGAGGACGCGCTGCTGTCGGGCCGGCGCGCCGGCGGTGCTGACCCGCTGCTCGTGGTGGCGCCGCAGCCCGTGGTGCAGGCCTACCTGACCGCCCAACGCACGTTTGACGACGAAGCGACGCGCCTGCAGACCCATCGGCGCGAGGCGCTCCGCCTGCAGGAAGCCCTGCAGCAGGTGAACGCCGAGGCCGCCCATGTCGAGCAGGAAACGGCGAGCATCGTGCTGCGCTTCGAACAGGTCAATGCCCAGGCCGCGCAAGGCGTGGAGGCGGGCGATTACCAGCGGTTCCTGATCCAGAAGTACAACCAGCTTGGCATGCGCGAGAAGGAAATCGGCCAGGAACGCGCGGAACTGGCCGCCCAGGTGCGTGAAAGCACCGATGCGCTGGCCGAACATGCCCATGTGGCCTCGCAGCGCTATACCCAGGCGCTGGCGCCGCTGATGCAGCAATTGCGCGCCGCCTGGGGTCACGGCGATTCGCCCGAGGTCTTCGATACCTGGCTGGGCAGCCTGCCCGGCACGGGGCCGGACGGCGTTGCCAGCCCGGTCCCCGGCGGTCACTACCTGACGCCCCGGGCCGCGGGCGAGCAGACCGTCGCCTGATTCCACATCGCGGTATTCAGACAGCGGATGACGCCGGAGGCGGCGCCGCTGCGCTATGCTTGGGGTCTGTTGCCTCCACCGCCCCATGCGCTACAAGATTCCCGAATCGGTACTGGTCGTCATACATACGCCAGACCTGCAAGTCCTGTTGATCGAGCGTGCCGACCGGCCAGGCTTCTGGCAATCGGTGACGGGCAGCCTTGATGCCGAAGACGAGCCCCTGATGGCGACCGCTGCCCGCGAAGTTGCCGAGGAAACCGGCATCGTGGCCAGCCACTACCAGTTGACCGACTGGCGGCATACGATCGACTACGAAATCTACCCCCAGTGGCGTCATCGCTATGCGCCCGGCGTCACCCGTAATACCGAGCACTGGTTCGGCCTGTGTGTACCGGAGCCGCTGCCGGTGACGCTGGCGCCGCGCGAGCACCTGCAGTTCGAGTGGCTGCCATGGCAGGCAGCCGCCGAACGCTGTTTTTCCAGCAGCAACGCGGAGGCGGTGCGCCAACTGGCCTGGCGTATGGCCGGGGCGCAGGGCGTGGAAGCCGGGGCCGTACGCGGGGATGCGCGATGAAACTGCGCGTCGTGACCTACAACATCCACAAGGGCGTGAAGGGGTTCTCGGGCAAGCCGCGTATCCAGAGCGTGCGCACGGGCCTGCAGTCGATGAACGCCGATATCGTGTTTCTGCAGGAAGTGCAGGATCGCAACGACCGCCTGATCGCCGCCGAACTGTTCGACCCCGATCACACCCAGCTCAACTACCTGGCCACCGACGCCTATCCGCATTCGGTCTACGGCCGCAACGCCGTGTACGAGCACGGGCACCACGGCAACGCAATCCTGTCGCGGCATCCGATCCTGATGTCGGAAAATCTCGATATTTCGGATCACCGCTTCGAACAGCGCGGGCTGCTGCACGCCGTGGCAGACATCAACGGCGTGGAGGCCCATCTGATTTGCGTGCATTTCGGGCTGTTTGCGCGTAGTCGGGTGCGGCAGGCCAGCGCGCTGGTGGACCGGGTGCGGTCAGTGGTGCCCGACCACGCCCCGCTGGTCATTGCCGGCGACTTCAACGACTGGAACCACAAGCTCGATACCCGTATCTGCAACACGCTGAATGCCGTGGAATCGGCCCATGCCAAGAACGGGCGCATTCATACCTTTCCGAGCCATATGCCGTGGTGGCAGCTTGACCGCATTTACGTGCGCGGCTTCGATATCGAACGCACGCAGGCGCTCACGGGGCGCGAATGGGCGCAGCGATCGGATCATGTGCCGCTGATGGCCGAGCTGGCGCACCGCGTGGCGATTCCGGAAGCGTAAGGCGGAAAGACAGCGCAGGGGCCGGTACACCCCCTGAATCTGGCGTCAGTGCGATGCCAGGTAGTCGCGGATCCAGCGGTAGATGGCCTCCGCGTCGGCCAGGTCGATCACGGGGAGCGTAGTCTGCCCAGCCACCTGGTCCATCGCATCGGTGGCCACGGCCACCACGCCCGGCACTTCGGGCCAGAGCGGCGCCTTGCCGTTGGCAGGCCGATAGATTTCGAGCTTGGGGAAATCGCTCCATTTGTAGCCCTCGACCATCACCAGGTCGGTATCGGGCGGCAGCACCGCCAGCGCTTCGCCGATTTCGGGCGACGGCTTGTCTTCCGGATAGTGGCGCATCAGCGTCAGGTGGCGGGCGCCCACCAGTACGACGTTCTCGCAGCCACCCTGGCGCATCCGCCACGAATCCTTGCCTGGCGTGTCCGGATCGAAACCGTGGTGCGTGTGCTTGATGCCGGCGACGCGCTGGCCGGCGGCCACGAAGCGGGGGATCAACTGGTCCAGCAGCGTCGTCTTGCCGCTGCCCGAGGAACCGGCGATGCCGAATACCTTCACAATGCTTTCCCTGTTGGGCGTCACAATGGCCCGACAATAGCAGAGTTCGGCCGGGCCATGTGCAGGAGCCGCCCGTTGCCCGATAATCGAGCCATGTCACGGATCTACGATCGCGCCGAACCCGAATTGCCCCGGACCCCCGATGCGCCCGGGGTGCCCGAGGTGCCCGGGGTGCCCGAGGTGCCCGAGGTGCCCCGGGTGCCCGATGGGCGGCAGGCGCCCGCGGAAGCCGCCGCGCCGCCGCCCGCGCCGCCCGGCCTCGGCGGGTCCGTCCACGAGTTGCGCACCGCCGGCGCCCATGCCAAGGCCAGGCTGATGCGCTGGGTGCGCCGTCGTGGCAGCCCGGTGCCGGACAATCTCGTCGATCTCCTCTGTAACGGCCAGGAGTTCTTTCCGGCGCTGATTTCCGCCATCGATGCTGCGCAGGGCCACGTGGTGGTGGAGACCTATATCTATGCCGACGACGACGTGGGCACACGGGTCGGCGATGCGCTGATTGGCGCCGCCCGGCGCGGCGTCGATGTGAGGCTGGTGGTGGACGGGTTTGGCGCCGGCGACATGCCCGCCGCGCTGCTGGACCGCCTGCGCGCCGGCGGCGTCAATGTCGAAATCTACCGACCGATGCGCGGATTCAAGTTTGCGCGGCGCCACCTGCGGCGGCTCCATCGCAAGATCGCCGTGATCGACGGCAAGGTGGCGTTCGTCGGCGGCATCAATATCATCGACGACCACAACCACGGGCCGATCGATCTGCCGGAACTGGGGCCGCGCTACGATTTCGCGGTGCGCGTGCGCGGGCCGCTGGTGGCGCAGATCGCGCTGGCTTCGGCCCGCCTCTGGTTTCGCATCGCACAACGGCGCGGCCTGCGTGAAACCGCGAACGCGTTTGCCGAAGTGGAGGCGCTGACGCGCGGTGCGCGGCAGGCGCGGAGTGACGTCCAGGCTGACGGGGTGCCGGCTGCCTTGCTGCTGCGCGACAACCTGCGCAATCGCCGCACCATCGAACGCGAATACCTGTACGCGCTGGGCTCGGCGCGCCACGACGTGATCCTGGCCAATGCCTACTTCCTGCCCGGCCACAAGATGCGGCGCGCGCTGCTGGCCTGCCGCGGGCGCGGCGTGCGGGTGCGGCTGCTGCTGCAGGGCATGGTCGAATACCGGCTCCAGCACTACGCCACGCACGCGCTCTACGCGCGGCTGCTGGAGGCCGGCGTCGAGATCTACGAGTACGAGGAAAGCTTCCTGCACGCCAAGGTGGCGGTGGTGGACGATACGTGGGCCACCGTGGGATCGAGCAACATGGACCCGTTCAGCCTGCTGCTGGCGCGCGAGGCGAACGTGGCGGTCTATGACGCCGCGTTCGCCAATACGCTCCGCGTCCGGCTGGAGCGCGCGATGGTCCAGCGCAGCGCGCGGGTGATGCCCGAGGTGCACGCCCGGCTGCCGCGTTTGCGACGCTTTGCCAATTGGGCAGCCTACTACGTGTTGCGTCTCGGCGTCGTCATCGCGGGCGTGACGGGGCGCTACTGAGGCGCCGGCAAGGCGTCACACGGTAACATGGTGCCCTGCCGCGCTGCTGCCATGGCCGCTCGCGCGGATGCCGCGATCCCGGGCGGTTTTTAAGCCGTTGCTGCAATGCGTCGCAACGTGCGCCCGGGCCGGCGCCATCGGGGCCGCGTGTTTAGAAACACGGGTCTAATTAAATACTTGATGCCGGTCGGCCTCGCCAGAATAATCTGAACGACCGTTCTTTTTTGGCTTAGACTTCGTGCATTTGCGATGGCGGTTTGCTGTCGCGGCGCCTGCCGAAAGCAGCGTCAAGCCAGGAAACGGCATCCGCGGGATGCTGCAGAGAACGGAGAGAAAACCATGCGACACCAGTCAGTTCGTCTTGAATCCGCCGCCGCGCCCACGCCCTTGCGAAAGGGTGAGATGACGCGCGTGGCGATTCTCGATGCCGCACTGGAACTGTCGTCCCGCGACGGGCTGGAAGGTCTGACCATCGGCCTGCTCGCGGAACGCATGCAGATGAGCAAGAGCGGCGTGTTCGCGCATTTCGGTTCGCGCGAAGACCTGCAGGTGGAAGTGGTGCGCGAGTATCACCGACGGTTCGAGCAGGAGGTGTTCTACCCCTCGCTGCAGGAGCCGCGCGGTCTGCCTCGCCTGTGGTCGATGGTGCGGCGCTGGATGGAAAAGCGCATCCAGGAAGTCACCACGGGCTGCATCTACATCAGCGGGGCGGTCGAGTACGACGACCGCGCGGAAAGCCCGGTGCGTGACGAGCTGGTCAAGAGCGTCACCATCTGGCGGGCCGCGCTGTTGCGTGCCATCGATCAGGCCAAGGAAGAGGGGCACCTGCGCGCGGATTGCGATCCGCGCCTGATGCTGTTCGAGATGTACAGCCTTGAACTAGGCTTGCATCATGACGCCCGATTTCTGCGCCTGCCGGACAGTGCCGAGCTTGCCATGGTCGCGCTCAACAAACTGATTCAGTCTTACCGTACCTGAGCCGCCCCCGGGCAACGGTCGCACGCGTCCCCTCCAGGGCGTGCGGCATGCGCGTGTGGCGGCACTAAGCAAACCTCCAAGGAGTCTTTGATGGGCCAGTACACCGCACCGTTGCGCGACATGCAGTTCGTGCTCCACGAACTGCTCGGCGCAGAAGCCGAACTCAAGGCGATGCCGCGACACGCGGACATCGACGCGGACACCATCAACCAGGTTATCGAAGAAGCCGGCAAGTTCTGCGCGGACGTGGTGTTCCCGCTGAACCAGCCCGGCGACCGCGAAGGCTGCACCTACGTCGGCGACGGCGTGGTGCGCGCACCCAAGGGCTTCAAGGAAGCCTACCAGCAGTATGTCGAGGCCGGCTGGCCCGCGCTGGCCTGCGACCCCGAGTTCGGCGGCCAGGGCCTGCCGATCATCGTCAACAACGCGCTGTACGAGATGCTGAACTCGGCCGGCCAGGCATGGACGATGTACCCCGGCCTGTCGCACGGCGCCTACGAGGCGCTGCACGCGCACGGCACGCCGGAACTGAAGCAGACCTACCTGCCCAAGCTGGTGTCGGGCGTGTGGACGGGCACGATGTGCCTGACCGAGCCGCACTGCGGCACCGACCTGGGCATCCTGCGCTCGAAGGCCGAACCGCAGGCCGACGGCTCGTACGCGATCACGGGCACCAAGATCTTCATCTCGGCGGGCGAACACGACCTGGCCGAGAACATCATCCACCTGGTGCTGGCGCGCCTGCCGGACGCCCCGCAAGGCACCAAGGGTATCTCGCTGTTCGTCGTACCGAAGTTCATCCCCGACGCCAGCGGCAACCCGGGCGAGCGCAACGGCATCAAGTGCGGCTCGATCGAGCACAAGATGGGCATCCACGGCAACGCCACCTGCGTGATGAACCTGGACGGCGCGCGCGGCTGGCTGGTAGGCGAGGCCAACAAGGGCCTCAACGCCATGTTCGTGATGATGAACGCGGCCCGCCTGGGCGTGGGCGCGCAAGGCCTGGGCCTGACCGAAGTGGCCTACCAGAACTCGCTTGCCTACGCCAAGGACCGCCTGCAGATGCGCGCGCTGACCGGCCCCAAGGCGCCCGAGAAGGCGGCCGACCCGATCATCGTGCATCCGGACGTGCGCCGCATGCTGCTGACGCAGAAGGCCTATGCGGAAGGCGGCCGCGCGTTCAGCTACTGGACCGCGCTGCAGATCGACCGCGAACTGTCGCACCCCGACGAGTCGGTGCGCAAGGAAGCCGCCGATCTGGTGGCGCTGCTGACGCCGGTGATCAAGGCCTTCCTGACCGACAACGCCTTCACGTCGACCAACGAAGGCATGCAGGTGTTCGGCGGCCACGGCTACATCGCCGAATGGGGCATGGAGCAGTACGTGCGCGATGCTCGCATCAACATGATCTACGAAGGCACCAACACGATCCAGTCGCTGGACCTGCTGGGCCGCAAGATCCTGGGCGACATGGGCGCCAAGCTGAAGGCCTTCGGCAAGATCGTGCAGCAGTTCGTCGAGGAAGAAGGCACCAACGAAGCCATGCAGGAATTCGTGAACCCGCTGGCCGACATCGGCGACAAGGTGCAGAAGCTCACGATGGAAATCGGCATGAAGGCGATGGGCAACCCCGACGAGGTGGGCGCGGCAGCCGTGCCGTACCTGCGCGTGGTGGGCCACCTGGTGTTTTCGTACTTCTGGGCCCGCATGGCCAAGATCGCGCTGGAGAAACAGGGCAGCGGCGACAAGTTCTACGTCAGCAAGCTGGCCACCGCGCGTTTCTACTTTGCCAAGCTGCTGCCGGAGACCGCCGCCGAAATCCGCAAGGCGCGTGCCGGTTCGGCCACGCTGATGGCGCTGGACGCCGATCTGTTCTGACGGTCTGCATTGACTGATGGTGTCGCTCCCCGCTCCCGCCTCGCAGGAGCGGGGAGAAAACCGAACGCACGCAAAACTCTCTCCCAAACGCTCACGACTCTAGGAGCGCGCATGTCCAATTTCATCGTCAAGAAAGTCGCCGTGCTGGGTGCCGGCGTCATGGGGGCGCAGATTGCCGCCCACCTGGTCAACGCCCGCGTGCCCGTGGTGCTGTTCGACCTGCCGGCCAAGGAAGGCCCCAAGAATGGCATCGCCCTGCGTGCCATCGAGAACCTCAAGAAGCTGTCGCCGGCGCCGCTGGGCATCAAGGACGAAGCGGGCCTGATCCGCGCGGCCAACTACGAGGACGATATCGAACTGCTCAAGGAATGCGATGTGGTGATCGAGGCGATCGCCGAACGCATGGACTGGAAGCACGATCTCTACAAGAAGGTGGCGCCGCACCTGGCGCCGAACGCGATCTTCGCGACGAATACATCGGGCCTGTCGATCACGGCGCTGTCGGACGGTTTCGACGCCGGCCTGAAGGCGCGCTTCTGCGGCGTGCACTTCTTCAATCCGCCGCGCTACATGCATCTGGTGGAACTGATCCCGACCGCCACCACGAAGCCGGAAATCCTGGACCGCCTGGAAGCGTTCCTGACCACCACGCTCGGCAAGGGCGTGGTGCGTGCCAAGGACACGCCGAACTTCATCGCCAACCGCGTGGGGATCTTCTCGATCCTGGCGGTGTTCGCCGAAGCCGAAAAGTACGGCATTCCGTTCGATATCGTCGACGACCTGACCGGCACCAAGCTGGGCCGCGCCAAGTCGGCCACGTTCCGGACTGCCGATGTGGTGGGCCTGGACACGATGGCGCATGTGATCAAGACCATGCAGGACGGCCTGGGCGGCGACCCGTTCGCGGCCGTCTACAAGACGCCGGCCGTGCTGAAGGGCCTCGTGGATGCCGGCGCGCTGGGCCAGAAGACCGGTGCGGGCTTCTACAAGAAGGAAGGCAAGGCCATCAAGGTGCTGGACGCCAAGACCGGCCAGTACGTGGATTCGGGCAAGAAGGCCGACGAGATCGTCGTGCGCATGCTCAAGAAGGATCCTGCCGAGCGCATCAGGCTGCTGCGCGAATCGACCAACCCGCAGGCGCAGTTCCTGTGGGCCGTGTTCCGTGACGTGTTCCACTACATCGGCGTCTATCTGGAGCAGATCGCCGGGTCGGCCGCCGACATCGATCTGGCGATTCGCTGGGGCTTCGGCTGGAACTCGGGTCCGTTCGAGGACTGGCAGGCCGCCGGCTGGACGCAGGTGGCGCAGTGGGTCAGGGAAGACATCGACGCAGGCAAGGCGCTGGCCAATGTGCCGCTGCCGGCCTGGGTGATTCAAGGCCCGGTTGCCGACAACGGCGGCGTGCATACGGCACAGGGCTCGTGGTCGCCGGCGACCAGCAGCTTCGTCAAGCGTGCCGCGCTGCCGGTCTACGAGCGCCAGGTGTTCCGTGCCGCCATCAAGGGCACCGATGCCGCCGACCCGCGTCGCGCCGGCAAGACCATCGAAGAGACCGACGGTGCGCGCATCTGGACCAGCGAAGGCGCCGACGATGTGCTGGTCATCTCGTTCAAGAGCAAGATGAACACGATTGGCCCGGACGTGCTCGACACCATCGTGCGCGCCGTGGACCTGGCCGAAGCCGGGTACAAGGGCCTGGTGGTCTGGCAGCCGACGTCGCTGCAGCTGGGCGCGCCGGGCGGTCCGTTCTCGGCCGGTGCGAATCTGGAGGCCGCGATGCCGGCCTTCATGATGGGCGGTGCCAAGGGCATCGAGCCGTTCGTGAAGAAGTTCCAGGACACCATGATGCGCGTGAAGTACGCGGCGGTGCCGGTGGTGCCGGCCGTGTCGGGTATCGCGCTGGGCGGCGGCTGCGAACTGATGCTGCATTCGGCCAAGCGCGTGGTGGCGATGGAAAGCTACGTGGGCCTGGTGGAAGTGGGCGTGGGCCTGGTGCCGGCCGGCGGCGGCCTGAAGGAAGCCGCGATTGCGGCGGCGAAGGCGGCGCAGGCTGCCAGCAGCACGAACTACCTGAATTTCGTCACCAACCGCTTCCAGGCGGCCGCGATGGCCAAGGTGTCGACGTCGGCGCTCGACGCGCAGAAGATGGGCTACGTGCAGCCGACCGACACCATCGTCTACAACGTCCACGAACTGCTGTACGTGGCGCAGAGCGAGGTGCGCGCGCTGGCCAATGCCGGCTACCGCGCGCCGCTGCCGGGCCAGCTGATTCCGGTGGCTGGCCGCTCGGGCATCGCCACGATCAAGGCATCGCTCGTCAACATGCGCGACGGCAACTTCATCTCGGCGCACGATTTCCTGATCGCGTCGCGCATTGCCGAAGTGGTGTGCGGTGGCGACGTGGAGGCGGGCTCGCTGGTCAGCGAAGACTGGCTGCTGGCGCTGGAACGCAAGGCGTTCATCGACCTGCTGGGCAACGGCAAGACGCAGGAGCGCATCATGGGCATGCTGCAGACGGGCAAGCCGGTGCGCAACTAATCCGCCAACGAGGAACCGACATCATGAAACAACTGCAAGACGCCTACATCGTTGCGGCTACCCGTTCGCCGATTGGCAAGGCCCCGAAGGGCGCGTTCAAGAACACCCGCCCCGACGACCTGCTGGCCTCGATCCTGAAGGCGGCGGTGGCCCAGGTGCCGGGCCTGGACCCGGCGCTGATCGAAGACGCCATCGTTGGCTGCGCCATTCCCGAAGCCCAGCAGGGCCTGAATGTGGCGCGTATCGGCGCGCTGCTGTCCGGCCTGCCCAATACGGTGGGTGGCATTACGGTGAACCGCTTCTGCGCCTCGGGCCTGTCGGCCGTGGCCATGGCGGCCGACCGCATCCGCGTGGGCGAATCCGACGTGATGATTGCCGCCGGCATCGAATCGATGAGCATGGTGCCGATGATGGGCAACTCGCCGTCGATGTCGCCGTCGATCTTCGAGCGCGACGAGAACGTGGGCATTGCCTACGGCATGGGCCTGACGGCCGAGAAGGTGGCCACGCAATGGCAGGTGAGCCGCGAAGATCAGGACGCGTTCGCGCTGGCGTCTCACCAGAAGGCCATCGCCGCGCAGCAGGCCGGCGAATTCAACGACGAAATTACCCCGATCGAGGTAGTCGAGAAGTTCCCGGACCTTGCCACTGGCCAGGTCAGCGTCAAGACGCGTACTATCTCGCTGGACGAGGGTCCGCGCCCCGACACGTCGGTGGAAGGCCTGGCCAAGCTGCGCCCGGTGTTCGCCAACAAGGGCAGCGTGACGGCCGGCAACAGCTCGCAGACGTCGGATGGTGCCGGTGCGCTCATCCTGGTCTCGGAAAAGATCCTCAAGCAGTTCAACCTGGTGCCGCTGGCCCGCTTTGTATCGTTCGCGGTGCGCGGCGTGCCGCCGGAGATCATGGGGATCGGCCCGAAGGCTGCGATTCCGGCCGCGCTGAAGGCCGGTGGCCTGACGCAGGACCAGATCGAGTGGATCGAGCTGAACGAGGCGTTCGCCGCGCAGTCGCTGGCGGTGATGCGTGACCTGGAACTCGATCCGGGCCGCGTGAACCGCATGGGCGGCGCCATTGCGCTGGGCCATCCGCTTGGCGCGACCGGCGCGATCCGTTCGGCCACCGTGGTGCACGCGCTGCGTCGCCACAACCTGAAGTACGGCATGGTCACCATGTGCGTGGGCACGGGCATGGGCGCCGCCGGAATCTTCGAGCGCGTTTAAACGCGCCGCAGGGACAGCCCGGGCAGGGCTGTCCCAACCTTCGATCACATGAAGAAATGTATGGACACGAAGATGCCAACACGTTGACGCACTGACCCGGAGGAGAACAACAACATGCAGGAGACCGCCATTCTGGCCGACGCGGCATGCGACATGCCGCGTTCGATGATGGACGCGCTGGGCGTCCGCACCATCCCGTTCCGCATCCGCGCCGGCGACCGCTTCGTGGTCGACACGCGCGACGAGGCCGCGCTGCCGGACCTCTACCACCAGTACCTGGTGGGCAAGCAGGACCACTACGCCGAATCGATCCCGCTGCTCGAACGCGAACTGGAAGACCATCTGCTGAAGAACGTCGTGGCCGGTTGCGACCGCGCCATCCTGCTGACCATCGCCAGCAGCCGCAGCAAGCTTTACGCGAATGCCACTGGCGCGGTGGTGGGCACGGTCGCCCGCAGCTTCAAGCTGCGCAAGGACGCCGGCCGCAGCGGCCTGTTCGACCTGACCGTGATCGACACCGGCGCCATCGGCCCCGGCCAGGCGCTGATCGTGCGCGAGGCGGCCCGCATGCTGGCCGATGGCGCGAAGGCCTCCGACGTGGTCGGCGCCGTGGAGAGCCGCCTGCGCGACGCGGCGCACATGTTCCTGATCCCCGACGAACTGCTGTACATGTACACGCGCGCCAAGCACAAGGGCGAGAACAGCATCACGTGGAGCCGCTACATGCTGGGCAGCGCGTTCAATATCCGCCCGGTGATCCGCATGCACCAGGGCGAGACCGAGGCGATTGCCAAGGTGCGCGGCGCAGGGGAGGGCATGCGTCGCCTGCTGGGCCATGTGGAAGCCTGCATCCGGGCGAGGTGCCTGCTGACGCCCGCCGTGGCCGCCGCCTATGCGGGGGATCTGGACGAGGTGGAATCGTGGCCGGCATGGCAGTCCCTGGCCGAGACCGCCGCAAAGTATGGCGTGGAGCTGATGCTCGCGCCGATGAGCCTGACCGTCGCGCTCAACGTGGGCGCCGGCGCGTTCGGCCTCAGCTATCTTTCCGACATGCCGCCACCGTTTGTGTGAGCGGCAGTCTGCATCACGACCGAGACGAGGAAGACATGAGCATTGCCACCCGCATCGACCAGGGCATCCTGACCATTGGTTTCGATCGCATCGACAAGAAGAACGCCATTACGGCCGCCATGTACCAGACCATGGCCGACGCACTGCGCGCCGCCGAATCCGATAACGCCGTGCGCGTGATCGTGATCGAGGGGAAGCCCGAAATCTTCACGGCCGGCAACGACCTGGAGGACTTCATGAAGCGTCCGCCGACGCAGGGCAGTGACGGCGCCCAGCCGCCGGTGTTCCAGTTCCTGCACGCCATCAGCCATGCCACCAAGCCCGTGGTGGCGTCGGTGAGCGGCGCGGCCGTGGGCATCGGCACCACGCTGCTGCTGCATTGCGACCTGGTCTACGCATCGGACACCGCCAAGCTGTCGTTGCCGTTCGCGCAGCTCGGCCTGTGCCCCGAGGCCGCGTCGAGCCTGTTGCTGCCGCGACTGGTCGGCTACCAGCGGGCCGCCGAGAAGCTGCTGCTGGGCGAGGCATTCAGCGCGCAGGAAGCATTCGCTATCGGGCTGGTGACGAAGGTGCTGCCCGTGGCGGAGCTGTCGGACTACGTGCGCCAGCAGGCGGCGAAGCTGGCGGCGCTGCCGGCGTCGTCACTGCGCGAGACCAAGTGGCTGATGAAGGGGGACGATGTGGCGACCATCGAGAAGAAAATGGCCGAAGAGGGCGAGGTGTTTCGCCGCATGCTGGTGGCCCCGGAAGCCAAGGAGGCGTTCACGGCGTTCTTCGAAAAGCGCAAGCCGGATTTCTCGAAGTTCGACTGAGGCGTGCTCCCCGCTCCCGTCTTTCGGGAGCGGGGAATCCAACCCGTCCCATCGGCCCGATCAGGCCGGCAACACGCGCGGTTGCCGGCTTTCGTCGGTGGCCACGTACGTCAGCGTGGCTTCCGTTACCTTGACGATCTCGTGGCTGTGGCGCATCCGTTGCGCGTAGACCTCCACTGAGACCGTGATCGAGGTGCGGCCCGTCTTGACGATGTCCGCGTAGAAGCTGACCAGGTCGCCCACGAACACCGGGTGCTTGAACAGGAACGAATTCACCGCCACCGTGGCCACGCGGCCCTGGGCGCGCTCCACCGCCGGAATCGAGCCGGCAATGTCCACCTGGGCCATGATCCAGCCGCCGAACACGTCGCCGTGCACGTTGGCGTCGGCGGGCATCGGCACGACACGCAGGGCCGGGTTCTTGCCGGCTGGCAGTTCGGAGAGGGGGGAGGAAGTGGACATGTCGGCGATCGATGAGAGCGGGAAATACGGGGAATTCATAAGGCAATAAGGCGGTGGTCTGCCGTACCTGGCGATCTCTGCGACAATCGCGGCATTGGCACGAATTCTAACGTATGCGCCGCTATTCCACGACCGCCGAGCCCGCCCCCGCCGAGCCGGCCAATGCATTGTTCAAGGGCGCCGGTGCGCCCCGCAGCGACTGGCAGACCGTCCGCAACCTGCTGCCCTACGTCTGGCACTACAAGTGGCGCGTGATGCTGGCGCTGGCCTGCCTGGTGGCTGCCAAGGTGGCCAATCTGGGCGTGCCGGTGCTGATGAAGAAGCTCGTCGACGCGATGGACATCAAGCCCGGCGACGCCACGGCGCTGCTGGTGGTGCCGGTCGGCCTGATCATTGCCTACGGGGTGCTGCGGCTGTCGGGCTCACTGTTCACCGAGTTGCGTGAAATCCTCTTTTCGAAGGTGACGCAGAGCGCGGTCCGGGAGATCGCGCTGCAAGTCTTCCGGCACCTGCACGCGCTGTCGCTGCGGTTTCACCTGGAGCGGCAGACCGGCGGCATGAGCCGCGACATCGAGCGCGGCACCCGCGGCATCCAGTCGCTGATTTCGTACTCGCTGTACAGCATCCTGCCGACGCTGGTGGAGATGTCGCTGGTCATCGGCTTCTTCTTCCTGCATTACGACATCTGGTTCGCGGCCATCACGCTGTGCGCGCTGGTGGGCTACATCACGTTCACGATCGTCGTGACCGAGTGGCGCACGCACTTCCGGCGCAAGATGAACGAACTGGATTCGCGCGCCAACCAGAAGGCCATCGACTCGCTGCTGAACTTCGAGACGGTCAAGTATTTCGGCAACGAGGAATACGAGGCGCGCCGCTACGACGAGAACCTGCGCACCTACCGCGCGGCGGCCATCCGCTCGCAGAATTCGTTGTCGTTCCTGAACTTCGGCCAGCAGGCCATCATCGCCACGGGCCTGATCCTGATCCTGTGGCGCGCCACGGTGGGCGTGGCGGCGGGCAAGCTCACGCTAGGCGACCTGGTGCTGGTCAATACGCTGATGATCCAGCTGTACATCCCGCTCAACTTCCTGGGTGTGATCTACCGCGAGATCAAGCAGGCCACCACCGACATGGACCGCATGTTCGTGCTGCTGGGCACCAACCAGGAGGTGGCCGACAGCCCCGACGCCCCTCCGCTGCGCGTCAAGGGCGCCGAGGTACGCTTCCGCCACGTCGGTTTTGGCTACGAATCGAATCGCGTGATCCTGCACGATGTGGATTTCACGATTGCCGCCGGCACCACCACGGCCGTGGTTGGCCACAGCGGATCTGGCAAGTCCACGCTGGCGCGGCTGCTGTTTCGCTTCTACGACGTGACGCAGGGCGACATCGAGGTGGACGGCCAGGACATCCGCCGCGTGCGCCAGTCCACGCTGCGGGCGTCGATCGGCATCGTGCCGCAGGACACCGTGCTGTTCAACGACAGCATCTACTACAACATCGCCTATGGCCGCCCCGAGGCCACGCGCGAGGAAGTCATCGCCGCCGCGCAGGCTGCCCAGATCGACCATTTCATCCGCGAACTGCCGCAGGGCTACGACACGCCGGTGGGCGAGCGGGGCCTGAAGCTGTCTGGCGGCGAGAAGCAGCGCGTGGCCATCGCCCGCACGCTGCTCAAGAACCCGCCGATCCTGGTGTTCGACGAGGCCACCTCGGCGCTGGACTCGCGGACCGAGCAGGCCATCCAGGCCGAACTGATGCGGCTGGCGCAGAACCGCACCACGCTGCTGATCGCGCACCGGCTATCCACCGTCGTCCACGCCGACCAGATCCTGGTGATGGACCACGGGCGCATCGTCGAGCGCGGCACCCATGCCGACCTGATGCGTGCCAACGGCCGCTACGCCGAGATGTGGCAGATCCAGGCGCGCAACGCCGCGCAGGGTTCGCCCGATGCCGATGCCCGCGACATCGAGGTCGGCGACGCCACGCAGGACGCCTGACGATTGTCGACAATTGCTGTCGGCAACGGCTGCCGACAGCGGGCCGCGCACAATCATGGTTCGTCAATGCACCGCGCGCACGCCTCGTGCCGGTGCATGAGGGGATGGTGAAAAGCTGGCACGTCCCTTGCGAAATGCCCCCTCCAGAGAGATCAACTACTGGAGAAGGTCCATGCCGCAATCCCCCGTGCGCCGTCATCTGCTGAAGCTGTGCACCGCGTTGGGCACCACGATGGTGCTGTCGACACTCTGCGCAGGCACCGCGCAGGCGCAGGCCGCCACGAAGATCCGCTTCCAGCTCGACTGGCGCTTCGAAGGCCCGTCGGCGCTGTTCCTGCTGGGCGAGCAGAAGGGCTACTACAAGGCCGAGAAGCTGGACGTGGCCATTGACGCCGGCAACGGGTCGGGCAACGTGGTCAACCGCGTGGCCTCTGGCACGTACGACATGGGCTTTGCCGACCTGGCGTCGGTGATGGAGTTCTACGGCAACAATCCCGACGCGAAGAACCGCCCCGTGGCCGTGATGATGGTCTACAACAACACGCCGGCCGCCGTGCTGGCGCTGAAGAAGTCGGGCATCAAGGCGCCGAAGGATCTGGCCGGCAAGAAGCTTGGCGCCCCGGTGTTCGATGCCGGCCGCCGTGCCTTCCCGATCTTCGCCAAGGCCAACGGCCTGCAGGCCGGCGCATTCAACTGGCAGGCGATGGACCCCACGCTGCGCGAGACCATGCTGGCGCGCGGCGATCTTGACGTCATCACCGGCTTCTCGTTCACGTCGATCCTGAACCTGAACGCGCGCGGCGTGAAGGATGAGGACATCGTGGTGCTGTCGTACCCGCAGTACGGCGTGAAGCTCTACGGCAACGCGATCATCGCGTCCGAACAGTTCCTGAAGAGCAACCCCGAGGCCGTGAAGGCCTTCCTGCGGGCGTTCGCGAAATCGGCGAAGGACGTGATCGCGCGGCCGGAAGATGGCGTCAAGGCCGTCAAGGCGCGCGACGGGATCATCGACGAGAAGCTGGAGGTCCGCCGCCTGAAGATCGCGCTGGACAGCGTGGTGAAGTCGCCCGACGCCAAGGCCGAAGGCTTCGGCCGCGTGAGCAAGCCGCGCCTGTCCCTGATGGCCTCGCAGGTGGCCGACGCGTTCGGCACCAAGGGCCGCATCAATCCCGATGCGCTCTGGACCGACGCCTACCTGCCTTCGGCCGCCGAACTGGACGTATTGCGATGATGGCACGCGAAGCCCTGATGCCCGCTTCGGGCACCCCGGTCGGCGACAAGCCGGCCAAGCCGTTCGTCGATTTCAACCGCGTCTGGCTGGCCTACGACGACGAACTGGCCCGCCGCGGCGAGTTCGCGGTCGAGGATATCTCGCTGCAGGCGCGCGAAGGCGAATTCATCGCCATCGTCGGCCCGTCGGGCTGCGGCAAGTCCACGTTCATGAAGCTGGCCACGGGGCTGCGGCCGGCCACGCGAGGCGCGGTCAGCATCAACGGTGCCAAGGTGACGGGGCCGCTCAAGCAGGTGGGGATGGCCTTCCAGGCGCCCACGCTGCTGCCGTGGCGCACCACGCTCGACAACGTGATGCTGCCGCTGGAGATCGTCGAGCCGTACCGGTCGACCATGCGCAAGAAGCGCGCCGAATATGTGGAGCGCGCCCGCGCGCTGCTGAAGACGGTGGGCCTGGCCGGCTACGAGGACAAGTATCCGTGGCAACTGTCGGGCGGCATGCAGCAGCGGGCGTCGATCTGCCGCGCGCTGATCCACGAGCCGCGCATGCTGCTGCTGGACGAGCCGTTCGGCGCGCTCGACGCCTTCACGCGCGAGGAACTCTGGTGCGTGCTGCGCGATCTCTGGCAGGCGCAACGCTTCAACGTGATCCTCGTCACGCACGACCTGCGCGAGGCCGTGTTCCTGGCCGACACCGTCTACGTGATGAGCGCGCGCCCGGGGCGGATCGTGCTCCGTCGCGAGATCGACCTGCCGCGTCCGCGCCCGCTGGACATCACCTATACCGAACCGTTTGCCGAACGCGTGCACGAACTGCGCGAGAAGATCGGCCACAAGCCTGGCAACCATTCTGACAACGCGGGACGGCCCTGAACATGACGACGATGTCCTCTCTCCAGGCGAAGCGCGTCCAGCGCGTCGCCCCCTGGATCCTGCTTGGCGCCTGCCTGCTGTTGTGGCAGGGCGCGTGCCTGGTCTTCGACGTATCCGACTTCATCCTGCCCAGCCCATCGTCGATCGTGACGTCGCTGGTCGAGTACGCCGGTGTGATCGCCGGGCACGCGTGGCGTACGTTCTGGACCACCATGGTCGGCTTCGGCGTGGCCATCGTGGTGGGCGTGGTGCTGGGCATGCTGATGGGTTCGTCGCGGCTGGCCTACGCGGCCACGTACCCGCTGATGACGGCATTCAACGCGCTGCCCAAGGCGGCCTTCGTGCCGATCCTGGTGGTGTGGTTCGGCCTCGGTGCCGGCCCGGCCATCCTGACCGCGTTCCTGATCTCGTTCTTCCCGATCATGGTCAACATCGCCACGGGGCTGGCCACGCTGGAACCCGAATTGGAGGATGTACTACGTGTGCTGGGCGCCAAGCGGCGCGACGTATTGCTGAAGGTGGGCCTGCCGCGCGCGCTGCCGTTCTTCTTCGCGTCGCTCAAGGTGGCCATCACGCTGGCGTTCGTGGGCACCACGGTGTCGGAAATGAACGCGGCCAACGAAGGGATCGGCTATCTGCTGGTGTCGGCCGGATCGGCGATGAAGATGCCCCTGGCGTTTGCCGGCCTGGTGGTGATCGCGGTGATGGCGATGGTCATGTACGAGCTGTTCGCCGTGCTGGAGAAACGGATGACCGGCTGGGCGCATCGGGGCTGATCGCCGCGGGCCGTCTCGCCGCCGCATGGGCCGACCTAGCGTCCTGGACGCCGGGGCGACTCGCCCCGGCCGTCCATTGTCCCGAGGCGCTACGCGTAGTCCAGCGGAAGCGCCGTCGTGTACTTGATCTGCTCCATCGCGAAGCTGGAACTGACATCGGCCAGTTCCACGCCCTGGATCAGCTTCTTGTACACGGCGTCATAGGCGGCGATGTCGGGCACCACCACGCGCAGCAGGTAGTCGGTGTCGCCCGCCATGCGGTAGAACTCGGTGACTTCCGGAATCGATGCCACGAGGTCGTGGAAGGTCTTCAGCCATTTCACGTTGTGCTGGCTGGTGCGGATCGAGACAAAGACGGTCACGCCCACATTGAGCCTGGCGGCATCGAGCAGCGCCACGCGCTTGCGGATGACGCCGGACTCTTCCAGCTTCTGAACGCGGCGCCAGCAGGGCGTGGAGGTCAGGCCGACGCGTTCGCCGATGTCGGCAACGGGTACGGAGGCATCTTCCTGCAGGATGCCAAGGATCTGGCGGTCATAGCGGTCCATCGTTGTCAGGTCCGGTAAGGGTGGTGGGCGCCAGCGGCTGGCCACCCTGGCAGGGCGGATGTCAGCCGACGACGTCCCTGGTTGCCGTATATTGTAAGAGCATTCCAATAAATGCCGACTTTCTGGAATTTTTTTGCCAATTGCGCCGGCGCTGCTCCGGCAGGCGATAATCCGCGCCATGGAAATCAAATGGCTTGAAGACTTCGTCAGCCTGGCCGAGACGCACAGCTTCTCGCGCTCGGCGGAACTGCGGCATGTCACGCAACCGGCGTTCTCCCGGCGGATTCAGTCCCTGGAGGCCTGGGTGGGCACCGAGCTGATCGACCGGTCGAGCTATCCCACCAGCCTGACCGAGGCCGGCAAGGTGTTCTACGAACAGGCGCTGGCGATGCTGGCGCAGGTCAGCGAAACGCGCGCATTGATGCGCGGCCAGCGGTCGGCCAACGCGCAGGTGCTGGAATTCGCGGTGCCCCACACGCTGTCGCTGACGTTCTTCCCGGAATGGCTTAAAGGGGTGGAGCGCAAGCTGGGCACGCTGCCATGCCGCTTGCGCGCGCTGAACGTCCACGATGCGGTGCTGATGCTGGTGGAAGGCGGCTGCGACCTCGTGATGGTGTACCACCATCCGCGTCAGGCCATCCAGCTCGATCCGGCGCACTACGACATGCTGGTACTGGGTACGGAACGGCTGTCGCCGTACAGCGTGCCCGACGCCACGGGCCGTCCGCTGTTTCGGCTGCCGGGCACCGACAAGAAGCCGGTGCCGTTCCTCAGTTACACCCCCAATGCGTTTCTGGGTCGCATGGTGGACATGCTGCTGGCTGAATCCACCGATTCGCTGAAGCTCGACAAATGCTACGAGACCGATATGGCCGAGGCGCTCAAGGTCATGGCGCTGGCGGGCCACGGCATGGCATTTCTGCCAGAAAGCACGGTGCGCGAGGACGTCGCCGCCGGCCGCCTGGTGCGGGCCGAGGCCGCGCGCGGCCTGCCGCAATCGATCGACATGGAAATCCGGCTCTACCGCGAGCGTCCGGCGGACGGCGGCGAACGGCGCGGCAGCCAGCTACGGCGCAAGCGCCAGCTTGTGGACAAGGTATGGGCGACACTGGTTGCCCCATCAACGACCACCTGAAAGGGCCTGGCCGGTGCGCCAACGTTATGCAAGTCTTGCATAACGGTCGTGTGGCGGATGAGCAAACGGCATTGGATTCTGGGAAGGGGGCGCCGATATGCTCCGTGTCACCTTCACTCGGAAACCAACGATGTCTTCCGCAGCACCGACGCAAAACGTCTCCAATGCTCACGCCCTGCCTTCGTACCTGAACGCCGACAATCTCGGTCCCTGGGGCATCTACCTGCAGCAAGTCGACCGTGTCACGCCCTACCTGGGCTCGCTGGCACGCTGGGTTGAAACCCTGAAGCGCCCGAAGCGTGCGCTGATCGTCGACGTACCCATCGAACTGGACAACGGCACCATCGCCCACTTCGAGGGCTATCGGGTGCAGCACAACCTGTCGCGTGGTCCGGGCAAGGGCGGCGTGCGCTTTCACCAGGACGTGACGCTGTCCGAAGTGATGGCCCTGTCCGCGTGGATGTCGGTGAAGAACGCGGCCGTGAACGTGCCCTACGGCGGCGCCAAGGGCGGCATCCGCGTGGATCCGCGCACGCTGTCGCAAGGCGAACTGGAACGCCTGACGCGCCGCTACACCAGCGAAATCAACCTCATCATCGGCCCGACCAAGGACATTCCGGCGCCGGACGTGAACACCAACGCCCAGGTCATGGCCTGGATGATGGATACCTACTCGATGAACTCGGGCAGCACGGCCACCGGCGTGGTGACCGGCAAGCCGATCTCGCTGGGCGGCTCGCTGGGCCGTCACGAAGCCACCGGCCGCGGCGTGTTCGTCGTGGGTTCCGAGGCCGCCCGCAACCTGGGCATGGACGTCAAGGGGGCGCGCGTGGCCGTGCAGGGCTTCGGCAACGTGGGCGCCGTGGCCGCCAAGCTGTTCCATGAGGCCGGCGCCAAGGTGGTGGCGGTGCAGGATCACCGCACGACGCTGTTCGACCCGGCCGGCCTGGACGTGCCGGCGATGATGGAATACGCATCGCACAGCGGCACGATCGAGGGTTATCGCGCCGAAGTCATCAAGGGCGACCAGTTCTGGGAAGTGGACTGCGACATTCTGATCCCGGCCGCGCTGGAAGGCCAGATCACGGCCGAAAACGCGCCGAAAATCACGGCGAAGCTGGTGATCGAGGGCGCCAACGGCCCGACCACCCCGCAGGCCGACGACATCCTGCGCGAGCGCAATATCCTGGTCTGCCCGGACGTGATCGCCAACGCCGGCGGCGTGACGGTGTCCTACTTCGAATGGGTGCAGGACTTCTCCAGCTTCTTCTGGACCGAAGAGGAAATCAACGAGCGCCTGGTACGAATCATGCAAGAGGCCTTCCGGGCGATCTGGCAGGTTGCCCAGGACAACAAGGTCACGCTGCGTACGGCCGCGTTCATCGTCGCCTGCTCGCGGATCCTGCAGGCGCGCGAAATGCGCGGTCTGTATCCATGATGCAGGCGGGTCAAGGAACGGGACGCCAGTGCTGCTGCAACGCAGCAAATCTGGCGCCCATCCTGATTCACTGAGAAACGGCGACCGGACTTGTTCCGGTCGCCGTTTTTTTTCTGTTGGCGTCCCTTCCCGAAACTTGCAATCCGACGTTCGCAGTTGTGTCTCATTTTGGCGCATTGCCGCGAAACACTGCCTGGAATGGCACCAGTTAGGGGAAAAACCCGTTGTCTTGGGTGACGAGCTAAGCAATACTGTTTCGCCGGCGGGACTGTCTGTTACAGTCGCGCCTTTCTCTCTTCATGGTCAAGGAGATGTTATGAATGTTGCCAAGTTGGCCGGCCTGATGATTGCGGCAGGCATGCTGTGCGCGAGCGCACAGGCAGCCGAGCCGCTGACGGGTACGCTGCAGAAGATCAAGGATACGGGTGTCATCACGCTGGGTGTGCGGGACTCTTCGATTCCGTTCAACTACAACCTGGGCGGTGTGCGCCAGGTCGGCTATTCCTACGATATCAATATGAAGATCGTGGAAGCCATCAAGGACCAGCTGAAGCTGCCGAACCTGCAGGTCAAGGAAATCCCGATCACCTCGCAGAACCGCATCACGCTGCTGCAGAACGGCACGATCGACATCGAGTGCGGCTCGACGACGAACAACCTCGAGCGCCAGAAGCAGGCATCGTTCACCACCAGCATCTTCATCATCGGCACGCGCATCATGGTGAAGAAGGACGGCGGCATCAAGGACTGGGCCGACCTGAAGGGCAAGAACGTGGTGACCACGGCTGGTACGACGTCGGAGCGCCTGCTGCGCAAGATGAACGACGACCAGAAGCTGGGCATGAACATCATCAGCACCAAGGACCATGGCCAGTCGTTCCTGACGCTGGAATCGGGCCGTGCCGTGGCGTTCATGATGGACGACGCGCTGCTGTACGGCGAGCGCGCCAAGGCCAAGAACCCGAACGACTGGATCGTGGTGGGCAAGCCGCAGTCGCGTGAATCGTATGGCTGCATGATCCGCAAGGACGACGTGCCGTTCAAGAAGCTGTCCGACCAGGTGATCACCGGCCTGATGAAGGACGGCTCGATCAACCAGATGTACACGAAGTGGTTCCAGCAGCCGGTGCCTCCGAAGGGCCTGAACCTGGACTTCCCGCTGTCCGAAGACATGAAGGCGCTCTTCAAGAACCCGAACGACAAGGCACTCGACTGATCTGCGTGATTGGAGCAGTGCGAAACGGAAGGAGCAGTCCTTCCGTTTCTTTTTGAGGACGCACTATGGATTACATTTTTCACTGGGGAGTCTTCCTCGAGCAGGCCGCCTCCAACGAGACGTACCTGGACTGGATGATTTCCGGTCTCAAGGTCACGATCGCGCTGGGCCTGTCGTCGTGGGTGATCGCGCTCGTCATCGGCTCCGTGCTGGGTGTGCTGCGCACCGTGCCGAACAAGTGGCTGTCGGGGTTCGCCGCCACATACGTCGAGATTTTCCGGAACATTCCGCTGCTGGTGCAGCTGTTCATCTGGTACTTCGTCGGTCCCGAGCTGCTGCCCGGCGGCGAGGCCATCAAGCAGATGAACCCGTTCACCCAGCAGTTCCTGGCCGCCATGATCTGCCTGGGCACGTTCACCGCCGCCCGGGTTTGCGAACAGGTGCGCTCGGGTATCAATTCGCTGCCGCGCGGCCAGAAGAACGCCGGCCTGGCCATGGGCTTCACGCTGTCGCAAACGTATCGCCACGTGCTGCTGCCGATGGCGTTCCGCGTCATCGTGCCGCCGATCACGTCCGAATTCCTGAACATCTTCAAGAACTCGGCCGTGGCGTCGACCATCGGCCTGCTGGAACTGGCTGCGCAAGGCCGCCAGCTGGTGGACTACACTGCGCGCCCATATGAATCGTTCATCGCGGTCACGCTGCTGTACGCGCTGATCAACTTCACGGTGATGTTCCTGATGCGCTGGGTGGAACGCCGTACCCGCGTGCCGGGCTTCATCGGCGGCAAGTAAGGAGCTGGAACATGGCATACGAATTCGATTTCAGCTCGATCAACGCATCGACCATCCACGTGCTCGGCGAGGGCATGATGGTGTCGCTGAAGATCACCGTGACCGCGGTGATCGTCGGCATCGTCTGGGGCACGATCCTGGCGATGATGCGCCTGTCGTCGAGCAAGCCGCTGAACTGGTTCGCGCAGGGGTACGTGACGCTGTTCCGGTCCATCCCGCTGGTGATGGTGCTGTTGTGGTTCTTCCTGATCATCCCGCAGCTGCTGCAGAAGGTGTTCAACCTGAACGCCGCGTCCGACCTGCGCATGACGTCCGCGCTGATCGCGTTCTCGCTGTTCGAGGCCGCGTACTACTCGGAGATCATCCGCGCCGGTATCCAGAGCGTGTCGCGCGGGCAGATGTTCGCCGCGCAGGCGCTGGGCATGACCTATGGCCAGACCATGCGCCTGGTGGTGCTGCCGCAGGCGTTCCGCAACATGGTGCCGCTGCTGCTGACGCAGGGCATCATCCTGTTCCAGGATACGTCGCTGGTCTACGTGAGCGCGCTGGCCGACTTCTTCGGCCAGGCCTACGGCATTGGCGAGCGTGATGGCCGCATCGTTGAGATGCTGCTGTTCGCCGGCCTCGTGTACTTCATCATTTGTTTCTCCGCTTCGCTGCTGGTCAAGCGTTATCAGAAAAAGGTGGCCGTATGATCGAAATTAATAACGTTTCCAAGTGGTACGGCGCCTTCCAGGTGCTGACGGACTGCACCACGAAGGTTGCCAAGGGCGAAGTGGTGGTGGTGTGCGGCCCGTCGGGCTCGGGCAAGTCGACGCTGATCAAGACCGTGAACGCGCTGGAGCCGTTCCAGAAGGGCGACATCCTGGTCGACGGCACGTCGGTGGGCAACCCGAAGACCAACCTGCCCAAGCTGCGCTCGCGCGTGGGCATGGTGTTCCAGAACTTCGAACTGTTCCCGCACCTGTCGATCACCGAGAACCTGACCATCGCGCAGATGAAGGTGCTGGGCCGCTCGAAGGAAGAGGCGACGGCCAAGGGCCTGAAGTACCTGGAACGCGTGGGCCTGAAGAGCCAGGCCTCGAAGTATCCGGGCCAGCTGTCGGGCGGTCAGCAGCAGCGCGTGGCCATCGCCCGTGCGCTGTCGATGGATCCGATCTGCATGCTGTTCGACGAGCCGACGTCGGCACTTGACCCCGAAATGGTCAATGAAGTGCTGGACGTGATGGTGCAGCTGGCGCAGGAAGGCATGACGATGATGTGCGTGACCCACGAAATGGGCTTCGCCCGCAAGGTGGCCAACCGCGTGATCTTCATGGACGCCGGCAAGATCGTCGAAGACTGTCCGAAGGAAGAGTTCTTCGGCAACATCGACGCCCGCTCGGAACGCGCCCGCCAGTTCCTGTCGAAGATCCTGCACCACTGAAGCAGACCGCTGGTTTGCTCCCCTCTCCCGCTGCGCGGGAGAGGGGTTGGGGAAGAGGGCGAGGGGGCGCAAAACCGACGGCCCTTTCCGGGGCTCGCGTGCCGGAACAAACCGACGGCTTCGCTCAGCGTGGCTCGTTGTTAGCCCACCCCTCTCCCGCACCCTCTCCCCTTGAGGGGAGAGGGACCCAAGACCTCACCATCTGTCACCGCTTGGGCGTGTTCGACGGCGTTGGCCATCCAACAACAAGCAGCCCCTCAATCGTGAGGGCAGCTCGCGGACACGCAAGCAGTTCAAGTACACGCCGTATTGGCCGCGTTCTTCGCCTGTACCTCGGGCGGGATCGGCACCGTCCACGTCATGGTGGGCCGGCCGTCCTCGAACATGATCAGTTCGCCCGGGGCAAACTGCGTCCACGTCTCGTTGTCGGTCAGCGGTGCGGTGGCAATCACCGCCACGCGGTCGTCCGGCGTGGTGACCTGCGAGAAGTCGATCGACAGGTCGGCATCGATCAGATGGGCCTTCGAAAACGGCCATTGCCGCACGATGTAGTACAGCCGCGTGGAGCAGTGCGCAAACAGCGCCTGCCCGTTACATAGCAAAAAGTTGAAAACGCCATGCAGCGTGATATCGCGGGTAATGTCGGCCAGGGCATGGCCCAGTTCGTTGAGCGGCGGCTGCGACCCAGGAAATCGCTTTCTCAGCCCCTGCATCAGCGTGCAGAAGGCCAGTTCGCTGTCGGTATCGCCCACGGGCTGGTAGACCCCGGACAGGAACGGCGTGAAGCCTTTCAGGTCGCCGTTGTGGGCGAAGATCCAGTGCCGGCCCCATAGCTCGCGCATGAACGGGTGGCAGTTCTCCAGCAGCACCGTTCCCTGCGTGGCCTTGCGGATATGGGAGATGACGTTCTTCGACTTGATCGGATAGCGTTTGATCAGGTCGGCCACCGGCGACGTACCGGCCGACTGGTTGTCGATGAACAGCCGGCAGGCCTTGTCCTCGAAGAACGCCACGCCGAAACCGTCGGCGTGATGGTCTGTCACGCCGCCGCGGGCGGCGAAGCCGGTAAAGGAAAACGTCACGTCGGTGGGCGTGGCGCAGTTCATGCCTAGCAGCTGGCACATGGCAAGGGCACCGTGCGGCAGGGGGCTGCCGCTTTGCAATAGAATGCAGACATTATCATGCGCGTGCCCGATGCTGCCAAGCCGGGCGTCCGCGCCCCCCGCCACCTCGCCCTTCCCAGCCATGAGTCAATACAAGATCGCTGTCATTCCCGGAGACGGAATCGGAACGGAAGTGATGCCGGAAGGCATCCGTGTCATGGACGCCGCGGCGCGGCGCTTCGGCATCGACTTCCAGTGGGACCACTTCGACTTTTCCAGCTACGCCTACTACGAGCGCCACGGCAAGATGCTGCCGGACGACTGGTTCGACACGCTGGTCAAGTACGACGCCATCTACTTCGGCGCGGTGGGCTGGCCGCAGAAGATCGCCGACCATGTGTCGCTGTGGGGCTCGCTGCTGCAGTTCCGGCGCTCGTTCGACCAGTACGTGAACCTGCGGCCCGTGCGCCTCATGCCCGGCATCAAGAGCCCGCTGGCCGACCGCAAGCCCGGCGACATCGACTTCTACGTGGTGCGCGAGAACACCGAGGGCGAGTATTCCAGCATCGGCGGGCGCATGTATCCGAACACCGACCGCGAGATCGTGGTGCAGGAAACGGTGATGAGCCGGCACGGCGTGGACCGCATCCTGAAATTCGCGTTCGAACTGGCGCAAAAACGGCCCAAAAAGCATCTGACGTCGGCCACCAAGTCCAATGGCATCTCGATCACGATGCCCTACTGGGACGAGCGCGTGGAGGCCATGGCCGCCAACTACCCGGGCCTGAAGGTCGACAAGTACCACATCGACATCCTGACCGCGCATTTCGTTCAGCACCCGGACTGGTTCGACGTCGTGGTGGCCAGCAACCTGTTCGGCGACATCCTGTCGGACCTGGGCCCGGCCTGCACGGGCACGATCGGCGTGGCGCCGTCGGGCAACATCAATCCGGACAAGGTCTATCCGAGTCTGTTCGAGCCGGTGCATGGGTCGGCGCCCGATATCGCCGGCAAGGGCATCGCCAATCCGATAGGCCAGATCTGGTGCGGCGCGATGATGCTGGAACACCTGGGCCATGCCGAGGCCGGCGCCGCCGTGCTGCAAGCCATCGAGAAGGTGCTGGCCGCCGGGCCGGGGCACGCGCCGCTGACGCGCGATATTGGCGGAACCGCCTCCACGGCCGATCTCGGCCAGGCCATCGCGGAGGCACTGTGAACTTCCAGGGCTGCCCCCGTACCTTGCTGCTGGAGAGCTTCCGCGCCGCCGTCGCGGCTGCCGATCCGCTGGAAATCGTCGCCAGCCACCTGCCGCCGCCCCATGCCGGCGGCCGCACGCTGGTGGTGGGCGCCGGCAAGGCGGCCGCGTCGATGGCGCTGGCGGTGGAACGGGCCTACGCCGGCCGCGCCACGCTCGAAGGCGTGGTGGTCACGCGCTACGCGCACGGCCTGCCGACCGAACATATCCGCGTGATCGAGGCCGGCCATCCGGTGCCCGATGAGGCCGGCGAGCAGGCCGCCGCCGACATCCTGGCCCGGGTGCAGTCGCTGGGCCCCGACGACCGGCTGATCGTGCTGGTATCGGGCGGCGGATCGAGCCTGCTGTCGCTGCCGGCCGAAGGCATTCCGATGGCTGACCTGAAAGCCACCACCCGCGAATTGCTGCGCTGCGGCGCGCCGATCACCGACATGAATATCGTGCGCAAGCATGTTTCGCGCATTCAGGGCGGACGGCTCGCGCAGGCCAGCCGGGCGCCGGTGACCACGCTGATCGTGTCCGACGTGGCGGGCGACGACCCCAGTGCGATCGCATCGGGACCGACGGTGCCCGACCCCAGCACCTACGCCGATGCGCTGGCGATCCTCAAGCGTTACGGCGCCACGGTGCCGGATACCGTCCAGGCGCACCTGGATCGCGGCGCACGCGGCGAGATCGCCGAAACGCCAAAGCCGGGCGATGCACTGTTCGCGCGCGTGGACAATCGGATGATCGCCACGGCCCATGGGAGCCTGGAAGCCGCGGCCGCGCAGTTCCGCCGCCAGGGCATCCAGCCCGTACTGCTGGGCGATACCGTGACCGGCGAGGCGCAGGAGGTGGCGCGTGTCTACGCGGCACTGGTGCGCGAGATTCGCAAGTACAATGCGCCGTTCTCCGCGCCGGTGGTGCTGATTTCGGGCGGTGAATGCACGGTCACATTGCCGAGCGGTGCCTCGGAACGGGCGCGCGGCGGCCGCTGTTCGGAATTCCTGCTGTCGCTGGCGATCGAACTGGACGGCGCGCCCAATATCCACGCGATCGCGGCCGATACCGACGGCATCGACGGGTCCGAGGACAATGCCGGGGCGCTGTTGGCGCCCGATTCCCTGGCCCGCGCCGAAGCCGCCGGTGTCTCGGCTCGGCAGAAGCTCGATACGCACGATGCGTGGGGCTTCTTCGACGCGGTGGGCGACCTGGTGGTGACCGGCCCCACGCGCACCAATGTGAACGATTACCGCGCCATCCTGATTCTCTAAGTTTGCTTGTCCCCATGACCCAGACGCTTACGATTACCCGCCCCGACGACTGGCATCTGCACGTGCGCGACGGCGCCGCGCTGTCGGCGGTGCTGCCCGACACGGCGCGCCAGTTCGCGCGCGCCATCATCATGCCGAACCTGAAGCCGCCCGTGACCACGGTCGAGCTGGCGCGTGCCTACCGCGACCGCATCCTGGCCGCGCTGCCGGCCGGTGTGGCGTTCGAGCCGCTGATGACGTTGTACCTGACCGACAACCTGCCGCCCGAGGAAATCGTCGCGGCCAAGGCCAGTGGCTTCGTGCATGCGCTGAAACTGTACCCGGCAGGCGCCACCACCAATAGCGACGCCGGCGTGACCGATATCCGCCGCTGCTATCCGACGCTGGAAGCGATGCAGCGCGAAGGCATTCCGCTGCTGGTGCACGGCGAGGTGACCGATGGCGACATCGACATCTTCGACCGCGAAGCCGTGTTCATCGACCGTGTGATGAAACCGCTGCGCCGCGACATGCCCGAGCTGAAGGTGGTCTTCGAGCACATCACCACGCGCGATGCCGCCCAGTACGTGGCCGAGGCCGAAGGCCCCATCGGCGCGACCATCACCGCGCACCATCTGCTCTACAACCGCAATGCCATCTTCACCGGCGGCATCCGTCCGCATTACTACTGCCTGCCGGTGCTCAAGCGCGAAATCCACCGCGACGCGCTGGTGAAGGCGGCCACGTCGGGCAGCGAACGCTTCTTCCTGGGCACCGACAGCGCGCCGCACGCACGGGGCCTGAAGGAACACGCCTGCGGCTGCGCCGGCTGCTACACGGCACTGCACGCGATGGAGCTGTACGCCGAGGCGTTCGACACGGCCGGCGCGCTGGACAAGCTCGAAGCGTTCGCCAGCTTCAACGGTCCGGCGTTCTACGGTCTGCCGCGCAACACCGGCACGCTGACGCTGACGCGCGAAGACTGGGAGCTGCCCGCCGAACTGCCGTACGGCGATACCACGCTGGTGCCGCTGCGCGCCGGCGAAACGCTGCGCTGGAAGGCGAGCTGAGCGGCTTGCTGTCCGCCATCGACTGGACGCGGCCGTGGTTCCGGCCCTTTGCGGGGTTCGCCGCGTCCGCCCCGGCCCGTAGTGGCGGGGATTTGCGCCAGGCGCTGAACGCGTGCGCCGCGCCTCTGCCTCATCTGCGGAACGCCCTAGGGCTGCCGCTGCGGTTCGTGCCCCAGGCCCACCTGCCCGAGGGCGTCGCCTACGAGGCCCATATCCACGCCACCGGCCATGTGCCGACGCGCGATAACCTCCACGACGCGTTCAACGCACTGGTCTGGCTGCAATTCCCCGAAACCAAGCGCCTGCTGAACCGGCTGCAGGCCGAGGCCATCGCGCGCGACGGCGTCGGCCAGGTGCGGGGTGGACTGCGCGATGCAGCCACGCTGTTCGACGAAAACGCGGTCATCTTCGTGAGCCGGGATGCCTCGCTGTTCGACGCACTGCGCGGGTTTGCGTGGCACGAGCTGTTTGTCTCGCAGCGCAACGCGTGGCACGCCCGATGTACCGTGGTGCCGTTCGGCCATGCGCTGCTGGAAAAGCTGGTCCAACCGTACAAGTCGGTCACGGCCCATGCCTGGTGGATTCCGGCCGCGCCCGATACCCCGTTAGACCGACTCGACCGGCTGCTGGCAGGCTCGCTCGCCGATGCGGCCAGCGCCAGCCGCCTTGCCGGCGGCCGCAGCTTCGCGCCATTGCCGGTGCTGGGCATTCCTGGCTGGTGCGATGGCAACGCCGATCCGTCGTTCTACGCCGATCCCAGCGTGTTCCGGCCGGGCCGCCGCACAGCCGCGCCGGCCACGCAGGGCTGACCGTCGCCCACTTCGGTGTTAGACTGCGGCCCGCAAAGCAGGCCAGACAATCGCTGCTTGCCCTCGCAAGGGGGTGAGGGGAGGAAAGTCCGGACTCCACAGGGCAGGGTGTTGGCTAACAGCCATCCACGGCAACGTGCGGAATAGGGCCACAGAGACGAGTCTTGCCGCCGGCTTCGGCTGGCGGGAAGGGTGAAACGCGGTAACCTCCACCTGGAGCAATCCCAAATAGGCAGACGATGAAGCGGCCCGCCGAGTCTGCGGGTAGGGAGCTGGAGCCGTCCGGTAACGGCCGGCCTAGAGGAATGGTTGTCACATGCCGTGTGCCTGTAAAGGCATGCGGTGTGCACAGAATCCGGCTTATCGGCCTGCTTTGCTCTTTCGGATACAAAAAACGCCCGGCGCAGGGGCTCTGCGCCGGGCGTCTTGCTTTCAGGGCGGCGTTGAAGGCAGGAGCGGCCTGCCGCGCCGCCGGTCAGCCTTCGATGATCTCGGTGGTGTGGGTAATCTCGGCGGTCTTGGCCAGCATGATCGATGCCGAGCAGTACTTTTCGTGCGACAGCTCGATGGCGCGCTCCACCTTGGCAGGGTCCAGGTTCTTGCCCGTCACCGTGAAGTGGAAGTTGATCTTGGTAAAGACCTTCGGGTCGGCGTCCGCGCGCTCCGCGTCGAGCTTGACCGAGCAGCCGCGCACGTCCTGGCGGCCGCGCTTGAGGATCAGCACCACGTCATAGGCGGTGCAGCCGCCGGTGCCAAGCAGCACCATCTCCATCGGACGCGGTGCCAGGTTGTTGCCACCGCCGTCGGGCGCGCCGTCCATCGCCACAAGGTGTCCGCTGCCGGTCTGGGCGATGAAGCTCATGCCTTCCGGGCCCGACCATGTCACTTTGCATTCCATTTTTTTCGTTCCTCGTTTCCTGATGGTGTTTTTGCGCTCGCACCGGCGCGCGTCGTGCCGCTTGCATTCCGCGAGTATAGGGCAATCGCCACGTGGGCTTTGGGTGCGGGATTACCCCTAATATTCCGAAGGTTTCCTCTAGTGTGGCGTCCATGCGCCACGCAAGGAGTCATGTCAAGTCATTGATTTATATGAATATCGCCGTGTTGTGAGTGGCGTCTTCTGCATTTCGCATTATGATATGCGATTTCGCAGTGCAAATTTTCTTGCATCCCGGAGGCCCGTATGTATAATTCAATCCATCGAACGACGGCGCTGATGAGCGCGCCAGAGTGCGAAAGCGAAAGCCGGTAACGTACCCGAATCGCTCGCCGCACCGCCCGCCCTGACCGGCCCCGTCGATCGCCCGGTGTCTCCTCCACCCTCCTCCTTTGGTGGATTCAAACCCAAGTCCAATACGACTTGGGTTTTTTTTCGTCGATTGCAAGGGCCGATCGCCGGCCCGCAGCCCGTCATTGCGGCGCAAGCGGCGCTTTGGCCTGGTGTTCGGCGCTGCCTGCTTGACGAAAAGCCACAACTTTGCTTGTGCGATCGAGAGAACGCCCAGTATAATCGTCGGCTTTCCGGTCATTGCCCCCGGAAAAAGATTCAGGGAGAGCCTGCAGATACAAGCAGGAAGGCCAGGTCCAAAGGGCCGGCCGCTGACAGGACGCTAAAACGGCGACCGTCATCTCGGGCAGTTTTCAAAATCAGGAAAAAATCATGAAGACCTTTTCCGCCAAGCCTGCAGAGGTAAAGCGCGACTGGTACGTGATTGACGCGACGGACAAGGTCCTCGGCCGTGTTGCCAGCGAAGTGGCACGCCGACTGCGCGGCAAGCACAAGCCGGAATTCACTCCTCACGTCGACACCGGTGATTTCATCATCATCGTCAATGCAGCCAAGCTGCGCGTGACGGGTACCAAGGAACAGGACAAGAAGTACTACCGTCACTCGGGTTACCCGGGCGGTATCTACGAAACCACGTTCGGCAAGATGCAGCAACGTTTCCCGGGCCGCGCCCTGGAAAAGGCTGTCAAGGGCATGCTGCCGAAGGGTCCGCTGGGCTACGCGATGATCAAGAAGCTGAAGGTTTATGCCGAAGGCGAGCATCCGCATAGCGCACAGCAGCCCAAGGTGCTGGAAATCTAAAGGGGCCAATATCCATGATCGGTAACTGGAATTACGGTACTGGCCGCCGCAAGAGCGCTGTGGCTCGTGTCTTCATCAAGTCGGGCAAGGGCGACATCATCGTCAACGGCAAGCCCATCAAAGAGTATTTCGCTCGCGAAACCTCGCTGATGATCGTGCGCCAGCCGCTGGAACTGACCGCTCACGCCGAAACGTTCGACATCAAGGTCAACGTGACCGGCGGTGGCGAAACCGGCCAGGCCGGTGCTGTTCGCCACGGCATCACCCGCGCCCTGATCGACTACGATGCAACGCTGAAGTCGGCCCTGTCGAAGGCAGGCTACGTGACGCGTGACGCTCGTGAAGTCGAACGTAAGAAGGTCGGTCTGCACAAGGCACGTCGCCGGAAGCAGTTCTCGAAGCGTTAATTCGCTGTTGTCCCGATCTGGCATCGCCGGATCTGGCAGCCCAAAAAACCGCACGATTCATCGTGCGGTTTTTTTTTCGTCTGTCGCGCGCGCAGTCCGCCCGCGATATCGTCTCAACCCTGATGCAGACTTGCCATTTCTTACACTTTTCATTCGCGCAATGATCGCCCGGCGATACAATCACGGGCCTGCAGATCGGGGGAATAGACGATGGGTCACAGGAGTACCTGGCGGATATCGCGATGGGGGTGAAGTACCGGCCGCTGCGGGCACGCGGCAAGCTGCGGGCAGGGCGAGCCATTGTCCGGACTCACCGGCCATGGCGAAACTGGCTATTGGTTGCAGTGCTGCTGTGCGTGGTTGGAGTGGTCACGGGCGTGTCAGCGTATGAAGCAGGGCGCCGTTCGGCGCCGCCGCGCGCAACCGACGCCGGTCTGGAGGCGGCCCATCAACTGTTGCGCCAGCAACTGGCAGAGGTGTCCGCCGAGCGCGACAGCCTGCGGCAGAGCGCCAACACGGCCGAGGCCCGACTGCAGATCGCGCGTGCCGCGCAGGAACGCATGGCTGAACAGGTCAAGTCGGCCGAGGCCGAGGTGGCACAGCTGAAAGAGGATCTTGGATTCTTTGAATCCCTGCTGCCGGCTTCCGGGGACACGTCCGGTATCCACGTGCGGAGCTTCCGGGTGGCCATGGATGAAACGCAGCCCCGCGCCCTGCATTACCGGCTGCTGGTCATGCAGGGCGGGTCAAAGGCCTTTGTCGAGCAGCCCGAGTTCCGGGGTGAAGTGCAATTCACAATTTCGGGTAATCGTCACGGCAAGCCGTTAACCTTGATGTTGCCGCAACCGGGCGATGCTCCGCTGCCGGCAATCCGGCTGACGCATTACCAACGCATCGAAGGCGACCTGGCGATTCCGCAGGATGCCGAAGTCCGTGCCGTATCGGTCCGCATCGTCCAGAACGGCCAGGTCCGGACGACGCAGACTGCCACGCCGTAGTACGCGCAAAGAGGGAGTACAACATGCTGTTTTCGAAGAAGAAGGGGCTGTCCATCGACACGCTGGTGGGCCAGGACGCCGCCATCGAAGGCGATGTGACCTTTTCCGGGGGATTGCGTCTGGACGGTCGCGTGCGCGGCAATGTCGTGGCCGCCGAGGGCAAGTCGAGCATGCTGGTGATCAGCGAGAAGGGCGTGGTGGAGGGCGAGGTGCGCGTGGATCATCTGATCCTGAACGGCACCGTGACCGGCCCGGTTCATGCCGCCGAACTGCTCGAACTGCAGCCTCATGCGCGGGTGTATGGTGAAGTGCGTTATGCGGCGCTTGAAATGCACCAGGGCGCGATTGTCGAAGGCCGGCTGGTGCCGTTGGTGCAAAGTGAAATTCGGGCCTTGCCGAACCATGTGCCGCCCGCCGCGGTCAAGGAAGCGCAGGCCGATACAGCGGAAGTGACGCCGGAAGCGGAAACGGTGAAAGACAAGGTGGCTGAAGACAGGACGGCTGAAGACAAGGCGAGCGAAGCCAAGCCAAGCGAAGACAAGGCGACCCAAAGCGCCAGCGTGCCCGCCTGAGGTGACGCACCCGCCCAGAGACCCTTGAAAACACAGGGCTTCGGCACGATTTGTGAGTAGCCCGTAGAATACGGGCGTATCTAACCAGGAGAATTCCCCATGAACGCAGTCGCAGAGGCACCTGTTACCGAGGAAATGCCGGCACCGTTCGTCTTTACCGACAGCGCCGCCGACAAGGTCAAGCAGCTGATCGAGGAAGAGGGCAATGCCGAGCTGAAGCTGCGCGTGTTCGTGCAGGGCGGCGGTTGCTCCGGCTTCCAGTACGGCTTCACGTTCGATGAAGACGTCAATGAAGACGACACGACGCTGGTGAAGAATGGCGTCACCCTGTTGATCGACTCGATGAGCTACCAGTACCTGGTGGGCGCCGAGATCGACTACAAGGAAGACATCAATGGCGCACAGTTCGTGATCAAGAACCCGAACGCCTCGACCACCTGCGGTTGCGGCTCGTCGTTCTCGGTCTGAGCGATCTCGCCAAAGAAAAAGCGCACTCCGGTGCGCTTTTTTTATTCCCGAAAGAGCGGCCCGGCCGCAGGTCAGCGCGGATAGATGGCGCCCAGCACGCGCGGCCCCGCCGCGCCCGTGACCGTCGGGACGTTCCCCGGCGCCCTGCGCACGCACTGCCGCGCCAGCCACGCAAAGGCGATGGCTTCCACCTGCGATACCGGCACCCCGAAATCCTCGGTGGTCTGGACCGTGATCCCCGGCAGCAACTGGCCCAGCGTCGCCATCAGGTAGTCATTGCGTGCGCCACCGCCGCAAACGATCAGGCGCCGCGCGTTGCCGGCATGCGTCCGCACGTCCTGGGCGATGGCCGTGGCCGTCAGCGTGGCCAGGGTCGCCTGCACATCGGCGGGGGCGACCTGGCGGGCCAGGCCGTTCAGCACCGCTTGCAGCCATTCCGGATGGAACAGGTCGCGCCCCGTGCTCTTGGGCGGCGGCGCGCCGAAGTAAGGCTCCGCCAGCAGGCGTGACAGCAGGTCGGGATCGACGCTGCCGCTGGCGCCCCAGGCACCGCGATCGTCGAACGGCTGGCCGCGATGCTGCTGCACCCAGTGGTCGAGTAGCGCATTGCCGGGACCACAGTCGAAGCCCGTCACCGGGCGGCCGGAATGGGCGGCCGGCAGGATGCTGATATTGGAGATGCCGCCGATATTGCAGACCACGCGCGTTTCATCGCGGGCGCCGAACAGCGCCGCGTGGACGGCCGGCACCAGCGGCGCGCCCTGGCCGCCGGCTGCGATGTCACGGCTGCGGAAGTCGGCCACCACATCGATATCGGTCAGCTCGGCCAGCAGGGCCGGATGCTGGGTCTGTCGCGTGTAGCCCGTCCCGTCATACAGGCCGGGACGATGGCGGATGGTCTGGCCGTGCGCGCCGATGGCGGTCACGTGCTCAGGCGCGACATCGGCCACGCGCAACAGCTCGGCCACGCACTCGGCATACACGCGCGCCAGCCCGTTGGCAGCCAGGGCCTCGCGATGGATCTCGTCGTCGCCGGGCTGCTGCAGCGCGCCGAACGCTTCGCGCAACGCCGGGGGAAACGGCGCGTGCGCGGCAGCCAGCACGACGGGATGCGCGCCGGAGAAATCCACCAGCACGCCATCCGCGCCGTCCATGCTGGTGCCCGACATCAGGCCGATATAGCAGTCGCTGGGCACCGAAGGCATGGACATGGATCAGTTGCTGGCGGTCAGGACGTTATAGGTGCGCAGCATGTTGATGCGGCTCAGCATGGCGCTTGAATAGTTCAGGAATTCGGCGCGCGACTTGCCGGTGAGCGTCGGCGCTTCCATCAGCGTCGTCGTCAGCGGGTTCTGGGGCACGTCGTTATAGCGGAACTCGTAATGCAGGTGCGGCCCGGTGGCCCAGCCTGTGGAGCCCACGTAGCCGATCACCTGGCCCTGGCTCACATGCTGGCCCTCGCGGATGCCCGCGAAGCCGGAAAGGTGGGCGTAATAGGTCGAATACCCGCCGGCGTGCTGGAGCACGATGATGTTGCCGTAGCCGTTCTGCTGCCCGACGAAGTCCACCGTACCTTCGCCCGACGCCAGCACCTTGGTGCCCTGCGGCGCGGCGAAATCCACGCCCTTGTGCTGCGCCCATTTGTGGTGGAGCGGATGGTCGCGGCCGCCGAAACCCGACGACACGCGCGAGAACTCCACCGGCGAACGCAGGAACGGGCGCTTCATGCTGCGGCCGTCGAACGTGTAGTAGGCACCCGGCTCGCCGTCCTGCGGCGCGTACCAGAGGGCCTGGTACAGCGTGTTGCGATTGATCAGCTCGATCGCCACCACGCGGCCGTTGCGCACGAACGCGCCGTCGCGGAAGCCGGCTTCGTAGACGATGCGGAAACGATCGCCGCGCGCAATGTCGTGGTGGAAGTCGATCACGCCCGAGAAGATCGAGATCATCTGGCTGACCACTTCGTCAGGCACGTTGGCGGCGTCCATCGACTTGAAAAAGCCGTTGGTATCGATGGCGCCCGACGCCATTTCGTAGTGCAGGTCGTTCTCGACCGTGGCGATGCGGGCCTTGTACGTGTAGTCGCCGCCTTCCTTGGCCGGCGCCACGCGCTCGATCACCAGTTCGCGCGATGCCGCGGCGTCGCCGCCCAGGTTGGCCTGCAGCGACACCAGCAGGTTGCTGTCGTCGATCTCGGCCTGCACGGTCTGGCCGGGGTTCAGGTTGAACAGGCCCCGGGCGGTGGAATTCTTCAGGATGAAGGACTGCGCGTCGGGATCTTCCACGCCAAGGCGGCGCAGCAGCGTGGCGATGGTATCGCCGCGCTGCATGCGTTCCTGGCGCACGTAGACGCTGTTGCCGTCGACTTCCGTCAACTGTTCAAGTTGCTCGCGCACGTCGGGCATGCGCAGCGGCTGCAGCACGCGCGGGGCGAGCGGATCATCGTAGGCGTTGCGGGGGGCAACGCCCATCGCAGCCGCCATGCCAAGCGTGAAGACCGTGCCGACGGCAACGGTCAACTGCTTGCGGCGGCGCGTATGCTGGGGATTCGTAGGGTCAACAAGGACCACCAGCTCACGCGCGAAAACTTCGCGGAGACTAGACCACATCACGTAGAATTCAAGCTTTCGGTATTGCCAAGGCCGCTGCCGCGACGATATCTCTCGTCTGCCTTCCTCCCCCGAGGTGCGGTGCGGGCGTTGTCTGATTGCCGCCTGGAGTGGCGGTTGGCCGACGGATGACCCGTGTGGCACGAAGCGCGGATTATACCAGAACCGCTCCGGTCGTCCGTCGCAATTTCCTTATAGATTTCAAAGACTTACGTCATGAGTGAAGTGTCCTCGGCCGCCGCGCCCAATTATCCACTTACGCCGTCGGTGATGCGCGCCCTGGAGATCACCAAGCGCGGCTGCGACGAGCTGCTGGTTGAAACCGAGTGGCTCCAGAAGCTCGCCCGCAGCGAAGCCACCGGTGTGCCGCTGCGCATCAAGCTGGGCCTGGACCCCACGGCACCCGACATCCACCTTGGGCACACCGTGGTGCTGAACAAGCTGCGCCAGCTCCAGGACCTGGGCCACCAGGTGATCTTCCTCATCGGCGACTTCACGTCGACGATCGGTGATCCGTCCGGCCGCAATTCGACCCGCCCGCCGCTCACCCGCGAGCAGATCGAGGCCAACGCCCAGACCTACTACAAGCAGGCGAGCCTGGTGCTCGATCCGGCGAAAACCGAAATCCGCTACAACAGCGAGTGGTGCGACCCGCTCGGCGCGCGCGGCATGATCCAGCTGGCAGCCAAATACACGGTGGCCCGGATGATGGAGCGCGACGACTTCACCAAACGGTTCCGGTCTGGGATTCCGATTTCGGTCCATGAGTTCCTTTATCCACTCATGCAGGGCTACGATTCGGTGGCGCTGAAGTCCGATCTCGAACTTGGCGGCACGGACCAGAAGTTCAACCTGCTGGTGGGGCGCGAGCTGCAGAAGGAGTATGGCCAGGAGTCGCAGTGCATCCTGACCATGCCCCTGCTGGTGGGTCTGGACGGCGTCGAGAAGATGTCGAAGTCCAAGAACAACTACATCGGCGTGACCGAGGCCCCGAACGACATGTTCGGCAAGCTGATGAGCATCTCGGACGACCTGATGTGGCAGTACTTCACGCTGCTGTCGTTCCGCCCGATGAGCGAGATCGACCTGATGAAGGAAGAAATCGCCGCGGGCCGGAACCCGCGTGACTGCAAGGTGTTGCTGGCGCAGGAAATCGTCGCGCGCTTTCACAGCCAGGCCGCTGCCGAAGCCGCGCTCGAGGCCTTCAACCACCGCGCCCGCGGCGGCATTCCCGAAGACATCCCCGCCGTGACGCTGGAAGGCGCCCCGCTGGGCATCGGCCAGCTGCTCAAGCTGGCCAACCTGGTGCCCTCGACGTCGGAGGCAAACCGCAATATCGAGCAGGGCGGCGTGAAGATCGATGGCGAGACCGTCAGCGACAAGGCGGTCAAGGTCGCTGCCGGCACATACGTCGTGCAGGTGGGCAAGCGCCGCTTTGCGCGCGTGACGCTGGCCTGACGCGGCCATGATTGCCCTGATCCAGCGCGTATCCCAGGCGCGCGTGACCGTGGACGGCCGCACCACCGGCGAAATCGGCGCCGGCCTGCTGGCGCTGGTCTGCGCCGAGCGCGGCGACACCGAGGCGCAGGCTGAACGGCTGTTGGCCAAGCTGCTGTCGTACCGGGTGTTTTCCGATGCCGAGGGCAGGATGAACCTGCCCGTGCAGAACATCGACGGCCAGGGCACGGCGGGTGGCTTGCTGGTGGTGTCCCAGTTCACGCTGGCCGCCGATACCAACAGCGGCACGCGCCCCAGCTTCACCCCGGCGGCGGCACCGGAAGACGGCCGCCGCCTCTATGATCATTTCGTGACCCGCGCACGCGCCGCGCATCCGTCGGTCCAGACCGGCGAATTCGGCGCCATGATGCAGGTCAGCCTGACCAACGATGGTCCCGTGACGTTCTGGCTGCGCGTGCCGCCGGCCGGAACTGCCTGACATATCGAAGGAGATCTTCATGAAACTCTGGAGCAAGGCTTTTGCCGACAACGCGCCGATTCCCGGCGAGTTTGCCTTCTGCGTACCCGATGCCGCCAGCCATGTGGCGTTGTCGTCGAACCGCAACCCGGACCTGCACTGGGAAGACTTCCCGGCCGGCACCCGGTCGTTCGCGCTGATCGTCCACGACCCCGATGTGCCCAGCAAGGGCGATGACGTGAACCAGGAAGGCCGCGAAGTGCCGGCGTCGCTGCCGCGCGTGGACTTTTTCCACTGGGTGCTGGTCGATATTCCGCCCGGCCTGAGCACGATCTCGGCCGGCACGCATAGCGACGGCGTGATTGCGCGCGGCAAGCCAGGCCCCGAGGCGCTGGTGGGCACCGCCACGGCCGGCGGCCTGCGCCACGGCCTGAACGACTACACGGGCTGGTTCGCCAACGACCCCGACATGAAGGGCGACTACTTCGGCTACGACGGCCCCTGCCCGCCGTGGAACGATGCCATCGCGCACCGCTACGTGTTCACCGTGTATGCGCTCGACATCGATCGCGTGCCGGTGGAGGGCAAGTTCACCGGCGCCGACGTGCGCCGCGCGATCGACGGCCATGTGCTGGCGCAGGCCAGCTACACCGGCACCTACACGCTGAACCCGAAGCTGGTGAAGTAAGCCGGCAGTCGCCGCGCCACACTCCGCCAAATCCGTCGCCCCCAAGGAACCGGCATGTTGCAAAGTAACGGCCCGCAGTCGCTGGCCTACACCCACCTGATCGTGATCCGCCATGGCGAGACGGCCTGGAACCGCGAACGGCGGCTGCAGGGCCAGATCGACATTCCGCTGAACGACACGGGCCGCGCCCAGGCCCGCGCGCTGGCCGAAGCCCTGACCGGCGAGCCGATCGATGCGGTGTACACCAGCGATCTGGGACGTGCATTCGAAACGGCCACGCCGCTGGCGCAGGCGCTGGGTTTGTCCGTGCGCGCCGAGCCGCGCCTGCGCGAACGCTGCTACGGCGAGCTCGAAGGCATGACGTATGCGGAAGTGGCGGAAAAGCGGCCCGACGACTTTGCGCGCTGGCAGGCGCGCGTGCCCGACTACGCGCCGCCGGCCGGTGAGTCGCTGCGCGAATTCCACGAGCGGGCGGTGGAGGTCGCGCTGTCGCTGTCGCGCCGCCATCCGGGCGAACGGATCGCGCTGGTGGCCCACGGCGGTGTGCTCGATTGCCTCTATCGCGAGGCCACGGGCATGACGCTGGAGGCGCCGCGCTCGCACGAGCTGCTGAACGCCAGCGTCAACCGGCTGCGGTGCGACAGCGCCAACCTGACGCTGCTGCAATGGGCCGATGTCAGCCACCTCGAGGCGCTGACGCTGGACGAGGTCGATCGCCGCGTACCGTGATACGCGGTGCGCGCTATCAAGGCCGAACGCCTACACGCGCAGCCGGAACGGCGTGAAATCGGTGTTCCGGTCGTACCAGTCCTCGTTCTCCGCCCGCTTCAGGAATCCCACCACCTTGTAGGTCACGGGGGTCATCACGACCTCCCAGCCGGTCTTCAGGATGTACTGGGCGATGGCCACCTGGATGACCTTTTCCAGCGGCCAGATGCCGTAGAACGCAATCACGTAGAACAGCGATGAATCGACGAGCTCGCCCGCCAGGGTCGAGCCGATCGTCCGTGTCCAGAGCCAGCGGCCGCCGGTCCAGAGCTTCATCTTGGCCAGGGTGTAGCTATTGGCGAAACTGCCACAGCAGAACGCGATCAGGGATCCCAACGCAATGCGCCAGGTGTTGCCGAACACGTCTTCCAGGCTTTTCTGGTAGTCGATCATGAATGGCGCCACGGGCATGCGCAGCACGACGAAGGCCATGAAGGTGGCAAACGCCAGCGCGGCAAAGCCGGCCCAGACCACGCGCCGGTCGCGGCCGTAGCCGTAGACCTCGGTGAGCACGTCGCCAAAAATGTAGGAGACCGGGAAGAACAGCACGCCCGCGCCGAACGTGACCGGCCCGATCACCGGCAGCGTGACCTGCGCCGCCTTGGCCGCACCGATCAGGTTCGAGCACAGCAGCACCGTGACAAAGGCCACCATCACGAGGTCGTAGTAGCGATAGACGCGTCCGGAATGGCCGGAGGCGGCGGTGGCGGCAAGCGGTTCTTGCATGGGTGGCATCCGGAGGCGGGCAGCGCGGGGGCGTCGCAATTCGCGCGATTATGCCAGTGGCGACGCGTGCGCGTGGCGCGCCCATGAAAAAGCCCGGCCGAAGCCGGGCGTTTCCCATCTGCCGCCTGCCTGGCCGCCCCGGCAAGGCGGGGCGGGAGCCAGGCCGGTCAGATGTCGAGCTTGCTGATCTTCGCGCCGTTCAGCGACACGTCGACCATCGCCCCCGCGTTGGTCTGGACGAAGGCAATGACAGGCTGCTGCGCCGTCACGGTGTCGATCGTGCCATTGGCGCCCACCTTGGCCAGCGCCACGCTGGCATCGGCCCCGACGGTCCAGCCCTTCGACTGCACGAACTTGTCGTACGCCTCGGGCGTCATGAACATGATGATGACCGAGCGGGACTGGCCGCCGGCGGTCAGGCCGATGGAACCCGCAATCGTCCGGTAGTAGCCGTGCGTGGCGCCCTTGCTGCGCAGCGCGCCATCGCCATACTCGCCACCGATCACGAGTCCGCCGGACAGCACGCGCGGGAACACCAGGATGCCTTGCGCACGGTTGCCCAGCTCCTGGGCGCTCTTCACCGAAGAATAGAGCCGGTTCAGCGCCCCATCGACGCCAGCGTCGATTTCTCTGCGCTGGGCAGCCGCATCGGTACCCGCTTTGGTGCCCGTCGTCGTGCAACCGGCAGCAAAGGCGGCCGTGGCGACCAGCAGGCCCGACCCGGCAACCCGGGTGACAAACTGACGTCGATCCATTTGTTGTTCTCCTGGAGGGGAAAGGTACTGCGTCAGAGGCGATGCGGCAGGGTTGCCGGACCGGTCAGCCAGCGGTTGGTGCCTTGACCGTGATCGCCACGACTTCCTTGATCACGAACTTGGCCATCTGGCCCTTCTTGATACTGGCGAGATCGATGCCCGGGTCCTGGACCTTTACGGTGCGCAGAGTCTCACGCGGGCCGCGGAACGTGACTGTGCGCTTGGCAACATCCACATTGGTGACTTGTGCAGTAATGGTGGTAGTGATTTCACGCATGACGCCGGGCTTGCCGCCCTCGGGCGCGTGAGAGATGCGCTCGACCTGTTCCATCAGCGCGGTGTCCTTGCTGCCGATCGGCTCCAGCCCGGCCACCACGGCCGCGCCGCGTGTCAGTGTGACGATGTCGCCCTTTTTGACGTTGCCGATGTTCTTGGCTTCGTCTCCCGCGATGATTTCGACCAGGTTGCCGCCCGGGCCCTTGACCAGCACGGCCTTCGAGTCGGGATCGACATTGACGACCCGGCCGCTGACCACCGCTTCCTCGGCCACGCCGATGGGCGCGGGGGTCGATGGTTTCTGGGCCTGGGCGGCGCCGCCCCAGGCGAACATCATGCAGGCGGCAATGGAAAGGGCGTGCTGGGCTCTGATTTTCATGGCTGTCCTTGTTGGCGCGGGCGCGCATTTTGTAAAAAGGATGGAGCCATTGTGGACAACTGGCCATAAGCCATCAATCCACTTCGAAAAAACTTGCAGGGGTTTCCGAAAACGTTTAATTGGCGCGCGGCCGCACGCGCGGAGGCTTCAGGGCCTGGGTCAGACGGCCGCGCGAACGGGCTGCGAGGGCGGCTGTTGCACCGCCGGTGCCACCGGGGCCACCGGGGCCGTGATGCCTGTCAGAGGAGGGTGCCGTCGCCGTCGCCGCGGTCGCTCTGCGGCGACGCCAGTCCGAAATGGCGATAGGCGGCGGCGGTGGCTACCCGGCCGCGCGGGGTCCGCTGCAGGTAGCCCTGCTGGATCATGTAGGGCTCCAGCACGTCCTCGATCGTGTCGCGGGCTTCGCCGATGGCGGCTGCCAGGTTGTCCACGCCCACCGGGCCGCCATCGAATTTGTGCAGCACGGCCTCCAGCAGCTTGCGGTCCATCAGGTCGAAGCCGACGCTGTCCACGTCGAGCATCGCCAGCGCCGCGTCGGCCAGTTCGCGCGTGATCGTGCCGTCGCTCTTGACCTCGGCGAAGTCGCGCACGCGGCGCAGCAGCCGGTTGGCGATACGCGGGGTGCCACGCGCGCGACGTGCGATTTCGAGCGCGCCGCCGGCATCGATGGTGGCGTTGAGCAGTTGCGCCGACCGCGTGACGATGCGCGCCAGTTCGTCGGCCGTATAGAACTCCAGCCGTGCCACGATGCCGAAGCGGTCGCGCAGCGGGTTGGTCAGCATGCCGGCGCGCGTAGTGGCGCCCACCAGCGTGAACGGCTGCAGGTCGAGCTTGACCGAACGCGCGGCCGGGCCCTCGCCGATCATGATGTCGATCTGGTAGTCCTCCAGCGCCGGGTACAGGATTTCTTCCACCACGGGCGACAGGCGGTGGATTTCGTCGATGAACAGGACGTCGTGCGCTTCGAGGTTGGTCAGCAGCGCGGCCAGGTCGCCGGGCCGCTCCAGTACGGGGCCCGACGTCTGACGCAGGTTCACGCCCATTTCGCGCGCGATGATGTGGGCGAGCGTGGTCTTGCCCAGGCCCGGCGGGCCGAACAGCAGCACGTGGTCCAGCGCCTCGCGACGCTTGCGGGCCGCATGCATGAAGATGTCGAGCTGGCCACGCACTTTTTCCTGCCCGACGTATTCGTCGAGCAGCTTCGGGCGCAGCGCGCGCTCGAAGGCTTCTTCCTGGGTGGAGGCGGGGGTGGCGGAGATTACGCGCTCCGGCGGGCGCTCGCCGGTCAGCTTGTCGGTTTCGATCATGGCAGTGGAAGGCTATATGACGCCATTCTACGCTGCCGGTGCGCGCGGCCCGGCGGCAACGCGGCGTCATCCCGTGCGGGCAGCGTCATCCCTTTGACAGTGCCTTGAGCGCGAGCTTGATGCCCTCGGACACGCCTGTGCCGGCCGGCACCTGCTTGATTGCCTGCGCGGCTTCCTTCTCCGAATACCCGAGCGCCAGCAAGGCGTTGAGCACGTCGACGGCGCTGTCGGGCACGGGCGCGGCACCGGGCACGTGGCCCAGGTCGGCGCCCAGCTTGCCCTTCAGCTCCAGCAGCAGGCGCTCGGCGGTCTTCTTGCCGATGCCGGGAATCTTCGTCAGACGTCCGGCTTCCTGCATCGTCACGGCCTGTGCCAGTTCGGGCACGGACAGGCCGGACAGCACGGCCAGCGCCATGCGCGCGCCGATGCCGGTGATCTTGATCAGTTCCCGGAAGGTGTTGCGCTCGGTGGCGCTGCCGAAGCCGAACAGCAGGTGGGCGTCCTCGCGGATGATCTGCTGCGTCAGAAGCACCACGGGCTGGCCCGTGGCGGGCAGGTTGTAGAAGGTGCTCATCGGCACATCGATCTCGTAGCCGACGCCGTGGCAGTCGACCAGCAGATGCGGGGGATTCTTTTCAAGCAGGGTGCCGGCGATGCGTCCGATCATGATGGATGTGTTCAGGTGCGAATTTTGGCCGCCAGTGTAGCGCGGCCCGTGGGGTTACTGGCCGGCCGGCGTGGCCACGGCGCGACGCCCCAGCGCGGGGTCGTCCGTGAAGAAACCGTCGATGCCGGCGGCCAGGAAGGCCTGTACCTCGCGCACCATGCCGTCCGGGTTGCGGGTGGCATCGTCGCCGGGCGCGCGCAGCGTCTTCGGCAGGAAGCTGTTCTCGGGACGGAACGTGTACGGGTGCACCACCAGCCCGGCGGCATGCGCGTTGGCTACCAGCGGTGTGGGCGCCGCCAGGCCGCCCCGGGCGTCGCGCGGAATCACCAGGCTCTTCTCGGGGCCGATGCCGTTGGCGTAGGTGGCCACCTCGCGCAGCCCCAGCGGCGTCAGCATCGACGCATAGGTGCGGCTGTCGCCGGCCAGCCGCCAGTCGGCGGGGCGCTGCCTGGCGTTGCCGATCAGCTGCACGATCTTCACGTTCGGCATGGCGCTGCCCAGCAACCGCTTCATGGTACGCAGCGGGCCCACTTCGAACGACTGCACGTACACCGGCGCGGTTTTCGCGTAGGCATTGCCCTGCAGCGTGGCGGCGAGCTTTTCTTCGAGCGGCAGGCCGATGCCGCGGAAGTAGCTCGGATGCTTCAGTTCGGGATAGATGCCCACCGGGCTGCCGCGGCGGCCGGACGCCTGCGCCGCCAGCTTCAGGATTTCGTCGAAGGTGGGGATTTCGAACTGGTCGTCGAGCTTGGCGTTGTAGGGCCGCAGCTTGGGGATGCGCTCGCGGGCGCGCAGCGTCTTGAGTTCGGCCAGCGTGAAATCCTCGGTGAACCAGCCGTCGATGCGTTCGCCGTCGATGACCTTGATGCGGCGGCGGCCGGCAAACTCGGGCACCTCGGCCACGTTGGTGGTGCCGGTGATGTCGTTCTCGTGGCGGGCCACCAGCACGCCGTCTTTCGTGGCGACGAGATCCGGCTCGATGATGTCGGCGCCGTCGTCGATGGCCTTCTGGTACGACGCCAGCGTGTGCTCTGGCCGCACGGCGCTGGCGCCGCGATGACCGATGACCAGCGCCGGAGCGGGTGCGGGGGCCGGGGCGGCCGGTGCGGGTGCCGCGGCGGGCGGCGTCGCGGTGGAAACCGGCGCGCGCGGCGCGGTGACGCAGCCGGCGACCAGCGTGGCCGTGGCGGCAGCCAGTGAAAATCGGAAAACGAGGGATTGCGGCATCTGGGGCGTTCCTGAGCGGGCTCTCGAACGCCGATTCTAAGCGACGCAGGCGTCAGGCCCGTCGCATCCGAAGGTCAGTCGGCCTGGCAGATGTGTCAGCCGGATCAGCCGATCAGCCGGCCGCGCCGCACGCGCAGCCCCTTGCGCGCCAGTTCCGGCGCCATCGTGGCCAGCGTGCCGAGGGTGTCGCCGCCGTTGGCATGGCAGATCGCCACGCCCAGCGCGTCGGCGGCATCGCTGCTGGGGCGGCCGGACAGCGCCAGCAGGCGCATCACCATCTCCTGCACCTGTTCCTTGTTGGCGCGCCCGTAACCGACCACGGCCACCTTGAGCTGCAGTGCCGTGTACTCGAACACGGGCAGGCCCTGGCCCACCAGGCCGCAGATAGCCGCGCCGCGCGCCTGGCCCAGCAGCAGTGTCGATTGCGGATTGACGTTGACGAAGACCTTCTCGATGGCCGCGCAATCGGGCGCATAGGTGCGCGCGATCTCGGCAATCCCGTCATAAAGCGTCTTCAGGCGCTGAGGCAGGCTTTCGTCGCCATTGCTGCGGATCGTGCCGGAGGCCACATAGGCAAGCTTGTTGCCGTGCTTTTCGAGCACGCCAAAGCCGGTGGTCCGCAGACCGGGGTCGATGCCGAGAATGCGCATGAAGCGGGGGAGGGAAGACAGATGGCGTAGTGTACGCTGCCCGCGCCTGCAATGCTGCAGGTTTGCGCCCCCCTCCGCGCGAAGCGGGAGAGGGGGCCGTCCAAGCTTAGTGGCGGAAGTGGCGCGTGCCGGTCAGCACCATGGCGATACCGCGCTCGTCGGCGGCGGCGATCACTTCGTCATCGCGCATCGAACCGCCCGGCTGGATCACCACGGTGGCGCCAGCGTCGACCACCACGTCCAGGCCGTCGCGGAACGGGAAGAACGCGTCCGATGCCACGGCCGAACCGGCCAGCGTCAGGCCGGCGTTCTGGGCCTTGATACTGGCGATGCGGGCCGAATCCACGCGGCTCATCTGGCCGGCGCCGACGCCCAGCGTCATGCCGTTGCCGCAGAACACGATGGCGTTCGACTTCACGAACTTGGCCACGCGCCAGGCGAACATCAGGTCGTCCATTTCCTTCGGGGTCGGATGACGGCGCGTCACCACGCGCAGTTCGCCCGGCTGCACGTTGCGGGCGTCCGGGCCCTGCACCAGCAGGCCGCCGCCCACGCGCTTCAGGTCATACTGGTTTACACCCTTGCCCAGCGGGATTTCCAGCAGGCGCACGTTCTGCTTGGCGGCAAACACGTTGCGCGCGGCGGTGCTGAACGACGGGGCGATCAGCACTTCCACGAACTGCTTGGCCACGGCCTGGGCGGCGGCCTCGTCCAGCTCGACGTTGAAGGCGATGATGCCGCCGAAGGCCGAGGTCGAATCGGTCTTGAAGGCCTTGTCGTAGGCTTCCAGCGCGTTGGCGCCGATCGCCACGCCGCACGGGTTGGCGTGCTTGATGATCACGCAGGCGGCGCCGTTGGCGGCGTCGAACGACTTCACGCATTCCCAGGCGGCGTCGGCATCGGCAATGTTGTTGTACGACAGTTCCTTGCCCTGCAGCTGCACGTAGTTGGCCAGCGCGCCGTCCACGGTCTTCAGGTCGCGGTAGAACGCCGCCGACTGGTGCGGGTTCTCGCCATAGCGCATTTCCTGCACCTTCTCGAAGGCCAGGTTCAGCGTCTGCGGATAGCTGCTGCGGCCCTGGTGCGACTTGTCTGCGCCAAGGCTGGTCAGGTAGTTCGTGATCGCGCCGTCGTACTGGGCGGTGTGGGCGAATACCTTGGTGGCCAGGCGGAAGTTGGTGTCGTAGCCCACGCTGTTGGCGTTGGCGCGCATTTCGTCGAGCACCACGGCGTAGTCGGCCGGATCCACGATCACGGTCACGTCGCGGTGGTTCTTGGCCGCCGAGCGCAGCATGGTCGGGCCGCCGATGTCGATGTTCTCGATGGCGTCCGGCAGCGTGCAGTCATCCTTGGCCACGGTCTGCTGGAACGGGTACAGGTTCACCACCAGCAGGTCGATCGTCGGGATGTCGTGCTCGGCCAGGGCGGCCATGTGCTCGGGCAGGTCGCGGCGCGCCAGGATGCCGCCGTGCACCTTCGGATGCAGCGTCTTGACGCGGCCGTCGAGCATTTCGGGGAAGCCGGTGTAGTCGGCAACTTCCGTGACGGGAAGGCCGGCGTCGGCCAGCAGTTTGGCGGTGCCGCCTGTGGACAGCAGCGTGACGCCGAGCGCGTTCAGGTCGCGGGCGAAATCGACGATGCCGGTCTTGTCGGAAACAGAGAGAAGGGCTTGCTTGATCATGGCTTGGGGGAACGCTTCAAAGTAATCCGTGTTGCTGCAGCTTCTTGCGAAGGGTATTGCGGTTGATGCCAAGATACGCGGCCGCCAGCGACTGGTTGCGCTCCGCGCGCAACATCACGGCTTCCAGCAGCGGCCGTTCCACGGCCTCCAGCACCATGTTGTACATGTTCGACGGCTCTTCGCCGTCCAGGTCACGAAAGTAGGTATCCAGGCTATCCCGGATACATTGGTCGATAGCGTTGCGGCTCATGCGGCAAGCAGTTCCCGTTTCTTTTTGTTGTGGATGTGTTCTTCTTCGTCCGTGGCGGCGTCATCGACATAGACCAGGCGATCCGAGATGGCCGCCTGCTCGTCGAAGAACGCATTGACCGCTTCCAGCTGCGCGCCGGTGGTTTCCAGCGTGTTCATGCGATGGCGGAACAGGTTCGCGCCCTTCAGCCCGCGCGTGTACCAGGCAATATGCTTGCGTGCGGTGCGCACGCCGGTGAATTCGCCGTAGAACGCGTAGTGATCCGCCAGGTGATGGTTCATGATCGCGCGGATCTCGGCCACTTCGGGCGCCGGCAGCTGTTCGCCGGTCTTCAGGAAGTGCTCGATCTCGCGGAACAGCCACGGACGCCCCTGCGCGGCGCGACCGATCATGATGGCGTCGGCGCCGGTTGCTTCCAGCACCAGCTTCGCCTTGTGCGGCGACGTGATGTCGCCGTTGGCCACCACCGGAATGCGCAGCGCCGCCTTGACCGCGGCGATGGTCTCGTACTCGGCGTCGCCGTGGTACAGGTCGGCGCGGGTGCGGCCATGGATCGTCAGCATGCTGATGCCGGCGTCTTCGGCCATGCGCGCCACGCGCAGCGCATTCTTGTGCTCGCGGTCCCAGCCGGTGCGGATCTTCAGCGTGACCGGCACGCGGTCGCCCACGGCGCCCACCACGGCCTCGACGATGCGTACCACGAGCGGTTCGTTCTGCAGCAGCGCCGAGCCGGCGGCCACATTGCAGACCTTCTTGGCCGGGCAGCCCATGTTGATATCGATGATCTGCGCGCCACGGTCGACGTTGTAGCGCGCCGCCTCGGCCATCATCGACGGCTCTGCGCCGGCAATCTGCACCGAGATCGGCTCGACCTCGCCCGCGTGATTGGCGCGGCGCATGGTCTTTTCGCTCTTCCAGAGCTGCGCGTTGGACGCCACCATCTCGGACACCGCGTAACCCGCGCCCAGCTGCTTGCACAGCTGCCGGAACGGCCGGTCCGTCACCCCGGCCATGGGGGCGACAAAGAGGTTGTTGCGGAGCTGGTGGGGACCGATCTGCACGGTGACGACGCTGGAATCTGGCTGGGGACTGGCAAAAACATGCCCCTGCCGGAACAGCTGTCGGCGTGGTCGGGGTCATGGGCGAGGCCGGGATTTTACCGCCAAACTGGTACGGTTGCCCAATAAATGAGCAAATATCGTGGAATGGGAGGGCGTCGCCCCCCACCAGTGGCGCTACCGGCGTGCCCCGAACATCATTTGCCGGGCCAGCGCATGCTTGAGCGGGGCCACGCAGGCCAGGGCTGCCAGCGACGCGCCGCGCGCATGAGCCGCCAGCGGGCCGCCGATACCGAACACGCGCGGCAGCAGATCGGTAATACCGATCGTCATGGCGCGGTCCAGCCGGTGGCGACTGGCAAATGTCTGCAAGGCCTGCGGCGTGCAGCCGGCCCGTAGTGAGTCGGCCAGCGCAAAGGCATCGCGCAGACCAAGGTTCAGGCCCTGACCAGCTACCGGATGTAATGTTTGCGCCGCATTACCAACGGCCACCACCCGGCCGCTGACGGTCACCGGCGCGGCATTGAGTCCCAGCGGGAAGGCGTGCCGCTTGCCCACCAGCGTGAAGCGGCCAAGGCGCGTGCCGAAGGCCCGCCCCAGTTCCTCGGCGAACTCGGCATCGGAAAGCGCCAGGCGTCGCTGCGCCTGTTCCGGCGCGCAGCACCAGACCAGCGCGTAACCTCGCACGCCATGATCCTCGTGCGGCAGCAGCGCCAGCGGCCCTTCGTCGGTAAAGCGTTCCCAGGCCCAACCCGGCTGCGCCTGCGAACAGGTGACATGGCCAATGATGGCCGTCTGGCCATAGTCGCGCCGCCGTGGGGCATGGGTAGTGCGCGACAGGCGCTGCACCTGCTGGTGGAACAGTCCCCCTTCGGCCTGGATGGCGATACGTGCCGCATAAGTCACGGGCAGCCCATCGTGGTCGACATGGGTGGTGCCGCGCAGCCGCACGGGGGCGGAGCCACTGCGGTCGCCCCGGTCGCCGTCCTGATCGATATGCTCGATGCGGGTCTCGAAAACGCGTTCGAGGCGGCCCGGCGCGGCGTCGGCGGCACGGGCGAGCGCGCGTTCCAGCGTCAGGCACAGGTCGCCGTACTTGACCACGTGGCCCAGTGCCGGCACGCCATAGTCGTCGTGATGCAGCTTCACATGGCCGAAGCGGCCGCGCTGCGACACGTGAATGTGCTCGATCGGTTGCGCGGGCACCGGCCAGGCGCCGATCTGCTCCAGCAACTGGCGGCTGCCGTGCGACAGCGCGATGGCGCGTGGATCGCGCGCCGCGCGGGCCGGCGTGGCCGCGTCGATCAGCGTCATCCGCCAGGGCGTCGTACGCAGCAGCTGGCAGGCCAGCGCCAGGCCCACCGGCCCGCCGCCGACGATGGCAATATCGCGTGGCTCGGGGTCCGTCACCGGTGCCGCACCGGCAGTGTCAGGGCTGGCCGCTTGCGTCATGGCGGGCTTCCTCCTGCACGGGCGCCACCTCGGCCGCGCCGCGCTTCCACAGGTTCGCGTCGGTGCGCGACTTGCCGGCAGCGGCGTCGCGCATCGCGTTATCGAGCTTCTGCTGGCTGAAGCCCGGCAGTTGCTGCAGCCGTTCGATCAGCGCGTCGTGGTTGGCCGCGGTCATCGGCACCACACAGCCCTGCTGGCTGTCGGCGTCGCCGGCCAGGATCAGCCAGGGCGTGCCTGCCCAGGGCGCGCGGTCCGACACGCGCACTACCACGCGTTCCAGCCCGTCCCACGCCAGCTCTTCGCGCTGGCCATCCGGGCGGTGCACGACCAGTCGGTCGTCATACAGGTTCACCACGAATGGCTGGTTTGGGTCCACGGGGTGGACGGTGCTCCGGTGCTTCGGTACGCCCACGCCAAACAGCTTGCTCAACAACGCCTTCATCGCGACGATTCTCCATTGCCGCGCATCAGTGCCTCGATGTCGTCGGCCTTTACCGGCACGCCGCGCGTAATCAGTTCACATTCACCCGAGGTCACCACGGCGTCATCCTCGATGCGGATGCCGATATGCCAGTAGCGTTCGGGCACGTCTTCGGCCGGGCGCACGTAGATGCCCGGCTCGATGGTCAGCACCATGCCCGGTTCCAGCGGACGCCACGGGCGTTCGCCCTCCTGGCCGGCCGGCAGCGGGCCGGGCACGCGATACTCGCCCACGTCGTGCACGTCCATGCCGAGCCAGTGGCCCGTGCGGTGCATGTAGAAGCGGCGATAGCTGCCGCTGGCCAGCACGTCATCGAGCGTGCCTTCCTTGTTGCGGTCGAGCAGGCCCGTGTCGAGCATGCCCTGCGCGAGCACCTTCACCGCCGCGTCGTGCGGCACGTTGTAGGGCACGCCGGCGCGTGTCTCGGCGATGGCGGCATCCTGCGCGGCCAGCACCAGGTCATACAGTTCGCGCTGGGCGGGCGTAAAGCGGCCCGACACCGGAAAGGTGCGCGTGATGTCGGACGCGTAGCCGTCCAGTTCGCAGCCGGCGTCGATCAGGCACAGGTCGCCATCGCGCAGTTCGGCCGGACCGGCGCGATAGTGCAGCACGCAGGCATTGGGGCCGGCCGCCACGATCGAGTTGTAGGCCACGCTCTGCGCGCCATGCCGGCGGAATTCGTAGAGCAGTTCGGCTTCCAGGTGGAATTCGCGCAGCCCGGCACGCGACGTGCGCATGGCCCGCACATGCGCCTGGGCCGAAATCTCGGCGGCGCGGCGCATCGTGGCGATTTCGCCGGCGTCCTTGAACAGACGCATTTCGTCGAGCAGCGTGCGCACATCCACGGCTACCGATGGCGACGACACGCCGGCGCGGCCTTGCATGCGCACGGCGTCGAGCCAGCGGCGCACGTTCGCATCGATGTCGGCGGTGGCGCCCAGCGGATAGGCCAGTTGCGCGCGGTTGGCCAGCAACGGCGGCAGCAGCTTGTCGATCTCTTCGACCGAATGGGCCTCGTCGAAGCCGAAGGTCGCGCGGGCGCCTTCCGGGCCAAAGCGGAAGCCGTCCCAGATCTCGCGCTCTTCATGCTTCGGACGGCAGAACAGAATGCTCCGGTCGCCGCCTTCGCCCGTTGCGCCGGCCACGAGCACGAGCACGGCCTCGGGCTCGGTGAAGCCGGTCAGGTAATAGAAATAGCTGTCGTGCCGGTATGGATAGTCGCTGTCGCGGTTGCGCATGGCTTCCGGCGCGGTCGGCACGATGGCCACGCCGCCGCCATGGGCGCGCAGGTGTTGCAGCACACGGGCACGGCGGTCGCGGCACGCGCCAAGGAGAGCGGAATCGGGTGCGGACATGGAAGGAAGCCGGTGAGGGGAATGTGCCGATTCTAAACCCGACGGCGCGCGATACGGGCGCGACATGCGATCTGAAAGGCGCTTGAAAGGCTGCAACACGGTGCGCGCCGTGCGAATCCGGACGTTCAGGCGCGCAGCGCGCGGTCCAGGGCAGCCAGCTGCTCGGGGGTGCCGACGTTTTCCCAGCGGCCATCGAAGCGTTCGCCGGTTGCCGTACCCTGGCGGATCGCGTCGCGGTAATACGGCGACATGGCCACCTTCTGGCCCGGCGCGACATCGCGGAAAAGGCGCGTGTCGTAGAGCCCGATATTGCCGAAGGTCAACGACTGGCCGGCCACGCCGTCGGCAGGCATGCGCAGGTGGCCGTCATCGCCCAGCACGAAGTCGCCGTGCGGATGGAAGGGCGGGTTGGGCACCATCACCAGATGCATCTGGGGGCGTGCGGCGGCCGCCATGGCACGGGTGCGCGGCAGCAGCTGCCGGTAGTCGAAATCGCAGAAGATGTCGCCCGACACGGCCAGGAAGACCCCGTCGCCGCCATTGGCGGTCAGCAGCGGCAGCGCATGGGCGATACCGCCCGCGGTTTCCAGCGCGGTGCCTTCCGCAGACCAGTGGATGCGCACGCCGAACTGCCGCCCATCGCCAAGCGCCGCTTCGAGCCTGTCGCCCAGCCAGGCATGGTTGATGACGATGTCGCGGAACCCGGCGCGGGCCAGCGCCTCGATCTGCCAGACGATCAGCGGCTTGCCGCCCACGGCCAGCAGCGGCTTGGGCGTGGTATCGGTCAGCGGGCGCATGCGGTCGCCGCGCCCGGCGGCAAAAATCATCGCTTTCAAAACAGGGTCTCCAGGCCGATCAGGGTGGCCATGCCGCTGGCAATCGTCCAGCCCACGCTGCGGGTGCGGGCCGCCACGACGATGGCCACCAGGCCAGCCACCAGGCGGGTGTTGTAGGGACTCAGGTACACCGCGCCGTCGTGCATCAGCAGGTCGGGTGCGATCAGCGCGGACAGCATGGCGGCCGGCACGAACTGCAGCGCGGTGCGGAACCACGGCGGCAGGCGCACGCGGCCTTCCACGGCGATGAACGACAGCCGGATCAGGTAAGTGGCAAGGCCCGCGCCCAGAAACACCCACAGCAGGGTCAGCGAACTCATGCCGCGTGCTCCTTGCTGTCGGGCGCTGCGGTGGCATGCTGCCCGCCGCGACGGTTGCGTTCGAGCAGCAGCATGCCCGCGGCAATGCCGCCCAGCGCCGCCACCATGATGCCGAGCTTGTGCGGCATCGTGTAGCAGGCCACGGCCAGCGCGGTTGCCACGAGCGCGGCCGCCACCTGTGCGCGGTGCTTGAGGTTCGGCACGATGATCGCGATGAAGGTCAGCGGCAGGAAGAAATCGAGCGGCCAGTCGCGCGGCACCTGGGCGCCCACCAGCACGCCGGCCAGTGTCGACAACTGCCAGCTCGACCACAGCGCGATGCCGGCGCCAAAGTAGAACCAGTGGCGGTAGCGGGCACGCGGGCCGGTATCGCCGAGGCGCCGCGTCATCGCGGCAAATGCCTCGTCGGTCAGCAGGTAGGCCACCAGGGCTTTCCAGCGGCGGGGCAGCGGCGCCAGCGACGGCGCGATGGTGGCCGAATACAGCGCATGACGCAGGTTGACCATGGCCACAGTGAACGCGATGATCAGGGCCGGGGTGCCGGCGGACCACAGCTGGGTCAGGATCATCTGCGACGCGCCGCCGAAGACAATGGCACTCATCGCGCAGGCCAGCCAGGCCGGCATGCCGGCGTTGACGGCCAGTACGCCGTAGATCAACCCGAACGGCACCACGCCCAGCAGCATCGGCGCCAGCGCGCAGACACCGGCCCACCACTCGCCGCGGCGCGTGATGGAGGGGTCCGGGGGCGTTTCAACAGGCGCGGACACGTTCAGAACGTCAGGCCGGTGGGCCGCTCGGTGCCTTCCAGGGCGTCAAGCAGACGCACGAGCTTGCGCATTTCCGAATAGCGGCCCGCCACGCTGCGCGTGTACTTGAGCACCAGCGGCATGTCGGCCAGGTAGCCGTCCTTGCCGTCGCGGTGGTACAGGCGCGCGAAAATGCCCAGCACCTTCAGGTGGCGCTGCAGGCCCATCCATTCGAAATCGCGGTAGAAATCGCCAAAATCGGCAGCCACCGGCAGGCCCGCCTTGCGTGCCTGTTCCCAGTAGCGGATCAGCCAGTCGAGCTGCTGCTCTTCTTCCCATTCGATATAGGCGTCGCGCCAGAGCGATACCGCGTCGTAGGTGATCGGGCCGATCACGGCGTCCTGGAAGTCCAGGATGCCCGGATTGGCGCCCGCCGTGGCGCCTTCGGGCAGCACCATCAGGTTGCGCGAGTGGTAGTCGCGGTGGACGTAGACCTGCGGCTGGGCCAGGTTGTTGGCCAGGATCGTGTCGAAGACCTCGCGCAGGTCGGCCTGCTGGCGGTCGTCGAGCGTGGCTCCGAGGTGTTTGGCCACATACCACTGCGGGAACAGGTCCAGTTCGCGCTGCAGCAGCGGGCGATCGTACGCCGGCAGTTCGCCGGGGCGCGTGGCCAGCTGGATCCGCACAAGTGCGGCGGCGGCGTCACCATACAGCGGACGGGCCGAAGCGGCGTCCAGGCGCGACAGGTAGGTCTGGCTTCCCAGGTCGGCCAGCAGCAGGAAACCCTGCGCCAGATCCTGTTCCAGTACGGTGGGCACCGTCACGCCGGCATCGCCGAACAGCCTCGCCACGTGGATGAAGGGCCGACAGTCCTCATGGGTCGGGGGTGCGTCCATCACGATGGCGGTGGGATGCCCGGGATGGCCGGTCCGCACGCGGAAGTAGCGGCGGAAGCTCGCGTCGGCCGATGCCGGCGCGCACGAAGCGGGGTCGATCGACCAGGTTGTGCCGAGTCCGGCAACCCACGATTTCAGTTGTTCGATACGCGGGTCGTGACCCGGGTCGTCAATAAGTGCAGCCATGCCGGAAAGGGAGAATACGATGCCCCGTATAATACCCGACCAGACCCGGGCGCCGGGTGGCCCTCGGGAGGGGCCTTTGTCGCCCCGCAGCCCGCTCCGGCATTGGGCTGGGGGGCGCGGGAGCCGCATTGCGACGCCCCCGCGCAGCGCCCGCCGCCGAGCCGACCGATAACCGTTTGCATGACCGAACAACGACAACCGCATCATCCGGCCACCCGACCGCCTGCGCTCCAGGGCATGCCCCGCCGCGCCCGCGTGCCCGCCAGCGCCCTGCGACCGCTCGTGCTGGCCATGGCCGGCCTTTCGGTCAACGCGCATGCGCAATACGGCGCTGCGTCCACCATTCCCAATATCGAGATGATCGAGCCGGTGGTCACCCAGGCTGCCGAGCCCGAGCCGCCGCCGCCCGAGGCAGGCGAGCTGGTGCCGCGGCTGACCGAACCCCCGCCCCAGCCCGCCAATGCGGGCAGCAGCACGCTGGGGGTGACGCCCTCGTCGACGCCCTCGAATCCGAATGCGCCGGCTTATGTCTCGGGCGACCGGATGACCGGGTACAACGAGAAGGGCGTCGAGCTCGAAGGCAACGCCGAACTGCGCCGCGACGGCGGCGTGGTCAAGGGCGACAAGCTGACCTACGACCAGGACACCGACGAGGCCCACGCGACGGGCAACGTGCGCTTGTCCAAGAGCGGCACGCTGGCCGTCGGCCCGGAGGCGAAGCTGCGCGTGCAGGCCAATGAAGGCTACATGCTGTCGCCGGACTACTATTTCAACCAGACCGGGGGATCGGGCAGCGCCGAGCGGATCGACTTCATCGATCCGGACCGCAGCACGCTCAAGAAGGCGACTTATACGACCTGTTCGCCCGACAATGCCGACTGGTATTTCAGCGCGCGCAAGCTCGACCTCGATAGCGATCGCGAGGTGGGGGTGGCGTACGGCGGGGTGCTGAACTTCTTCGGCGTACCCGTGGCAGCCGCACCGGCGTTCTCGTTTCCGCTGAACAACGATCGCCGCAGCGGGGTGCTGCCGCCGCTGTTCGGCTACAGCTCGAAGTCGGGCGCGGACATCACCGTCCCGTACTATTTCAACCTGGCGCCTAACCGCGACCTGACCGTGTATCCGCGTATCCTGTCGTCGCGCGGGGTGCAGCTGGGCGGTGATTTCCGCTACCTTGGCGATGGCTACAGCGGCCGCATCCGCGCGGAATTCCTGCCGGACGACAAGAAGGCCGGACGCGACCGCTGGGCCTATTCGGTCCAGCACTACCAGACGATCATCCCGGGCATGACGGCGTACGCCAACGTCAGCAAGGTCTCGGATGACCAGTACCCGGATGACCTCACACGTACCGTATCGCAGTCCACGCTGCGCCAGTACACGCAGGAAGGCGGGGTGGTGTACAACTGGCAGAACTGGACGTTCCTGGCCCGTGTGCAAAAATTCCAGACACTCCGTCCAAGCGAGCCTTCGTACGAGCGCGAGCCGCAGATCAATGCGAAATACACGCGCTATGACCTGGGCGGATTCGATATTGCGCTGGACACCGACTACACGCGGTTCAAAATCCCGCTGACGTCGACGGGATTCCAGCAACCGGAAGGCAGCCGCGCCTACTTCAACCCCTCGATCAGCTATCCGATCATCCGGCCGGGCTGGTATGTGACACCGAAGGTCATCTTCAACGCGGCGCAGTACAACATGGACGCGGGCACGAACACGACCGGGGCGTCCAACACGCTGAGCCGTGCGATTCCGACCGTCAGCGTCGATTCGGGCATGACGTTCGAGCGCGATGCGCCAGGCCTGAGCCGGCTGTTCGGCGTGAACTACACGCAGACGCTGGAACCGCGCCTGTTCTACGTCTACACGCCGTTCCGCGACCAGAGCCAGTTTCCGCTGTTCGACACCGTACAGTCGGATTTTGGCTATGGCCAGATCTTTACCGAGAACCCGTTCAGCGGTAATGACCGGATTGCCGACAACAACAAGCTGACGGCAGGCCTGACCACGCGCCTGATCGAATCCGAGACCGGCGTCGAGCGGTTCCGCGGCACGATTGCGCAACGGATCGACTTCACCGGCCAGCGCGTGCAGATTGGCGGCACGCTGAACGATACCAAACCGACGTACTCGGACCTGCTGGCCGCGACGACCATCCAGCTGTTCCGCGGCTACTACCTTGACGCAGGCATCCAGTGGAATCCGGACCAGAACCGTGTCAACTACTCGAACGTGGCGTTCCAGTGGCGTCCGGAGTCGCGCAAGCTGCTTAACGTGGGCTATCGCTACCGCCGGCCCACCTCGGTCACGGACAATACCGCGATCGACCAGTTCGAGGTTTCGGGCCAGTGGCCGATCACCCAGCGCGTCTACGGCATTGGCCGCGTGGCGTATGACCAGTCGGCCAACCAGCTGGTGGATGCGCTGGCCGGCTTTGAATACACGGCCGACTGCTGGGTCGGCCGCTTCGTGTACCAGCGTTTCCGCAACACTACGAACGGATACACCGGCCGGGTCTTCCTGCAGGTGGAATTCCGCGGATTGTCGAAAGTCGGCTCCAATCCGCTGGACATGCTGCGCCTGAACGTGCCGGGCTACGAGCCCGTGACCGCGCGACCGGTGCCCACGTCCCCGTACGATCACTATGAATGACGGACCAAGATGAAACGTCAAGCCTTTTCGGTTATGTCCCGCCTGAAACCCTGGCAGCAGGTGCTGCTCTCCGCGGTACTCGTCACGCTGGCCGCTCCGGCCGCCGCGCAACTGCGCGCCCCGGGCGCGCGCACCCAGGGCATCTTCGTGCCGCAGCAGAGTGGCCAGACGAGCACGGTGGCGCCCAGCCAGCCGCAGATGGGCATTCCGCAGCCGGCGCAGAAGCGATCGCAGCTGGTGGACGAGGTGGTTGCCATCGTCAACAACAGCGTGATCACGCGTCGCGAGCTGCTTGACCGGGCCGACGAGATCGAGAACCAGCTCCGGGCCGCGAATCGCCCGATTCCCGAGCGCCCCGACCTGCTCGGCGAAGTGCTGGAGCGGCTGGTGATGGAGCGCGTGCAGACGCAGGCCGCGCAGGACGCCGGGATCAAGGTCACCGACCAGGAAGTGGACCGGGCGATCGAATCGGTCGCGCAGCAGAACAAGATGTCGGCGACCGACCTGCGCAGCCGCGTCGAAGCCAGCGGCATGAGCTGGACCAAGTACCGCGACGAACTGCGCAAGCAGGTGCAGGTGATCCGCCTGCGCGAACGCGAAGTGGACTCGAAGGTGCAGGTCTACGACGGCGAGATCGACAACTTCCTGGCGGCGCGTAGCGGTCAGCCCGCCGCCGTGGGCCCGGCCGAATACAACGTGCAGCAGATCCTGGTGCGCGTGCCCGATGACGCATCCGACGCCCAGAAGGCACAGCTCAAGGCCAAGGCCGAAGGCCTGCTCAAGCAGGCGCAGGGCGGCGCGGACTTTGCCGAACTGGCCAAGGCCAATTCGGATGCGCCGGAAGCGTCGCAGGGCGGCTCGCTCGGCTTCCGCGAGATCGGCCGCCTCCCCGCGCTGTTCGCCAATGCCGTGGTCGATCTGCAGCCGGGCAAGGTGGTGCCGGACGTGGTGGAATCGGCCAACGGCTTCCATGTGCTCAAGCTCGCGGCCAAGCGCACGGCGGCTCCGGCGCAGCAGGCCACTGCCGATCACATCACGCAGACGCAGGTGCGCCACATCCTCATCCGTACCGGCCCGAACATGCCGGAGGCGGAAGCGAAGCGCCAGATGACGACGCTGCGCGACCGTCTCACGCACGGGGCCGATTTTGCCGATGCGGCGCGCCGCTATTCGCAGGACGGTTCCGCCCAGCAGGGCGGCGAACTGGGCTGGGTGTCGCCGGGCGAACTGGTGCCGGCGTTCGAGCAGGCCATGAACCGCCTGCGTCCGGGTGAAATCTCCGAGCCCGTGGTCACGCAGTTCGGTGTGCACCTGATCCAGGTGGAAAACCGTCGCGAGACCGAGGTTTCCGCCGAGAAGCAGCGCGACTTCGCCCGTCAGGAAGTGCGGGAACAGAAGCTGCGCGCCGCCTATGATGACTGGGTGCGTCAGCTGCGCAGCGCGGCGTACGTGGAATACCGGATCAACCGACAACGCTGACGCGCGTCGCTCCTGCCATGCCTGACCCTGCACCCGCGCCACTGGCGCTTGCCATCACCACCGGAGAACCCGCCGGCATCGGCCCCGACATCACGATCGGGGCCCTGCTGCAGCTTGGCGGTGCGGCCAATGGCATGGGCCATGGCGCGTACCGCTTCCATGTGATCGGCGACGCGCGCCTGCTGGCGCAGCGGGCCGAGGCACTGGGCGTGGCGCATGCGTGGCAGCGCCGGCTCGCCGATGGCGACGTGGTGGTCGAGGATGTGGCACTTGGCGTGGCCTGCGAGGCCGGCCAGCTCGATGCCCGCAATGGCCGCTACGTGCTGGCGCTGCTCGATACCGCCATCGACGGGCTGCAGGGCGGTCGCTTTGCGGCCATGATCACCGCGCCGGTGCAGAAGAGCACGATCAACGACGCCGGCGTGCCATTCACCGGCCATACCGAATACCTGGCCGAGCGCGCCGCCGTGCCGCGTGTGGTGATGATGCTGGCCGGGCCGCAGCCCGCGCATGACAACGCCATGCTGCGCGTGGCGCTGGCCACCACCCATCTGCCGCTGCGCGCCGTGCCCGACGCGCTGACCATTCCGATGCTGCAGCAGACGCTGAAGATCGTCGACCACGATTTGCGGCGCCACTTCGGCATTGCCCGCCCCCGTATCCTGGTGACGGGTCTCAACCCGCATGCCGGCGAATCGGGGCATATGGGCCGCGAGGAGATCGACGTCATCGGCCCGGCGCTGGCGCTGGCCTGCGACGCCGACATCGATGCACGCGGGCCTTATCCCGCCGACACGCTGTTCCAGCCGCGCCACCTGCGCGATGCCGACTGCGTGCTGGCGATGTACCATGACCAGGGTCTGGCGCCACTCAAGTACGGCACCTTCGGCCACGGCGTCAATATCACGCTGGGCCTGCCCTTTATCCGCACATCGGTGGATCATGGCACCGCGCTCGACCTGGCCGGCACCGGCCGGGCCGAGCACGGCAGCATGATCGAGGCCATCCGGTGTGCCATTACCATGGCCGGCCATGCCAGCGGACGCCACGGCAACGGCGCGTCCGCCAACGGCCGGCACTGACTTATGCGTCCAAACGTGCATCAGGGCCATGTGGCCCGCAAACGATTCGGCCAGAACTTCCTGGTCGATGACGGCATCATCTACGGCATCGTCAACGCGATCGATCCGCAGCCGGACGACGTCGTCGTCGAAATCGGGCCCGGTCTGGGCGCGCTGACGAACCCGCTGCTCGAACGTCTGCCCAGCATGCAGGTGGTGGAGCTTGACCGCGATCTCGTGGAGCGCCTGCGCAACCGCTACAACGACCGCCTGACCGTGCACGCCGGCGACGCGCTGGCGTTCGACTTCGGCAAGCTCAAGGAGCCGGCCCGCGCGCTGCGCATCGTGGGCAACCTGCCGTACAACATCTCGAGCCCGCTGCTGTTCCATCTGATGGATTTCGCCGATCATGTGCGCGACCAGCATTTCATGCTGCAGAAGGAAGTGGTCGAGCGCATGGTGGCCGAGCCGGGCAGCAAGGCGTTTGGCCGGCTGTCGATCATGCTGCAGGTGCGCTACCACATGGAACACGTGCTCGACGTGCCGCCTGCGTCGTTCAACCCGCCGCCCAAGGTCGATTCGGCCGTGGTACGCATGATTCCGTGGCCGCGCGCCGAAGACGGTACGCTGCGTTCGCCCTATCCGGCGTGCAACCCCGGTGTGCTTGGCGACGTGGTGACCGCCGCGTTTTCGCAGCGCCGCAAGGTGCTGCGCAATACGCTGTCGTTCCTGCGCGACCAGGTGGACTTCGACGCGCTTGGCTTCGACCTGGGCCGCCGCGCCGAGGAAGTGCCGGTGGCCGAGTATGTCGAACTGGCGCGCATCGTCGGCAACAGTGCCGTGCCGCCTGCGCGCGGCGCGGCCTGATTCCACGGCGCCACCGCAGCCGATACCCATTTCGAATTTCCCGCTGAATCTCCGAACATCCTGAAGCAATCGCGACGCTCATGACCGAACAGACCAAGACCGATCCGCGTCCCGTCATCCTGACTGGCGATCGTCCCACCGGCCCGCTGCACCTGGGCCACTACGTTGGCTCGCTCAAGAGCCGCGTGGCCCTGCAGGAAACGCACAAGCAGTACGTGCTGCTGGCCGACACGCAGGCGATGACCGACAACGCGCATGACCCGGACAAGGTGCGCCGCAACGTGCTGGAAGTGGCGCTGGACTACCTGGCCGTGGGCATCGACCCCGCCAAGACCACGATCACGGTGCAATCGCACCTGCCCGCGCTGGCCGAACTGACGCTGATGTATCTGAACTTCGTCACGGTGTCGCGCCTGGAGCGCAACCCGACGATCAAGGAAGAGATCCAGGCGCGTGGCTTTGGCCGCGACATCCCGGCCGGCTTCCTTTGCTATCCGGCCTCGCAGGCCGCCGACATTACCGGCTTCAAGGCCGTGCTGGTGCCGGTGGGCGAGGATCAGGCGCCGCTGATCGAGCAGACCAACGAAATCGTGCGCCGCATCAACCATCAGGTGGGCCGCGACATCCTGCCCGAGGCCGCCGCGCTGATTCCGAAGCATGGGCGCCTGCCGGGCGTCGATGGCAAGGCCAAGATGAGCAAGTCGCAGGGCAACGCGATTCCGCTGGGCGCATCGCCGGACCAGATCCGCGAGGCCGTGCACAAGATGTACACCGATCCGAACCACCTCAAGGTGTCGGACCCGGGCCAGGTCGAAGGCAACATCGTCTTCACGTACCTGGACGCGTTCGATCCGAACGTGGAGGAAGTGCAGGCGCTCAAGGAACACTACCAGCGCGGCGGCCTGGGCGACATGGTGCTCAAGCGCCGGGTGGAAGGCATCCTGCAGGAAATGCTGCGCCCGATCCGCGAGCGCCGCGAGCAACTGGCACAGGACCCGGGCTACGTGTTCGATATCCTGAAGAAGGGCACGGAAGCCGGCCGCGAACTGACCCAGCAGACGCTGGACGAAGTGCGCGGCGCGGTGGGCATGTTCTCGTTCCCGAAGTAATCCGGCCCGTTTCACGCGCCATGCGTCCCTCCCGCCAGCCGGGAGGGACGAACACCGAAGGCCGCTCAGGTCTTCCGGTTCACCAGCACGATCCCTCCCAGCACCATCACCGCCGCCATGGCGAATCGCATGCCGACGTGATCGTGCATCAGCAGTACGCCGAAGGCGACCCCGAACAGCGGGGTCAGGAACGAGAATACCGATAGCCGCGATGCGAGATACTGGCGCAGCAGCCAGAACCAGATCAGGTAGCTGGCAAAGGCGATCAGTACCGACTGGTAGAACAGGCTGGCAACCACGAAACCCGTGACTTCCACGCGATGGACCTGGCCCGCCGCCACCGCCATCGCCAGCAGCAGCGCCGCCGACACGGCCAGCTGATAGAGCAGCGTCTTGCTGGCCGGCGCGTGAGACAGCCTGCTGCCCCGTACCACGATCGTCGTGGCGGCCCACAGGGCGCCGGCCACTACGCCCAGCGCGTCGCCCAGCAGGGTGCTCGACTGCGTGGATGCGGCGGCGATGCCATCCGCGAAGGCCAGCACCATGCCCAGGAACGCCAGCGCCACGCCGGCCCACTGGCCGCGCTGCAGGTGTTCGCCCGGCACGAACAGGTGCAGGCCCAGCGCGGTGAAGATCGGCGCCGTGTAGAGAAACACGGCCATCCGCGATGCCGTGGTGTGGCCCAGCCCGACGAAGATGCAGAAGAACTCGGCGCCGAACAGCAGGCCGGCAACCAGCCCGGCGCGCAGCGTCCCGTCGCGTTCCCAGAGCGGGGTGCCACGCCACGCGGCAAACGCGAACACCAGCAGCGCGGCGATCGCGGAGCGGACGCCGGCTTGCAGCACGGCGCCCATCAACGGAGCGGTGACCTTGATGACCACCTGCTGGAGTCCCCATGCGGCGCACAGCAATACCATCAGTCCGATGGCCATGCTGTCCAGCGGGCGCCTTGTTATAAGTTGTGTGGACATCGCCGCGTCGGTTACGGACGGGCGGCGTCGCGGGTCGAATTGCGCTCGATCAGTTCGATCTTGTAGCCATCCGGGTCTTCCACGAAGGCGATTACCGTGGTGCCGCCCTTGACCGGACCGGCCTCGCGCGTGACCTTGCCGCCGGCTGCGCGGATGCGGTCGCAGGCTTCCGCGGCGTTGGGAGTCTCCAGCGCGATATGGCCGTAGGCGGTGCCCAGGTCGTACTGGTCGACGCCGTAGTTGTAGGTCAGTTCCAGTACGGCCGTTTCGCTTTCCGGGCCGTAGCCGACGAAGGCCAGGCGGTACTTGTACTCGGGGTTGTCGCTCTCGCGCAGCAGTTGCATGCCCAGCACGCGCGTGTAGAAGTCGATCGAGCGTTGGTAGTCGCCAACGCGCAGCATGGTGTGGAGGAGTCGCATAGGGGGACCTTCTGTGGGTTGTTGAGACAACAGAGTCCGTCATTTTAGTCCTGTGCGCGCCATCGTGCCGGATTGCCCGCCGTGGCACCGCTAAACTCGCGGCAAAGAAAATTTCACATCGACGGCGCCGGCGCGGAGGCCCGGCGGTTGCTACATTGCCGATTGCTTTCGACAGCTGCACGAATGCCTACGCCGGTCCATCACGGCGCGGCAGCGCCGAAGGTCGCGCGACAGGCTTTCTCTGACAGAGGGGAAACTGTATGACGCGATGCTTCCCGGGCAGTACCTGCGGCACACTGGCGTGCGTGCTGGCCATGGCGCTGGCGGCGCCGCCGGGCCACGCCGCGGACTGCGCGCCACCCTCGCCGACCGCGAGGTCCTACGCCGCGAACAACTGCGACGGGACGGTCGCCGGCGGCACGTTCGACACCGGCGCCAGCGGCTACGCTTCGGTCCTTCATGCATCCAACAACGGATCGATCACCGTCACGGGGCCGGTGACCCTGCACTCGGGCGGCAACGAATCCACGGGCGCCTACGCCGAATCGGGCGGCGCCATCCACTTCAACGCGCCCGGCAGCACCCTGACGATGCTGGGTTCGCATTCGAACGGGGTTCATGCATTCGGCAGCGCGACCGTCACCGGACAGGTCAATATCTCCACGTCGGGCGAGCGCGCACACGCCCTGTTTGCCGATTACGGCGGCGTCGTGCAGATGCATGATTCAACGATTCTGACCCAGGGCGCGGAGGCGTCCGGCGTTACCGTGGCCACGGGCTCCATTTCACTGCTTGGCGCCAGTTCGATCACCACGACCGGCGATATCGCGCCCGGCGTGGCCCTGACTTCGTCGAATTCGAATGTCACCGTCGACGGGCAGGGCGCGCGCATTCCCATCCAGACCCGCGGCAAGGAATCGCCGGGCGCCGGATCGGCGAACGGATCGGGCACGATCGTGCTGCGCGGCGTGGATATCGCGACCAGTGGGCTCGTTGCCTTCGGCGCGCTGGCGCAGGGCGCCACGTCCGTGCGGGCCGAAGACACGACGATCGTCACGACCGGGCTGGGGTCTGTCGGTGTCGAGGCCATCAACGGCGGCACCGTGACGATGACCGGCGGCAGCGTTACCACGCTGATGCGCGGCGCGCACGGACTGTCTGCGCGCGGCACGGGTAGCCATATCGCGGCCGATGGCACGGCCGTGACGGTGTCGGGCGTGTCCACGTCGGCGATGCAGGTCATCGACCAGGCCCATATTGCGTTGCGCAACGGCAGCGCCCTGAGCACCGGCACCGGTGGCAGTGCGCTGTCGATGTACAGCACCGACGATTCGATGCTGCAGACCGCCGAGATCACGCGCAGCACGCTTTTGGCAAGCCGGGGCAGCGCGCTGTCGTTCCTGGGGGGGCCCGCAGCGGTGGCGATCACTGGCAGCAGCGTGGCCGGCGGCTACATTCTGATCGTCGATTCCCGGACTGCCCCGATCGTCGTCGATGTCACGGCCAGCGCCTCGGCGTTGCGGGGCGCCTCGCTGGTGCTGCCCGCCGACGGGGGCGGGCAGCACGCGGTACGGCTGGCCCTGCGCGACAACTCGGCCTGGCTGGTGACAGGCGACTCCAACCTGACGCGTCTGGAGAACATCGGCAGCACGGTGGCCTTCGTGCCCCCCGCGGACGGCGTGTTTCATTCGCTCACGGTCAGCCAGTACCACAGCCAGGGCGGCACTCTGGGGCTGACGGCGGCGCTGGCGGGCGACGGATCGCCGGCGGACAAGCTCGTGATCGACGCCGGCTCGGCAACCGGCGCGACGGCCTTGCGCATCGTCAATGCCGGCGGCAAGGGGGCGCTGACGAGCGAGGGGATCCGGGTGATCGAGGCCATCAACGGCGGCAGCGCCCCGGCCGGCACGTTCGCGCTGGCGGGCCGCGCCGTGGCCGGGCCCTACGAATACCGGCTGTATCGCGGCAGCCCGCAGGCCCCCGCTGACGGCAACTGGTATCTGAGGTCGCAGCAACTGCCGACACCGCCCGACCCGCCGCCCACGCCGCCCATTCCTCCCGATCCGCCGGCGCCCCCGGGCCCGCCCCGGCCGATGTACCGGCCCGAAGTGCCCGCCTACATCGCCAACGAGCACGCGGCGGCCAGCCTGTTCCTGCACGGCCTGCATGACCGGATGGGCGAGCTGCCGTTCTCTGATGCACCGGCCGGCTGGCTGCGGGTGGTGGGCAAGACCGCCGAAAGCGGCAGCCGTGGCAACGACTACAGCGCCCGGGCCAATACGGTGATCCTGCAAGGGGGCGGCGACTTTGCGCGCGGCTCGCTGTTCGGCGCGGCCGACCGGCTGCACGTGGGCGCGATGTTCGGCTACGGCAACGTGCGGACCGACGGCCTGGCTGCGGGCAACACCGCCCGGGCGCAGGGCGAGGTGAACGGCTATGGCGCGGGCGTGTACGCCACGTGGTTCGGCCAGGCCGCCTCGGACCTGGGGCCCTATGTCGACACCTGGTTCCAGTACGCCTGGTTCGACAGCAACGTGCGCGGCGACCAGTTGCCCAAGGTCGGCTATCACAGCCAGGCGTGGAACGTGTCGCTCGAAGGGGGATGGGCGCTGCCGCTGGCGGCGTCGTCATGGCGCGTCGAGCCGCAGGCGCAGGTGGCATGGCTGCGGCATCGTGGCGTCAGCGTGACCGAGCCCGGCGGCACCGAAGTCAGCGGTGGCGATACCAATGGCGTGGTGACACGGCTGGGCGTGCGGTTCTTTCGCACGCTGGACCGGAACGATGGCGGGCGGCTGCAGCCCTATGCCACGCTGAACTGGTGGCATGACCAAACCAGTACATCGGTCGGATTCAGCGAGACGGTGCTGGGGCAGTTGTTCCCGCGCGACCGCTACGAACTCAAGCTCGGCATCGACGCCAGGCTGTCACGCGGCTGGAGCAGTTGGGGGAATATCGGCGGGCAGTGGGGCAGCCAGGGCTACCGGCAGTACGCGCTGCGGCTGGGCGCGCGCTATGCCTGGTGAGCCTGGCAGGGCCAGTCAGCCAGCCCCCCGGGCGGTCAGAACGTCGGCAGCAGTTCGGGCGGATGCGCGCGCAAGCGGGCGCGTACGTCGCGGAACTCGGGAAAGATCGATTCGACGGTTTCCCAGAAGCGCGGGCTGTGGTTCATTTCCTTCAGGTGCGCCAGTTCGTGCGCGGCCACGTAGTCGATCATCGACAGCGGGAAATGCATCAGGCGCCAGTTGAGCCGGATCTTGCCGTCGGCGGTGCAGCTGCCCCAGCGCGTGGCCGCCGACGTCAGCGCAAAGCCGGTATGGCGCACGCCGAGCTTGGCGGCGTAGATGTCGAGGCGTTCAGCCAGCAGGCGGCGGGCCTGGTTCTGCAGCCAGCCCTGCACGCGGTCCTTGATCTGCTGCTCTTCGGCGTGTGCTGGCAGCGCCAGATGCAGCACGCGCGTATCGGCATCGAAACACAGCACGCCAGCCGGCGATTCGAGCCGCAGCGTGACCGGCTGGCCCAGGAACGGCAGTTCGGCGCCGTCGCGCCACTGCACCGTGGGCAGCACGCGGCGCGACTCGCGATGGCGCCATTCGCCAAGCTTGGCAAAGATCCAGCGTTGTTTCTCAAGGATGGCCGACTCGATGTCGACCAGCGTCACCCAGCGCGGCGCGGTGATCGACAGCCCGCGGTCATCCACGGTGAACCCGATGGTACGGCGCGACGATCGCTTGAGCGAATAGTGCAGCGTTCGCTCGCCGACCTGCAGCGTGCGGCCATTGGGCAGTATCGGCGGCCACATATCGCCACCCCGGTCGCCACCCCGGTCGCCGGTCCGCTCGCCCGCCCGGTCGGCACCCGGCTGCGCGTCGGGCGCCGGCGCAAGCAGGTTCTGCTGCACCGGCGGAACGGGCGGCGTGGCGTCGGCCAGCGGCAGTTCCAGCTGCGCGTTGGGGTCGGCGGTCGGGCGCAACAGCTTCATGCGGTGGCCTGGCTCCCTGCGCGGCGGTAGCTTTCGGGATCGATGCGGCGCATCTCGGCCTCGATCCAGGCTTCCACTTCCTGGTTCAGCACGTCGGCGGTCTTGTTGGCCGACGGAATCGCGTCGCCAATCGAGATCGTGATCATGCCCGGGTACTTCAGGAACGAATTGCGCGGCCAGACGCGGCCCGAGTTGACCGCCATCGGGAAGACCCAGGCGCCCGTTTCCACGGCCAGGCGGGCGCCGCCGCTCTTGTAGCGCGGGTTTTCCTTGCCGGCAGGGGTGCGCGTGCCCTCGGGGAACATGATGATCCAGGCGCCCTCGTTGAGCCGCTCGCGGCCTTGCCGGGCGGCCGAGGCAAACGCCCGGGTGCCGTCCTTGCGGTTGATGTGGACCATCTTGAGCATGCCCAGCGCCCAGCCGAAGAACGGCACGAACAGCAGTTCACGCTTGAACACGAAGCACAGCGGCTTGGGCATCAGCGCCACATAGGCCACGGTTTCCCAGGCCGACTGGTGCTTGGACAGCAGCACCACGGGCTTGTCCAGCATCGCCAGCATCTTCTCCATGCCTTCGATGCGGTACTGGATGCCGCAGATCAGGCGCGCAGCCCAGATCACCAGGCGCGGCCAGCCGCGCACGAAGCGGAAGCGGTTTTCCGCGTTCATGAACGGGAAGACGATGAAACACATGCACGCGTAGGGCGGGGTCAGCACCACCAGGTACAGCGCGAACAGCAGGGAGCGGATAAAGGTCATCGATGGGGGCGAAAAATCATGAGGCGGGCGGGCCTCAGGGAGCGAGCTGCGCCGCGTGGGCGCTCGGGGCCGGGGTCTTGTGCGTCCCTTCGGCGATCAGCCAGCGCGCGAACGCCGCCAGGTCGTCATGCACGCGCGTGCCGGCCGGCAGGCCGCCCTTTTCCAGCGTGCGCAGGCCCTTGCCGGTGCGCACCAGGTGTGGCACGCAGCCCACGGCCACACCGGCTTCAAGGTCGCGCAGCGAATCGCCCACCGTGGGCACGTTGCGCAGTTCGATGCCGAACCGCTCGCCGATCTGCTCGTACAGGCCCGACTTCGGCTTGCGGCAGTCGCAGTTGTCGGCGGCCGTATGCGGGCAGAAGAACACCGCTTCCACGCGGCCGCCCAGCGCGGCCAGCGCCTTGTACATCTTTTCGTGCATCGCGTTGAGCGCGCTCATCTCGAACAGTCCCCGGCCGATGCCCGACTGGTTGCTGGCAATGACGATGCGATAGCCGGCCTGGTTCAGCATGGCGATGGCCTCGAGGCTGCCGGCAATCGGCACCCACTCGTCGGGGGTCTTGATGAAGTGGTCGCTGTCCAGGTTGACCACGCCATCGCGGTCGAGGATCACGAACTTGGGCTGGGACTGTGGCATGGCGGCTCCGGGCGGCTTGAAGACAGCTTAGGCGGCAAGCTTCGAAATGTCTGCCACGCGGTTGGCCAGGCCGTGCAGCGTGGCCAGCAGCGCCAGGCGGTTGGCGCGCAGCTTCGCGTCCTCGGCCATCACCATCACGTCGTTGAAGAAGCGGTCCACGGCATCGCGCAGCTGGGCCAGGTCGCGCAGCGCGGCGGTGAAATCGCCACCCGCGAAGGCGGCTTCCACGCCTGGACGCACCCGTTCGATGGCGTCGAACAGTGCGCTTTCGGCGGCCTCCTGGAACAGGGCGCGGTCGACCGTGCCGATGGCCTCGTCGGTCTTCTTCAGGATGTTCGTGATGCGCTTGTTGGCGGCGGCCAGCGCCTCGGCCTCGGGCAGCGCGGCAAATGTGCGCACGGCTTCCATGCGGGCCAGGATATCGTGCAGGCTCTGCGGACGCAGGCTCACCACGGCTTCCACCTCGTTCGTGGTGTAGCCCTTGTCCTTCAGGTAGCCGCGCACGCGGTCGTACAGGAAGTCGGAGATCGCGTCGCGCGCCGGCTTCACGGTGGCGATGCCCGCGAACGCCTGTTCGGTCAGGCCCAGCAGCGTGTCGATCGACACCGCCAGCGGCTTTTCGATCAGCATGCGCAGGATGCCCAGCGCGTGGCGACGCAGCGCGAACGGGTCCTTCTCGCCCGTGGGCTGCAGGCCGATGCCCCAGATGCCCACCAGCGTTTCAAGCTTGTCGGCCAGCGCCACGGCGGTGCTGACGTTGCCTTCGGGCAGCGCGTCGCCGGCAAAGCGCGGGCGGTAGTGCTCGGAGCAGGCCAGCGCCACGTCCGCGGCCTCGTCGTCATGGCGCGCGTAGTACGTGCCCATGGTGCCCTGCAGCTCGGGGAATTCGCCCACCATGTCGGTCAGCAGGTCGGCCTTGGCCAGTTCGGCGCCGCGCATCGCGGCGGCCTTGTCCACCTGGGCGCCGGTGGCGTTCATCGCGTCGGCGATATGGCCGGCAATCTGCTGCAGGCGTTGCACGCGGTCCAGCTGGCTGCCGATCTTGTTGTGGTAGACCACGTTGCCCAGCTGCGGCACGCGCGACGCCAGCGTCTTCTTGCGGTCCTGGTCGAAGAAGAACTTGGCATCGGCCAGGCGCGGGCGCACCACGCGCTCGTTGCCCGAGATGATCGACTGCGGCGTGTCGGTGGCCAGGTTCGAGACGATCAGGAAGCGGTTGCGCAGGTGGCCGGCGGCGTCGGTCAGCGCAAAGTACTTCTGGTTGGTCTGCATCGTCAGGATCAGGCACTCCTGCGGCACGGCCAGGAAGGCTTCCTCGAAGTGGCACGGGTAGACCACCGGCCATTCGACCAGAGAATTCACTTCGTCCAGCAGCGACTCGGGCATGATCACCTGGTCGGCGCCGGCTTCCTTGAGCAGGGCGGTGCGGATGCGTTCGCGGCGGTCGGCATAGCCGGCGATCACGCGGCCGCGCGATTCCAGCAGGCTCGCGTATTCGGCAGCGTGCGGAATCTCGATGGTGCCCTGCGACAGGAACCGGTGACCCTGCGTGACGTTGCTGGCCGGCAGGCCGAGCGCCGACACCGGCACGATTTCGGCACCGTACAGCGCGATCAGGCTGTGCGCGGGGCGCACGAAATGCACCGTGGTGCCGTCCGGGCGCTGGTAGCTCATCAGCTTCGGAATCGGCAGCTTGCCGAGGGTGTCGTCCAGCGCGGCCTGCAGGCCGTCGGCCAGCGCGGCACCCCTGGCGGTGTAGCGGTAGAAGAACGCATCGCCCTTGCCGTCGGAGGCACGCTCCAGCGTCTGCCAGTCGATCTCGGCCACGCCCACCGACTTGGCCAGGGCGGCCAGCTTCTTGGCCAGCGGGGCGGTCGGGGCGCCGTTGGCGTCCAGCGCCACGGTCAGCGGCAGCACCTTTTCGCGCTGTTCGCGGTCCGGCGCGGTGCGGCGCACGCCGGTCACCAGGGCGGCCAGGCGGCGCGGCGTGGCAAACGGCGTCACGGCGGCGCCGGCTTCGAGCAGATCGCGCGCGCCGAGGCCATCGAACAGCCCCTGTGCGAAGGCGTCGCCCAGGCGGGCCAGCGCCTTCGGCGGCAGTTCTTCGGTGAACAGTTCGATCAGCAGCGAATCGGTCATGGGTTGCGACATGAATCTATCCAACAGGTATGGGCGCGCGCGTCAGCAGCGCGGCGCGAGATTGGGTTCCACGCCAGACAGCAGCCACAGGCCGTTCTGCTGGCGGAATTGCAGCGTGGTGTAGGTGCATTGCACGGCCACGCCGGAAGCGCCGCGGGTGCCCGCGGCCGGGAAGCGTGCGTCGATGCGATGGGACCGGCGGTCGTAGCGGATCTCGTCGATGCGGCCGCCCACCCAGAAATCGATCTTCGCGGGCAGCTGCGCGGCGGAATAGTAGGTCCGCACCGTGCGGCGCGAGCGCCCGCCGTTGTCTTCCCATTCGACCCACTGCAGCGGGTAGCGGATGGCGCTCTCGTAGGCGCGCAGCGGCACGCGGTGCCAGCCGAGGTCGCGCGACCCGGACAGGTCGCACGAGAACGAGCGCACCAGCTGCGTCCACTGGTCGATCGACGACAGCGACGGCCGCCAGTGCCGCGTGATGGCTTGCTGCAGCGCCTGGCTATCCGCCTCGCAGATATTGGCCAGGTCGGCCGGCAGGTACAGGGCCTGCGGCGACGGCGGGGGCGACGTCCGCGCGGCGGCAAGCGCGCTGCCGGCGGGAGACAGCGCAACCGGCACGGCAAAAGCCAGCAATGCCAGCGTGCCGCGCACGCGGGCCGTCATGCGCGGGCCCCGTTGTTGCACATCGGGAAGCCCAGCGCCTCGCGCGAATCGTAATAGGCCTGCGCGACCATGCGCGACAGGTTGCGGATGCGGCCGATATAGGCGGCGCGCTCGGTCACCGAGATGGCGCCCCGAGCATCGAGCAGGTTGAACGTGTGGGCGGCCTTCAGCACCTGTTCGTACGCCGGCAGCGCCAGGCGGGTGTCGGTCAGCTTCGGCGTGCCGTCTTCGTTCTTTTCGCCGGCGTCGCCCATCAGGCGGCGCGCTTCGCCCTCGTGCTCGGAAAAGTGACGGAAAAGTATCTCGGTGTTGCTGTGTTCGAAGTTGTAGGTGGACTGCTCCACCTCGTTCTGATGGTAGACGTCGCCATAGGTCAGGCGGCGCGTCACGCCGTTCTCTTCCCACTCGGTCCACACCAGGTCGTAGACGTTTTCCACCTTCTGCAGGTACATCGCCAGGCGTTCGATGCCGTAGGTGATCTCGCCGGTAATCGGCTTGCAGTCGATGCCGCCCACCTGCTGGAAGTACGTGAACTGGGTCACTTCCATGCCATTGAGCCAGACTTCCCAGCCCAGGCCCCAGGCGCCCAGCGTCGGATTTTCCCAGTCGTCCTCGACGAAGCGGATGTCGTTCTGCTTCAGGTCCAGGCCCAGCGCCTCCAGCGAGCCCAGGTAGAGCTCCAGGATGTTCTCGGGCGCCGGCTTCAGCACGACCTGATACTGGTAGTAATGCTGCAGGCGGTTCGGATTTTCACCGTAGCGGCCGTCCTTGGGCCGGCGCGACGGCTGCACGTACGCGGCGCGCCACGGCTCGGGGCCGATCGCGCGCAGGAACGTATGCACGTGCGATGTACCGGCGCCGACCTCCAGATCGATCGGTTGCAGCAATGCGCAACCCTGCCGGTCCCAGTAGGCCTGCAGGGTCAGAATCATTTGTTGGAAGGTCAGCATAGGAAGACGAAATGAAAGCTGGCGGCAAGTGCGCGAAGCGTCTCGCGCCGGGTTTGCCAAACCTTGGATTCTATCGGGTTTTTGGCCTGTCTCAGCCGGGTTACCGCATGAAAACGGTGTCGCAGGGCACGAATCGTGCATGCGGCGGGTGTCGGCTTGGCGCAACGGGTCGGGTAAATCCTGACATGAGTTTCAGAACTGTCCGATACGTGCCGATACCGTTTTTGTATACAGTTAAAGCACGCGGTCACCGAATCAAAAACCAGATGGCCGCCAGGCCGGATTGCAGGGCCCGGAGCAAAGCATCAGCTTTCGTCCCGGGCAGCCGATAACGCGATGCGGGCTCGAAACAACAACTTAGGGGATTGGTCATGTCGCTGCTGTCTCGCAAACCTTATATCGTCGCCATCGCCGTGATGGTGGCCGCGGCCGCCGTGTCGATGGCGAGCGCGCTGGTCGGTTAGTCCGGCAACCGGCGCCGCACCCGCAGCGCCAGCAACAACACGAGCACGCTGCCGGCCAGTGCCGGCACGTTGCCCACGCGGATGTACGGCGTCAGGCCCTGCATGCCCTGCACATCCGCCGTCAGCGTACCCACTTCGAACGTCGGCAGCTTAGCCTGCACCGTACCGTCCGGCCGGACCACGGCCGTCATGCCGGTGTTGGTGGCGCGCAGCATTGGCCGGCGCATTTCCAGGGCGCGCATGCGCGAGATCTGCAGATGCTGGTCCAGCGCGATGGTGTCGCCGAACCAGGCCAGGTTGGTCACGTTGGCCAGCAGGTTGGCAGGCGTGGCCTGCTGCCGCAGCGTGGCGGCGATTTCCTCGCCGAACAGATCCTCGTAGCAGATATTGGGTGCCACATGGATGCCGCGCACCGGTACGGCCGGCTGGTCCAGCGTGCCACGCCGGAAGTCGCCCAGCGGCATCTTCATCATGTTGACGAACCAGTGGAAGCCGAACGGGATGAATTCGCCGAACGGCACCAGGTGATGCTTGTTGTACCGGTAAAGCGCCTCCAGCTCCGGGCCGATGGCAAACACGCTGTTGGTGAAGTCCACCGGCGAATCGGCGCCCGCCGCACCAAAGACGACCGTGGTGCCGGTCTTCTCCATATAGGTGCGCACATCCCTGGCGATATCCACCGGCAGGTCCTGCAGGATCACCGGGAAAGCGGTTTCTGGCGTAACGACGAGGTCCGCCGGCGCCGCCGTAATCATGTCGCGGTACAGTTCCAGCGAACGCTGGATGCCCACCGGCTCGAACTTGATGTCCTGCGCCACGTTGCCCTGCAACAGCCGCACGCTGACCGGCTTGCCGATCGGGGCGGTGTACGCCACGGGTATCAGCGCCAGGCCGCCGACCAGCGTGGCGGCCACCAGCCCGGCCGACCAGCCGGCGATGCGCGTGGCGCCCGGCTCGGTACGGTGCAGCGCGGCGCGTACGGCGGCGACCAGCAACGCCGATGTCGCCGCCGCCAGAAATGTGATGCCGTAGACGCCCAGCAGCGGCGCAAAGCCCGACAGCGGGCCGTCGGTATGGGGATACCCGCTACCGAGCCACGGGAAGCCCGTGAACACCACGCCACGCAGCCATTCCGACAGCGTCCAGGCCGCGCCGAATGCCAGCGCGGTCAGGACGCCGCCACGGCCGCGGCCGGTCAGCCAGTGCCAAACGCCGGCGGCCAGCGCCGGCCATAGCGACAGGTACGCGCCGAACAGCACCACGGCCAGCGCGGCCATCCACGCCGGCATCTCGCCGTAGACATGCATGCTGATATAGAGCCACCAGATCCCGGACAGGAACCAGCCCATGCCGAATGCGTACGCCGTGGCGGCCGCCGCACGCGGGCGGCCCGCATCGGCAACCAGTGCCACGAGCCCGGCCAGCGACAGGATCTGCAGCCACCACCAGTCATGGGGCGCGAAAGCCTGCGTATGAGCCACGCCCAGCGCGGCGGCGATCAGCAGCCGGAACAGCATGCCCTGGCGCGATGCGCTGCGGGCGCCAGCCGGCGCGGAGGAAGGGGAGGATGGACCGGCGCCGATCAGCGGATCGGCGCGGCGGGTACCCACGGCGTCGGGCGCGCCGGCGCGCTTCATGCGTCGGCCACGCCGTTGGTGTCTGCCGGAGCCTCGCGGTGTACCTGCAGCAGATGCACCTGGCGCGCGTCGGCGCGCAGCACTTCGAAGCGGATCGGCGGCAACGTGATGACCTCGCCGCGATGCGGGACGTGGCCCACATGGTTGGTCAGCAGGCCGCCCACCGTATCGACGTCATCGTTCGGGAAGGCCGTGCCGAATGCCTCGTTGAACTGTTCGATCTCGGTCAGGCCACGCACGCGCCAGGCGCCGTCCGTGGTCGGCAGGATCATGTCCTGGTCTTCGTCCAGATCGAATTCGTCCTCGATGTCGCCGACGATCTGTTCCAGCACGTCCTCGATCGTGACCAGCCCGGCCACGCCGCCGTACTCGTCGACAACGATCGCAATATGGTTGCGATTGATCCGGAACTCGCGCAGCAGGATGTTCAGGCGCTTCGACTCCGGAATGAACACGGCCGGGCGCAGCGTTTCGCGCAGGTCGAAATTCTCGTCGGTGTAGTAGCGCAGCAGATCCTTGGCCAGCAGGATGCCGATGATGTTGTCGCGATTGCCCTCGTACACCGGAAAGCGCGAGTGCGCAGTCTGCTGCATGTAGGGAATGAACGCTTCTGGCGTATCCGCGATGTTGACCGCATCCATCTGGGCACGGGGCACCATGATGTCGCGCGCCGTCAGCTCCGACACCTGGAACACGCCCTCGATCATCGAGAGGGAGTCGGCGTCGATCAGGTTGCGCTCATGCGCGTCCTGCAGCACTTCCAGCAGTTCGGCGCGGGTGTCCGGCTCGGGGGAGATGAAATCCGAAAGGCGTTCGAGGAGGGATCGGGGCCGATCCGGCTGCCTGTAGCTGGCAGGCTTCGAACTGGGATAGGGGTCGTTCATGTCGCGGCTAGCGCGTGGTGGAGATCGTCTGAAGCATACACTAAAAGGCTTGCAGCCCCGTGACGCCAGGATTGCAATGGCGCCGGCATCACGGGGAACAGCCCTTTGTGCTTATTCGCGCACGGGCTGGTACGGGTCGCTGAAGCCCAGCGCCTGCAGCGTTTCGGTCTCGATGGCCTCCATTTCCTCGGCCTCGGCGTCGTCCTCGTGCTCGTAGCCCTGCGCGTGCAGCACGCCGTGGACGATCAGGTGCGCGTAGTGCGCCTCCAGCGGCTTCTTCTGCTGCTTTGCCTCGGCTTCCACCACCGGGCAGCACAGCACGATGTCGCCGGTCACCGGGTCGTCGGCGTCCTCGGCATAGGCAAATGTCAGGACATTGGTCGCGTAGTCCTTGCCCCGGTACGTGCGGTTCAGCGCGCGGCCTTCTTCCTCGTCCACGAAACGGATGGTCAGCGCGGCATCGTCATACAGGGCCGACTTCACGCATTTTTCGATCTGCTTGCGCGTCGGTACGCCGGGGCGCTTGCGCGTGCCGTCGCCGAACTGGATGTCAAGCTCCACCTCGGCCGGCGTGGCCGGCGTGCCCGTGGTCGTCACGATCGGCGTGGCCGTCACGGCTACCGACAGCGCGTCGCCGTTGTCGGGGCGCACCAGCAGGCCGGCCTGCTGGCGGGTGTCGGTGTGCTCGGCCAGCAGCGCTACCACGCCGTCATTGGCCTGCGACAGGTCGAGCGTCAGGCTGCGGCCGTCGGCCAGCTGGATGCGCAGCGCGTGCGCCGACGCCTTGCGGGCGCGGCCGTCGGCATCGAACAGGACAACGCGGGTGGCGTCGGGCGTCTTGGTGGCGGGAGACTTCTTGGTCAAGTTCAGGCGTCCTTGTGCTGGGCGTGATATTCGTCGTAGGCATCCACGATGCGCGCCACCAACGGATGGCGCACCACGTCGATGCTGGAAAAGCGGGTAAAAGCGACGCCGCGCACTTCGCGCAGCACGTGCTGCGCCTCCACCAGGCCGCTCTTCTGGCCGCGCGGCAGGTCGATCTGCGTGGTGTCGCCGGTGATCACGGCCTTGGAGCCGAAACCGATCCGCGTCAGGAACATCTTCATCTGCTCCGGCGTGGTGTTCTGGGCCTCGTCCAGGATGATGAAGGCGTGGTTCAGCGTGCGGCCACGCATGTAGGCCAGCGGCGCGATCTCGATCATCTGGCGCTCGAACATCTTCTGCGTGCGATCGAAGCCGAGCAGGTCGTACAGCGCGTCGTACAGCGGGCGCAGGTACGGATCGACCTTCTGGGCCAGGTCGCCGGGCAGGAAGCCGAGCCGTTCGCCGGCCTCCACGGCCGGACGCGTCAGCACGATGCGCTTGACCGCGTCGCGTTCCAGCGCATCGACGGCGCAGGCCACGGCGAGGTAGGTCTTGCCGGTACCGGCCGGCCCGATGCCGAGCGTCAGGTCGTGCGACAGGACGTTGCGCAGGTATTCGCGCTGCATGGCCGTGCGGCCCTGCAGCCCGGAACGGCGCGTGTGCAGCACCGGCGAATCGTCTTCAAGATCCGACGATGCCTCGTCGTTTTCGTTGCCGGGCAGGTAGGCGCCGTGCGCGGCGATCTGGCGCGATTCCACCAGGCCAAGCTGCACGTCGTCGATCGACAGCGTGACCTTGGCGTCGTTGTAGAAACGCTCCAGCGCCAGCGCCGCGTCCTGCGCGCGCTCGCCACGCACGGTCATGCGGTGGCCGCGACGCTGGATCGTCACGTCCAGCGCCTGTTCGATCTGGCGCAGGTTTTCATCCAGCGGCCCGCACAGGTTCTGCAGGCGGGTGTTGTCGTCCTTGGGGGCGACGAATTCTGCTGTCGGAATCTTCATAAAGGCTTATTGGCGCACAACGATTTCGCCGCGCAGCGAGTGCGGGAACGCCTGCGTGATGCTGACGTCCACCATCTGGCCGACCATGCGGTCGCGCTGGGCCTGGGGGACGCCCGGCAGCGCGAAGTTGACCACGCGGTTGTTCTCGGTGCGGCCGTGCAGTTCGGTCGGGTCCTTGCGGGCCGGACCCTCCACCAGGATGCGCTGCACCGTGCCGACCATGCCCTGGCTGATCCGCACCACATTTTCTTCAATGGCGGCTTGCAGGATCTGCAGGCGGCGCAGCTTCACGTCATGCGGCGTGTCGTCGTGCAGGTTCGCGGCCGGCGTGCCGGGGCGTGGACTGAAAATGAACGAGAACGACGTGTCGTAGCCGATTTCGTGCACCATGGCCATCAGCTTGTCGAAATCGGCATCGGTTTCGCCGGGGAAGCCGATGATGAAGTCGGAAGACATCGACATGTCCGGGCGGATCGTGCGCAGGCGGCGGATGATGCTCTTGTACTCCAGGACGCTGTAGCCGCGCTTCATCGCCATCAGCACGCGGTCCGATGCATGCTGCACGGGCAGGTGCAGATGGTTCACAAGCTTGTCACAGCGTTCGTACAGTTCCACCAGCCGCGAGGTGAATTCCTTCGGATGGCTGGTGGTGTAGCGGATACGTTCGATGCCGGGAATCTCGGCCACGTATTCGATCAGCAGCGCGAAGTCGGCGATCTCGCTGGTGCCGCCCATCGTGCCGCGGTAGGCGTTCACGTTCTGGCCCAGCAGCGTGACCTCGCGCACGCCCTGGTCGGCCAGGCCGGCCACTTCGGCCAGCACGTCCTCGAACGGACGCGACACTTCCTCGCCGCGCGTGTACGGCACCACGCAGTAGCTGCAGTACTTCGAGCAGCCCTCCATGATCGATACGAAGGCGCTCGGGCCGTCCACGCGCGCCGGGGGCAGGTGGTCGAACTTCTCGATCTCCGGGAACGAGATATCGACCTGCGACAGGCCGGTGGACTGGCGGCGGTTGATCAGGTCGGGCAGGCGGTGCAGCGTCTGCGGTCCGAACACGACGTCCACGTACGGGGCGCGCGACACGATCGCCGCGCCTTCCTGGCTGGCCACGCAGCCGCCCACGCCGATCACCAGACCAGGCTTGGCGGCCTTCAGCGCCTTCATGCGGCCCAGTTCGGAGAACACCTTCTCCTGGGCCTTTTCGCGGATCGAGCAGGTGTTGAACAGGATCACGTCGGCGTCTTCGACGTTGTCCGTGGGCTCCATGCCCTGCGTGGCGTTCAGCACGTCCACCATCTTGTCCGAGTCGTACTCGTTCATCTGGCAGCCGTACGTTTTGACAAATACCTTCTTCATGGTGCCGGTCTCAGTGGTTTACCTGGGGGCATCAGGGCACAACAGGTTGATTCTTAAAGGGTCAGTGCGCGGCCTTCCAGGCCTTCACTTCCGCGTCGGTCAGTACCCATGCGGTCAGCAGCTGGCCATAGAGGTCGAGCTTGTATCGCACGTCGAGCTTCTTGCCGGCCACCGTGTTCGGATTCATCAGCAGGGTGTCGGTGCTGAAGATCCGCAATCCGGGGGCCACGCCATGGGCCTTGCCATCGAGCCTTGCCTGCAGCGGGTCGGCGGCCGTCGGTCGCGCAAGTTCCAGGCGGGCCATCGGGGCGTCGGCCGGTATCACGCGCACGGGGGCGCCGGCCACCGCGAGGTTCGTCACCTGGGTCGTGACCGGGCCAGTGGTCTGGCTCATGGTCTGGGCGGTCTGCGCCATGGCAGGGACGGCGGACAACAGCAGCACTGCGGCGCACGCGACGTGCGACGAACGCGACAACGGCTTCAGCATGAAGGCTCCCGACAAGAAATACACCGATCGTTCTTGGAATACCGCCGGCGCCGGACGCCATCACGCTTGCAACCATCGCGCAGGCAGGGTAACCCGCGATTTTACCCGTTTGCGCCGTGGCCGGGGGAACCGCGCGCCCGGCATATGTGGCGTAGCCGCCTCAGAACAGGCAGGCCGCCTCCTGCAGCACACGCTGCTTGGACACGGTGCCCATCAGTTCCCGGCTGGCGGCATCGCGCACCAGTGGAATGCGGTTGATGCCGTGCTCGGAGAAGATGGCCAGCGCGTCGCGCAGACGGGAGTCGGGCGTCAGGGACGGGAACGCCAGATCGCCCAGGGAAATCAGCGTGGCGTCGGGGGCCTCGCGCTGCGCGCGCTGGATGGCGTGGATCGAGATGGCGCCCAGCAGCGTGCCGGCTCCGTCCACCAGATACAGGTAGCGCGTGCCGGTCTCGGCGAACTTGTCGGCCGCCTGGGCCACCGTGGCGGTGGGATCGATGACCGTGCTGGTCGGATCGCACAGGCCGGCCAGGCGCAGGCCCCGCGCGCGTTCCGCGGCCGCAGAGGCCTGCGCGCGCTCCACCACCACGCTGTAGAGCGACAGCGTCTGGCAGCGCGACGCCGTGTAGTACGCCGCCGCCGCGCCGATCATCAGCGGCAGCAGCAGCGTGGGTGCCAGCGTCATCTCGAAGACCATCAGGATCGACATCAGCGGTGCCTGGCTGGTGGCCGACAGGAAGGCCGTCATGCCGACCAGCGGCAGCACCGGCGTGGACGTGCCGCCCGGAATGCCCAGCGCCACGAGCTGGCCCAGCGCCGCGCCCACGAACATCGATGGCGTGAACACGCCGCCCACGGCGCCCGAGCCCATGCTGACCACGGTGGCCAGCAGCTTGGCCAGCAGCACGCCCCAGACCGCCACCGAAAGCGGTTCGTTGCGCAGGATGGTCTGGATCGTGTAGTAGCCGTTGCCCACCACTTCGGGCACCACGATGGCCAGCAGCCCGACCAGCAGGCCGCCCAGCGCCAGGCGCGCCACCGGGCCGCCGGGCACGTGCCGGAAGCCGTTGCGGGCCAGCGTGTTGGCGCGCATGAAGACCGCGCCCGACACCCCGGCGATCAAGCCGATGCCGGCGGCGGCCAGCAGCAGGTGCGGTTGCTGGAGCAGGTCGGGGCCGATATGCAGGCCCGTGTAGAGCGGTTCGAGGCCGCCTTGCCACTGGCTGACCATGGTGCCGGCCACCGATGCCAGCAGCAGCGGCATCAGGCGCTGCACGGCCAGGGCGCCAAACACCACTTCGGCCACGAATACCGCGGCCGACAAGGGCGTGTGATAGGCGGTGGCTAGGCCCGCCGCCGCGCCGCACGCGGTCAGCATGCGGCGCATGTTGCTGTCGCCGGCGGCCTGGTCGGCGCGCCCGGACGGAAAGATCGATCCGGCCAGCGCGGCCAGCTGGATCATCGCGCCTTCCTTGCCCACCGAGCTGCCCGAGACGATCGAGGAGAACGACGACAGCGCACGCAGCAGCGTGATGCGTACCGGCAGCCGGCCCGTGCCGCGCGCCACGGCTTCCATGTATTCGCTGGGCAGGGTCTCGCTGCGGGCATAGTGCCGTGCCGCCATCAGCAGCGCGCCGGCCAGGGCCCCGCCCACCACCGGGATCACGACCCGCCAGGCCAGCGCCAGGCCCGCGAAGATCAGCACGATGTCGGCGTCCCTGCCAAACATGACCAGGCCGCTGGCCTCCAGCGCGTCCTTGAACAGCGTGGTCACGATGCCGGCCAGCAGCCCGACAGGGATGGCCGCAAAGAGCGTGACTTCCTGGTCTTCGACGAAACGGAACCGCATGGCGATGGGGAAGGGCGATGGGAGGGGGCTGGGCGCGCCGGCACCGGGTGGCCGTCATGATAGCGCAGCGCCACCTGGCGCCGACGAGCGGCGCGCCAGTTTCCACAGACTGGTACACTACGGGCCTTTCCAGCCCGGGAACGGGGGCAATCGACCCATCCCGCCGGCCCTGACCCTCAGGTACGGTTCTCTACCCGAGCTGCCCCACGATTGGCGCACATCTGCTGCGCAACGGGCAGCCGAAGCGTCATTTCATGTCTTTTTCCGATCTCGGCTTGTCCGACAAGCTGGTGCGTGCCGTGGCCGAACAGGGCTACACCACGCCGACCCCGATTCAGGCGCAAGCCATTCCCGCAATTCTGAAAGGTGGCGATCTCCTCGCCGGCGCCCAGACCGGCACCGGCAAGACCGCTGGCTTCACCCTGCCGATGCTGCAGCTGCTGGCCGAGGCCGCGGCGCACAATCCGGCGCCTCGCGGCGGCCGCCCGCAGGTGCGCGCGCTGGTACTGACCCCCACGCGCGAACTGGCCGCCCAGGTCGAGGAAAGCGTGCGCAACTACGGCAAGTACCTGAAACTGCGCTCGATGGTGATGTTCGGCGGCGTCGGCATCAACCCGCAGATCGATGCGCTCAAGCGTGGCGTGGACATCGTGGTGGCCACGCCCGGCCGCCTGCTCGATCACGTGTCCCAGCGCACTATCGACCTGTCCCACGTGGAGCTGCTGGTGCTCGATGAAGCCGACCGCATGCTCGACATGGGCTTCATCCACGACATCCGCAAGATCCTGAACGTGCTGCCGGCCAAGCGGCAGAACCTGCTGTTCTCGGCCACGTTCTCGGACGATATCCGCGCGCTGGCCGACCGCCTGCTGAACAATCCCGCGTCGATCGAGGTGGCCCGCCGCAACACCACGGCCGAAACCGTGGCGCAGCGCGTGTTCCCCGTCGACCGCGACCGCAAGCGCGAACTGCTGGCCCATCTGGTGCGCCAGCACGACTGGCACCAGGTGCTGGTCTTCACGCGTACCAAGCACGGCGCCAACCGCCTGGCGGAACAGCTGACCAAGGACGGCCTGTCCGCGCTGGCCATCCACGGCAACAAGAGCCAGTCTGCCCGCACCCGTGCGCTCACCGAATTCAAGGCCGGCACGCTGCGCCTGCTGGTGGCCACCGACATCGCCGCGCGCGGCATCGATATCGACCAGCTGCCGCACGTGGTGAACTTCGACCTGCCCAACGTGCCCGAGGACTACGTCCACCGTATCGGCCGCACGGGCCGCGCGGGCGCCGAGGGCGAGGCGATCTCGCTGGTCTGCGTGGACGAGCATGGGCTGCTGCGCGATATCGAGCGCCTGATCAAGCGCCAGATCGAACAGGTGACGCTGCCCGGGTTTGAAGTGGATCCGAGTATCGCCGCCGAGCCGATCCAGAAAGGCCGCCAGCAACGTGGCGGCGGCGCGCAACAGGGCCGTGGCGGCCAGCCGCGCGGCAACGGTGGCGGCGGTGCCAATGGCGGCGAGCGCCGCGCCCCGCGCGCCCCGCAAGGACAGCGCCAGGAATCGGCGGGTCAGCCGAGCCAGCCGCGCCATCCGCGTCCCGCCCAGGGCACGCAGCCGGCACGTGGCGAAGGCCGCAACGGCAATGGCAATGGTGCGGGCAAGGGTGCAGGGAACGGCGCTGCCAAGCCGGCCGGCCCGCGTCCGCAGCAGGCCCGGGCGCAACAGCAACCGCGTCAGCCGCAGGCTCGCCCGCAGCAGCCGCGTCCCGCACAGGACGCCGTGGCTGCGGCACCGGCCCGCAATCGCCGTCCGGCGCCGCAGGCCGCACTGCTTGGCGGCAGCCGCAAGCCCGCTCCCTGATCGGACCCGACCATGGCCCACCCGGATAACCCGCTGTCAGACGACGATGTCCCGTACGCGGGTCTGACGCCCGAGTGCATCCTCGATGCGCTGGAGGCGGCGGGCTTCTATCCGGATGGCCGTCTGCTGGCCCTGAACAGCTACGAGAATCGTGTCTGGCAGGCCGGCATCGAGGATGCCTCGCCCGTGGTGGTCAAGTTCTACCGGCCCGGCCGGTGGAGCGACGCCGCCATCCTCGAAGAGCATGCCTTTGTGCAGCAACTGGCCGACGCGGAGATTCCCGCCGTGCCGGCGCTGCCGCTGCGCATGGGCGAAGCGCCGGCCAGCACGCTGCTGGCGCACGCGGGCTTCCGCTTTGCCGTGTTTCCGCGCTGCGGCGGCCGCGAGCCGCCGCTGGACCAGGCTGCCACGCGCACCTGGCTGGGCCGATTCATCGGCCGCATTCACGCCTGCGGCGCGGCCACGGCATACCAGGCACGGCCGGCGCTCGATGTCGACACGTTCGGCGTGGCCCCGCGCGACTATCTGCTCCATCACGACTGCATTCCCGCCGATCTGCTCGCGCCCTGGCGCGCGGCAGTAGACCTGGCGCTCGATGCCGTGCGCCGCTGCTACGAGCGCGCCGGAGACGTTCGCCTGTTGCGCCTGCATGGCGATTGCCATCGCGGCAATGTGCTGTGGATCGACGAAGCCGATGCGCGCGGCCGCGGCACGCCGGGGCCGCACTTCGTCGACTTCGACGACAGCCGCATGGGCCCGGCGGTGCAGGACATCTGGATGCTGCTGGAAGGCGATCGTGCGGCGATGCAGGACCAGCTGGCCGACATCGTGGCCGGCTACGAGGACTTTGCCGATTTCGATACGCGCGAGCTGTGGCTGGTAGAGGCGCTGCGCACGCTGCGCCTGCTGCACTACAGCGCCTGGCTCGCCAGCCGCTGGCGCGATCCCGCGTTCCCGGCCGCGTTTCCGTGGTTCGGCACCGCGCGCTACTGGCAGGATCGCATTCTGGAACTGCGCGAACAGATCGCGCTGATGGACGAACCGCCGCTCTGGGCGGCCTGATCCGTCCGCACCGGCCCGGCTGGGCCGTTCATCGCGTCAAGCCTGCGGCTTGACCTTTTCCTCCGCCTTGACCATCACCACCGGACAGGTGGCATGTGCCAGAACGCGGCCGGCTACCGAGCCGAGTACGGCGTCGAAGAACGACCCACGCCCGTGGGTGCCCATGACGATGGCGCTGGCATTCACCGACTTCGCATGACCCAGAATCTTTTCGGGCGGATAGCCATGCAGCGCGTGGCGCTCGAACGGGATCTTCGCGGCCTCCAGGATGGCGCAGACCGACGTCATGGCCTTGTCGCTGGCTTCGTTGTGCCACGCGTCGATGGTTTCCTTGCTGACGAAGGCACGCACCTGGCCCGTGACGTCGGGCGACACGTGAACCACGTGCACCGTGAAGCCGGTCTGCAGCAACTTGCCATCGGCCAGAAAGCGTGCGGCGGCGTCGCTGAAGGCGGAACCGTCGGTGGCAAGCACGATATTGGACATCGGGGGCATGGCGCAATCTCCTAGGTTGAAACGCTACGGGCGCACGGCGGGCGCGACGTGATCATCATGGCACGCAGACCGTGCTCACACCGTAACGTAGATCAAATCAACGCCAAATTTTTAAGGGTTTCACGATTGTCATCTGCGCAGCAATATGTTCCAGCACTTCGCCGACACACGCGCGTCGGCCCGTTTGTGGACGCAACGGCTCAACATCTGAAATTTCCGTAAGAAAACCCGGAAATTTCAGCATGCATTTTCAGCCCGTTCTGCCGCTGGCAAGGCGCAGGAAAGCCTAAGCTGCCCGCTGTTCGCATTCACGGAGACCTGGCATGCCCAACGCAATCGTTATCGATCCGCATATCGCCGTTCGCAAGACCGTCTGCAACATACTGGAAACCGCTTCCGGCTTCCAGGAAGTCCGCGTTGCCGCCGGCGGCGCCCCCGGGCTGCTGGCGCTGCGCGACCGCCCGGCCGATCTGGTCGTCATGGACCTGCAGCTCGACGACCTGCCCGGCGACGCCGTGCTCGAGGAAGTGGTGTCGACCTGGCCCGTCACCTGCGTGCTGGTGCTGTCGGCGCAGCGGCGGGCCGCGGAGCGTGCATTGCTGGGCGGCGCCCATGGATTTATCGACAAGGGCGCCGGGCTGGAAGGGCTGGCCGATGCCGTGCGGGCGCTGATGAGCGGCTACGCGGCGTTTCCGCTGAAGGCGTTGCCGACCTTCCGCCGCGTGGCGGCCAACCCGGCGGATCCGAAGGCCCTGCTGAGCCGCCGCGAGTTGACAGTGCTGCGTCTGCTGGCGGTGGGCCATTCCAACAAGGCGATTTCGGATGTGCTGGAGATCAGCAACAAGACCGTCAGTTCGCACAAGGCCAGCATCATGGACAAGTTGGGGCTGGGCTCCCTGATCGATCTGGCGGAATTTGCGCGCGTGCATCGGCTCTTGCCCACGGAGGGCGAGCCGGGCCCGCGCGCGCCCAAGCCGCGCGTCAGGCGCAACGACGCCGCGGCGTTCTAGGCGTGTCCCGCGTAAATGGCGGCCTTCAGCCCCGTGTCCCGCAACGACACGGCCCCGATGTGGTTGGCGGCGAGGATGCGGATCCCGGGATGCGCCGCCGCGAAGCCACGCGGGCGGAGACGGTCCACAAAAGGACCGGCACTTGCCCGGTCCTGGCGGTCTCTTATCCGGCATAATCCCAGCCACACCGCGCCGCATCCGGGGCGGCACGGTACTGACTGGGTTTTGCAAATGAACGCGCCGAAGACGGAGACGTCAGACAACTCGCACGAACGCCAATTGGACGACGACTGTCCGCTGCACTGGTTCGACGCGGACCGGGGCGCGTTCGAAGACCTTGAGCGACGCATCGCCGAGCATCCGGCCGACTTCTTCGCCAGTCAGGATTTCGATCCGGTTGGCGCGTGCGCCACGCGCGAGGCGCAGTTCTCCTCGGTAGACCTGCCTGAGGATCCGACCGCGCCGCAGGCGCACGCCGACCATCTGTTGCACGATGTGTTCCGTCACGTGATGCCGGTGGCGTCGCCGACCTTCGTCGGACATATGACGTCGTCGCTGCCGTCTTTCATGCCGTCGCTGGCCAAGATCGTGGCGGCGCTGAACCAGAACGTGGTCAAGCTGGAAACCTCGGGCGCGCTCACCGGTCTGGAACGCCAGGTCATCGGCATGCTGCACAAGCTGGTCTTCGCGCGCGACGGCGGCTTCTACGCGCAGTGGCTGCACAACCCCGAGCGTTCGCTTGGCGCGTTCTGCGCGGGCGGCACCGCGGCCAACCTGGCGGCGCTCTGGGCCAGCCGCAACAACGTGCTGCGCGCACGCGGCAGCTTTCCGGGCATCCACAGTGCGGGCCTGATGGCGGCGCTGCGCCACTACGGCTACGACGGACTGGCGATCGTGGTGTCCGAGCGCGGCCACTATTCGCTGCGCAAGGCCGCCGACGTGCTGGGGATCGGCCGCGACAATCTGGTGCCGGTGGCGGTCGATGGCGATGGCCGCATGCGAATCGACAAGCTCCGCGAAACGCTCGCGGACCTGAAGGCGCGCAATGTCCGGACGATGGCCATCGTCGGCATCGCCGGATCGACCGAGACTGGCGCAGTGGACCCGCTGGACGCGATGGCCGACGTGGCGCAGGAAGCTGGCTGCCACTTCCATGTCGATGCCGCCTGGGGTGGCGCGACCTTGCTGTCCGAGCGCGAACGCGGGCGCTTTGCCGGCATCGAACGTGCCGATTCCGTGGTCATCGACGCACACAAGCAGTTCTATGTGCCGATGGGCGCCGGCATGGTGCTGTTCCGCGATCCGGCCTGGACGCAGGAAATCATCCAGCACGCGAACTACATCGTGCGCAAGGGCTCGGTCGACCTGGGCCGCCACACGCTCGAAGGCTCGCGCGGCGCGGCGGCCGTGATGCTCTACGCCAACCTGCACCTGCTGGGACGCAAGGGCCTGGCCAGGCTGATCGACACCGGCATCGACAACGCGAAGTTCTTTGCCGGACTGATCGAGCAGCAACCCGATTTCGAACTCGACAGCCGCCCGCAGCTTTGCATCCTGACGTACCGCTACGTGCCCGAAGCCGTGCGCGCGGCGCTGGTGTCGGCGTCAACGCCGGCGCAGAAGCGCGAGCAGCTCCAGCAGGCGCTGGACGCGCTGACTATCAGCATCCAGGAGATGCAGCGCGACGCCGGGCGGTCCTTCGTGTCGCGCACGCAACTGACATCGTCGCAGTGGGGCGGCAGGGCGATCGCGGTCTTCCGCGTGGTGCTGGCGAACCCCGATACGACGCACGACATCCTGAAGGGCGTACTGGCCGAACAGCGCGCGCTGGCCGCGCAGAGCCCGATGATGGCGCCGCTGATGGCGCTGCTCTGATCCGTTGGGCGGCAACCGCCGCTACCGCTGGCGCGGATACGTTGCGACTGCCCGGGCCCGGCGACGGGCCGTTGCGCGCGCCCCAAAGCAAAAAGCCGCAATCCCGTGAAGGACTGCGGCTTTTTTAAATAGATGGTGGCGAATCAGGGATTCGAACCCCGGACCTGCGGATTATGATTCCGTCGCTCTAACCGACTGAGCTAATTCGCCAACGAAGATCGAAATTATACCTTTGGTTTTCGGCCTGTCAACACCTTTGTGACAATTTTCTGCAAGCTTCGGCGATTGCCCAAAAAAATGGCAGACCCGAGGGTCTGCCTGGAAGGAGCGGCTGGCCGGTAGGCCAGCCATCCTGAGCGAGGGTTACCGGTTGTATCCCTCCGGTGAATGCCTGGATTGCCTGGTCGTTGTCGTGTGGCCGCTTAGTCGTTGGCGTAGATGTCCACGTCCTTGGTCTCGCGGACGAACAGCGCGCCCAGCACGAAGGTCATGGCAGCGATGATGATCGGGTACCAGAGGCCGTAGTAGATATTGCCGTTCTGGGCCACCAGCGCGAACGAGATGGTTGGCAGCAGGCCGCCGAACCAGCCGTTGCCGATGTGATACGGCAGCGACATCGACGAATAGCGAATGCGGGTGGGGAACATTTCCACCAGCATGGCCGCGATCGGGCCATACACCATCGTGACATAGATGACCAGGATGACGAGGATAACGAGGACCATGATCGTGTTCATCTGGGCCGGGTCGGCCTTGGTCGGATAGCCGTGCGCCGTCATCTCGGTGCTGACCGACTTCTTGAAGTCGGCGATCTGCTTCTTGCTGGCGTCGTCGAACGCGCCGTTGCCCACGGTGGCGTTGAAGGCCTTGATCTCCTTGTCGCCGATCTTGACCGAAGCCACGGTACCGGCCGGGGCGTTCACCACATCATAGCTGGCCGATGCCTGGGCCAGCGTCCGCTTGACGATGTCGCACGAGCTGCGGAAGTCGATCTCGCGGGCGATCGGGCTGCCCTGGAACGAGCAGGTGGCCGGGTCGGCCGTCACCACGATCTGGGCCGACTGCTGGGCACGCTCCAGCGCCGGGTTGGCGTAGTGGGTCATCGCCTTGAACAGCGGGAAGTAGGTCAGCACGGCCAGGGCGCAGCCCAGCATGATGATCCACTTGCGGCCGATCTTGTCCGACAGCGAGCCGAAGAAGATGAAGAACGGCGTGCCGATCACCAGCGCGCCGGCGATCAGCAGGTTGGCCGTCTTGGCATCGACCTTCAGCACCTGGGTCAGGAAGAACAGCGAGTAGAACTGGCCCGTGTACCAGACCACGGCCTGGCCGGCGGTCAGGCCCACCAGCGCCAGGATCACGATCTTCAGGTTGCGCCATTGGCCGAAGGCTTCGGTCAGCGGTGCCTTCGACGTCTTGCCCTCGGCCTTCATCTTCTGGAAGGCCGGCGACTCGCTCATCGACAGGCGGATGTACACCGACATGGCCAGCAGCAGGATCGAGACCAGGAACGGGATACGCCAGCCCCATGCGTCGAAGTTCGGGCCGGTGGCTTCGCGAACCAGCAGGATCACGATCAGCGACAGGAACAGGCCCAGCGTGGCCGTGGTCTGGATCCATGCCGTGTAGGCGCCGCGCTTGCCGTGCGGCGCGTGTTCGGCCACGTAGGTAGCCGCACCGCCGTATTCGCCGCCCAGTGCCAGGCCCTGCAGCATGCGCAGCAGGATCAGGATGATCGGGGCCGCCCAGCCGATGGTGGCGTAACCGGGCAGCAGGCCGACGATGAACGTCGACAGGCCCATGATCAGGATGGTCACCAGGAAGGTGTACTTGCGGCCGATCATGTCGCCGAGGCGGCCGAACACCAGCGCGCCGAACGGCCGCACGATGAAGCCCGCGGCAAAGGCCAGCAGCGCGAAGATGAATGCCGAGGTCGGGTCCAGGCCGGCGAAGAACTGCTTGGCGATGACCGCCGCCAGCGAACCGTACAGATAAAAGTCGTACCACTCGAATACCGTGCCGAGGGAAGAGGCCAGAATGACCTTTTTCTCTTCCTTCGTCATCGGCGCATTGTGGGCCGCAGGTACGGTCCCCACGTTTTGCGCGTTTGCCATTTGTTGTCTCCTCCGTTTCCGTTCTTCCGTCGAAAATCTTCAGGTCCCCGCCGTCAGGCCCGTCTGCGTGTGCGCGTACCGGCCCATTGCGCCAAGGTTGGAACGATTGTGGGAGGCGAAACTTACTGAGTTCTGACAGATTCGGGGCAAACCGGGTGGAATCCGTCGGGGTATACGCTAGGCAAATCGGGCCGTTGCCGGGCCCGGGGCGTGCTGCATTGCGAGGCATTCCGGGCGCGGCCCGCCAGCCGCGGCGCCGGGGCGGCGTCTTGCGCCGCAGCAAAGGGCGCGACCCGAGAGGAAACCCTTAGAAGGGCGCGCGGCGGGGTTTTCCGCCGGCGTTGTCAGGCTCGGCGGGTGGCGCCGGATGGGCGTCGATGTCGGCGTCCGTGCGGGCCAGTTCGTGCTCGCGGGCGTGCATCTCGTCGTCGGCGCGATTCATGCGCCAGGCGTACAGCGCGGCCATCAGCACGTAAAGAATCAGCGATCCCTGCGCGGCCATCCAGAACGAAAAGGGCCAGCCCATGAAGTCGAAGCGCAGTTCGCGCGCGAACCAGCTCACGCCGAACGTGATCAGGAACCAGGCCGCCAGCAGGCCCACGATCCATCGCACGTTGTGGTGCCAGGCGCGCCGCTCCAGCGGCGTCATGCGGTCGCGGGGCGTTTTCCTGCTCATGCCGGATTCTCGTCCGGGGCGAGGCGGCGCAGCGTGATGCGCAGGCGCGCGCCGGCCAGCCGCGGCGACGCCTGGTACACGTTGTCGTCGATGGCTACCTCGCCGCCATGCTGCTGCACGATCTCGCGCACGATGGCCAGCCCCAGCCCGCTGCCCTCGGTGTTGGTGCCCAGCACCCGGTAGAAGCGTTCCATCACCCGTTCGCGCTCGGCAGGCGCGATGCCCGGCCCGGTGTCTTCCACGTCCAGGTATGCGAACGGCTCGAAGGCGTCGCTGGCCACGCGCACGGTGGCATGGCCGCCGGCAGGCGTGTAGCGGATGGCGTTGTCCACGAGGTTGTTGAGCATTTCGGTCAGCATCAGGCGGTTGCCGGTGATCATGACCGGGTGATCGTCGGCCTCCAGCCCCAGGTCGATATTGCGCGCCCACGCCTGCGGCAGCCAGTCCTTGACCACGTCGCGAGCCAGCGCGGCAAGGTCCAGCGGCGCCATGCCACCGGCGCCCGCCAGGTTTTCCATGCGCGCCAGCGACAGCAGTTGCGTCACCAGGTGCGCGGTGCGCTCCGAACTGCCGGCGATCTGCGCCAGCGACCGCCGCAGTTCCTCCGGCGACTGCTCGCGCTGCGCCAGTTCGGCCTGCATGCGCAGGCCCGCCAGCGGCGTCTTCATCTGGTGCGCGGCATCGGCAATGAATCGCTTCTGTGTCTGCACGGACTGGTCGAGCTGGGCCAGCAGGTCGTTGAACGACGCCACCAGCGGTGTGATTTCCTGCGGCGCCGCGCGCTCGTCGATCGGGCTCGTATCGCCAGGGTTGCGCGAGCGGATGCGCTGCTGGATGGCGGTGAGCGGCGCCAGCCCTCGTGTGAGCCCGAACCACACCAGCACCACGGCCAGCGGCAGGATCACGAACTGCGGCAGGATCACGCCCTTGATGATCTCGTTGGCCAGCCGGGCACGCTTGTCCAGTGTCTCGGCCACCTGCACCAGCACCGGCTGGTTGCCGCCGACGTTTTTCAGATCGACATAGGTATAAGCCACGCGCACATCGTTACCGGCCACGCGGTCGTCGCGCATGGACACCAGCCCGGCATGGCCCTGTTCCTCTTCGGACGGCAGCGGCAGGTCGTGGTCGCCGGCCACGTACTCGCCGCGCTTGCCCACCACCTGGTAATAGATGTTGTCGGTCTCGTCGGCCCGCAGGATCTCGCGCGCCGACAGCGGCAGCTGCAGCGTCACGCGTCCGTTCACTTCGCGCACCTGCTGCGACAGCACGATGGCGCTGGCCTCCAGCGCGCGGTCGAACGGCCCGTTGGCGATCGACTTGGCCACCAGGTAAGTGACCGCGATGCTCATCGGCCAGAGCAGCAGCAGCGGCGCCAGCATCCAGTCCAGGATCTCGCCGAACAGCGATCGCGGGGCGGGATGGGCCGAAGTTTCCTCGAGATGGGGCAGGGCGTCCGCCAGCGCAGAATCCTCGGCGGCGGCATCGGCCAGCGTGGGGCGCGCGGCCTCGGGCAGCGGGGCGGCGCCTGCGGCGGGATGGCGTCGCCAGGGCAGGCGCAGCAGGCTCATGGGCGGTTCGCGTCAGCCGTGGGTAGCCATGGTCGGCTGGAATTTCTCCAGGCAGTAGCCCAGGCCGCGCACAGTAGCGATGCGGATGCCGCCCACCTCGATCTTCTTGCGCAGGCGGTGCACGTAGACTTCGATGGCGTTGTTGCTGACTTCCTCGCCCCATTCGCACAGGTGGTCGACGAGCTGTTCCTTCGACACCAGCCGGCCGCTGCGCGTGAGCAGGATTTCGAGCAGGCCGATCTCGCGGGCCGACAGGTCCAGCATCTGGTCGTTCAGGAAGGCGATGCGGCCGACCTGGTCGAAGGCCAGCGGGCCGTGGCGCATCAGCGTGGCGCCCCCGCCGGCGCCGCGCCGCACCAGCGCACGCACGCGTGCCTCCAGCTCGGACAGCGCAAAGGGCTTGGCCATGTAGTCGTCGGCGCCCAGGTCCAGCCCCTTGACGCGCTCGTCCACGCCGTCGGCCGCGGTCAGGATCATCACCGGCAGCATCGCGCCGCGCGCACGCAGCCGCTTGAGCACCTCCAGGCCGGGCATGCGGGGCAGGCCGAGGTCCAGGATCAGCAGATCGAAGCTCTGCGTGGAAAGGGCCGAGTCGGCTTCCACGCCATTGGCGACGTGATCGACGGCATAGCCGGAATGGCGCAGCGACCGAGTCAGGCCGTCTGCCAGCACGTCGTCATCTTCGGCGATCAGAATCCGCATGGTTTGTCTCCACCCTTGTCACCTTTTTTGTGCCGGCATCGCCGGCCGCCGGGTTGCGGTGCCGGTGGGGCTTGCCAAGCATACTGTTTTTTTATACAGTACCCGACATTCCGCGCGAGTCGTCCCGGAAGGGACTGCGCAGGGCCGGGACTGGCGAGTCCAGGCGCCAAAAAACCTTCGAAAGCCCGCCGAAATGGATCGGAAAAGGCTTGAAAAGCAGGCGCCACGCCGCATGCGGCCTATTTATACACCAATTGACCACCCATTGACTGAAGGACGACCATGGACGACAAGAAGGCCGGCGCCGGCGTAAGTGCTGAGAAGCAGAAGGCGCTTGCCGCCGCGCTCTCCCAGATCGAAAAGCAGTTCGGCAAGGGCTCGATCATGCGCCTGGGCGATGGCGACGTCGAACAGGATATCCAGGTGGTGTCCACCGGATCGCTGGGCCTGGACATCGCGCTGGGCGTCGGCGGCCTGCCGCGCGGCCGCGTGGTCGAGATCTATGGTCCGGAATCGTCGGGCAAGACCACGCTGACGCTGCAAGTCGTTGCCGAAATGCAGAAGCTGGGCGGCACCTGCGCGTTCATCGACGCGGAACACGCCTTGGACGTGCAGTATGCCGGCAAGCTGGGCGTGGACGTGGGCAACCTGCTGATCTCCCAGCCGGACACCGGCGAGCAGGCACTGGAAATCACCGACGCGCTGGTGCGCTCGGGCTCGATCGACCTGATCGTGATCGACTCGGTGGCCGCGCTGGTGCCGAAGGCCGAAATCGAAGGCGAGATGGGCGATTCGCTGCCGGGCCTGCAGGCCCGCCTGATGAGCCAGGCACTGCGCAAGCTGACCGGTACCATCAAGCGTACCAACTGCCTGGTGATCTTCATCAACCAGATCCGCATGAAGATCGGTGTGATGTTTGGTTCGCCTGAAACCACCACGGGTGGTAACGCGCTGAAGTTCTACGCCTCGGTGCGTCTGGACATCCGCCGTATCGGCTCGATCAAGAAGGGCGACGAAGTGGTCGGCAACGAGACCAAGGTCAAGGTCGTCAAGAACAAGGTTTCGCCGCCGTTCCGCGAAGCGTTCTTCGACATCCTCTACGGCCAGGGTATCTCGCGCCAGGGCGAGATCATCGACCTGGGCGTGGACGCCAAGATCGTCGAAAAGTCGGGCGCGTGGTACAGCTACAACGGCGACAAGATCGGCCAGGGCAAGGACAACGCGCGTGAATACCTGCGCGAGAATCCGGACATCGCCGCCGAGATCGAAAACAAGGTGCGTGCGGCGCTGGGTGTGGCCCCGACGAACACCGCACTGGGCGCGCCGGCCGAGATCGAAGACTGAGGTTGACGCCTGCCGGCAACAAAAGCCGTCGCATGACAGTGCGGCGGCTTTTTTACTTTTCGTCCCCCTCCTTGTCCCCGTAACGCTCTCCTGATTCCTGATGGCCGGAACCCGTCCCCCGCTTTCCCTCAAGGCCCGCGCCGTTGGCTATCTCTCCCGCCGGGAGCACAGTCGCGTGGAACTGGCACGCAAGCTGGCGCCGCATGCCGAATCGGCCGAGGAAGTGGAAGCCTTGCTCGATGCGCTGGAGCGCGAAAACTGGCTGTCGAATGATCGCTTCGTCGATAGCCTGGTCCACCGGCGCGCCAGCCGGTATGGCGCGGCGCGCGTGATGCAGGAGGCGAAGACTCACCAGCTTGGTAACGAGCAACTGCGTGATCTCCAGGACCGGCTGCGCGATACCGAAGTGGAACGGGCTGCGGAGGTGTGGCGCAAGCGATTCGGTGTGCCGCCCGATTCACCCGAAGCGCGCGCCAAGCAGATCCGGTTCATGATGGCCCGCGGATTCTCGCGGAGCGTGATCGCCAAGATCATCCGGGGCGCCGAGGACGAATACGAGAGCGAGTAGCAACGGCGAGTAGGAACGCCGGGTACCAACGCCGGGTAGCCATCTGCATACCTGCGTACGCATAATGGGTATTCGTGCGCGCGTCAAGCAGGTTGTCGTACCACTGATGCAACGCAGCGCGGGGCCGTCTCGGCGGCCGGAAGCCCAGATGTGAGGCGGGTTTGCCGCCTTTGTCGTTGCAACAATCCGGGCCGGACAGGCTGTCGCGCAGGATGTTCCCGGTCAAAGCAGCGCGGCATGTTAAACTCCACGAGTTATCCGGCCCAGACGGCCGTCCGGCATGCGCCGGGCCGTCCGGACGGAAGAGAATCCGCGAAGTTCGCCATAGCGAACCTCCCGTAAGTACCGCCCCGAATTCCGCCACGTTCAGCCTGCCGCTTCAGCCCCGCTGTCATGCCGCTTTCCCCACCTGTCAACCGTGCCTTGCGTCATCGCCGTGCCATCACGGCCGAAGCGTATTTACGGGATGATGGCCTGTGGGACATCGAGGCGCGCCTCACCGACACGAAGCCGCGCGATATCGAGCTGGCCGGCAACCGCATCCGCCCCGAGGGCCAGCCGTTGCATGACCTCTGGCTGCGCGTGACGATCGATCTTCGCCTGAACATCGTGGACGCCGAGGCGTGTTCCGACTGGGTGCCATATCCGACGCATTGCGACACGATCGGCCCGGCCTACCGCCAGCTGATCGGCCTGAACCTGACAAAGGGGTTCCGCAAGGCCGTGCGCGACCGGCTGGGCCATGTCGCTGGCTGCACCCATCTCACCGAACTGGCCGGCGTGCTGCCGACCGCCGCCATCCAGGCCTTCGCGGGCGACGTGTTCAAGATTCGCGACGGCGCCGACGATCCCAATCCCGAACCGCCGATGCAGCTTCATGGATGCCACGCGCTCCATTTCGAGGGCGAGGTGGTTCGCCAGTTTTACCCGCGCTGGTATGGTCACCAGCCGAAACCGAAAGCCGGCGCTGCGGCGTCGTCCCCCCAGACCGCGTCACGCGCCGATGCCCCCGCATCAGGTGGCGAAGACACCCTGGCCCACCGGCCCAACGGTACGTCGGGCTGACCGTCACGGTCGGCTCAAGGAAACAGGCGCAAGCCCTTCGTCTCCAACTATTTTTCCAATCCCTTTACGCCTACCCGAAAGGAAACACGCATGAATATCCATGAGTATCAAGGCAAGGAAATCCTGCGCAAATACAATGTGCCGGTTCCGCGCGGCATCCCGGCTTTCTCGGTCGAAGAGGCCCTGAAGGCGGCTGAACAGCTCGGCGGCCCGGTGTGGGTTGTCAAGGCACAGATCCACGCAGGCGGCCGCGGCAAGGGCGGCGGCGTGAAGGTGGCCAAGAGCATCGACGAGGTGAAGACCTACGCCAGCAACATCCTCGGCATGACGCTGGTGACGCACCAGACCGGCCCGGAAGGCAAGAAGGTCAACCGCCTGCTGATCGAAGAAGGCGCCGACATCAAGAAGGAACTGTACGTTTCGCTGGTAGTGGACCGCGTGTCGCAAAAGGTGGCCCTGATGGCATCGAGCGAAGGCGGCATGGACATCGAGGAAGTCGCTGCCCACACCCCGGAAAAGATCCACACGCTGATCGTTGATCCGGCCGAAGGCCTGAAGGACGCTGACGCCGACGACATCGCCCGCAAGATCGGCGTGCCCGACGCCAGCATCGCCCAGGCTCGCCAGGCACTGCAAGGCCTGTACAAGGCGTTCTGGGAAACCGACGCTTCGCTGGCCGAAATCAACCCGCTGATCCTGACCGGCGACGGCAAGGTCATCGCCCTGGACGCCAAGTTCAACTTCGACTCGAACGCACTGTTCCGTCACCCGGAAATCGTTGCGTACCGTGATCTGGACGAAGAAGACGCCAACGAAATCGAAGCCTCGAAGTTCGACCTGGCCTACATCTCGCTGGACGGCAACATCGGCTGCCTGGTGAACGGCGCCGGTCTGGCCATGGCCACGATGGACACCATCAAGCTGTTCGGCGGCGAGCCGGCCAACTTCCTGGACGTTGGCGGCGGCGCCACGACCGAGAAGGTGACCGAAGCCTTCAAGCTGATGCTGAAGAACCCGAATGTGCAGGCCATCCTGGTCAACATCTTCGGCGGCATCATGCGCTGCGACGTGATCGCCGAAGGCGTGATCACCGCGTCGAAGGCCGTGCAGCTGGGCGTGCCGCTGGTCGTCCGCATGAAGGGCACGAACGAAGAGCTGGGCCGCAAGATGCTGGCTGAGTCGGGTCTGCCGATCATTTCGGCCGACACGATGGAAGAAGCCGCCCAGAAGGTCGTGGCCGCTGTCGCTGGCAAGTAAGGACAACTTTCGTTGCCGCCTGGCCACAGCCGGGCGGGGCGACTAAAAGGACTAGCAAATGAGCATTCTGATCAACAAGGACACCAAGGTCATCACCCAGGGCATCACCGGCAAGACCGGCCAGTTCCACACCCGTGGCTGCCGCGACTATGCCAACGGCAAGAACGCGTTCGTTGCCGGCGTGAACCCGAAGAAGGCCGGCGAAGACTTCGAAGGCATTCCTATCTACGCCAGCGTGAAGGACGCCAAGGCACAGACCGGCGCCACCGTGTCGGTGATCTACGTGCCGCCCGCAGGCGCAGCTGCCGCCATCTGGGAAGCCGTTGACGCCGACCTGGACCTGGTGGTCTGCATCACCGAAGGCATCCCCGTCCGCGACATGATGGAAGTCAAGGACAAGATGCGCAAGCAGAACAAGAAGACGCTGCTGCTGGGACCGAACTGCCCGGGCCTGATCACGCCGGACGAGATCAAGATCGGCATCATGCCGGGTCACATCCACAAGAAGGGCCGCATCGGCGTGGTGTCGCGCTCGGGCACGCTGACGTACGAAGCCGTGGGCCAGCTGACCGCGCTGGGCCTGGGCCAGTCGTCGGCCGTGGGCATTGGTGGCGACCCCATCAACGGCCTGAAGCACATCGACGTGATGAAGATGTTCAACGACGATCCGGATACGGACGCCGTGGTCATGATCGGTGAGATCGGTGGTCCGGACGAAGCCAACGCGGCTTACTGGATCAAGGAAAACATGAAGAAGCCGGTGGTTGGCTTCATCGCTGGCGTGACCGCGCCTCCGGGCAAGCGCATGGGCCACGCCGGCGCGCTGATCTCGGGCGGTGCCGATACTGCCCAGGCCAAGCTGGAAATCATGGAAGCCTGCGGTATCAAGGTCACCAAGAACCCGTCGGAAATGGGCCGTCTGCTGAAGGCAATGCTGTAAGCAGCCCGCCCGATGCCGTGCATGTGGCCTGGCTGGCACATTATCGCGGCATGCCGTCTTTGCGGAGTGCGGGGTCGACATGACGCCTCGCGCACCGCTTCATTGCCCCCGTCCTTGTGGCGGGGGCAATGTCGTTGTGGCGTGGCAATGTCCTAGGGTATATCCCGAGACATGAACCACCCCGGTTGAAACCGAATCGAAAGGTTCGTACGATAAATCTTCATGTCTGGTAGTTCAGACATCCGAAAGTCCGCAGTCGGCCGCAACCGGCAGCTTCCGCGGGCACGGAACATAACTTTGGAATTTCGAGGAGTCTAGCCGTGGAATTGTTGTCCAGCAGCACGTTCTGGATTGCGCTGGGGTCGATCATCCTGACCAATATCGTCCTGTCGGGCGATAACGCCGTGGTGATCGCGCTCGCATCGCGCAACCTGCCCCCCGCCCAGCAGAAGAAGGCCATTTTCTGGGGTAGCGCCGCCGCCATCATCATGCGCGTGGTGCTGACCGTGGCAGCCGTCAAACTGCTGAGCCTGCCGTACCTGAAGATCGTGGGCGCCGTCCTGCTGGTCTACATCGGCGTGCAACTGCTGACCGGCGATGACGACGAAGACGGTCATGACGCCAAGGACAATATCTGGGCCGCCATCCGCACGATCCTGATCGCGGACCTGGTCATGTCGCTGGACAACGTGGTGGCCGTGGCCGCCGCCGCGCAGAAGGGCCCCGAGGGCAGCCAGCTGATGCTGCTGATCATCGGCCTGGGCCTGTCGATTCCGCTGATCGTCTTCGGCAGCACGCTGCTGCTGAAGGTGATGGAGCGTTTCCCGATCATCATCGTGCTCGGCGCCGCGCTGCTGGGCTACCTGGCTGGCGAAATGCTGGTCAGCGATCCGGTGGATGCCGAATGGTTCCAGGTCCACGTGCCGCATGCGCATCTGGTCTTCGGCGTGATCGGCGCGGTGCTGGTCGTGCTGATCGGCAAGCTGATGCGCCGCAGAAGCGCACAGACCGCCTGACGATTGCATCGGGCAGTATAGAAGTCGTATCGCGCGCCTGAAACGGGCGACCCACTACGGGTCGCCCGTTTTGTTTTTACAACACCCGAATTGCTGCGTCCGCACCACGGACTCCTGCGAATTTCCAAACAATTCCCACATTTCTGTGGGAATTGTCCGAGGTCATTGGAGCCTCCCCAGCGTTCTTCCGATCATGACCCCGGTCACGCGCCACATGCCTTCGGGCACGCGGCACGTGGCTGAACTTCCAATCCACACGTCGGCTCGACGACGAAAACGAAAGGGTCAATATGCAACGCACAATCCACGCCATCCATCGCGGCTCGCACCGCACCAGCGGCCATGCCGCGCCCGCATTCCAACGAGGCTTCACGCTGATCGAACTGATGATCGTGGTGGCCATCATCGGCATCCTCGCGGCTATCGCCGTTCCGCAGTACCAGGACTACGTGGCGCGCTCGCAGTTCTCCGAAGGGGTCAATCTGGCATCGGCGCAGAAGGCGCCGGTAACCGAGGCGTTTTCCAACACGGGCAGCTGTCCCAACAACACCAGTGGCGCGGCCAGTGGCATTCCTGTTTCAACGTCCATTTCCGGTAGTTACATCGCCAGCGTGCAGGTCGGCGGCACCGCGACCGACGCGGGCGGCTGCACGATCACGGCGAACTTCAAAGATAGCGGTATCGCCAAAGGCCTGACTGGCAAGTACGTGACCCTGACCATGGGCAACGCCGACAAGGGCTCGGTGACGTGGAAATGCGAATCGTCGGCCGACAAGAAGTATCTGCCGCAAGCGTGCACGCAGCTCTCGAAGTCGACAGCGGAATGAGCGTCTGGACATACCGCGCCCGCGGCGGCTAGCTGTGCCACCGCCGGAAGCGGCTCGGAGCGATCCGAGCCGCCTCCGGGACAAGGCTGACTGTGGCGATCCGTGACGTCTTTGTCGCGCCTGCCTGCAATTGCGACATTGCCTGCCGCCTTGCCCTGTATCAATCCGTAGGCGCCGTCACTCCCTTGAAGATTGCCGTGCCGATTGCCCTGACGGCTGTCGGCGCAATGCCATTCCAACAACTTCTTCAGAAGGGGGTCAACATGCACTATCAACACGGTCGCCACGCCGGCTTCACGCTCATCGAACTGATGATCGTGGTCGCAATCATCGGCATTCTGGCGGCGATTGCCATTCCGCAGTACCAGGACTACATCGCACGCGCGCAGGTGTCCGAAGGGCTGACGCTGGCGTCGGGACAGAAGGCGTCGGTCACGGAAACGTTCTCGCAAACCGGGACTTGCCCGAACAATGCAACCGCGATGGCCAATGGCATTCCGGCTGCAGCCGATATCAATGGCAAGTACGTGGAGCGCGTGAATGTTGGCGGGACGGCCAATGACAGCGGCAACTGCACCATCATCTCCACTTTCCGGCAGAACGGAGTCTCCAAGGAACTGAAGGGCAAAGCCATGACGCTGATGATGGACAATGCCGACAAAGGTTCCATCAAGTGGATCTGCTCGGCAGACAAGATCGCGCAGCGTTTCCTGCCGCAAGCATGCACGGGGGAAATCAAGAAGTCCTGATCCGGACATTATCGTCGGCATCGCGGGTCGAACGTTCTCAATCGGACCTTCGTCCCGCAGCATGTGGGTCTGAGCGGTTCTGCCCCATCGGCGCAGGCCGCCACGCTATCATGGCGCCTTTGCCCCCTTGAGCCCCTGCGCGCATGCCGCTGCACCGAGCCACGCTTCCCGCGACGGCGATTGTCGTCGCCTTTACCCTTCCGTTTCTGGTGTCGCGGCACACGCTGCCGCTGGCGACGTTCTTTGGCGAATGGACCGCCGCGCTGCTCGGGGTGGCCCTGGTGGCCGTGCTGGCCCTGGTGCGCGTCGATGTGTCGGGCTCCCGGCCACGCAAGGCGTTTCCGTGGGTCGCGGCATTCCCGCTGTGGCTGATGGCGACCACGGTGCTGCAGGCGGCCTCGGGCATGGCCGATGTGTCGGGCAGCCGCCTGACCACGCAACTGGTGCTGGGGCTGGGCACGGCCGTGATGGTGGGCGCGTGGCGCATGGGGCAGGCGTCGTCGGTGGATCGTCGGGCCAGTATCGTCGATGCGCTGGCGATCGCCTTTCTGGTGGCCGGGCTGCTTGGCACGTTGGCGCAGTGGGTACAGGTCTTCCATCTGGAGGACCAGGCGTTCGGGCTCGTCTCGGAATATTTCTATGACACCAATCGCCGGCTGTGGGGCAACCTGAATCAGCCGAATCATCAGGCGACGCTCAACGGGCTGGCGCTGGCCGCCGCCATCTGGCTGGCGACGCGCAGCTGGCTGCAGTTTCCGTCTTGGCTCGTGGCGACGATGCTGCTGGAAAGCGGCATTGTGTTGTCCGGATCGCGGACCGGCCTGGTACATGTCGGGCTGACTGTGGTCTACGCGCTGCTGGCGGCCGCCATGGCGCGCGGTACGCCGCGGGGAGCCAGTCCGATGCACCGGGCGCCCGGTCTGGTCGCCGCTGCGGTGCTGCTGGTCGCGGGCATCGTGGCACTGCAGCCGGCCATCAAGATGGCGGGGCAGGCGTTCGACTGGCGGCTGTTCGATACCGTGTCGCAGTTGCAATCGGGCAACCAGATCTCGTATCGCGGCGCGCTGTGGTCACAGGCGCTGGCGATGTTTCATGCGCATCCGTGGCTGGGCGTCGGCTACGGCGAATTCGGCTGGGCACAGTTCCAGGTGGCATCGCAAGCGCAGGTCGTCGCGGAAATGTCGCTGCATGCGCACAATGCGATGCTCGATCTTCTGGCGAAGACCGGGGCGGTGGGCACGGTGGGAGTCGTGCTCGTGCTGGCGGCCTGGTTTTGGCGCGTGATCCGCGACCGCGTCTGGCGTGGCACGCCGACCGAACGAAGCATGGCGGTGCCGGGCCTGATCTGGCTGGCCATGCTCGTGGCGCACTCGATGCTGGAGTATCCGCTGCACTATCTGTACTTCTTCCTGCCGTTCTGCTTTCTGCTGGCCTGGCTGGAGCCGTCGGGCCTTGGCCGCCCGTGGCCTCGCGCCGGCGCTATGCTGGCGAGCCTGGCGTTCGTGGCGGTGTCGGCGGTGGCGCTCGTTACCCTGTGGCAGGACTACAAGCGCGTCGAGGCGCGCGAGTACGCGAGTGAAGCGCATCGCGATGCCTTGCCGATGCCCCGTTTCTGGTTCCGTCAGCATGCGGCATCCGACGTCGCCGAGCACACGACCATCACGCCCGATAGTGCGGCCGGCCTGCTGCCGGCCCATATCGACGCGCTGCACCTGCTGCCCACGCCCAACCTGATCCGCCGCAGTGCGTGGCTGCTTGCGCTGACTGGCGAGCAGGACAGGGCACGGCTCTGGATGGAGCGCCTGCGCTATTACTATCAGGGGGATGAGGCGGCACAGTTTGGCGTGCTGTCACGCGATTGCGATGCACTGGGCGCCGATAGCCGGCCGCGCGAGTTCTGCGCGTGGGTCCACCTGCGCGCCCAGCGCGGTCAGCACCGGGCGACGCAGGACAGGACACAGGACAACTAAGGCAGGAATCAGCGTACGTAGCCCGGCGGAGGCGGGGGCGGATAGTACGGCTGGTAGTTGGACGGCGGCATCGCGGCGCGCACCGGCGGCTGTGCCGTCACCATCTGTCCATAGACCGGCACGCGATTGCCGCTGGCGTACATGCACTGGACATAGGCAGCGTCATAGGCGCGCTGCGAGCCGTATCCGGCGTTGTACGAGTTGCCGGCCCCGACTGCGGAGCCGGTCAGCAGGCCGACACCGGCACCCACGGCGGCGCCCTGACCGCCACCAAACGCCGCACCCGCCGCCGCGCCCAGCGCGGTGCCCACCACGGCGCTGCCCACGGCCGCCGCGTTGGCGTTCTGCTGCGGCGTGGTGCCGCCCACCTGCCCGAAAGCGAACTGCCGGCAGTTGTAGTCGTCACCACGGAACTGGTCAAACGTCTTGTTGGTGCCCGGCAGCGCCATCACGCTCGGGCCCGACGGCATCACCGCGCAGGCACCCAGGCCCAGCGACGCGGCCATCAGCAAACTCAGCGAACGCAATCTCATGAGGAGGCTCCAGGAGCAGGGACGGGGGCCGCGGACGACGGCGCATGGGGCTGCTCACGCTGCCAGCCGCCGGGGCATTCCTTCACGTATGGAAAGTAGCCTTCGGGCCGGGCGCAGTGATACCACCAGGCGTTGGGCGACGACCCGTCGGTGACGGTGGGATTGCCGTCGCTGCCCTGTTCGATGTATTGCGGCGGTTCCGCCGGAGGCGCCGCCACGACGGCAGGTGCCGGATAGTAACCAGGGTAGTAGCCCGGTGCGTAATACGGTCCATACGGATACCAGCCGGGGCCCCATCCCGGCCCCCATCCCCAGCCCGGCCCCACGTAGACACCTACGCCCACGTGTCCGTGCCCGTGCCCGCCACGGTAATACCCATGGGCCAGCGATGTCGTGCTGTACCCCGCCGCGCCCATCGCGGCCAATGCCAGAACGATCTGGCAGAGCTTGCGCCCGTTCATGATGTGTACCTCGAGTTCCTGCCTGTGCTTAACGTCCGAAGCTGGCGCCCGGACGACTGGCGGCGACCGCCATGTCTTGCATTGAATATCAATTTGCCGCCGGCAGGGGCCTTTCCGGGCATCCGGAAATGTGGCGTTACCTTTATTACGGGGGGGACGAAGAAGGCGAATGTGGCGGCACGGGCGCGCGACAGGGCGCTACAACCCCGACTTACGGCGCCACCCAGTCCCCCGACTTCCCGCCATGCTTTTCCAGCAGCTTCACATTGCCCATGACCATGCCCCGGTCCACGGCCTTGCACATGTCGTAGACGGTGAGTAGCGCCACCTGCACGCCGGTCAGGGCTTCCATCTCCACGCCGGTCTGGCCGTGGGTTTCGGTGCGCACCACGCACGCGATGGTGGAACTGGGTTCGTCGAGCGCGAAGTCGACGGCCACGCGGGTCAGGCCGATGGGGTGGCACAGCGGGATCAGGTCGGCCGTACGCTTGGTGGCCATGATGGCCGCCACGCGGGCAATGCCTAGCACGTCGCCCTTTTTGGCGGTGCCGTCGCGGACCAGCGCGAACGTTTCGGGCAGCATCGTGATCGTGCCGGTGGCCACGGCCACGCGATGGGTGCTGGTCTTGTTGCCGACGTCGACCATGTGGGCCTGGCCGGCGGTGTCGAAGTGGGTGAGCTGACTCATGGGCGGCAAAGGGAGATAAGGGCAAAGGTGGGCGGGCAGCGTGGTCGCATGGGGCCGGAACGTGGTGCAAAACAACGGTGGCCCGCGCTGGGGCGAGCCCGATGGGAACGGCCTCCAGAGGCCGCTATCATAGCAACATGCCCAAGACATCATGGACTCGCCGCCTGCCCGCCCGGTCGAGTGTCCGCGCCCCGGCGCCCACCGTGCCTGCCGTCCGTGCGTCACATCTGACGCGCGCCGTCGCGGCTGCGCTCGTGCTGACCATGGCCGCCCCGGCATGGCCGCAGGGCACGTCCCCGACGCCCCCTTCCACGACGACGGCGCAGCCGGGGCGAACCAGTGCCGCGGCGGCCGCCAACGCGAAGCTGGCCACGGCAACACCGGGGGTATCCGCATCCCCGACCACGGCCACGCTGTCCCCATCGGTGCCGGCGCCAGTGCCCACCCTGAATGGCGCGGTCAGCGACCAGGTCTATGACAACCTCAACCGTAGCGTTCGCGCCGGCCAGAAGTCGGAATTCGGCCTGCGCAGCGGCAACACGGTGGTGGAAAGCGCCGGCATCCAGTTGCCGGACCTGGGCGATCCGTCCACGGCGTCGCTGTCGCCGGACATGGAAAAGCGGCTGGGCGACCGCATCATGCGCAGCATCCGGCGCGATCCGGACTATGTTTCCGACGCCCTGCTGAACGATTACCTGAACGCGCTCGGCTATCGTCTGGTGCAGGCCGCGCGGCGCATGAACATCGCCGGATCCAACGGCGCGGGCACCTTTGCCACCGGGTTCGAACTGTTCGGCGTGCGTGACCGGTCGATCAACGCGTTCGCCATGCCGGGCGGCTATATCGGCGTGCACACGGGGCTGCTGGTGCAGTCCGATACGGAATCCGAACTGGCGTCGGTGCTTGGCCATGAAATCGGCCACGTCATGCAGCGGCATATCGCCCGCGGCATCACCAGCCAGGACCAGTCGATGTGGATTGCGCTGGCGTCGATGGTGCTCGCCGGCCTGGCCGCAACCAAGAGCGGCGACGCGGCGGCGGCCCTGGCCATGGGCGGGCAGGGCGCGGCCATCGCCAACCAGCTATCGTTTTCACGGGGCGCCGAGCGGGAGGCCGATCGCGTCGGCTTCCAGATCATGACCGCCGCGGGTTTCGACCCGCAGGGCATGCCCGATTTCTTCCAGCGCCTGCAGCGCGTGATGGGGATCTCGGACAATTCCGTGCCCGCCTACGTGCGCACCCACCCGCTGACTTCCGAGCGTATCGCCGACATGCAGGATCGCGTGCGGCACGTGGCCGCGCACAAGGTTGGCAATACGCCCGACTATGAATTCGCCCGCGTGCGTGCGGCGGTGTTGCAGTCGCCCACGCCGAACGACCTGCGCAACCTGCTGGCCTCGTTCCAGGCGCAGGTGTCCAAGGCCCCGCCTGTCCGGCTGCCGGCGGTGTACTACGGCATCGCGTTCGCCAACCAGCAGCTCGGCCGCTTCGTGGATGCCGACAAGGCCCTGGCCGAGGCACGTCGCCTTTACGGCACGATTCCGGGCGCCACGTCGGGTACGCCGATGCTGGATGTGATGGCGGTGGAACTGGCGCGCAGCGAGGGCCGCCATCAGGACGCGCTCACGCAGGCGTCCGCTACGCTGAAGGCCTTCCCGCTCTCGCACGCGGCCGCGCTGACCTATGCCGACACGCTGCTGGCCACCAACCGGCTGGATGACGCGGTGACCTTCCTGCGCTCGCGCACGCGCGAGGAAACGGGCCGGTCGGAATGGTGGGAATTGCTGGCGCGTGCCTATGCCGCGCAGGGCAAGCGGCTGCAGCAGCATCAGGCACTGGCCGAGAAATATGCGATGGACGGCTCGTACCAGGCAGCCATCGAACAACTGCAGATAGCGCGCAAGGCCGGAGACGGCGATTTCTATACGCTGTCTGAGGTCGACGCCCGCCTGCACCAGCTCCAGCTGCAGTTCAAGGAAGACCGGCAGGACAACAAGGGCATGCCAAACTAGCGCCCGGCGGCGGGGGGTGACTCCGCCACTAGCGTCCCCGCGGCGGGGGGGCGGCTCCGCCGTGTTTCGCCTTCCTCCACCGTGTTTCGCCCTCGTCCGCCCTCGTCCGCCCTCGTCCGCCTTAGTCCGCCGCAGTCCGCCTGAGTCCGCCTTACTCCGCCGCCGGCGTCCGCACGAAGCCGAACCGCTTCGGCACTTCCGCTTCCGCGATCGGCTCGATGTCCAGATCGCGCCCGGCGTGGTGAAAGACGCCCAGTACCGCCGCGCATGCCTCGCCATGCCAGTCGCTGGCCGTGCTGAAGGCGTCCAGGTCGTGATCGTGCAGCAGCGCTGCCTGCTCGCCCTCCACCCCTTCCACGATTCCGGACAGCACGACATTGCCGTGCTCGTCGGCAAAGCACGCGGCCGGCGTGAATGCCCGGCCGGTGGTCGTGGTCAGCGCGCCGTTGTGCAGGCGCGCGATCCACGGCGCATACGCCAGCGACACGAACACGCGCTGCGGGCCGTTCTGGAAATACCAGCCGCCGCGCCCGTCGTGCGTGTAGTTGCGTTCGATAAAGCCGATCAGCGCCTCATGGCGGATCGGGTCGCCGGAAAGCCCGTGCTGCTGCGCGAATTCGTTGCGCATGCGCCATTGACCGCGCCGGTCCAGCGCCAGCCAGCCGAAGCAGTTCGGCACGTTCGGCCAGCGTGCCATGGCTTGCTTGACCACTTCATCCATGGTGTCTCCTTTATATGCCGATGCTGTCGAAGAAGCCCAGGATCCGCTCGGGCAGCCATTCGATATGGCCGGCGCGCGGCAGCAGCGGCAGTTGGCCCAGCAGGCCGCCGCGCGGCGTCATGAAGCCGACGTGGCCGCCGTACTCGGGCTGCTCCAGCAGCACGTCCGCGCTGACATCGGCGGGGCCGGGCAGGTGCCGGGCGGGGAGGAACGGGTCGTTCCGGGCATTGAGCACCAGCGTCGGAATGCGGATCTCGCCCAGGATGGGTTTGCTGGCCGCGCGGGCCCAGTAGTCGTCGGTATCGCGAAAACCGTGCAGCGGCGCGGTCACCACATTGTCGAACGCGTACAGGTCGCGGCTGCGCAGCATGGTTTCGCGGTCGAACAGGCCCGGAAACTGGTCCAGCTTGGCCAGCGACTTGCGCTTGAGCGTCTGCAGGAACATGCGCGTGTACAGCATGTTGAAGCCGCTCGATAGCGCGGCGCCACCGGCAGCCAGATCCAGCGGCGCCGAGATGGCTGCCGCACCGCGCAGGAAGCTGGCCTCGCTGCCATCCTCGCCCAGGAATCGCAGCAGCGCGTTGCCGCCCAGCGAGATGCCCACGGCCAGCATCGGCCGGCCGGGCCCGGTGGCCCGCTGCTGGTCGCGCAGCCGGTGCAGTACCCAGCGGATCTCGGCCGAATCGCCCGAATGATAGAAGCGCGGCGCCTGGTTCAGTTCACCCGAGCAGCCACGGAAATGCGGAATCACGCCTTGCCAGCCACGGTCGTGCAGCGCCGTCATCAGCGTCTGCGCGTAGTGGCTGCTGGAGTCGCCCTCAAGGCCGTGGAACATCACCACCAGCGGCGCTTCGGGCGCGGTCGGGTGCGTGGTCCAGTCGAGGTCGATGAAGTCGCCGTCCGGCGTGGTCCAGCGTTCGCGGCGGAACGCGATGCGGCGGTGCCGCGTGAAGCGGGCCGGCAGGATGGTCTGGGCGTGGCCGCCGCGCAGCCACCACGGTGTCTGGAACGTGTCGCCGAACAGCATGGCCCGCGCAGCCGTCAATGCAGGGCCTGCCCCGGTGCGGCGGCCACGGCGGCCACCTGCACGGCGTTGGCCGGGCTGCAGTGGATATGGGCCAGGCGCCAGCCTTCGTGGTTCTGCATCAGCACATAGGTGGTGTGGACGAACAGGTCGGCTTCCACACGGCCTTCGCCAAAGCGCAGCGCCTCGGTGACGTCGAAGATCGACACGCCCAGCGACGCGTGGCTGCTGGTCTCGATGGCGTCGATCAGCACGGGCTGCTCTTCCAGCAATTGCGCAAAGGCCTGGCGCAGGTTCTCATGACCGATCAGGCGCTGGCCGTCGGGCATCACACAGGTGACCGAATCCTCGTCCAGCCAGAGGCGCAGCGCGCCATCGGCGTCGCGCAGCTTCATGGCTTCACGGAAGGCCTCGACGATGTCTTCGGCGGAATCGAACAGACGGGCGAAACGGGGCATGTTGATTGGGTCAGGGACGGTGCAGGAGCTTGCGCAACTCGACGAACACCATTTCGGGTTCGATTTCCTTCAGGCAGCGCAGGTGGCCCAGCGGGCACTCGCGCTTGAAGCAGGGGCTGCACTCGAGTTGCAGCCACATGATACTCGCAGCCTGTGACAGTGGGGGCGTATGGCGGGGGTCGCTCGAACCATAGACGGCCACCTGGGGCCGGTTCAGCGCGGCGGTCACATGCATCAGGCCGGAGTCGTTGCAGACCGCGGCCTCGGACAGCGCCAGCAGGTCCACGGCATCGTCCAGCGATGTCTGGCCGCACAGGTTGCGCACGAAGGGCGCGCCCTGCACGATCTCTTCGGCGATCTCGGCATCCTTGCCGGACCCCAGCGTGACGATCTGTGCATACGGATAGGACCGGCGCAGCATCTGCGCCAGCGCCGCGAAGTGCGCGGCGGGCCAGCGTTTGGCCGGGCCGTATTCCGCACCGGGACAGAACGCGATCACGCGCGTGCCAGGGGCGATGCCGAAGCGCCCGGCGGTGGCGGCCACGCGCGCCGGATCCACCTTGAGACGCGGATCGGGAATCGATTCGGGCAGCCGGGCGCCGGGCTTGAGCGCCAGGCGGGCGTAATGCTCGACCATCGGCGGACGCTTGTCGCGCGGCGGATTGGCATGGCGCACGTTGAGCATGCCGAAGCGCGCTTCGCCACGATAGCCGACGCGCAGCGGGATGCCGGCCAGGAACGGAATCAGCGACGATTTCAGCGAGTTCGGCAGCACATAGGCCACGTCGTAGCCTTCGTGCTTGAGCTGCTGGGCGAACATCAGCCGCGCGCTGAGCTGCAGCTTGCCGTGCGCCAGATCGCTCGGGAACACCTTGCTGATCTCGGGCATGCGCGCCAGCACCGGGGCCACCCATTTGGGTGCCAGGGCGTCGATGACCAGGCGTGGATGGCGCGCCTTGAGCAGCGCGAACAGCGGCTGCGCCATCAGCGCGTCGCCAATCCAGTTAGGGGCGATGACTAGGGCTTTTTTCATGTCTGTGGGTATTGCCTGGCCCTTTGTTGCGTGGCCCTGATTTGCTTGCCCGGGCATGTCAACGCCCCGGGGCGCTGGGCGGCCCGGGGCGTCAGGTCGAAACGGCAGGAAGAGGCGTGGGCCGGGCGGGTCAGTGGTGACCCTTCAGCACGGTGCCCGGCTTGAGCTTGTACACGGTGCCGCAGTACGGGCACTTCACTTCGCCGGTATCCACCACGTCCAGGAACACGCGGGGGTGGTAGTTCCAGGCCGGGGTGTTGCCGGTGGGGCAATGCAGCGGAATGTCTTCTGCGCCGATTTCGACGACGGTTGCGGTTTGCGTCATGGTCTTGCGGTTGTTTTGCAGGGATGGATGCGGATAGGTGCGGATGGCACCGGATCAGACCGGCGTCAGCCACTTCCTGTACTTCTCGTCGGTACCGCCCACGGCCGCGAAGCACGCGTGGCACAGACAAAAGCCGTAAAGGCGCCATTGTAAGCCGGGGGGCCTTGCGTGCCAACGCGGCGCGGCACACACAGCGTTCTACAATCGCACCTTCGTCCCGACCAGCGCGCCGCCTGTTCCCAGTGCCCCAGCCCGATCCCACCTCCCACGAACCTGACGATCCGACCAGCGGCGACCGCTGGCAGGACGCGCTGGGCGCGCTCGCGGCACTGGCTGGCGGCGAACCCGCCCCGGACGCCACCGGCACGGGCCGCCGCCTGGTGTGGGCGCTGACGCTCGACGCGGACGGCGAGATCGGCACCATCGAGCCGATGGAGCAAAGCTGGGGCGCGCGTGGCTGGACGCGCCCGCGTCCCGTGACGCTGGCGCGCGTGGCCGACGACGACACCCTGCCGCCCTGGGATGCCCGCGTGGCGCGCGCCATCCGGCGCGACGGTTCGCGCAATCGCCGTCTGGTGCTGGACCGCGCGGCCGCCATCATGGCGCTGGTCGGCCACCCTGCCGTGGTACTGGCGCACGCGCCTACCGTGCCGATGGAGGTGCTTGAGGCGACACCCGCGCTGGAGGCCGTGCGCGAAGGCGACCGCTTCCAGCTGCGCATCGTCCCACCCATGCGCGCGCCGAAGTCGATGGAAGACTTCCTGCCGGCCGCCGCGAAACAGGAAGCCGAAGCCCTGCGCCAGGTGACGGTGCTGCAGGACGGCGCGCGCCGCCTGCGGGTGATCCGCTTCACGCCGGCCCAGCAGGAGGCGGCCAAGCTGATCGCCGGCGGCCTGACCGTGCCGGCCACCGCGCAGGCGCGGCTGGACAGCACCTTGCGCACGCTGGCGGGCCACTTCCAGATCCACGCGGACAGTTCGGGCGAAGCGCGCGAACGCGACCCCGAATCGCGGCTGCGGGCCGAAGTGGCGCCGGTCGGGCGTGGCATCAGCCTGCGCCTGGTGGTGACGCCGCTCGGGCCACTTGGCCCGCGGCTGGCCCCTGCCCATGGCCGCGCCCAGTTGATGGCGACGATTGGCGGCGACACGCTGGTCACCCATCGCGACCTGGCCGCCGAGCAGGCCCATGTGGCCGAGGTGTTCGATGCGCTGCCGTTCCTGGTGCAGCAGGCGCCCGCCGGCGGCGAGCATAGCTGGACGCTGGACGACCCCGAAGACGCGCTGACCGTGATCGAGACCCTGCCGGGCCTGGCCGGCGTGATCGACCTCGAATGGCCGCGCGGCCGGGCACTGCGCGTGCTGTCCGCCGACCTGCCGCAACTGGCGGTCAGCGTGGAAACCGGCAGCGAATGGTTCAAGCTGGTGGGCGAACTGCACGTGGCCGAAGGCCTGGTGCTGTCGCTGGAAAAGCTCGTGGCCTGGGCCCACGGCCATGCGGGCCGCTTTATCGCGATGGACCACGGCGTGTACGTGGCGCTGACCCGCCAGCTGCGCGAGCGCCTGCGCGATCTGGCCGCCGTGGGCGACGGCGTGCGCGATGGCATCCGCGTGCCGCTGGTGGCCACGCCGTGGCTCGACGACGTGCTGGCCGGCGTCGGCATCGATCCCGACGCGCACTTCCGCACGCGCGTGAAGCGGCTGCACACCGCGCGCGAGGCCGATGCCCCGCTACCCGCCACGCTGGCTGCCGACCTGCGCGCGTACCAGGCGGAAGGCTATCGCTGGATGATGTCGCTGGCCGACGCCGGGTTCGGCGCCTGTCTGGCGGACGACATGGGCCTGGGCAAGACGCTGCAGTCGCTGGCCGTGCTGCTGGCGCGCGCGGCGGGCGGCCCGGCGCTGGTGGTGGCGCCCACGTCGGTCTGCGGCAACTGGGCGGCCGAGGCGCGACGCTTTGCGCCCGCGCTGCAGGTGCGGGTCTACGCCGAAGGAGACCGGTCGGCCATCGTCGAAGAGGCAGGCGCGCACGATCTCGTGATCGTCTCGTACAACCTGCTGCAACAGGCGCGCCGCGCGTTCTGCGACCGGTCCTGGCATACGGTGGTGGCTGACGAGGCACAGTCGTTCAAGAACCCGTCGTCGCGACGCGCGCAGGCGATGTTTGCGTTGCAGGCCGACTGCCGTATCGCCCTGTCCGGCACGCCAGTGGAAAACCGCCTGGCGGAACTTTGGGCCGTGATGCGCTTCTGCAACCCCGGTCTGCTGGGATCGCTGGCGCGTTTCAACGAGCATTTTGCGAATCCGATCGAACGCAACGGCGCCCGCGACCCGCGTACCCGCTTGCGTCGAATGATCGCGCCATTCGTCTTGCGCCGGACCAAGGCGCAGGTTCTGGACGAACTGCCATCCCGCACGGAACTCGTGATCCGTGTGGCCCCTGAACCGGCCGAGGCCGCGCACTACGAGGCGCTGCGCCGGCAGGCGCTGTCAGAGGCCGAACGCGCGCTGTTGCGGCCGAAGAAGGAGCGCAAGGCGCGCGCCACGCCACCCGAGCCGCAGGCGCGCATCCACGTGCTGGCGCAACTGATGCGCATGCGCCGCGCGGCCTGCGATCCGCGCCTGGTCACGCCCGAGACCGGCCGCCCCGGCGCCAAGGTGCGTGCCTTCGCCGAACTGGCGGCCACGCTGGCGGCCAATGGCCACAAGACGCTGGTATTCAGCCAGTTCGTCGATTTCCTGCAGTTGCTGCGCCAGCCACTGGACGAGGCCGGACTGGTCTGCCAGTACCTCGACGGCGCCACGCCCGCCGCCGAACGCACCCGGCGCGTGGCGGCCTTCCAGGCCGGCGAGGGCGACGTGTTCCTGATCAGCCTGAAGGCGGGGGGCTTTGGCCTGAACCTGACCGCGGCCGACTACGTCGTGATCGCGGACCCGTGGTGGAACCCGGCCGCGGAAGACCAGGCGATGGGCCGCGCGCACCGCATCGGCCAGCAGCGGCCGGTCACGGTCTACCGGCTCATCACCGCCGGCACGATCGAGGAACGCATCGTCGATCTGCACCAGGGCAAGCGGGCTCTGGCCGAAGGGGTGCTCGACGCGTCCGCCGATGAAGCCACCGGCCGCGACGTGCCGCTACCCGATATCGACGAACTGGTGGGTTTGCTGCGGCGCTGAGCTTGCCGATCCGGCGGACGGCCTCCCGCTTGCCCGCATCGTGGGGGCGGCCGGGAGCGGCCGGGGAGGGGGGCGGCCGGTTCCACCACCGACATGCCTGCACCAAACGGTATACAAATTCCTCACAATTTTGGTGCGGGCGCACAATCGCAGGTCTTTCCAGTCAGCCATGCTTTTTGGGCATGGCGGGCGTGCGATCAGCCCGCCATCTCCTACAGGCTCCGTCCAGCAGCCGCTGGAGGGAACCCTTCCCGCCGGATCCGGCCCTTGCTGCGGTGCATCCAGACTTGGCATAAATACTGCCTTGAGATTCCCCGATTACGGAATATAGTATACCGAGCTGTCGATTCAAGACGCCTCCCTTCCAACATGCCCCCACAGGTGCGGCCACACCTCATGCGCCGCACCCATGACAAAACGGAGCCACTGTGACGCTGCCTGACCCCCTGCCGGCCGATCCATCCCGGCCAGATGTCCGCTGGATGCCCACCCACGTTGCCGCCGCGCATTTGGCGCGTGGCGAGACCACGGCGGTGGCGCTGGTCGATGCGTGCCAGGCGGCCTGGGACGCCGATCACGGCCAGGTCAATGCGATCGTGCTGGCGGATTTCGAGGCGGCCCGCGAGGCGGCCGTGCAAAGCGATGCCCGCCGGCAGGCGGGCCGTTCGCGCGGGCCGCTCGACGGCGTGCCGTTCTCGATCAAGGAATCGTTCGATGTCGCCGGATGGCCAACCACGTGCGGCGTGCCGGCGCGCGCCGCCCATCGCGCGGGTGCCGACGCCGTGGTGGTCGAACGCCTGCGCGCGCACGGCGCCGTGCTGCTGGGCAAGACCAACGTGCCGCTGGGCCTGCGCGACTGGCAGAGCTACAACGCGGTCTACGGCACCACGCGCAATCCGCACGACCTGTCGCGCACGCCGGGCGGGTCGTCGGGCGGCAGTGCGGCGGCCGTCTGCGCCGGCATGAGCTATTTCGATATCGGCTCGGACATCGGCTCGTCGCTGCGCAACCCGGCGCATTACTGCGGCGTGTTCTCGCACAAGAGCAGCCACGGCATCGTGCCGTTGCGCGGCCATGGCAACGCCCGGGCCGGGTTTGCGGAGCAGGACATCAACGTGGCCGGCCCCGTGGCCCGCAGCGCGCGCGACCTGGAACTGGTGCTGCGCGCCATCGTCGGGCCAGATGCCGCCGACGCACCGGCATGGCAGCTCGACCTGCCATCGTGCGACCACACCCGACTGTCCGATTTCCGCGTGGCTGTGCTGCCGACCCACCCGCTGGCCGAAGTCGACGACACGGTCAGCGGCGCCATCGGGCAACTCGGACGCCAACTGGAGGCGGCCGGCGCCCAGGTGGCCTGGAACGTCCGTCCCGACTTCGATGCCGCGCAGCTGTGGCGCATCTACGTGCTGCTGTTGCGCGCGACGACGTCGCTGCATATGGATGACGCCGCATTTGCCGATGCGCTGGCACGTGCCGGCGACCCTGACGGCGACGACGCCGACTACGCCTTGCTGCAGTTCACCGGTGCCGCGCTGAGCCATCGGCACTGGCTGCTGATGCAGCATGCCCGCGAGACCTTCGCCCGTGCCTGGAATCGTTTCTTCGGCGACTTCGACGTATTGCTATGCCCAGCCGCGTCCACCACGGCCTTTCCGCTCGACGAAGAAGGGGAGCCGTGGCAACGCACGATCACGGTCAATGGCCAGCCGTGGCCGCTGACGTCGCAGCTGTTCTGGGCCGGCCATTCGGGGCTGTGCGGTCTGCCTTCGACCGTAGCGCCGATCGGCCCGGCGCGCGACGGCTTGCCGGTGGGCGTGCAGATCGTGGCGCGCCGCTACGGCGACCTCACATCGCTGCGTTTCGCGCAGTTGCTCGAAGACGCCGGCCATGGCTTCCGGCCACCGCACATTGCTGCATCGCCGAATCGTTAAATCACCACATCTCAAGTTACGACATCGCTGCATCGCAAAATCGCTAAAAGGGGAGGGCGATCATGCTGGACTGGTTCAAGGAGTTGTCGCGCGCCGAGCGCAAGGGGTTCTACGGGGCGTTCCTGGGGCATGCGGTCGACGTGTTCGACTTCATGATCTATTCGTTCCTGATTTCGACGCTGCTGGCGCAGTGGGGCATGAGCAAGTCGATGGCCGGGGCCATCGTCACATGGACGCTGGTGTCGTCGCTGGTGGGCGCCGTCGGCGCGGGGCTGCTGGCCGACCGCTTTGGCCGGGTGCGCGTGCTGCGCTGGACCATCCTGGTGTTCGCGGTGTCCTGCTTCCTGTGCGGCATCGCCAATTCGCCAGAACAGCTGATGGTATTCCGCATGCTGCAGGGCTTGGGCTTCGGCGGCGAATCGTCGCTGTGCATGGTGCTGGTGACCGAACTGATCCGCAATCCGGCGCATCGCGGCAAATACTCGGGCTTCACGGCCAGCAGCTATTCGTTCGGCTGGGGCGGCGCGGCTATCGCCTATGCCATCACCTTCAACCTGTTCGAGCCGGAAACGGCGTGGCGGGTCTGCTTCTTCCTGGGCATCCTGCCCGCGCTGGTGGTGGTCTACCTGCGCCGCAACCTGGAGGAGCCCGAAGTCTTCCTGAAGAGCCGGGCGGAGCGCGGCAAGGTGTCGGCCACCGCGGACCTGGCGCGCGTGTTCCGCAAGCCGCTGCTGAAGAAGACGCTGCTGTGCAGCCTGCTGTCGGGTGGCATGCTCGGTGCCTACTACGCCATTGCCACGTGGCTGCCGACGTTCCTGAAGACCGAGCGCGGGCTGTCGGTATTCGGCACCAGTTCCTATCTGGCCGTGACGATCCTGGGATCGCTGGTCGGCTACGTGGCCGGCGCCTATGCCACCGATCGTTGGGGCCGGCGCCTGACCTACATCGCCTTTGCGGCCGGCGCGTTCGTGATGGCCATGATCTACATGGTGATCCCGGTATCGAACACGTCGATGCTGTTCCTTGGCTTTCCGCTCGGGGTGCTGATGCAGGGCGTGTTCTCGGGCATCGGCGCCACGATTTCGGAGTCGTACCCGAGCAGCGTGCGGGCCACCGGCTACGGCGTGGCGTACAACATGGGCCGCGTGATCGGATCGTTCTTCCCGCTGGCTGTGGGCTGGCTCAACAGCGGGCGCACGTCGCTGGCACTGGCCATCGCCATGGTGGCCGGCGTCGGTTACGCGCTGGTGATGGTTTCGGCGGCGTTGCTGCCCGAGACCTCGGGCATCGACCTGGGACAGGCCGGAGGCGGCGACCACGACGATGCCACCGAGCCCGTGGGCGCCACCGCCGTGCCGCTGGCGCCTGCCGCGCCAGCCAGCAAGCCCGCCTGAACCGGACCGGATTCGTCCGCAAGGTGCGGTCAAAGGGGCGACGGGTGCGGCCGGAGCCGGGTGGGGGCGGCCGATCGACCATGTGACGGCGGCGCTTTGACCTTGAAACAACAGTCGCCCCGCGCGCAATTAAGCCGCTGCTTACCAGCGGCGCCAGCGGCCCTATAATGGCTGCTCCGCCATCGGCCACGCGTTTCGAGCGTGGCCGTTGGTCCTTCCTGACGGCAATGCCGCACACAAGACGGCCTGCCGTACCGTCTCTTCTCATCTCGCCATGACACCCCGACAGTCGTCCCCGGTGTGGTTGCGCCTCTGGCATCGCTTTGCCGAGGTGGAGCGCAACGCCTTTCTCGACGGCGCGCGATTCTTCGCGCCCTCGCTGCCCGCGGTATTTTCCTGGGGCCTGGTCACCGGGGTGGCCATGAGCAAATCGGCGCTGACGGTGCCCGAGGCCATCGGCATGTCGCTGCTGGTCTATGCCGGGTCCGCGCAGCTGGCCGTGCTGCCGCTGTTCGCGGCGGGCATGCCGATCTGGACGGTCTGGCTCACGGCCGCCGTCGTCAACCTGCGCTTCGTGATCTTCAGCGCCGCGCTGCAGCCGCATTTCAACTATCTGCCGGGCTGGCGCCGTACGCTGCTGGGCTTCTTCAACGGCGACCTGCACTTTGTCTACTTCATGCAGCGGTACGCCGAGCCGGGCTACGCGCCGGGCAAGGAGGGGTATTTCTGGGGCATGGCGCTGATCAACGGCGCCACGTGGCAGGTGTCGTCGATCATCGGCATCGTGCTGGCCAGCCTGTTCCCGGACAGCTGGGGCCTGGCGCTGGCCGGCACGCTGGCGCTGATTCCGGTGATGATCGCGACGATCAACTCGCGCTCGACGCTGATGGCCGTGGTGGTGGCGGCGGTGGTGGCGCTGCTGTGCTTCGACCTGCCGTACCGGCTGGCGCTGGTGATTGCCGTGGTGGCCGCGATTGCCGCCGGCATGGCCAGCGACGAGATGGCGGCGCGCGCCACGCTGCGCGGTATCCGCGCCCGCAAGGGCCGCCAGCCGACCGGAGACCAGGCATGAGCCATCTCGATACCTGGATCGCCATCCTCGGCATGACCGTGGTAACCGTGTTCTCGCGCGCGCTGTTCCTCATGGCGGGCGAGCGCGTCACGGTGCCGGACCGCATCCAGCGCGCGCTGCGCTACGCGCCGGCCGCCGCGCTGGCGGCCATCATCCTGCCCGATCTGCTGACGTTCGAAGGCCATTTCACGATCGGCCCCGGCAACGACAAGCTGATGGCGGGCATTGCCGCCACGGTCTGCTATGTGCTGACCAAACGCATGGTCGGGATGATCGTGGTCGGCATGGCGGTGTACACCGCGCTGCGACTGCTGGGCTAGACGGCCTGCGCTTCCCGCTCGGCCGGCTCGGCCAGGATGCTGCTCAGGCGGGTCAGCAGATGGGCCAGTTGGGCCTGGGTGCTGGTACCGGTCTTGGTAAAGATGGCCTTGAGCTGCGAACGCCCGGTTTCGCGCTTGATCCCGAGCTGGATGCACGCATCGGGCAGGCCGATGCCCGTGATCAACAGCATGGCGAGCCGGTTTTCGGCCGGCGTCAGGCCATAGAGATCGCGCAACACCGCCGGCACCGCACGCGGCGGGTCGTGCATCTCGTGGATGGCCACCAGGATTGGCTGTCCTTCCCATTCCGACGACAGGTAGAGCGCCGGCGTCAGCGCCACGGAGACGATCTGTGCCCCGCGGCCATCGGCGCCGGTGGCGTGGATAGCCTGCGCCGGCTGCAGCGTGTTGGGGTCGCACAGCGCGCGCACGACATCGGCGAACGGCCGCGACAGGCGCCAGCCATTGCCATTGCCATGGATGCCGGCGTTGCTGTCGGCGACCTCGCCGGCCAGCAGCCGGCGCGTCCAGGGTTGCCCGGCGGCATTGGCCAGCAGGACCTTGCCCGATTCCGAAAAGACGACCACCCCGAACGGCAGCCGGTCGAGCAGGTCGGCAGAGACGTGGCCGCGCGCCGCGACGGCATGCGTGCGGTCGCGCAGGGCCATGGCTTCGCGCAGGTGCGGAATGGCCCAATCCAGCGCGCGTGCGTCGGCCTCCGCATAGCCCTCCTCGCTGGCCGGACGCTGGAGCACCAGGTAGATCTCATGTGCTGGACGGCGGTCGACCAGACAGGCCATGACCTCTGTCAGCGCCACGTCGTCGAACGATTCGCCGCGAAAGGCCTGGTGCTGCGCCGTGGCGCCGGCGGTGCCGCGCCGGTCGATATACCACCCGCCCACCGCCATGGACCCGGACACCGGCATGCCGCCGTGCAGCCGGTAGGGCGGGGGCAGGATGGCCAGGTTGTCGGGGGCCCGGTTGACCAGGTGGCGAACCTGCACGGTCTGCTGCACGGTATCCAGCACCAGCAGCGACGCCTGAATGCTGCCGCTTTGTTCGCACAGGGCATGAAGACTGCGCTGCCACGCAAGGGGCTCGAAGACGCCGAGATAGAGACCGCGAATGGTCTCATGCATGTCAGATGTGTTCATTACGTTACTTCCTTTGTCCTTTTCGACGACGAGCGCGCGAGCGAGGGCGTCGTCGTGCTTCGCGACCCTCCAAAAGGGGCGACGTGTCGAGGCGTGGTCGGCGCTGCGGCGCGGAATTGCGCGCGGCGGAGGCGGAAGGGGCGTCAGCCCCCGTCCAGCGTGGCCGCCAGCTTCGTCAGCAGATGGGTGAACTGCGCCTGGCTCGTGCAGCCGGTCTTCAGGAAGACGGCCTTGAGCTGGGTGCGCGCGGTCTCGTGGCGAATGCGCATGTTCTGCGCTGCCTCGGGCAAGCCTTCGCCAGTGGCCAGCCGCGACGCGAGCCGCGTTTCGGCCGGGGTCAGGCCGTAGAGGTTGCGCAGGACGGTGTCTAGGAGGACGGACGGCGCGCCCGGCTCGTGCACCACCACCAGCGCCGCCGGCTGCTGCCACTGCGACGCAAACGCGTGCGTGGGCGGTAACGGCAGGACCAGCACTTCGGCATGGTTGCCGTGATCGTCGCTGGCGCGCGCGGCTTGCGCGCCTAGCGGATTGCCGGGGTCGCAGGCCGCCTGCACCATCTCGGCAAACGGCCGCGACAGGTGCCAGGCCGTGGTCTTGCCCGATGGTTCGAGGCGGCGCGCCCAGCGTTCGCCAGCCGTGTTGGCCAGCAGCAGGCTCCGGTCCGGCGTGTAGACGCCCACGGCGAAGGCCAGCCGTTCGAGCAGGCGGGCCGAGATCGAGGCCATGGTCGACAGCGCCAGCGTGCGGTCGCGCATGGCAATGGCGCTGCGCATGTGCGGGATGACCCAGTCGAGCCGGCGCGTGTCCTCGCCCGAAAAGGCGTCCTGCGACAGCGCGCGCTGCATCGAGAAATACACTTCGTAGTGCGGCTGCCGTTCCACCAGGCAGGCCACGTACGAACGAAGGTCGAACCGGTTGAAGAAATCGCGATAAAACGGATGGCGCGCCATGGCCTGCGGGCCCAGGTCGCGCGCGTCGATGTACCACGCGCCGGGCACCAGCCGGGGCGCGAAGGCCTTGGCCGGATCGATGGCCTGGAAATCGTTCTCATAGGTGGTGAACAGCTCCGCCACCGGGTTGACCACTTCGTTGACGGTCACCTGGTCGCGCACCGTGTCCCACACCATCATCGACGCATGCGCCGTGTCGGCAATCTCGGTCAGCGTCCGCAGGCTTTGCTGCCACGCGGCGGGATCGAGGACGCCTTCATACAACCCGCGAATAGCGCCGTGAATGGCGGCGGCTTGTTCCATCTGACTACCCCCTTGCATTCGCCAACATCGGTTCCTTTCCACGTATCCGTTGCGCACGTCCGTGGAAATGGCGGAGCCAGTCTTTGCCGGCTGTCGTCTGGTGTCATGATGTACCAAAACTGTCAAAAATAGTTCGAGTGTCTGACTATGCATACGTTTAGTACATTAGGGCGTACATTACCGCATACGGGCCGGAAGTCGTTAAGACAACATCCCCTCCTTAAGTAGGGGCGAGGTCAGGCCGCCATGTGATGCGTCAGCGGTACGGGCGCGGGAGGCGCAAATCCGTCACGGCGTTCAGGTAAAATGGCGGTTTTCCCGACTTCTGTGGACGGTTGTATGCCGTCCCCGTCCCGCTCTTATCGCCATGACCTCTGTCCTGCGTCTTACCGATCTCATTTCCCAAGGCAAACTCACCGGCAAGCGTGTGTTTATCCGCGCCGACCTGAACGTGCCGCAAGACGACGCAGGCAATATCACCGAGGACACCCGCATCCGCGCGTCGGTGCCCGCCATTCAGGCCTGCCTGGAAGCCGGCGCTGCCGTGATGGTGACGTCACATCTGGGCCGTCCGACCGAGGGCGAGTTCAAGCCCGAGGATTCGCTGGCCCCGATCGCCACGCGCCTGTCGGAACTGCTCGGCAAGCCGGTGAAGCTGGTGCAGAACTGGGTCGATGGCGTGGAAGTGGCGCCCGGCCAGGTGGTCCTGCTGGAAAACTGCCGCGTCAACAAGGGCGAGAAGAAGAACAGCGACGAACTGGCCCAGAAGATGGCCAAGCTGTGCGACGTCTACGTCAATGACGCCTTCGGCACCGCGCACCGCGCCGAAGCCACCACCCACGGTATCGCCAAATTCGCCCCGATCGCCTGCGCCGGCCCGCTGCTGGCCGCCGAGATCGACGCGCTGGGCCGTGCGCTGGGCCAGCCGGCCCGTCCGCTGGTGGCCATCGTGGCCGGTTCGAAGGTTTCCACCAAGCTGACCATCCTGAAGGCCCTGGCCGACAAGGTGGACGGTCTGGTGGTCGGTGGCGGCATCGCCAACACGTTCATGCTGGCGGCGGGTCTGAAGATCGGCAAGTCGCTGGCCGAGCCCGACCTGGTGGGCGACGCCCGCGCCATCATCGACATCATGGCCGCGCGCGGCGCATCGGTGCCGATTCCGGTGGACGTGGTCTGCGCCAAGGAATTCAGCGCCACGGCTGCCGCCACGGTCAAGGACGTCAAGGACGTGGCCGACGACGACATGATCCTGGACATCGGTCCGCAGACCGCTGCCATGCTGGCCGACCAGCTCAAGGCCGCCGGCACCATCGTCTGGAACGGCCCGGTCGGCGTGTTCGAGTTCGACCAGTTCGGCAACGGCACCAAGGTGCTGGCCGACGCCATCGCATCGTCGAAGGCGTTCTCGATCGCCGGTGGCGGCGACACGCTGGCTGCCATCGCCAAGTACGGCATCGCCGACCGCATCGGCTACATCTCCACCGGCGGCGGCGCCTTCCTGGAGTTCCTGGAAGGCAAGAAGCTGCCGGCGTTCGAAGTGCTGGAACAACGCGCGGCCGGCTGAAACCCGACCGGGCCGGCGGCGTGAGCCGGCCGGCCCGCAGCCATGCCTTGGAAGCCAGAAGCCCACACGCCAGCTAACCCCCAGGAAACCGCCAGCATGACCCGTTCCACCAAGATCGTCGCCACGATTGGCCCCGCGTCCAGCTCGCTGGAAGTGCTGACCCGCATGATCGGGGCCGGTGTCGATGTGGTGCGCCTGAATTTTTCGCACGGCACGGCGCAGGACCATATCGACCGCGCCGCGCTGGTGCGTGAAGCCGCCACGGCCTGCGGCCGCGAGGTGGCCATCATGGCCGACCTGCAGGGCCCCAAGATCCGCGTGGGCAAGTTCGAGAACGGGAAGGTCACGCTAAAGGCCGGCGACGCGTTCGTGCTGGATTCGAACTGCGAGACCGGCAACCAGGAGCGCGTGGGGCTGGACTACAAGGACCTGCCGCGCGACGTGGGCCCGGGCGACGTGCTGCTGCTCAACGACGGCCTGATCGTGCTGGTGGTGGATCGCGTGATCGGCACCGAGATCTTCACCACGGTGCGCGTGGGCGGCGACCTGTCGAACAACAAGGGCATCAACCGCCAGGGTGGCGGGCTGTCGGCGCCGGCGCTGACCGCCAAGGACATGGAGGACATCAAGACCGCCATGGCCCTGCACGCCGACTACGTGGCCGTGAGCTTCCCGAAGAACGCCACCGACATGGAAATGGCGCGCCAGCTGGCCAACGTGGCCGGCCAGCCGCACAACCACAAGGCGCGCATGATCGCCAAGATCGAACGCGCCGAGGCCATCCGCCCCGGCGTGCTCGAGGAAATCCTGAACGCGTCGGACGGCATCATGGTGGCCCGTGGCGACCTGGCCGTGGAAGTGGGTAACGCGGCGGTGCCGGCGCTGCAGAAGCGCATGATCCGCCTGGCCCGCGAGGCCAACAAGCTGACGATCACGGCCACCCAGATGATGGAAAGCATGATCGTCAACCCGGTGCCGACGCGCGCCGAGGTGTCGGACGTGGCCAACGCCGTGCTGGACGGCACCGACGCCGTGATGACGTCGGCCGAGACCGCCGCCGGGCGCTATCCGGTGGAAACGGTCGAAGCCATGGCAGCGATCTGCCTGGAGGCCGAGAAGTCCGAGGTCGTGCAGCTCGATACCGATTTCCTGAACCAGACGTTCTCGCGCATCGACCAGTCGATTGCCATGGGTGCGCTGTTCACGGCCTATCATCTAGGCGTAAAGGCAATTGCCGCGCTGACCGATTCGGGTGCCACTGCTTTGTGGATGAGCCGTCACCGCATCCATGTGCCGATCTATGCCATGACGCCCAATCTGGCGTCGCAGCGCAAGATGCAGCTGTACCGCAACGTGGTGCCGCTGCCGCTGCAGTCGAGCACCGACCGGGACGAGGCGCTGGAACAGGCCGAGGAACTGCTGCTGGCGCAGGGTGCCGTGCAGCATGGCGATTTCATTGTGCTGACGATCGGCGAGCCGATGGGCCAGGCCGGCGGCACGAACACGCTGAAGATCGTGAGGGTCGGCAGCAAGTTCAAGTAAAGATTACGTCCGATGTGGTGCGCTGCACGGACGGCGCACCGCGGATGCGCGAACCTGCCCGGCGCAGCATCGAAAAAATACTAGATACCGATTTTTTATTCAGGAGTTTGACATGCCACTCGTATCCATGCGCCAGCTGCTGGACCATGCCGCCGAGAACAACTACGGTCTGCCGGCCTTCAACGTGAACAACCTCGAACAGGTCCAGGCCATCATGCAGGCCGCCGACGAGGTCAACGCCCCGGTGATCATGCAAGCCTCGGCAGGCGCGCGCAAATACGCTGGCGAGCATTTCCTGCGTCACCTGATCGAAGCCGCCGTGGAAGCCTATCCGCACATCCCCGTGGTGATGCACCAGGATCACGGCCAGTCGCCGGCGATCTGCAAGGCCGCCATCGACCTGAACTTCTCGTCGGTGATGATGGACGGCTCGCTGAAGGAAGACGGCAAGACCCCGTCGGACTACGAATACAACGTCGACGTGACCCGCAAGGTCGTGCAGATGGCCCACGCGCTTGGCGTGACCGTGGAAGGCGAACTGGGCTGCCTGGGCTCGCTGGAAACCGGTGAAGCCGGCGAGGAAGACGGCATTGGCGCCGAAGGCAAGCTCGACCACTCGATGCTGCTGACCGATCCGGAGCAGGCCGCCGACTTCGTCAAGGCGACCCAGCTGGACGCCCTGGCCATCGCCATCGGCACCTCGCACGGCGCCTACAAGTTCACCCGCAAGCCCACGGGCGACATCCTGGCCATCGGCCGCATCAAGGAAATCCACGCCCGCATTCCGAACACGCACCTGGTGATGCACGGTTCGTCGTCGGTGCCGCAGGAACTGCTGGCCGAAATCCGCCAGTTTGGCGGCGACATGAAGGAAACGTACGGCGTGCCGGTGGAAGAGATCCAGGAAGCCATCAAGTACGGCGTGCGCAAGATCAACATCGACACCGACATCCGCCTGGCGATGACCGGCGCGATCCGCCGCTTCTTCGCGGAAAACCCGAGCAAGTTCGACCCGCGCGAATACCTGAAGCCGGCCCGCGAAGCCGCCAAGCAGGTGTGCAAGGCCCGCTACATCGCCTTCGGTTGCGAAGGCCAGGCCAGCAAGATCAAGGCCGTGTCGCTGGCCGACATTGCCAGCCAGTACGCGTCGGGCAAGCTCGCCCAGGTCGTGCAGTAAATCGTTTCACCGCCCCGCCCGCCCGGCGCGCGGGGCGTTCGTACTTCATGGGGCTTCGCCAACCGCACGAAGCCCCGCTTGTTTTCAGCCGCAGCCGCTTTCACACCATGTCTGACGCCCTCTACGAATCCTCCATCCAGTCCCTGCCGCTGCTCGGCCACGGCAAGGTCCGCGACAACTACGCCGTCGGCGACGACAAGCTGCTGATCGTGACGACCGATCGCCTGTCGGCCTTCGACGTGATCATGGGCGAGCCGATTCCGGCCAAGGGTCGCGTGCTGAACCAGATGGCCAACTTCTGGTTCCGGAAGCTCGCGCACATCGTGCCGAACCACGAGACGGGCGTGACGGCGGAAAGCGTGGTGGCGCCCGACGAAGTGGCGCAGGTCAAGGGCCGCGCCGTGGTGGTCAAGCGCCTGAAACCGATCCTGGTGGAAGCGGTGGTGCGCGGCTACCTGGCTGGCAGCGGCTGGAAGGATTACCAGGCCACGGGCAAGGTGTGCGGCATCGAACTCCCGGCCGGCCTGCAGAACGCGCAGAAGCTGCCCGAGCCGATCTTCACCCCGGCGGCCAAGGCCGAGATGGGCGAGCACGACGAGAACATCTCGTTCGACGAGGTGGTGCAGCGCATCGGCCGCGAACTGGCCGAAAAGATGCGTGACATCTCGATCCGCCTGTACAAGGAAGCGTCCGAGTACGCGGCCACGCGCGGCATCATCATCGCCGACACCAAGTTCGAGTTCGGCCTGGACGAAGACGGCACGCTGACGCTGATGGACGAAGTGCTGACCGCCGATTCGTCGCGCTTCTGGCCGGCCGATTCGTACCAGGTGGGCACCAACCCGCCGTCGTTCGACAAGCAGTTCGTGCGCGACTGGCTGGAAGCCGTGCGCATCGACGGCAAGCCGTGGCCGAAGACGGCGCCGGCGCCGAAGCTGCCCGACGACGTGGTGCAGAAGACCGCCGACAAGTACAAGGAAGCACTGACCCGCCTGACCGGCGAGCAGCTGCAGTAAGGCGGAAGGGAAAAGAACATGAGCAATGCAGCAAAGCCGGTGGTGGGCGTGGTGATGGGCAGCAGTTCCGACTGGGACGTGATGCAGCACGCCGTGGCCATGCTCAAGGATTTCAACGTGACATTCGAGGCGCAGGTCGTGTCGGCGCACCGCATGGCCGACGACATGTTCCGCTACGCCGAGTCGGCGCGCAGCCGTGGCATCCGCGCGATCATCGCCGGCGCCGGCGGCGCCGCGCACCTGCCAGGCATGATCGCCGCCAAGACGATCGTGCCGGTGTTCGGCGTGCCCGTGCCGTCGAAGTACCTGCGCGGCGAGGATTCGCTGCTGTCGATCGTGCAGATGCCCAAGGGTGTGCCCGTGGCCACCTTCGCGATCGGCGAAGCCGGTGCCGCCAACGCGGCGCTGCACGCCATCGCCACGCTGGCCACCACCGACGACGCGCTGGCCAGCGCACTGGAAGCATTCCGCGCGAAGCAGACCGAAGCCGCGCGCGCGATGACCCTGCCTGTCTAAGTTTCAGCCGTAACAAAAGCCCGAGCCATGCCGACCGATATCCATCCCTACCTGTCCGAAGCCCATACGCCGGAGTCGCGCGCCGAATTTGGCGCGGACGCCCCCGGCGCGCCCATCCTGCCCGGCGCCTGGCTGGGCATGCTCGGCGGCGGCCAGCTGGGCCGCATGTTCACGCACGCGGCGCAGTCGATGGGCTATCGCGTCTGCGTGCTCGATCCCGACCAGGACAGCCCGGCGGGCAACGTGGCAGACCGTCATATCTGCGCCACCTACACCGATGACGCCGCGCTGGCCGAGCTGGCCAGCCTGTGCCAGGCCGTGAGCACCGAGTTCGAGAACGTGCCGTCGATCTCGCTGGACCGCCTGGAGCAGGCCGGCGTGTTCGTCGCGCCGCGCGGCTACTGCGTGTCGATTGCGCAGAACCGTATCGGCGAGAAGAAGTTCTTTGCCTCGTGCGCCGAGCGTACGGGCGTGCCGCCGGCCCCGCACTGGGTGATCCAGCATGACGCCGACGTGGACAACGTGCCCGACAACGTGCTGCCCGGCATCCTCAAGACCGCGCGCATGGGCTACGACGGCAAGGGCCAGGCCCGCGTGAAGACGCGCGAGGACGTGCGCGCCGCCTGGAAGGCCATGCAGCACGTACCGTGCGTGCTGGAGCAGATGCTGCCGCTGGCCTACGAGGTCTCCGTGCTGGCGGCCCGCGCCGCCGACGGCACCACGGCCACCTGGCCGCTGGCCGAGAACGTGCATCGCGACGGCATCCTGTTTTCCACGACGATGCCGTCGATGAGCGTGTCCGACGACATCGCCACGCGCGCCCGCGCCGCCGCCGCCACCATCACCTCGGAAATGGGCTACGTCGGCGTGCTGTGCATCGAGTTCTTCGTGCTGACCGACGGCACGCTGGTGGCCAACGAGATGGCCCCGCGCCCGCACAATTCCGGCCACATCACGATGGATGCCTGCGAGACAAGCCAGTTCGAGCAGCAGGTGCGCGCCATGGCCCGCCTGCCGCTGGGCAGCACGCGCCAGCATTCGGCCGGCAAGATGCTGAACCTGCTGGGCGACTGCTGGTTCGAGTTCGGCCTGGAGCGCACGCCCGCATGGGACGAGGTGCTGGTGCAGCCCGGCGCCAAGCTGCATCTGTATGGCAAGAACGACGCGCGCCCGTCGCGCAAGATGGGCCACGTGAACTGCGTGGGCGATCGGGCGGAGGCCGCGGCCGCCGCGTTCGACGCCGCGGCCACCGCCCTGCATATCCCACTCTGAGATTCGATGTCTTCACGCATGCCCACGGCCGCCGAGCTTGACGAGGCGGTTCGCCTACTCGAAGCCGGCCAGCTCGTGGCGTTTCCGACCGAGACCGTCTACGGCCTTGGCGCCGACGCCGAGAACCCCGAGGCCGTGGCGCGCATCTTCGCCGCCAAGGGCCGTCCGTCGAATCATCCGGTCATCGTTCACGTGGTGGATGGCGGCGACGTCAGCTACTGGACCGATGAGGTGCCTGACGCGGCGCAGAAGCTGATCGACGCTTTCTGGCCCGGTCCGCTGACCATCATCCTGAAGCGCGCCGCGCATATTCCGTCCGCCGTGGCGGGCGGGCAGGACAGCATCGGCCTGCGCTGCCCGTCGCACCCGGTGGCCCAGGCGCTGCTGTCGCGTTTCAAGCGCGGCCGGGGCGGCATTGCCGCGCCGTCGGCCAACAAGTTCGGCCAGGTCAGCCCGACCACGGCCGAGCACGTGCGCGATGAATTCGGCGGCGCCGTCTACGTGCTGGAAGGCGACGGCGTGGATGTCGGTATCGAATCGTCGATCATTGACCTGTCCCGCCTCGATACGCTGGGACCGGTGCTGCTGCGCCCGGGCGCGATCACGGCGGCAATGATGGCCGACGTGCTGGGCACGCTGCCGCTGCCGCCCGATGCCGCCGCGCCGCGCGCGTCGGGCACGCTCAAGGCCCACTACGCGCCGCGCACCACACTGACGCTGGCGCAGGCCGAGGCACTGCCGCAACTGCTGCACGGCTTGCCCGAGGGCGGACGGCTGGCGTTTGTCGGCAAGACGTCCGCCAGCGCCGATCCGCGCTGCGTGTTCGTGGAAGCGCCGGCCACGCCGGACGCCTATGCCCAGGCGCTGTACGGCCTGCTGCGCAAGCTCGACAAGGAAGGCTATCAGCGGCTGGTGTTCGAGCCGGTGCCCGATTCGCACGAGTGGGACGGCGTGCGCGACCGCCTGGGCCGCGCCGCGGCTGCGTTCGAAGACAACTGAGTGCAGACGCTGGCCCGCGCCCCCGGCCCCTGTACCGCACAGCGGGAGAGGGGAGCAGACCGGCGGTGTTTGTATTTTCTCTTCGCAAACCAAGCAGCCGGGCGCTCATGATGCCCCCTGGTTTTCTCCCCTGTCCCGCCCGCGGGGGAGGGGCGGGGGAGGGGCGGGAGAGGAGAGGGGCGGGAGAGAGGGCAGGCGTGTCAAATCCTCGCCACGCCCGGAGCCGACCTCACGGCGCGCCCTTGTAGACCCACTGCATCAGCGCATCGTGCGCTTCCTGCGCACCCGACGCGTTGGGGTGGTTGATATAGGCCACCACCACATAGCGTTCGCCGTTGAGCGCATCGACATAGCCGGCCAGCGCGCGCACATCGGCCAGCGTGCCGGTCTTCAGATAGGCGTTGCCTGCCGCATTGGCGCGCGTCAGGCGGTTGCGCAGCGTGCCGTCCACGCCGAGGATCGGCAGCGAATCGATCAGCACCGGCCCCACGTTGCTGGCCAGCGCCTGCTGCAGCAGGCGGGCCATGTCGTAGGCGCTGATGCGCTCGTCACGCGACAGTCCGGAGCCGTTTTCCAGTACCAGGTTCGGCATGTCCAGGCCCTGCTTGGCCAGCCACTGATGGATCACGCGCGATGACTTGTCGGTGCTGGCCGGGCCCCTGCGGTCCATTTCCGCCCCGATCGTGAGGAACAGCTGGCGGGCCATCACGTTGTTCGAGAACTTGTTGATGTCGCGCACGATGTCGCCCAGCGGCTGGCCGTAGTGGCGCGCCAGCAGGAAGGCGTTGCGCGGCACCGGACCGCTGCGCAGGCCGGGTGGGCGCGCGAAGCGGCCGCCGGCGTTCTGCCATTCGGCGACGAAGCCGCCCCAGATAAAGTCGCTGTGGCTCAGCGTGGCCAGGTTGACGATGTGTTCGCCGCAATCGGCCGAGTAGCTGCCATCGAACGATGCCACGACCGTGCCGTCCGGCTGGGGCATGATGCTGGGCGTGGCGCGCGACTTCCAGTCGCCGCAGCGGCCGTTGGCCAGCGTCATCCGGTTATCCACGCGCAACTGCGCCAGCGCGGGCGTGACGGCCACGTCCACGGTGCGGTTGGCGGCGTCCGGGGTGATCGTGAACGACAGGGTCTTGAACGCGTAGAGCAGGGCGTCCGGATTCACGTTGTAGGCGCGCTGCGTCTCGCCGTCGATCGTGTAGCTGCCGTCCATGCCATCGGCAAAGAAGCTGCGGTCCAGCACGACGTCGCCATTGATAGTGGTGGCGCCCGCGGACCGGGCCGTGGCCACCAGCTTGGCCATTTCCTCGGGCACGAGCTTGGGATCGCCCCGGCCGCGCAGATAGACATTCCCATTGATCGTGCCGTCGGGGCCGGGCTGGTTGTCGGCATAGAGCGATGTCAGCCAGCGGAATTCGGGCCCGAGCAGCTGCAGGCCGGCGAAGGTGGTGACCACCTTCATCGTCGAGGCCGGATTCATCGGCGTCTCGGCGTTCCAGCTCACGCGTGCCTGCGGGGCGCCCACCTTGACCACGTAGAAGCTCGCGGCGGACAGCGGCACGTGGGCGCGGCGCAGCGCGGCGGTCACGGTGGCGGGCAGGCCGCTGCGCGCGGCGGCGGGATCGGCGGGTTCGGCCCTGGCGCGCGTGGCACCGGCAGTCGCGGCTACCGCCGTGGCGGCTGTGGCGGCGCGGGCGGCCTTGGCATTCTTGACGGGTTTGGCCTGGGCTCCGGACAGACCGAGGATGAGCAGCGTGGCCGCAACGATGGCGGGCGACAGGCTGCGGCGGAGCAGGGGCGGGCGGATGGGCATGGCGAGCATGTTAACGCATGGCCCCTGCGTGCCGGGTGACGTCATGCGGCCGTTTCCGGCCGCTTTTCGTGAGCGAGGTCGACTACGCGGCGCTCGGTCCGCTCAGTTGGCCGACTGGCAATCGGACGCCGACGGCGCGGCATTCGGAATCGGGAAGATGACGTCGTAGGCCCAGTTGTAGAAGAACGCGTAGACCATGTAATAGCCGGCCACGGCGATGTCCATGATGAAGGCTTCCACCAGGCCGATCTTCAGGTACCACGCCACCGAGGGCAGGAACACGATCAGCAGGCCGCCCTCGAACAGGATGGCGTGCAGCACGCGGATCGGCGTCGACTTCTTGAGCTGGCCCGTGAAGCGCAGCATCGCGCGGTCGAACAGGATGTTGTAGATGTAGTTCCACGTGGCGGCGATCAGGGCAGCCACCGCGCCGACGATGCCCATCTGGTGCAACTCGTACCCGAACACCAGACTGGCCAGCGGCGCGAATGCGATCAGACCGATCACCTCGAAACCGACGGTGTGACGAATACGGTCTGCAGTGGTACGCATGAGGCCCTCCAATTTCAATGAATTTCAACGATGGAGGGCATTCTATCGGCGCGACAGCTGATCGCAAGTTGGATACCATCTGAAAATCCGATAGATGGCGGCGGGACGCGCCGCATATCCCCATGTCTCTCTCCCTAGACCAGCTCCACGCGTTTGCGGCCGCCGCCGAAACCGGATCGTTTTCTGCGGCCGCCCGCCAGCTTGGCAAGGCCCAGTCAGTCATCAGCGCCGCCGTGGCCAACCTGGAAGTCGACCTAGACGCCACGCTGTTCGACCGCAGCGCCCGCTACCCCGTGCTGACACCGGCTGGTGAACGGCTGCTGCTGGAAGCGCGCGTGATCCTGGAACGCTGCGAGCATTTCCGTGGCGTGGCCAAGAGCCTGGGCGAAGGGGTGGAGTCGCGCCTCACGCTGGCCGTGGACGAGCTGTATCCCGAGGAAACGCTCGGCGAGCTGCTGACCGAGTTTTCCGAGCGATTTCCGTCGGTCGAACTGGAAATTCTGTTCCCGCTGATGGAGGACGTCAGCCGCCTGGTGCTGAGCCAGTGCGCGGACCTTGGCATCATGTGGCGCCAGGAAATCCTGCCGCCGGAACTGGGCTTCCACGCGCTCGGCTGGGTGGCGATGCCGATCATCTGCGCACCGGACCATCCGCTGGCCGCACAGCCGCGCGTGGATTTCGAGGAACTGAAACGCTACCGCCAGCTGATGGTGGCCACGCGTAGCGACAGCGAGGAAAAGAAGCGCCTGCGCGTGGCCGCCGAAGTCTGGTGGGTGGAAAGCCAGTGGGTCATCGTCGAACTGGTGAAGCGCCGCCTGGGCTGGGCCTTCGTGCCCTGGCACGTCGCCGCCAACTCGCCGGCCGCGGCCGGACTGGTATCGCCACAGCTGACTTTCCAGGACCAGGACTGGCCCGTCGCCATGGAAATCGTCTGGCACAAGCAGCGACCACTGGGCAAGGCCGCCACGTGGCTGAAGGAACGGGTCAGCCAGCAGGCGCTGCCGGTGCCGGAGGGGCGGTAAAGGACGGCGGCCAACGCTATCTGTCGAGGAGTAGTCGGGAGAAGTTGGCTGCCCGCCAGTCGGCCGAAGTGGTGGCAGCTACCGCCGTTCGCGCCGACGATGTCGCGTACGCCAAAAGCAACCATGGCATTGCCGATCACGCCATATTTGATAATTCGCATGAAACGCTGAATTTGGATTGCCTACGGCAGACGGCTGGTCGCCGCATCGATATAGATACTTGCATTTCAACGCAAGGAGGTAACGATGCGGGTATCTGTCTTGTCGTACATGCGCGCGGCCATGCTGGCGGCGATGTTGATGCTGGTAGTCGGGTCGGCATTCGCCGCGCCGCCGGCCTTTGTCTATCGCGGTTCGAATTTGCCGCCGGAGCAGGTGTTCCAGAATGGATTCCCGAGTCCGGGAATCAACAACGACGTGTACGAGCACGTGGGCGGCAACTCATGCATGGAGAGAACATCTGCGTTCGTTCCGACGTCGGCGCAGGAATCCGTTGCGCATCAGTTTGCCAGCCGATGGCTGGTGGGGCGCGGCAGCCGCAGTTATGTGTATCGCATCCGGGCGACGGCAAGGTTCTATAGCGCCTATGCGTCGTTGCGGGACGCGTACACGCGGCTGGGGAACGTGATTTTCCGGACCACCGCCGAGCGTTTTCGGCACGAGGATGAATGGATGGCATTCAGCGGCGTGCCGAACAACCTGGTGGAATCCGTCCAGATATTCGAGCGCAATGCCGACACGGGGCAAATGGAAGTCGTCGCCGAGCAGCGGAATCCGGCTTACGTCGCGGGGAACACGGTGGCCAACCAGGATCCGTTCCCGATTCGCAGGGCCCCGACCACTACGGTGCAGCTTGTAGCCCCAGCGTTGGCCGGCACATCGGGTGCGCTTGCGTCGGTGTGTTCGCTGTGCAACATCACCGAGGAAGAAGAAGAGGATCGCCGCCGCAAGCGGTCGGTGGACGTTTCCACCGGTGCCAAGGCCTGCAATTACTTTTCGATTCGCGAGGACGACTCGCCAGCGGCGGTTGTCGATCCGATCACCGGCGAGGAAGTCAAGCGTTATGTGCCATGGCAGACGCGCGTCAAGCGCGAGGGCTATTCCAGCATCGAGACGCCTCTGGGGTGTCAGACGGTGACGGGCGCCGCACCGCTGGCCGATCTGGTCGCCGTCAAGTGTGATGGCCTGCGCAATGTCAGAAGATTCCGGGTTTCCATCGGGGCAGGAGGTAACGCCAACACATGGGTGGACAAACGCTTCGACGATGGTGTCGAGGGCGAATGGTGGGGTCGCAAAAGCTCGGAAATTCCGGTCGTCAATACGCGTTATACGCTGGCCGACTACGGCTATTCGATCTATGACGTCTTCGGCAATACCACCGGCAACTGGTGGTCGGGGCTGACGGTACGGCCGTTTTACCCCGATCTGCCGTACACCGAATCGGGCGTGTGTGCCTATGACGCGGCCCGACACAAGACCTTGCTGCTGTGTCTGCCGCCGAGTGGCATTGTTGCCCGGCTGGAAGGCCGCAGCAACAATGCGATCAGCTCTATCGAGGCGCCTGCCGATCATGCCTACAAGATCTGCGAAGACGCCGGCTTTGCCGGGCGATGCCATATCCTGAGAGGCGACGCGAGTCAGACAGATTTGGGCCGATTGGGCATGAACGACAATATCTCGAGCATCCGGGCCTGCTACAAGCCCGTCCCGAACAGCTGGCGGCCTGCCCCGGACAATCGGGGCCTGATCGGCACGGTCTATTACCAGGTCAACGCAACGTCCGGGCTGCGCGAGTACTACCAGCTCAACAAGAGCAGCTATGGCCCGATGCCGGCCAGCCAGCGCAGCAACGCCGACTGGACCTACCTCCCGGACTACGACGAGTGCTGATCCGGCGCGGGTGCCGATGACGCCGGCGCGGGCTGTTGCTGCGCCGCCTCGGCGTCATACCCATGCCATCCGCCCCCCAGCGCCTTGATCAGTGTGATGGCGGCCGTGTACTGGCGATCCATGATGCGCAGCGTCGTGGTTTCGGCGGTGTAGGCCGCCGTCTGGGCGGTCAGCACGTCGAGCAGGCCCGCTGTGCCGGCCTTGTAGCGGTTGTTGACCAGCGACAGCGCCTCGCGCGCCGAGCGCAGGGCGTCGCCCTGGACCACGGCTTCCTGCTCGAGCACGCGTGCCGAGGCGAGGTTGTCCTCGACTTCCTGGAAGGCGCTCAGCACGGTCTGGCGATAGTTGGCCACGGTCTGGTCGTAGGCGGCCACGGCCTGGGCCTTGGCGGCGCTGCGCAGGCCGCCGTCGAACACCGTGCCGGCCAGGCCGGCGCCGACCGACCACACGCGGTCGGGTAGCGACAGCCAGCGCGCCAGCGTGCTCGCCGTGAGGCCACCCGTGGCCGACAGCGACAGGGTGGGATAGTAGGCCGCTTGCGCCACGCCGATATCGGCATTGGCCGACGCCATGCGGCGTTCGACAGCGGCGATGTCGGGGCGGCGTTCCAGCATTTGCGAAGGCACCGCCACTGGCACCACGGGCACCGGTGTCTGCAGATCTGCCGGCGCGATGTTCAGTTCCGAAGGCGGCCGTCCCACGAGGATGGCGATGGCATGTTCCAGCTGCGCGCGGCTGATCTGGATATCGAGCTGCTGGGCCTGGGCCGACTTGAGCTGTGTTTCCGACTGCAGCACGTCAGAGCGTTGCGCGGTGCCGGCCTTGTACTGGTTCTGCACCAGTTGCAGCGACCTCGCATAGTCGGCCACGGTCCGATCGAGCAGCGCGCGCTGGGCGTCGGCCACGCGCAGCGAGAAGTAGCTCTGCGCCAGCGTGGCCTGCGTGGACAGCAGCGTCGATGCCAGGTCGGCCTGGCTGGCCTGCGCGCCCGCTTCGGCGCTTTCCACCTGGCGGCGGATGCGGCCCCAGATATCGATTTCCCAACTGGCCGACAACGTGGCGTTCTGGCCGTCGATCACATGTCCGGCCGCGCTCGACTTGCCGCGCGATACGCCGACGTTGGCACCGACCGTAGGGAAGTAGCCGGCGCGTGCGGCCGCCAGCGATGCGGTGGCCTGGCGGTAGATCGCCTCGGCTGCCTTGATGTTCTGGTTCGACACCTGCACCTGCGATATCAGGTCGTCCAGCGTGGGGTCGTTGAACACGCGCCACCAATCGGGGCGGCCGGCGGCGTCCTGCGGCTCGGCGGTCTTCCAGTCGCCGGTCCAGACGGGCATGGCCTCGCCGGCTTCCTTGAAGGCCTTGGGTACGGGCGCGTCGGGGCGCTTGTAGTCGGGGCCGACCGCGCAGCCGGCCAGCAGGGCACAGGCCAGGGCCACCACCGAAAGAGAATAGGAGCGTCGGAACATGGCAGATGCCTTCTTCAGTGTTCGAGTTGCGGCGCGGCGCCGCGTTGCTGCCGGCGTGCGCGCCAGGCATTGACCTTGAGGCGCCAGCGGTCCAGCGTCAGGTAGACCACCGGCGTCGTGTACAGCGTCAGCAACTGGCTGACCACCAGGCCACCGACGATCGAGATGCCCAGCGGCGCACGCAGTTCGGCGCCATCGCCGCGGCCCAGCGCCAGCGGCACCGCGCCCAGCAGCGCCGCGGCCGTGGTCATCATGATGGGCCGGAAGCGCAGCAGGCAGGCGCGGTAGATGGCGTCGCGCGGGCTCAGTCCGTCGCGTCGTTCGGCGTCGATGGCGAAGTCGATCATCATGATGGCGTTCTTCTTGACGATGCCGATCAGCAGGATCACGCCGATCAGCGCGATGATGCTGAACTCGGTCTTGAACAGCAGCAGCGCCAGCAACGCGCCTACGCCCGCCGAAGGCAGTGTCGACAGGATGGTCAGTGGGTGGACATAGCTCTCGTAGAGAATGCCCAGCACGATGTAGATGGTGATGATGGCGGCCAGGATCAGCAGCGGCTGGCTCTTGAGCGAATCCTGGAATGCCTTGGCGCCGCCCGCGAAGTTGGCCTGCAGCGTCTCCGGTGCGCCGATCTGCGCCATCGCCAGCTTGATGGCGTCGGTGGCCTGCGACAGCGAATAGCCCTCGGCCAGGTTGAACGAGATGGTGGACGCGGCAAACTGGCCCTGGTGATTCACGCCCAGTGGCGTGCTGGTGGGCGTCACGCGCGCGAAGGCCGATAGCGGCACGCGCTTGCCGCCGCCCGTGACCACGTAGATGTCCTGCAGCGCATGTGGGCCCTGCAGGTATTCCGGGCTCAGTTCCATCACCACGCGGTACTGGTTCAGCGGGTGATAGATCGTCGACACCAGCCGCTGGCCGAATGCGTCGTTCAGGATGGCATCGACCTGCTGGGCCGTGACGCCGAGCTTGGATGCCGTATCGCGGTCGATGATGACCGACGTTTGCAGGCCCTTGTCGTTGGTGTCGGTATCCACGTCTTCCAGACCCTTGATGTTCGAAATCGCCGCGCGCACCTTGGGTTCCCACGCGCGCAGCACATCGAGATCATCGGACTGCAGTGTGAACTGGTAGGCCGAACTGCTCTGCCGGCCGCCGATGCGGATGTCCTGCACCGGCGTCAGGAACAGGCTCGCGCCGGGTTCCCTGGCCAGCTTGCCGCGCAGCCGCGCGACGATCTGGTCGGCCGTCTCCTTGCGCTCGGACAGCGGCTTGAGCGTGACGAACATCTGGCCCGTGTTGCGCTGCGACCCGCCCGTGAAGCCCGTGACGTTGACGACGGCCGGGTCCGACTGGACGATCTTGATGAAGTTGTCGAGCTTGCTGCGCATCAGCTGGAACGACGTGGCCTGGTCCGCACGGATAAAGCCGATCAGCCGCCCGGTGTCCTGCTGCGGGAAGAAGCCCTTGGGCACGATCACGTACAGGTAAACGTTCAGCGCGATGGTCAGCAACAGCACGATCCAGACCACCGGGCCATGGCGCAGCGCCACGCCGAGCGTGCGCGCATAGCCATTCTGCAGGCGCACGAACAGGTGTTCCGTGGCCCGGTGGAAGCGGCCCTGCGTCTCTTCATGCACGGGGCGCAGCAGCCGGGCGCACATCATCGGCGTGGCGGTCAGCGATACCACCAGCGATACCAGGATGGCCACCGACAGCGTGATCGCGAATTCCTGGAACAGCCGGCCAACGATGCCCCCCATCAGCAGCAACGGAATGAACACCGCAATCAGCGACAGGCTCATCGACAGCACCGTGAAGCCCACCTCGCGCGCACCGCGCAGCGCGGCGGCCATCGGCTTCATGCCTTCCTCGATGTGCCGGGAAATGTTTTCCAGCACCACGATGGCGTCGTCGACCACGAAACCCGTGGCGATCGTCAGCGCCATCAGCGAGAGGTTGTTCAGCGAAAACCCGGCCAGGTACATGATCGTGAACGTGCCCACCAGCGACACCGGCACGGCCACGCTCGGGATCAGCGTGGCACGCACGTTACGCAGGAACACGAACACCACCATGATCACCAGCGCCACCGAGATCATCAGCGTGTGCTCCACCTCGCGCAGCGACGCGCGGATGGTGGGGGTACGGTCCATCATCACGTCCAGCGAAATCGTGGCCGGGATCATCTTGCGCAGCTGCGGCAGCATGTCGTTGACGCGGTCCACGGTCTCGATGATGTTGGCGCCCGGCGACCGGTTCAGCACCAGCAGCACCGACGGCTTGCCGTTGGCCGAGCCCGCGTTGCGGATGTCCTGCACCGAATCCACCACATTGGCCACGTCCTGCAGCCGCACCGGTACCGCGAACGAGTTCGGGCCGCCGCTGTTGACGTTGCCCCCCGTGGCACCCGTGCTGATGGTGGTGGTGCCGCTGCTGGTGGTGATCGTGGTGGTGGTGACGCCGTTGACGGTCTTGGTGCTGACATTGCCGCCCGCGGCGGCGTTGGCCGTGCTGGCGATCAGCGCGCCGGCCGATGTCGACGAATAGGTGCCCGGCGTGGCGTAGCGGATGATCAGCGGCATGTAATCCTTGGCCGCCATCGCCTGGTCGTTGGCATAGACCTGCCATGCCGTGTTGGGGTTGTCCAGGATGCCCAGCGGCCGGTTCGCGTTGGTGGCGCTGATCGTGTTGCGCACGTCCTCCAGCGAAATGCCGTAGTGGTTCAGCGCGGTCGGATTCAGTTCCACCCGCACGGCCGGCAGCGACGAGCCGCCGATCGTCACCTGGCCCACGCCTTCGACCTGCGACAGCTTCTGGGCGAGAATCGTCGACGCCGCGTCGTACAGCTGGCCGCGCGTCATCGTGGGCGACGTCAGCGCGATGATCATGATCGGCGCGTCGGCCGGGTTCACCTTGCGATAGGTGGGGTTGTTCGGCAGGCTGGTGGGCAGCGTGGCGCGCGACGCATTGATGGCGGCCTGCACGTCGCGGGCGGCGCCGTCGATGTCGCGCGACAGGTCGAACTGCAGCGTCACGCGCGTGGAGCCCAGCGAACTGCTCGACGTGATCTCTGTCACGCCCGCGATGGCGCCCAGCGCACGCTCCAGCGGCGTGGCCACGGTGGCGGCCATGGTCTCGGGGCTGGCGCCGGGCAGCGACGCGGAGACCGAGATCGTGGGGAAGTCCACCTGTGGCAGCGGCGACACCGGCAGCAGCCGGAACGCGGCGATGCCGGCCAGCAGGATGCCGATGGTCAGCAGCGCGGTGGCTACCGGGCGGTGGATGAAAGTGGCCGAGAGGTTCATCAGGCGTTCGGCTCCTGCGGACGCGGCGTCACGCGGTGTCCGCCATCGCCACCGTCGTTGCGGTCATCGTCGCCGTCATTCGGGTTGCCGAACCTGCGGACGCGCCAGTCCTTCAGGCGGTACGCCACGCGGTCGAACGCCAGGTAGATCACCGGCGTGGTGAACAGCGTCAGCACCTGGCTGACCAGCAGGCCGCCCACCATCGTGATACCCAGCGGCCGGCGCAGTTCCGAGCCGATGCCGGAGCCCAGCATCATCGGCAGCGCCGCCAGCAGCGCGGCCATGGTGGTCATCAGGATGGGCCGGAACCGCAGCAGGCAGGCCTGGAAGATGGCGTCGTACGGCTTCATGCCGTGCTCGCGTTCGGCTTCGAGCGCGAAGTCGATCATCATGATCGCGTTCTTCTTGACGATGCCGATCAGCAGGATGATGCCGATGATCGCGATGATGCCCAGGTCCTGCTGGAAGACCAGCAGCGCCAGCAGCGCGCCGACACCCGCCGACGGCAGCGTGGAAAGGATCGTTACCGGGTGGATGGTGCTCTCGTACAGCACGCCCAGCACGATGTACATGGTGATCACGGCGGCCAAAATCAGCCACAGCGTGTTCGACAGCGATGCCCGGAAGGCCAGCGCAGCGCCCTGGAATTCGGTGGCCATCGAGATCGGCAGGCCGATTTCCTGCTCGACCTTGGTGATCTTGTCGACGGCGGCACCGAGCGATTCGCCTGGCGCCAGGTTGAACGAGATCGTGGCCGCCGGGAACTGCCCCTGGTGGTTGATCACGAGCGGGCCGGTGCGTTCGGAAATCCGCGCGATGGAGCCCAGCGGCACCTGGCCGCCCGACGACGACGGCAGCCGCAGCTCGGCCAGCGATGCGGGGCTGGTGCGGAATTCCGGCATCGTCTCCAGTACCACGCGATACTGGCTGGCCTGGGTGAAGATGGTCGAGATCAGGCGCTGGCCGAACGCGCTGTAAAGCGCGCTGTCGATCACGGCCGTGGTGATGCCGAAGCGCGCGGCGGCGTCGCGGTCGATCTCCACGAAGGCACGCAGGCCGTTGTTCTGCTGGTCGCTGGCCACGTCGCGCAGTTCGGGTTCCCGCTGCAGGCGTTCGACCAGCTTCGGCACCCATTCGGCCAGCACGGTCGGGTCCGGGTCTTCCACCGTGAACTGGTACTGCGTGCGCGCCACGCGGTCTTCGATCGTCAGGTCCTGCACGGGCTGCATGTAGAGCGACACGCCGCCCAGCTTGTGCACTGCCTCCTGCAGGCGGTCGGTTACCACGGCCATCGAATCGCGGTCGCCCTTGGGCTTCAGGTTGATCAGCATGCGCCCGGCGTTGACGGTCTGGTTGGTCCCGTCCACGCCGATGAACGACGACACGCTGGCCACCGCCGGGTCTTCCAGGATCACCTTCTGCACGGCTTCCTGCTTGCGTCCCATCGACTGGAACGAACTGGTCTGCGCGGCTTCGGTGATGGCCTGGATCACGCCGGTGTCCTGCACCGGGAAGAAGCCCTTGGGCACCAGCAGGTACAGCAGGCCGGTCAGCACCAGCGTGCCGATGGCCACGACCAGCGTGGCGGTCTGGCGGGCCAGCACCCATTGCAGCGCCTGGCCATACCGTTCGATCACGTTGTCGAAGAAGCGGCCCGTGGCCAGGTGGAAGCGCGACTGTTCGCTTTCCGGCACATGGCGCAGCAGGCGCGCGCACATCATCGGCGTCAGCGTCAGCGACACCACGGCCGAGATCAGGATCGACACCGCCAGCGTGATCGCGAATTCACGGAACAGCCGCCCGACCACATCGCCCATGAACAGCAGTGGAATCAGCACGGCCACCAGCGAGAACGTCAGCGAGATGATCGTGAAGCCGATCTGCTTCGACCCCTTCAGCGCGGCCTCCATCGGGGAATCGCCTTCCTCGATGTAGCGCATGATGTTCTCGATCATCACGATGGCGTCGTCCACGACGAAGCCCGTGGCGATGGTCAACGCCATCAGCGTGAGGTTGTTGATCGAGAAGCCGGCCAGGTACATCACGCCGAACGTGCCCACCAGCGACAGCGGCACGGCCACCCCCGGGATGATCGTGGCCGACAGGTTGCGCAGGAAGACGAAGATCACCATCACCACCAGCGCGATGGCCAGCAGCAGTTCGAACTCCACGTCCTTGACCGAGGCACGGATCGTCGTGGTGCGGTCGGTCAGCACCTGCGCATGGACCGAGGCCGGCAGTGCCGACTGCAGCTGCGGCAGCAGCGTCTTGATGCGGTCCACCACCTCGATCACGTTGGCGCCCGGCTGGCGCTGGATATTGACCACGATGGCCGGCTTGGCATTGGCCCAGGCGGCCAGCCGGCTGTTCTCGGGGCCGTCGATGATGTCGGCCACGTCGGTGATGCGGATCGGCGCGCCGTTCTGGTAGCCGATGATGATCTGCCGGTACTCGTCGGCCGACTTGAGCTGGTCGTTGGCGTCGATGGTCGACGCGCGCGACGGGCCGTCGAAGCTGCCCTTGGCGCCATTGACGTTGGCGCTGCCGATGGCGGTGCGCAGGTCGTCGATCGACATGCCCAGGTTGGCCAGTGCGGTCGGGTTGGCCTGGATGCGCACGGCGGGGCGCTGGCCGCCGCTGATGGTGACCAGGCCCACGCCCTGGATCTGCGAGATCTTGGCGGCCACGCGGGTGTCGACCATGTCCTGCAGCTTGGGCAGCGGCAGGGTGTCGGACGTCATCGCCAGCGTCATGATCGGCGCGTCGGCCGGATTGACCTTGCTGTAGACCGGCGGCATCGGCAGGTCGGCCGGCAGCAGGTTGCCGCCGGCGTTGATGGCGGCCTGCACCTCCTGCTCGGCCACGTCCAGCGACAGCGTCAGCTCGAACTGCAGCGTGATGACCGACGCGCCGCCCGACGACGACGACGACATCTGCTTGAGGCCCGGCATCTGGCCGAACTGGCGCTCCAGCGGCGCCGTGACCGACGAGGTCATCACGTCGGGGCTGGCGCCGGGGTACAGCGTGGTGACCTGGATGGTCGGGTAGTCGACCTCGGGCAGGGCGGAGAGCGGCAGCAGCTTGAATGCGACCAGCCCCGACAGCAGGATGGCCAGCATCAGCAGGGCCGTGGCAACCGGCCGCTCGATAAAGATGCGTGAAGGATTCATGCCGCTTCCCTGTCCTCTTGCTTACTGCTGCGGCCGCTGGCCCACGCTGGCGCCGGGGTTCGCCGGCGTGCTGGTGGCCGGATTCGGGCTGGTGTCGGCGTCGCGCATGCGACGGCGTTCGCCCGGTGCGCCCGCCGCTGCCGAGGCGCCGGCGCCATCGCTGGCCGCGCCCGGCGCCGCGTGGGGGCCGCTTGCGCCACCATGCGCCCCGCTGGCCCCGCCCCAGTTGCCGCGGCGGCCACGTGCCCGCGGCGCGCTCGACGGCTGCAGCTGCGCGGCGCGCGCGGCGGGGTCCACCGCTTCCACGACCATGCCTTCCTTGAGGCGGTCTGCGCCGTCCACCACTACGCGCTGGCCGGGCTCCACGCCCTTGAGCACGGCGGTGCGGGCGCCATCGCTCGGGCCCAGCGTCACCACCTGAACCTTCACGGTGTTGTCGTCGCCCACTACGTAGACAAAGGTGCCTTGCTGGCCACGCTGGATGGCGGCCACGGGAATCACCGTGGCGTCTTCCATGGTATCCACGCGGGTGCGCACGTTCACGAACTGGTTCGGGAACAGCATGCCGTCGGTGTTCTGGAAGATGGCCTTGAGCTTGACCGTGCCGGTGGTGGTGTCGATCTGGTTGTCGGTGGTCAGCAGCGAGCCCTCGGCCAGCTGGTTGCGCATCTGGCGGTCCCACGCCTGCACCTGGAGCTTTTCGCCGGCGTTCAGCTTCCTGAGCACGGCGGGCAGGTTGTCCTCCGGGATCGTATACAGCACGGTGATCGGCTGGATCTGCGTGATCAGGGCGATGCCATTGGTGTCGCCGGTGCTGACGATGTTGCCCGGATCCACCTGGCGCAGGCCGATGCGGCCCGAGGTGGGCGCCACGATGCGCGTGTAGCCCAGGTTCAGCCGCGCGTTGTCGACGTTGCCCTGGTCGGTCTTGACCACGCCTTCGTACTGGCGCACCAGCGCGTCCTGCGTGTCCACCTGCTGCTTCGAGATCGAATCCTGCGCGAGCAGCGTCCTGTAGCGTTGCTGGTCCAGCCGGGCGTTCTGCAGCAGCGCCTGGTCACGGGCCAGCTGGCCCACGGCCTGGTCCACCGCGGCCTGGAACGGGCGCGGATCGATCTCGGCCAGCACGTCGCCGGCCTTGACCATCTGGCCTTCCTTGAACAGCACCTTCAGCAGCGGGCCCGAAACCTGCGCACGCACGGTGACATTGGCCACCGGCGTCACATTGCCCAGGCCGTTGAGCACCACATCCATGTTGCGCTTGCTGACCGTATTGACCACCACGGGCGAGCGCGGCATGGCGTTCGGCCCGCCCTGGCCGCCGGGCCCGCCCGCCCCGCGTCGGCCGGCCCCCATGCCCGCCGCCCCGCTGGCGGCGCCGGGAGCGGCGGCCGCTGCATCCTGCGCCGCCTTGCGGTGGCTGTGCCAGTACCAGCCGGCGCCAGCCAGCACGACAATGACCGCGACGGCAATCCAGGTGCGGCGGCGCGAACGGACCGGGCCGCGCGGCGGGGTGGGGGGAATAGGCTGACCTTGTTTTGGGTGGGACATGAACGGAATCCTGGGAACCGGCACGACATAAAAGGAGCGCGCGCCAAACGGTATTCGCACAGCGACTGTGACGGCGAAGTGGCAGCAGTATGCCGCATCGCGAGGGCAGGGCGACCCGCCGTCAGGTGGGATGGCGCCCAGCGGGGCGCGTCATGGATGCAAGCATAATGTGCAGCCGTGGCCCCACGTATTTCGCGGTTTCCCGCTTTTATTACAGCGGGTTACGGGCGGCGTGGGTGTAACGTCCAGAAACAAAACCGTCCCGGGCATTTGCAAAGTTGGATGCCCGTCCTGACTATCATGTGCCTATGCGTACAAACCAGCCCACACAGATTCTTGTCGTCGACGACGATCCCGAATTGCGCGACCTGCTGCGCGAATACCTGACCTCGCAAGGCTTTGCGGTGTCGGTGCTGCACGATGGCGATGGCCTGCAGGCCCGGCTGGAGCGCGAGCGCCCCGCGCTGATCGTGCTGGACCTGATGATGCCCAAGGTCGATGGCCTGACCGCCCTGCGCAACCTGCGTGCCAAGAACGACGACATCCCGGTGATCCTGCTGACCGCGCGCAGCGACGAGATCGACCGCATCGTCGGGCTGGAGATCGGCGCCGACGACTACCTGGGCAAGCCTTTCTCGCCGCGCGAGCTGCTGGCCCGCATCAACGCCGTGCTGCGCCGCAAGCTGGCCCGCCCGGCCGCCGCGCCGGAAGACCGCGAATCGATTGCCTTCGGCCCGTTCCGGGTGAATTTCCGCCAGCGTTCGCTGGAACGCAGCGGCCAGGCCGTGTCGATCAGCGATACCGAATTCGCGCTGCTGAAGCTGCTGCTGATGCATCCGCTGGAAGTGCTGTCGCGTGAGCGCATCGTCGAACTGATGTATGGCACCGCCAACGGCATCAGCGACCGGGGCATCGACGTCCAGATCTGGCGCCTGCGCCGGCTGCTGGATGAAGACGCGCAGCGCCCGCGCTATATCCAGACCGTACGTGGCCGGGGCTACACCTTTGTGCCCGACGAAGCCGAGGACAGCGTTCCGCAATAAGGCTCCCGCGACGGAGCCTCCGCATGAAGCCAAGGCATGAAGCTAAGAATTGATACCCTGTTCGGCCGTATGGCGCTGCTGATCGCCGCCGTGCTGATGATCAGCCATTTCTCGTGGCTGGCCATCCTGCGCATGGACCGGCGCCAGCAGCAGATCGATTATTCGGTCGAGCAGATGCTGTTCCAGCTGGACAGCATCCAGCGCGCCCTCGATGCCAGGCCGCCCGTGCCGTTGCCGAGCCTGGTCGAAGTGGCCGATACCGCCGTGGCGGACGAGCACGCCGGCCCCCCGCACGGAGGGCGTCCGCGCCGCCTGGTGGACCAGTTCACGCGCCGCCTGCCGCCGGGCTCCGAGGTGCGGCTGGAAGACGAACTGTCCACGCCCCGGCTCTGGATCAAGCTGCCCAACCGTAACCGCTGGATCGCCATGCCGATCCTGTTCGTGCATAACCCGCCGCCCGACAATCGGCTGATTCCGGGCGTGGTGCTGGTGGTAGGGGTGGCGATCGTCTTCGCGCTGTTCGTGGCGTGGCAGATCCAGCGCCCGGTGCGCGATATGGCCGAAGCGGCCGAAAAGCTGTCGCGCCAGCAGGCCGTGCCGCCGCTGCGCGAGCGCGGGCCGCACGAGTTGCGCCAGCTGATCGTGCGTTTCAATCGCATGGTGGCCGACCTGTTCCGCATCGACCAGGAGCGCAATACGATGCTGGCCGGCATCGCGCACGACCTGAAGACGCCGCTGGCGCGCCTGCGCCTGCGGGCCGAGATGCTGTCGGACCCCAAGGCGGCGGCCGGCGTGACGCGCGACGTGGATTCGATGTCGGCCATCGTCGAGCAGTTCCTGACCTTTGCGCAGAGCAGCGAGCCCACGGCCCGGCCGGTGCCGGTGGACAAGCGCATTGGAGAGCTGGCGGCGTCGCTGCAGGAGCAGGACAGGCTGGTGGTGCTGGAACTGACCGCCGGCGACGGCTTCCGCATGATTGCCACCCAGCTGGACCGCATCATCGGCAACCTGGTGGACAACGCGTATGCCTACGGGGCCCCGCCGGTCTATGTGGCGACGTCGCGCACCACCGAAGGCTGGTGCCTGACCGTGGAAGATCAGGGCCCGGGCATTCCGGCCGATGCCATCGACCGCGTGACCATGCCGTTCGTGCGGCTGGATCCGGCACGTGGCGGCAATGCACATTCGGGACTGGGCCTGGCCATTGTCGACCGTCTGGTCAGGCAGGGCGGCGGCAGGCTGACGATCAGCAACCGCGACGAAGGCGGCCTGCGGGTGGAGATGGTGTTCCCCTTCACGGCGCTGGCGCAGGCGGCCTGAGCGCGCTTTGGCGCGTTGTATTTCGTCCCCTCTCCCAGCAGCTGGAGAGGGGCGGCCCCCCCACCGGCGGCTTTGCCTCAAACCTTCTTCTTTTCCCCGATCCGGCTTTCCTTGCCGGCCAGCAGCTTGGCGATATTGCTACGGTGGCGGGCAATCAGCAGGACGCCGATGACCAGCACTGCCCCGGCGATGATATCCACGCCAAACATCAGCACGTAGAAGAACGGCGCGAAGATCGCGGCCACCAGCGCGGCCAGCGACGAATAGCGGAAGAAGAACGCGATGATGAGCCAGCTGGCCAGCGTGCCGGCCCCCAGCAGCGGGTCGATGGCGAACAGGATGCCGGCTGCGGTGGCCACGCCCTTGCCACCCGCGAAGCGGTGGAATAGCGGAAACAGGTGGCCCAGGAACACGGCCAGCGCCGCCAGCGCGATGCCGGTATCGTCCACGCCGTAGCCGGGGCCCAGGTGCTTGACCAGCATGACCGCCACATAGCCCTTCAGGCCATCGCCGATCAGCGTCAGGATCGCGGCCTTCTTGTTGCCGGTGCGCAGCACGTTGGTGGCGCCGGGGTTGCCGGAGCCGTAGCTGTGCGGGTCGGGCAGGCCCATGACCTTGCTGACCACGACGGCGAACGACACCGATCCGATCAGATAGGCGATGACGGCAAATATCAGGTTGACCATTGTGTGGGAATAGGGACAGGGAATTTCAGGCTGGCGCGATTGTAGCGCGGCACGGCGCCGGCGCACGCCGTGGTTTCCCCGGCGTGCGCCAATCCGGCATCCGGCCTGATCGCCATCAGTCAGGCAACGCGCAAGCCACCGGCCTGGCGTCCAGCAGGTCGGTCAGCACGCCCGGGGCGATGCTGACCAGGTAGCCGCGCCGTCCGCCGTTGATATAGAGGGTGTCCAGCGCCAGCACGGTGCCTTCCACGTAGACCGGCATGCGCTTCTTCGTGCCGAACGGCGACGTGCCGCCCACCATGTAGCCGCTGTGGCGCTGTGCCACCTCGGGCTTGCACGGCTGCACGCTTTTGGCGCCGATCTGCCGCGCCAGGTTCTTGGTCGATACCGAGCAGTCGCCATGCATGAGCACGATCAGCGGCTTGGCGGCCTCGTCTTCCATCACCAGCGTCTTCACCACGTTGTGCTCGGGCACGCCAAGCTGGCGCGCCGATTCCCCCGTGCCGCCGTGGTCGACATAGTCGTAGGTGTGCTCGCCGAACGCCACGCCCTGCTTGCGCAGCATCTGCGTGGCCGGTGTCTCGGAGATGTGTTTCTGCTTGCTCATGGAACGGAATGTCAACGCCGGCTCAGCCGCGCGGATGGTGATGCTGGTGCAGCTCGCGCAGGCGCTCGCGCGCCACGTGCGTGTAGATCTGCGTGGTGGAGATGTCGGCATGGCCCAGCAGCAGCTGCACCACGCGCAGGTCGGCGCCGTGGTTCAGCAGATGCGTGGCGAAGGCATGCCGCAGCGTATGCGGCGACAGCGGGGCGTGGATGCCGGCATCGCGCGCATGCTTCTTGATCAGGTGCCAGAACGTCTGGCGTGTCATGCCTTCGCCGCGCTGGGTGACGAACAGTTCGTCGCAGGCGCGGCCGGCCAGCAGCGCGGGCCGGCTTTCGGCCAGATAGCGGCGCAGCCAGTCGCCGGCCTGGGCGCCAAACGGCACCAGCCGTTCCTTGTTGCCCTTGCCGCCCACGACGCGCGCCACGCCCTCGTTGAGCCCGATCTCGATCGTCTTCATGTTCGTCAGCTCGGACACGCGCAGCCCGCTGGCATACATCAGTTCGAGCATGGTGCGGTCGCGCAGGCCCAGCGGGGTGCCCTCGTCCGGCGCTTCCAGCAGCGCCTCGACCTGACCTTCGGACAGCGTCTTCGGAAAGCGCGGCGGCTGTTTGGCCGGGCGCAGCAGCAGGCACGGGTCAGCGTCGATCATGTGCTCGCGCAGCGCCCACTGGTAGAACCGGCGGAACACCGTCAGGCGACGGTTGGCCGACGACGCGCGGGTTTCGGTGTGGCGCGCCGCGAAATAGCCGGACAGCGCCGTGTCGTCGACGGCCAGCAGCGCGCAGGTATCGCTTTCGTGCAGCCAGCGCGCCAGCAGCGCCAGATCGCGCCGATAGGCATCGATGGTGTTCTTCGACAGCCCGTCTTCGAGCCACAGCGCATCGCAGAAGCGGTCGACCAGCGCCAGGTCTTCGGCCAGTCCCGCGCTCATAGGAGCATCGCCCGCTCGTGGCGCAGCAGCCATCGCTTGACGCCCAGGTGGAAGCCTTCCTCGCCGTGATGGGCGAAGCCGCCCAGCCCGTTGGCGGCCACCACGCGGTGGCACGGAATCACGATCGGGAACCAGTTCTGCCCGCACGCCTGGCCCACCGCGCGCGGCATGCTCTGCAGCGACCTGGCGATGGTGCCGTAGGTGGTCAGCCCGCCGCGCGGCACGGCGCAGATGGCATCCCAGACCTTGCGCTGGAAATCGGTGCCGCGCGTGGCCAGCGGCAGGTCGAAGACGATGTCGGGATTGTCGTAGTAGGCCGCGAGCTGTTCGGCCACGCGCCGCGTCAGCGCGTCGGCCGGCGCGATGTCGGCAAACGAATCGGGCAGGTAGACGATCTCGTGGACCTGCGTGCCATCGACGCGCACGCCGACCTTGCCGAATGGCGCGGGCAGGACGGCATCGAAGGGACGTTGCATGGTGGGGGGAAGCTGTGGCGGACAGACAGCGATTTTATGCCCATTTGCCAGGCGTGCCGCCAAAAGATAAAGGACCACCAAAGTGGTCCTTCCGTCCGGCAGGTCAAACCGCGACGCTGGCTTACTGCTCCAGCTTGATGTTCTGAACCTTCACCAGGTTCTTCATCTTGTCGAATTCCTTCTTGATTTCGGCGGCGTGCTGGGCTGGCGTGTTGCCCGACGGCTCGGCCCCAGCGGCTTGCAGGCGATCCACGAAGCCCTTGTCCTGCAGCGCCTTGACCACCGCGCCGTTCAGCTTGGCGATGACGTCGTCAGGCGTGCCGGCCGGGGCCACCAGGCCGTACCAGGCCGGATCGTTCGGCTCCTTCAGGCCCATTTCGCCGAAGGTCGGCACGTTCGGCAGGCCCTCCACGCGCTTGTTCCAGGCCACCACGATCGGGCGCAGCTTGCCAGCCTTGATGTAGGGCATCGACGACGGCAGGTTGTCCACCATGATCGGCACCTGGCCGGCCAGCACGTCGTTCAGCGCCGGACCCGCGCCACGGTACGGAATGTGCACCATGAACGTCTTGGTGGACACCTTGAACTGCTCACCCAGCATGTGGCCAAAGCCGCAGGTGCCCGACGACGCGTACGAATACTTGCCCGGGTTGGCCTTCAGCACGGCCAGGAATTCCTTGTAGTCCTTGGCCGGGAAGTTCGGGTTCACCGCGATCACGTTAGCCACGTTCGCCACGTTGGCGATGGGCTTGAAGTCCTTGATCGGGTCGTACGACAGCTTCGGGTTGCAAGCCGGGTTCACGGCCATCGTCGACACCGTCGAGATGCCGATCGTGTAGCCGTCCGGGGCCGACTTGGCGATGGCGTCGGCGCCGATCGAGCCGCCGCCGCCGGCACGGTTTTCCACCACCACCGGCTGACCCAGGATACGGCTCATCTGGTCGGCCACGCCGCGGCCGACGATGTCGGTCGTGCCGCCCGGCGCGAACGGAATGATCAGGCGGATCGGCTTGGTCGGATAGTTGCTCTGTGCTTGTGCTACGGATGCCACGGAGGCGGCGGCCATGAAGACCGTCGAAGCCAGGATCAGTGCTTTCTTGTGAGCTTGCATTGAGGAGAGTCTCCCGTCGTTGAAGCCGGGCGGATCGCGCCCGGGGAGGTCATGAAACACCGGCGTGCCGCTGCGGTTGCAGCGGTGCGCCGGCGTGCTTCGGAATCAGCCGCCCAGCAGGCCGCGCTTCAGGTTGCGGTCCACCGGGTGTTCGCCCAGGAAGATGCGCAGCACGGCCTGATAGAAGTCTTCGCCCGGAATGGCCTGGCCGCGCGGAATGCCGTTCAGCGTCACGGCGGTGCCGCCACTGGGCGTGAAATCGAAATTGATGATGTCGCCGCGCTGGGCCGTGCCCAGCTGGCTCATCGTGCGTTCCAGCTGCGTCACGCGGTCGGACAGCAGCTGCATCTGCAGCGCCGAGTGGTTTTCGCGCAGCCCCTCGTTGAGGGCTTTCACGAACTGCGCCGATTCCACCTCGCGCAGCGGGCGGATCTGCAGCCGCTTCGGGCCCGGCGAGCCCAGCACCACGGTGGCGTTGCGGGCCCGCTCGGGCAGGTACAGCCCGGCCGCGTAGCCCTTGATCACGAATACCTGCCGCAGGCCCGTGCCGTTGAGCGGCAACTGCCGGCCGCCCAGGCGCGCCATGTCGTCGAAGCGCACGCCGTCGATCTCCATCGCCGATACCGACGGCAACAGCAGGCCGAGCGCCAGCGTCGCGCACAGCGAAACGGCAAGGCGGCGGGGAAGCGTGGCTCGGCGGGACGAAGACTGCGTGGACTTCATGATGCGACAGGCGGCGGCAAAGCCGCGGGCAAGGCGAAATTCAGCGTGCCATGTTGGGGGAATTCTGAAAAAATACCCATCCGGATCTGCCCTAGGCTTCACTTTTCGCGAAGCCTGCCGTCGGGCGCCACGATAACGACAAAGCATTCGAGACATGTCTGCCGCCCTGCTGCTGGTGCCGGACTTCAGCCTGATCCTCATCGGCTGGCTGCTGGTTCGATTTACCCCCTTTGACCGCGCTTTCTGGGCCGGCGTGGAACGGCTGGTCTATTTCGTGCTGTTCCCTGCGCTGCTGTTGCAATCCACCAACAGTGCGAAGTTCGATGTCTCGTCGACCTCGGCCATGCTCGGGCTGGCGCTGGCCACGATGGCCTTCGGCATGGCTACCGGCTATCTGGTGCGCTACGTGCTGCGGCCCGCCCCGATCGACTTTGCCTCGGGCTTCCAGACCGCTTTCCGCTTCAATTCCTATATCGGGCTGGCCCTGGCCGTGCGGCTGGGCGGCGGAGAAGGGCTGGCGCTGATGGCGCTGGTGGTGGGCGTGACGGTGCCGCTGTGCAACGTGGCGGCGGTCTGGGCGCTGGCCCGGCATGGCGAATCGAAGCTGCTGCGCGAACTGGCGCGCAACCCGCTGATCCTGGCCACGGCCATCGGCCTGGCCACCAACCTGCTGGGCCTGCATCCGCCCGAGGTGATCGGCATGACGCTGGGCCGCCTGGGCTCCGCATCGACCGCGCTGGGCCTGATGACCGTGGGCGCCGGCCTGCAGATGAGCGGTGCCACGGGCTCGGCGGGCCCGATGGCCTGGTGGAGCGGCGTGAAGCTGCTGGCCATGCCGTGCTTCGCGTGGCTGGTCGGGAAGTACCTGCCGCTGACCGCGCTGCAGTACCAGATCGTGGTCATCTATGCGTCGCTGCCGACGGCGTCCAGCGCCTATATCCTGGCCGTGCGGATGGGCGGCAACGGGCCGATGGTGGCCGCCACCATCTCTGCCATGACGGTGGCGGCGGTGTTGACCACGCCGGTCTGGCTGTCGTTGGTCAGCTAGGTTCCTGGCTTCGGGCTTCCGGGCTCCGGGCATCGGGCATCGGGCATCGGGCATCGGGCATCGGGCATCGGGCATCGGGCATCGGGCATCGGGCTCCGGGCTCCGGGCTCCGGGCTCCGGGCTCCGGGCTCCGGGCTCCGGCTTCGGACGTCCAGGCCGTTCGGACGGTTCAGCCGGCGATGTCCTGGGCCAGGGCCCAGTCGATATGCTCGCGCACGAGCGGCGTGGCGGCGTCGCGCCGGGCCAGCAGGGCGGCGCGAATGCGCTGTGCCAGGGCCGGATCGCTGGCCGATGCCGCGCGCAGGCTGTTGCCGAGCCCCACCGCCAGGTTGCGCAGCCAGCGTTCATGGCCAATGCGACGGATCGGGCTGCCTTCGAGCCGCTGGTTGAATTCCGCTTCGGTCCAGCCGAACAGTTCGGCCATGTCGGGCGCGTCGAAGCCATTGCGCACGTCGAAATCGGGCAGCGTCGCACGGTGCGCGAACTTGTTCCACGGGCAGGCCAGCTGGCAGTCGTCGCAGCCGTAGACGCGGTTGCCCATCGGCGCGCGCAATGCCTCGGGGATCGCGCCCTTGTGTTCGATCGTCAGGTAAGAAATACAACGGCGCGCATCGAGCCGGAACGGTTCCAGGATGGCCCCGGTGGGACAGATGTCGATGCAGCGGCGGCAGTTGCCGCAATGGGGCGCTTCGGCCGGGTCCGCCGGTAGCGGGATATCGACCAGGATCTCGCCCAGGAAGAACATCGACCCGCCGTCGCGGTCCAGCAGCAGCGTGTGCTTGCCGCGCCAGCCCAGCCCACCCTGGCTGGCCAGCGCCACTTCCATGACCGGGGCCGAATCGGTGAACACGCGGTAGCCGAACGGACCGATGGCCGTCTCGATGCGCGCCGCCAGCTGCTGCAGCCGGTTGCGCAGCACCTTGTGATAGTCGCGGCCGCGCGCATAGAGCGAAATCACGGCGGTGGCGGGATCGCCGAGCCGCGCCAGCTCGTGGCGGCGCCAGTCGTCAGGCCCCTGCGCCGGCAGGTAGGGCATGCGGGCGACGATGGCGCGCACCGTGCCGGGCACCAGTTCATGCGGTCGGGCGCGCTTTGCGCCGTGGTTGGCCATATAATCCATGTCGCCGTGGTAGCCCGCCTGCAACCACGCCAGCAGGCCCGCCTCGGCGTGCCGCAGATCGACATCGGCAATGCGGATTTCATCGAATCCGAGCGCGCGGCCCCAGCCGCGCAGGGACGCCGCCAGCGACGCCAGGTCCACGTCCGTGGTGACGGAGGCGGAATCTGGGCGCGCCGGAGCGGAATCTTCTGCGGGGTGCGCGGTTTGCGCGGGGGTAGGGGCGGGCACTGCACGGTCGATCATCCCTGAATTGTACGCAATGCCCCTGCTCGAAGAACGCATCCTGCCGCTGCCCGACGAAATCGCCACCGAACGGTTTGGCGCGGCCCTGGCCGGGGCGGTGCGCAACATGCCGCCGCGCACGGTGCATGTCCAGCTGTCCGGAGACCTTGGCGCGGGCAAGACCACGCTTTCACGCGCCGTGCTGCGCGCGCTGGGGCATGCCGGCAAGGTCCGCAGCCCTACCTACACGCTGTGCGAGCCCTACGACGTGCAGCGCGCCGATGGCTCGCCGCTGACCGTCTACCACTTCGACCTGTACCGTTTTGCCGACCCCGAGGAATGGATCGACGCCGGTTTTCGCGACTGTTTCGCCGAGCCGGCGTTCAATCTGGTGGAGTGGCCGGAGAAGGCCGGACGCCTGCTTGGGGAACCGGATCTGCACGTGTTGCTCCAATCGGACAACCGCGTGCCACAAACTGCCGTTAATGGGGACGAAGATGGCGCGGATCGCCGCATGGCCACGCTGCGCGCCTATACTCCCACTGGACTTACCCTGCTGAACGCATGCTGATCAAGCGACTTGCCACCGACCGACCCGATGGACCCGACGGACTGCTCCAGGCCCGCCGAAAATGGATGGCGCAGGCCCTGAAGGCTGGCGCCGGGACGGTGGTGCTGTCGCTGGCCGGCCCGCAGATCGCCTTCGGCGCCGGCATCGTGGCCGTGCGCGTCTGGCCCGCCGAGGATTACACCCGCGTCACGATCGAATCGGACGAGAAGCTCGTGGCCGTCCACCAGATGATCCGCAACCCCGACCGGCTGGTGGTGGACATCGATGGGCTGGACCTCTCGCCCACGCTGCGCGAGCTGGTGGCCAAGATCACGCCGAACGACCCCTATATCCAGTCCGTACGGGTGGGCCAGAACCGGCCGCGCGTGGTGCGGATGGTGTTCGACCTGAAGGAGGACGTTTCTCCGCAGGTCTTCACGCTGCTGCCGATTGCCGAGTACAAGAACCGGCTTGTGTTCGACCTGTATCCGGTCAATCCGCCCGATCCGCTCTGGAAGCTCGTGCGCGACACCGAAGACAAGCAGCGCCGCTTTGCCTCGACTACGCCGCCCGCAGGCAGTGACGCCACGGTTGCCGGCGCGCCCGCGGGGGCCGAGGAAGACGCCATTGGCGCCATCGTGCGCAAGTTCGAGGACCGTGGCCAGCTGCCGCCGGCCACCACGGCCCCGCCGCCCGCCATCGCCGCCGTGAAGCCGAAGCCGTCGGCACCGTCCACGGTGGACAAGCCGGCCGCGCCGCCCGTGCCGCCCCCGATCGCCCAGACCAATGTGCCGCCGCCGAGCCAGTTCAAGATGCGCCGGCTGCTGACCGTGGCGCTGGACCCCGGCCATGGCGGCGAAGACCCCGGTGCCATTGGGGCCGCCGGGTCGCGCGAAAAGGACGTGGTGTTGCAGATCGCCTCGCGCCTGCGCAAGAAGATCGATTCGGAGCCCAATATGCGCGCCATGATGACGCGCGATTCGGACTTCTTCGTGCCGCTGAACGTGCGCGTGCAGAAGGCGCGCCGCGTGCAGGCCGACCTGTTCGTGTCGATCCACGCCGATGCCTTCGTGTCGCCGGAAGCGCGCGGGGCGTCGGTATTCGCGCTGTCCGAGCGCGGCGCATCGAGTTCGGCCGCGCGCTGGCTGGCCAACAAGGAAAACAATGCCGACCTGATCGGCGGCACCAACATGGGCAACAAGGACGCCCAGGTGTCGCGCGTGCTGCTGGACCTGTCCACCACGGCGCAGATCAACGACAGCATGCAGGTGGGCAAGTCGGTGCTGCAGGAAATCGGCGGCATCAACCGGCTGCACAAGGGCAGCGTCGAGCAGGCCGGGTTTGCGGTGCTGAAGGCGCCCGATATTCCTTCGATCCTGATCGAGACGGCGTTTATCTCGAATCCGGAAGAGGAGCGCAAGCTCAACGACGACGCACATCAGGAGCAACTGGCCAACGCCATCCTGCGCGGCATCAAGGCGTACTTCGCCAAGAATCCGCCGCTGTCGAAGAATCCTTCCGTGTAAGACACCGGAACGCAACAAAAAACGGCGCCGAAGCGCCGTTTTTTGATTGTCTGGACGAACGGCGATCAGGCACGCACCGCGTTGCGGGCTTCCTTGACTTCGTCGCGGCTGGCATAGCGCGCGGCAATCACCGAGCAGACGATCAGTTGCAACTGGTGGTAGACCATCAGCGGCAGCACCAGCAGGCCCAGCGCCGGGTGGCCGGCAAACAGGATCTTGGCCATCGGGATGCCGTTGGCCAGGCTCTTCTTCGAGCCGCAGAATACGGCGGTGATTTCATCCTCGACCGAGAAGCCCAGGCGACGCGCCGTGAACGTGGTGGTGCCCAGGATCACGAACAGCATCACGGCGGCGATGCCCATCACCGCGCCAATGGTCTGCCAGGAATACTGGTGCCACAGGCCGGCGGCGGTGGCATCGCAGAACGACGAATATACGATCAGCACAATCACGCCACGGTCAACCTTGTTGGTGATCTGCTTCTTCTTGGCCAGCCAGTTGCCGATCAGCGGGCGGAATGCCTGGCCCAGTGCAAACGGCAGCAGCAGTTGCAGCGCCACGCCCGTCAGCGCGCGGCCCAGCGGCATCGAGGCACCGCTGGCGCTGATCACAAGGCCCATCAGCAGCGGGGTCAGCGCCATGCCGATCAGGCCCGAGATGGTGGCGTTGAAGATGGCGCCCGGCACATTGCCGCGTGCCATCGACGTCATGGCCACCGACGACGACACCGTGGACGGCAGCGCGCACAGGTAGAACACGCCAAGCAGCAGTTCGGGCGGCAGCGTGTTGCGCAGCGACAGCATCAGCAGTACACCCACGATCGGAAACACGATGTACGTGAACGACTGCACGAAGACGTGCAGGCGCCAGTGCTTGGCCCCGGCGACGAGCTTGTCGCGCGACAATGCCGCGCCGTGCAGGAAAAACACCAGCGCGACGCCGAGACTGGTGACGATGCCGAGATGCAGCGGGCCGTCGCCGGCGCCGATCTCCGGCGCAAGCAGCGCAATGCCGATCGCGCACAGCATGATGAGAACGAACCCGTCGATCAGGTCGTAGATCTTTTTGAATGGGGCGAGAAGGGTAGACATCGGGGATAGTGCGTAAGGGTTTCCGCTTGGTATTGGACGCTTGTCTTGCTTAGAATGCAAATTCATTTATCGCATTTATTCATTTTTTAGTTGCATGAATTACACACTTCGGCAGTTACGGGTCTTTCTTGCGGTGGCGGCGCACGGCAGTTTCAGCCGAGCGGCGGACGCCGTTGGCCTTACCCAGCCCGCTGTCAGCCGGGGTGTGGCCGAACTGGAAGAGGCGCTTGGCGTCCGCTTGCTGGACCGCACCACGCGTGAAGTGGTGCTGACTGACGCCGGCACCGCGTTGGTCCCGGCATTGGAGCGACTTTTGGGCCAGCTCGACGACACACTCGAAGAAACCCGGCAGTTAGGGGAGCGATATCGGGGGAGGGTAGTGATAGCCAGTGCGCCGACCATCTCGGCGCGGCTCATGCCGATGTATGTGGCGGCCTGCGCCAGCCAGTACCCCGAGATCCGGTTGTTCGTGCGCGACAACGTCCAGGCCGACGGGCTCGAACAGATCCGCGCCGGGGCGGTGGACTTCGGGGTGCTGATCGATCCGCTGGCGCGGGAAGGGCTGACGATTGCCCCGCTGGCCACCGATCCGTTCTGCTTCGTGTGCCGGCGCGATCACCCGCTGGCCGGTGCCGATTCGGTGCCGTGGAGCGCCCTGCATGGCGAGCGCCTGGTGCTGCTGGACTTCGCGTCCGGCAGTCGGCCGCTGATCGACCGCATTCTGGCGCGCCACGGCGTGGCGCCGCAGGTGGTGCAGGAACTTGGCCATTCGGCCAGTGTGTTCGGGATGGTGGAAGCGGGGATCGGCGCCTCGGTGCTCCCGTCGTTCTCGCTGCCGTTGCCGGCAGCGTCGCCCTTGGTGTCGAAGCCGCTGACACCGCGCGAGGAACGCCGCATCGTCATGGTGCGGCGCGAAGACAGATCGCTGTCGCCGGCCGCCGCCGCGGTCTGGGAAATGGTCCAGACCATGCCGATCCCGGCCGAAGTGGTGACTGACTAAGTCACCAGTGGCCCCATCGCCGTGAAGCTGCCGCGCATCAGCCCGCCGGCACGGCCGTGACCAGCGCGGCCTCCAGCGCGAAGCTGCCATCGGCCTGCACGCGGTAGCGGTCGCGCACTTCGGCAGGCGCCTTGTCCCACAGGTGGCGAATGGCGGCCTGCGCCACCTCGGGGGTGCGCATGCGCGACACCCAGCTCTGGAATTCGATCTCGATGCGCCAGACCGGCGACACCTCCACCTCGAATCCCGCCTGCCCGAACAGGCGCGCCCAGCCCACCGGCGTGTAATCGCGGATATGCGACGGATCGCGCAGCAGTTCCACCGATTGCAACCAGGTGTCGCAGAGTGGGTCTTCGGCGCCGACGATATCGATCAGCACCACCTTGCCATTGGGCTTCAGCACGCGGCGGATTTCGCGCAGCGCGGCCGGCACGTCGCGCCAGTGATGCGCGCTCATGCGGGAGACCACGGCGCAGAAGCTGGCGTCGTCGAACGGCAGGCGCTCGGCCGCACCTTGCCGGGTGCTGATATTGGACAGGCCACGGTCCCGGGCGGCAGCGGCCACGACGTCGAGCATTTCGGCCGACAGATCGTAAGCCACCACTTCGTTGGCAACCGTTGCGGCGGCAAAGCTTGCATGGCCGGCGCCGCAGCCCAGGTCGAGCACGCGGCTGTGCGCCACCGGCTTCAGGTGCGCCAGCGCCTGCTTGAGTTGTTCCAGATCCGCGCCCTGGGCGTGGACGGTGCTGGTGAGATACGCACTGGCGGTGGCGCCGAACTGGGCGGCGACGAGTTCCTGCTGTTGCATGAGGGGTGCCTCGTTCTTTTTGGAGGGATGAAAGGGAGGGGGATTGCCCGGGCCCGGGGGTTCACGTACTGTAGACGCCGTGTTTTCCCGGTACAAGTCACTCATTTATCCTGGTATAAGCGCCACCACCCATGTCCGTCGAGCCACTTCCCACTGCCTCACGCGAAGCCGAACTCGGTGCTTTCCTGCGCAATCATCGCGAGCGGCTGAGCCCGGCCGACGTTGGCCTGCCACCTGGCCGGCGGCGCCGCACACCTGGCCTGCGCCGCGAGGAAGTGGCGCAACTGGCCGGACTCAGCGCAACGTGGGTAACGTGGCTGGAGCAGGGGCGTCCAGTGGCGATGTCGGCGCGCGCGTTGGCAAGCCTGGCTCAGGCCCTGCGCCTGTCGCGCGCAGAACGCGCCTACCTGTTTGCGCTGGCCGGCAAGCCCGAGCCCCGGCACGACGCCGAGCCGGCGGTCCCTCCGGCGCTGCTGGCCAGCGTGCAGGCGATTGCAGCACCGGCCTATCTGCTCGATCGGCAATGGACGGCCCTGGCCTGGAACGATGCGGCGGCCGATCTGTTCGTGGGATGGCTCGACGATGCCAGCACCGAGCGCAATCTGTTGCGGGCCATGTTCCTGTCGCCCGGCCTGCAGACGCTGGTGGAGGACTGGCCGCACCGGGCGGCGCGGCTGGTGGCGGAATTCCGCGTGCACAGCCTGCGCCATGCGGAAGATCCGGCCACGCGCGCGCTGGTGGAGCAATTGGTGGCGGACAGTCCTGCATTTGCCAACGCCTGGCGGTCGCAGGATGTAGAGGAGCGGCAGGGCGGCCGGCGCGGCTTTCATCATCCCGCGCACGGCATGGTCTATCTGGAGCAGCTGACGCTGGTGCCGCCGGCCGTGCCGGGCCTGATGCTGGCGATGCTGCTGCCGGCGGCGTAGGGCCGGGTTGCCTTACTTGGGCTGCATGCGGATCGCGCCGTCGAGGCGGATCACCTCGCCGTTCATCATCGTGTTGCCGATGATGGCCTGCGCAAGCCTGGCGAACTCCGCCGGACGGCCCAGGCGGGGCGGGAACGGCACCATCTTGCCCAGCGCGTCCTGCACTTCTGGCGGCATGCCCAGCAACATCGGCGTTTCGAACAGGCCCGGCGCGATGGTCATGCAGCGCACCCCGTCGCGCGCCAGGTCGCGAGCGATAGCCAGCGTCATGCCAACCACGCCGCCTTTGGACGCCGCATAGGCAGCCTGACCGATCTGGCCGTCGAATGCCGCCACCGACGCCGTGTTGATGATCACGCCGCGTTCGCCTTCGGCATCGGGCGTGTTTTCCACCATCGCCGCCGCCGCCAGCCGGATCATGTTGAACGTGCCGATCAAATTCACGCGGATGGTCTTCTCGAACGCATCGAGCGGATGCGGGCCGTTCTTGCCCACCGTCTTGGCCGCCACCGCAATGCCGGCGCAGTTGACCAGGCCGGACAGCCGGCCGAGCTTGCGGGCTGCATCGACGGCGGCCTGGCCATCCGCCTCTGACGTGACATCGCACTTCACGTACTGGCCGCCCAGTTCCTGGGCCAGCGCGGTGCCGGCCGCCTCGTTGAGGTCGGCGATCACGACCTTGCCGCCCGCCTGCGCCAGCATGTGCGCGGTGCCCGCGCCCAGCCCCGACGCGCCGCCGGTGACAATGAATACGTTGCCCTGGATGTCCATCGGTCTGTCTCCTCGTGGTTGGGGTGCGGCGATCCGGGTGCCGCATTGTGTGCCCCGATGTGTGTGTCGCGATTGTGTGCCGTTTACGTTAACGTAAATCGTCGCCCCACGTAAGCCGGGTCAGCCCCAAAAACAAAAACGGCCCAGGAATGCCTGGACCGTCTCCGGTGTACTGCAGGGCAGGGCTGATTACTTCAGCGCCTCGAATACGCTTGCCGTGATCTTGTCCACGTCGCCCACGCCCGAGATCTTGCGGTATTGCGGCGGCGAAACCTTGGCCGACGGATCACCCTTGGTGGCCCAGTCCGAGTAGTAGTCCACCAGCGGGCGCGTCTGCTGCGAATAGACTTCCAGGCGCTTGCGCACGGTGTCTTCCTTGTCGTCGTCGCGCTGGATCAGGGGTTCGCCGGTTTCGTCGTCGACGTTCGCCACCTTCGGCGGGTTGTAGCGCACATGGTAGGTACGGCCCGACGCCACGTGAACACGGCGGCCGCTCATGCGCTCGATGATGGCATCGAACGGCACGTCGATTTCCAGCACGTAGTCGATGGCCACGCCGGCTTCCTTCATGGCCTCGGCCTGCGGAATCGTGCGGGGGAAACCGTCGAACAGATAGCCCTTTTCGCAGTCCGGCTGCTTAAGACGGTCCTTCACCAGGCCGATAATGATGTCATCCGACACCAGTCCGCCCGCGTCCATCACTTTCTTCGCTTCGATGCCCAGCGGCGTACCGGCCTTCACCGCGGCGCGCAGCATGTCGCCGGTGGAGATTTGCGGAATGCCGAACTTCTCGCAGATGAACTTGGCTTGCGTGCCTTTGCCGGCGCCAGGCGCGCCCAACAGGATCAAACGCATTTACGGGTCCTCAAGGTATTTGAATTCGGTCTGGCGGGATCTATGGAAGGAGGGTACCGCTGCAACTTGACGCGGGACTTACGTCCGGCCATGCCTCGACGTCTTCACGTGAAGGCCAAGGCATATGCCGGCGTCCGCTCATGCGCGGCGCCCGAAGCGCAGCGTCGTCCGACGGTCGTGCGAAGGTCCTGCAATCGCGGCGACGGGCCAGCGGCGCGCATCCGGGCGGCTCGATCTCTATCTCCCCACCGAGCCTTTGCAGACGTGTTGCGCACGGCTGCGGGCTCTGTATCGGCAGGCATTATGCCATGGGCAATGCCGGTTCGGCCTTCGTCCAGGTTGCAGCAGTATGAACTCCAGCGGGAAACTGGGGTCTACGGCGCCGGCCGTGTGAATCTCACGGGCCGTCCTGTGCCATGCCCTGCGCCCAGAGGGCGCGTACACGCTCCAGATCGGCCGCGGTGTCCACGCCCGGCGCCGGCGCCGCCGCCGTCACCAGCACGCCAATGCGCTCGCCGTGCCACATGGCGCGCAGCTGTTCCAGCGCCTCCACCTGTTCGACCGGCGAGATCGCCAGCGTCGGAAATCGCCGCAGGAAGCCGGCGCGATAGGCGTAGATGCCGATATGGCGCAGCACGGGCATGGCTGGCATCGGCACCTGCGCGGTGGCGGCCGGCTGCGTCGGCACGGCGGCCCACGCGTCGCGCGCCCAGGGTATCGGCGCGCGCGAGAAGTACAGCGCGCGGCCCGCGTTGTCGCACACTACCTTCACGACATTGGGATTGAAGACCTCGGCCGCATCGTCCAACGGATGGGCGGCGGTGGCGATGGCGCAATCGGGGTGCGCGGCCAGGTGCAGCGCCACCTCGTCGATCAGGTTCGGATCGATCAGCGGCTCGTCGCCCTGCACGTTGACGACGATGGCGTCGTCGGCCAGACCGAGCTGGGCGGCGACTTCAGACAGGCGGTCGGTGCCCGACGGATGGTCGGCACGCGTGATCACGGCCTCCACGCCGCGCGCGGCGCAGGCTGCCGCCACTTCAGGCGCATCGGTAGCCACCACGGTGCGATGCGCCGACGACGCGTGCGCGCGTTCGGCCACGCGCACGATCATCGGATGACCGCCAATATCGGCCAGCGGCTTGTTCGGCAGCCGGGTAGAAGCCAGGCGCGCCGGAATGACGACGGTAAATGCGGGAATGCTCATGATGGTTGCCTGACTGCGCCGACGTGGGGCGGCGCGGGGGGACGCTCAGTTGTCGGACGGTTCCACGGGCACCACGCGGCCCGGCACCGACTGGCGCGCTTCGTCGGCCAGCATGACCGGGATACCGTCGCGAATCGGGTAGGCCAGCTTGTCGGCGTGGCAGATCAGTTCCTGGGCGGCGCGGTCGTATTCCAGCTTGCCCTTGCACAGCGGGCAGACGAGGATTTCAAGCAGCCGGTTGTCCATCCTGGTGTTCCTTGTCGAGTCCGGTCGCCGCGCCGGAGGAATGCCCCGTGGTAACGGGGGTGGCGACGGCCGGGTTGCGCGCCAGTACGACGCGCCGGATTTTGTCGATCAGGCCCGCGTCGATCACGGGCGTGGTGGGGACGACCCAGATCCTCGGGTCGTCGAAACGCTCGCATTTTACGGCATCCTTCTCGGTGATCAGGATCACGTCCGCATGTAGCGCATCGTCGTTGCCGGCGAACGGATCGTCGGCGAAGTCGTAGTGATCGGGCAGCGGCATCGTTGCCGTGGGCATCAGCCCCGCGCGGCGCAGGCTGGCAAAGAACCGTTCCGGGTTGCCGATGCCGGCTGCGGCCAGCACGCGCTTGCCCGCGAACTGCGCGACCGGGCGTGCCATGGTGGGGTCGTTGAGCTGCCAGGCGTCATCGAGCTCCAGCCGCATCCCATAGACATCGGGCTTGTCCGGCGTGGCCTTGAAGTTCGGGTCGTTGATCAGCGTGGCATCGCGCGGGCGGCTCAGCGGCTCGCGCAGCGGCCCGGCCGGCAACAGCATGCCATTGCCGCCCATGCGCGAATCGAACATGACGATCTCGAAGTCGCGCTGCAGCCGGTAATGCTGCAGCCCGTCGTCGAGCAGCAGCACGTTGACCCCGGGGTGCGACACCAGCATCGTCTGCGCGCACAACGCGCGGTCGGGGAACACCCAGACAGGCACATCGGTGGCGCGCGCAATCAGTAGCGGTTCATCGCCCACGTCCACGGCCTTCGAGGTCGGCTTGACACGGCGCGGGTGCTTCAATTCCACGCCGTAGCCCCGCGATACCACGCCGGGACGCAGCCCGGCTTCGCACAGCGCATGGGCCAGGGCGATCACGGCCGGCGTCTTGCCGGTGCCGCCCACCGTCACGTTGCCCACCACGATCACCGGCATCGGCAGGCGCGTCGACTTGAACCACCCCTGGCGGTAGCCGTAACGGCGGATGCGCGCGATCAGGCCGAACAGCAGCGACAGTGGCCACATCAGCCAGGCGAACCAGCCGCGGCGCTGCCACTGGGCGGTGACGAAGTCGGCAAGGGCGTGTCGGGGAGCGGGCATGAACGGGAGGATGGAAAAAGGCGATGCCACCCTGGGGTGGCATCGGCCCGATGCAGACATTATGGGCACTGCGCAGCGCATGCGGCAAGTTTGCCGTCCATCCGGCCCTGCGCGCCCGGAGCAGGCGTCAGCGTTGCGGCGTGCTCTGCGTGGCGAAGGTCAGGCGCGACAGGCCGGCCACGCGGGCCGCTTCCATCACGTTGATGACCGCCTGGTGGGTGGCCTGGGCATCGGCATTGACGATGACCACGGGCTGCTGTCCGCTGCCCGCCGGGCCGGCGGCGCTGCGCAACTGGTCGGCAAGGCTGGTGACATCCTTCTGCTCCAGCACCTGCTTGTTGACGGAGTAGACCCCGCGTGCCGATACCGATACGACGATCTCGGTCGGATGTTGCTGCGCGCGGTCGGCATCGGCCGTGGGCAGCTGGATCTGCAGCTCGGTAAAGCGCGAGTACGTGGTCGTGATCATCAGGAAGATCAGGATCACGAGCAGCACGTCGATGAGCGGGATCAGGTTGATCTCCGGCTCCTCGCGCCGCTGGCGGGAACGGAAACGCATGGCGTGCTCCTGGCCGCGTCAGGCCCTGCGCTGCGGCAGGATGGCGTCCAGGAACGCGGTGGCGCGGAATTCGAGCTCGGCCACGTAGTCGTCCACCAGGCGCCGGAAGTAGCGCCAGAAGATTAGCGCCGGAATCGCCACGATCAGGCCGAAGGCCGTGTTGTACAGCGCCACCGAGATGCCGTGCGCCAGCTGTTCGGGGTTGGCGCCGGTGCCGCCCTGGTTCCCGAAGATCTCGATCATGCCGATCACGGTGCCCAGCAGGCCCATCAGCGGCGCCACCGAGGCAATCGTGCCCAGCGCGTTCAGGTAGCGTTCCAGGTCGTGCGCCACGACGCGGCCGGCTTCTTCCACCACGTCCTTGGCGGCGTCGCGCGACGTCTGCGGCTGCAGCACCACATGGCGCAGGCCGGCGGCCAGCACGCGGCCCAGCGGGGAGTTCTTTTCGAGATTGTTGACGACCTCGGGCGTGGCCTTGCGCTGCTGGGCGGCGGAGAGTGCCTCCTCGTACAGCTTCGGCGGCAGGATCTTGCTGCGCTTGAGGGAAACGAAACGTTCGACGATCAGCGCGAGCGCAATGACCGAGGCGAGCAGCAGCGGCCAGATCGGCCAGCCGGCCGCTTGAATGATGGAAAACACGTGGACCCCCGAAATTCTACGAAAGCGACAGACCCGAAATGGAACGGCTATGACGACAAACTGCGCGGCAGCCTTTGATGCGCGCGCTGGTTCCGCGTGCGCAGCGGCGATGCTCGAAAAATTGCAGGCGCCACTCTAACCCGCTCCCGGCCAGCCCGGCAAGCCGCGTCCGGTGCGGCTGTCTGCGGCTTTCCACACTGACGCGGGACAGCATTGTGGAGCACTTGTGGAAAGCCTTCGGAAAAACGCGATAACCCATTGATTCGAAAGGATTGTCGCGCTGTTGCCTGTTTTTTGTGCAGGACGGGGAAAGCACGCGGGATCGACAGGATTTGGCGTTTCGACGGCCGCCATCGGGCGTTTCCGGCGTGACTTTCCACACTCCGGCGGGACAGTGTTGTGGATCGGCTGTGGAAAGCCGTCGAAAAAAGTTGCCAACCCATTGATCTGAAAGGAAAAGCGTTGTTGTGCTTAATAAACGGGCAACGCGGCGGCGATGAGGGCGCCACTTTCAGGGCGGCGAGGGGGTCAACTTTCCACATCGGCGCAGGACAGGATTGTGGATCGGTTGTGGATAAGGCCGGGAGAAGCCGGCTAACTCCTTGATCCCTATGGCGGTATACGTATCTGCCTAGAAAATAGGCAGTCAGACCGCGTGGGCGGGCCGTGCGGTGTGGTCGACTTCGGACCCGCCCGGGTGTTGCCACAGCGAGGGTCGACGCGCAACGTATACGTTGTCCACAGGCAAGACCCTTGACAAATCCATTATCCAAAGCTTCTGTGGATAACTTTGTGAACAAGCGTCGGCTCGTTTTGGTAAGTCGTTGACGCGTAAGGTTTTCTCTTACATTGCCTGTTTTTTGGTCCAGTCAGAAAGCTCAAATGAATCAATAGCTTGTACCGACTCATGCGGATTGCGGGCGAACACCGGGACCCTGCCCAATGGCTCTTGACATAGCGGTTATGCTGTGGACATGTCCATCTCACGCCGCCTGCGCGGTTGTGCACCATGCCAGAGAACGAGAACCTTTCGCGTTTTGCGCCGTCTCAGCCGCCCTCGCGCACGCGCGACGTGATTCCGGTCAGCGAACTCAACCATGCGATTGCCGGTGTGCTCGAACGCAGCTTCCCGTTGGCGTGGGTCAGGGGCGAGATCTCGAATTTCACGCGCGCGGCCAGTGGCCACTGGTATTTCTCGCTCAAGGACGCCCGCGCGCAGATCCGTTGCGTGATGTTCCGGGGCCGTAACCAGCACGTGGATTTCGCGCCGCGCGAGGGCGAGGCCGTCGAAGTGCGCGCCGTGGTGTCGATGTACGAGGCGCGCGGCGAGCTGCAACTGGGCGTGGAAGCCATGCGCCGCGCCGGCCTGGGCAATCTCTACGAAGCATTCCTGCGGCTCAAGGAAAAACTTGCGCAGGCCGGTCTGTTCGATCCCGCACGCAAGCGTCCGATCCCGTCGCATCCGCGCACCATCGGGGTGATCACGTCGTTGCAGGCCGCGGCGATGCGCGATGTACTGACCACGCTGCAGCGGCGTGCGCCGCACGTCAACGTGATCGTATACCCGGTGCCAGTCCAGGGCGCCGGCGCTGCGGACAAGATCGCCGCCATGCTCGATACGGCCAGCGCACGCGATGAATGCGATGTGCTGGTTCTTTGCCGCGGCGGCGGCAGTATCGAAGACCTGTGGTCGTTCAACGAGGAAGTGGTCGCGCAGGCCATCGCGCGCAGCCGCGTACCGGTGGTGTCCGGCGTGGGTCACGAAACCGATTTCACGATTGCCGATTTCGTGGCCGATGTACGAGCCCCCACGCCGACTGGCGCGGCTGAAATGGTCAGCCCGGACCGCGCGCATCTGCTGCAGGCCGCCCGCCGCGCACGCGAGTCGCTGGCACAGTGCATGGACCGCCAGCTCGAACGTCGCGCGCAGCATCTGCAGTGGCTGTCCCGCCAGCTGCGCAGCCCGCAGGCACAAGTGCAGGAACGGCGCGCGCAGGTCGACAATCTGGCCCGACACTTGCGTGCGGCACTGCGGGATACGGTGTCCGCCCAGCGTCATCGGCACGACATGCTGGCCATGCGCTGGCGGGCCTGCCAGCCCGACACCGGTGCGGCACAGGCGGCGCTGGATCGTACGGCGGCGCGCATGGACGCCGCGCTGGAACGCCGTCACGAACGTGAAACACAGCGGCTGGCGCGCGCAGCCGGGGCGCTGGAACTGCTGGCCCCGCAGCGCACGCTGGAACGTGGTTATGCCGTGCTGCTCGACAATCGCGGGCGGGCCCTGCGGTCGCCCAGCGAACTGCGCGCCGGCAGTATTGTCGAGGCGCATCTGGCGGACGGCACGGCGGACCTCGAAATTGCCAATGTACAGGCCAAACTGGCGGCTTTCTGAGGGTTCGCGCGGCGCGTGCGCCGCCCTGGTTGCGACTGATTCTCAGTCGATCGGAATTGCTCCCCTGAGCGGCCGCAGGGGAAACTAACATGAGGTCAGGGGGCTTTCCGGGGCCGTTTGCGCGGGTCTGGCAAGTCACCTACAATCGGCCATTCTCCCCACCAAAACCGTAGAGACAGAACAATGGAACACACGCTCCCTCCTCTCCCGTACGCGCATGACGCCCTGGCTCCGCACATCTCCAAGGAGACCCTGGAGTTCCATCATGACAAGCACCACCAGACGTACGTCACGAACCTGAACAACCTGATCAAGGGCACCGAGTTCGAGAACGCTTCGCTGGAAGAAATCGTCAAGAAGTCGTCGGGCGGCATTTTCAACAACGCTGCCCAGGTGTGGAACCACACGTTCTACTGGGAATCGATGAAGCCGAACGGCGGCGGCCAGCCGACCGGTGCCCTGGCTGACGCGATCAACGCCAAGTTCGGTTCGTTCGACAAGTTCAAGGAAGAATTCACGAAGACGGCCGTTGGCACCTTCGGTTCGGGCTGGGCCTGGCTGGTCAAGAAGACCGACGGCTCGCTGGACCTGGTGTCCACCTCGAACGCCGCCACGCCGCTGACCACCGACGCCAAGCCGCTGCTGACCTGCGACGTGTGGGAACACGCCTACTACATCGACTACCGCAATGCCCGTCCGAAGTATGTCGAGGCATTCTGGAACGTCGTGAACTGGGACTTCGCTTCGAAGAACTTCGCCTGAGCGCCTGCGCTGGCCGCACGGGCGGCCAGGTGCCTGCCCCGGCAAAAGCCCCGGAAATTCCGGGGCTTTTTCATTTGGGCGGGGAGTGACGTGCGGGGTTACGGTTCGCGCGCCCAGCCCGCGCGCCGCCACACTACCGGCCCAACCGACGCCAGCATCACGCCTGCCACGATGAGCGCGCAGGCCAGAAAGATCATCGACCAGTCGCGTTCGGTGACCTTGCCCGCCAGCGCCAGGCACAGCATCGACAGCACGGGTGTGCCGTAGCCGAGGATGCCGATCTGCGCGGTGTTGCCATGCCGCATGGCGTAGTCCCACAGCACGAACGAGATACCGAGCGGCCCCAGGCCGATCGCCGCGACCCATGCCAGGTCGCTGGCCGATGGCACGAAGCGCGGCTCGATCAGCAGGTGACTGGCAATGGCCAGCAGCCCGGCCCCCAGGCAGAAGCCGCCGACGGCCCACGACGAGAACGGCGGCAACCAACGCGCGCCCAGCGAATAGACCGCCCAGACGATGGCGGCCAGCAGCGCCAGCGCATAGCCGGCCATATGCGTGCCGCCTCGGCCGCCAAGGCCCGCGCCGAATGCGTCCGCGCCCGAGCCCGCCGTGATGGCCACGATGCAGCCGCCAAAGCCAACGAGCGCGCCGGCGACCTTCGTCATGCAGTCGATGCCGCGCCAGAGCGTGGTGCCAAGCAGCACCAGGATCAACGGCCAGAGGTAGTTGATCAGGTTGGCCTCGGCAATCGGCGCCAGCCTGAACGCCATGACCAGACCCGCGTTGTACACGAACAGGCACGTCACGCCGAACGCCAGCGTGCGCGGCGGCACACGCCATTCGCGTACGCGGTGCAGGCAGGTCGCGCTGCCCAGGCACAGCGCCAGACCCGTCAGCAGCAGCGGCGGCACGCCGGGTGCGTGGGACACCAGCGTTGCGAACGACGCCCAGAGCAGGATCGCGCCAGCGGCGCAGAGCCATGCGGCGGGCTTCATGCCGCCGCTCCCAGGGCGGTGCCTTCGCAGTCGTCCGTCACGTTGAAGTCCGTCAGGCAGTTCAGCTTCATGGCGCGGATCTGCTCGGTCATGAAATCGATGAAGACGCGGATGCGCGTGGGCAGATGCTGGCGGCTCAGGTAGCAGATGTAGTGGCCCCGGTCGTCGGGCGCATGGCGCGCCAACGAGACCACCAGTTCCCCGCGGGCGATGTGGTCGCTGATCTGGTAGCCGGCCATCTGCGCGATACCCCAGCCCTCCAGCACCGCGTGCAGCACCAGGTCGGCGTCGTTGAACGTCATGCGGGCGCGCGGCAGGAACTTGCGTACGATGCCGTCGCACTTGAACTCCCATTCGAAGATGCGCCCGCTGGAAAAGCGGAAGTTGATGCATTCGTGCTGCGGCAGGTCGTCCAGCGTCTGCGGCAGCCCGTGGCGGGCCACGTAAGACGGCGCGGCGCATAGCGCCATCTGCATCGGGATGAGCTGTTTGGCGATGATGCTCGAATCCTCGATCCGCCCGTTGCGGAAGGCGACGTCGATCTGTTCCGACGCGAAGTCCGTGGGTCGGTCGTCCAGCAGCAGGTCGATGGCGATGTCCGGGTAGAGCTGGACGAACTTGTCGAGCAGCGGCGCCACGATCTTGCGGCCGAACCCCACTGTGGCACTGATGCGCACCAGGCCGCGGGGCGGGCCCTCGCGCAGTTCCAGCATGTCGTTCATGGCCTCCACGATATGCGTGACGCCCTGATGGCAGTTCTCGAAGAAGCGCTGGCCTTCGCGCGTGAGTTGCGTGGTGCGCGTGGTGCGCAGGAACAGCCGCGTGCTCAACTGGGTTTCCAGCTTCTGCACGTTGCGGCTGACCGCCGAGCGGCCGATGCCCAGGCGCTCGCCAGCCTTGGCGAAGCTGCCTTCGCTGGCCACGGCCATGAACGCCATGATGCCGGCGTAGCTGGCGGCAAAGCTCGTCGACAGTGCGTCGGCGCGGTTTGGCAGGCTGAGCCTGAAATTGCGGTCCGACGTGTCGGCCGGCTGTATCGATTCCATGGTTTCCCCTGAGATTCCCGGCGCTACCTTGCTGCGGCGCGGGAAACCGTTTTTTGATCCTGCCGGGGCAGGCGAATTTCGAAGCACGCGCCGCCTTCGCGGCAGCTTTGCGCGCGGATGCTGCCGCCGTGGTCGGTCACGATGCGATGGCAGATGGCCAGCCCGACGCCCAGCCCTTCGTCCTTGGTGGTATGGAACGCGTCGAACAGGCGTGGCAGGTCGTCGGCTGCGATGCCGCAACCCCGGTCGCTGATGGCCACCACTGCATCGTCGCCGTCCACCCACTGATCCACGGTCAGACGGCGGTCCTGTATTGGCGTTTCGGCCATGGCTTCCATCGCGTTGACGATCAGGTTGCCGAATAGTTGCTGCAGCGCGGCGGGCTCGGCGATCACGACGACGTCGTCGTGGCCCACGTTTGCCGCCACGTGGATACCTTCACGCCGCAGGTCGTCGTCCAGCCAGTGCAGCGTGTCGCGCAGCACCGCGTGGAGCGGCACCGGCTGCAGTGGCCGTTCCACGGGCGATGCCAGCGCCCTGAGGTCGGCCAGCAGCGTGCCCGCGCGCTGCGCGTCGGCCACCAGGCGTTCGAGCGAGGCGATGGCTGCCTCCACGTCGGGCGGGTCGTGTCGCAGCCAGCGCAGCGCCGACTGCCCCCGCGTCACCACCGAGGCCACCGGCTGCACGGCGTCGTGGACCACCATCGCCATGCACCGACCCAGCAGTGCCAGCCGGTCCGCGTGCACGGACGGCGGCTGCAGGCGCGCGTGTCCATGGTCGCCCGTGCACCCCTGGGCGCCGCGAACTGGTTCAGTCATGTTCTTCTCGCTGTCGATATGACCGCCGGCACCCCTGACCACCCCCTGGCCGACCTGCACTTGATGTTAATTACCGCTTAATAGACCGTAAATGACAGCGTTCCCGTTTTTTCTGCCAGACTGCCAGCCGCTCGCGGCACGTCGGGTGAACGTCATGCGCGATTGGTGCATTTGCGGAAACAGCGCTGCGCGTGGCGCTGGCTTGTGACTGGCCCACGCACTCACTAGACTCGCGCCCAACTTGCCTTGCCGCCACGATTCCCGCCGGACCGCCGTCGCGGAGATGTCGGGCCCAAGCCCCGGGCGCCGCGCCAGGCCCCCTACGTGACACCGAGCCCGTGACACACGGGAGGAGACGAGAAATGACCGCCTTGCCAACGCTCACGCGCATCCTGCCGGGTGTGCCGGCGGTGAAACGGCCGTGCCGCCCGCGCGCCGCTTCACGGACGGGGCGCAAGCTTGCAAGGGATCGTCCCATTGACATAGCATCGTTTGTCTACCGCAATACCCCTCATGCTTCAGACGCAGCCGCCCCCCTCCGCAGGAAACATTGAAGACATGCCGCGCAACATCCTGTTCGTGGCGTATCCCGATGTCAGCCTGCTCGACCTTGCCGGACCCCAGACCGTGTTCTGGGCCGCGTCCAATTACGCGCGTGCGCGCGGGCTGGCCGGCTATCGCTGCCACACGACCAGCTTCGCCGGCGGCATGGTGGCGACGGTGGAGGGCACCGCGATGAGTTCGGTGTCGCTGGCATCGTTCGACTTGCGGGAGATCGACACCGTGGTCGTGCCGGGGTCGCCGATCATCCTGGAGGTGGCGAAGAACGAGACCGCGCTGCTCGACTGGCTGGCCAATGCGTCCGGCAAGATACGCCGCATGGCGTCGGTGTGCAGCGGTGCCTTCCTGCTGGCGTTCGCGGGTCTGCTCGACGGCAAGCGCGCCACCACGCACTGGGCCATGGCGGACCGTTTCCGGCAACTGTTTCCCACGGTGGACCTCGATCCCGAAGCGATCTTCGTGCGGCAGCAGAACCTGTGGACATCGGCCGGCGTCACCACCGGCATCGACCTCGCGCTGGCCATGGTGGAAGCCGATTATGGCCACGAGGTGGCGCTCAATGCCGCCAAGGAGCTGGCGGTCTACATGAAGCGGCCCGGGGCGCAGCCGCAGCTGAGCGAAATCCTGATCTCGCAGAGCCGGCAGGTGCCGGTGTTCGAGTCGCTGCACTTGTGGATCGTGCAGAACCTGGCAACAGAGGAATTGTCGGTCGAGCAGCTGGCCGGATACGTCGGCATGAGTCCGCGCAACTTCGCGCGGGTCTACAAGGAAAAGACGGGACGCACGCCGGCCAAGGGTGTGGAGCACTTTCGGCTCGAAGCGGCGCGGCGGCAGTTGCAGGACCCGGGCCGGCCCATCGACGTGATTGCCCACGAGTGTGGCTTCGGCAGCGAGGAGCGCATGCGCGTGACGTTCCAGCGCCATTTCGGGCTGTCGCCCAGCGAGTACCGGCTCAAGGTCAACCGCTAGCATCGCGCGCGGCCCGCTCCGGCGTTCTTTTCCGATCCGATTGGTGCAAATCAGGAAACACCGTGCGCCAGGCGCCGGGCTGGTGGCCGGCTGCGGCCGCACCTAGCATGCAATGCATGTGGACCCGTTCCACTCCCAAAGCATGGAGACGCATCATGAAGATCGTTGTCGTAGGTGGTACCGGCCTGATCGGCAAGAAGGTGGTGGCGCGGCTGGCCGCGCAGGGGCATGACGTGCTGGCGGCGTCGCCGGGCACCGGCGTCAATGCGCTGACGGGCGAAGGTCTGGCGCAAGCGCTGGCCGGGGCGCGGGTGGTGGTGGACGTGGCCAATTCGCCATCGTTCGAAGACCAGGCAGTGCTGCACTTTTTCGAAACCTCGGGCCGCAACCTGGCGGCTGCCGAGAAGGAAGCCGGCGTGGCGCACCACGTGGCGCTGTCCGTGGTGGGCACAGACAAGCTCGCGCAAAGCGGCTACTTCCGCGCCAAGATCGCCCAGGAAGCGCTGATCCGGCAGGCGGGCATTCCATACACGATCGTGCGCTCGACACAGTTCCTCGAATTCCTGGGCGGCATCGCCCAGTCGGCAGGGCAGGCGGACACGATCCACCTCACTCCGGCCCTGATCCAGCCGATCTCGTCAGACGACGTGGCGGATGCGGTGGCCGATGCCGCGCTAGCCGCCCCCGTGAACGGCATGATCGACATCGCGGGCCCCGAACGCTTCCGCATGAGCGACCTCGTGCAACGCTACCTGCAGGCCACGGGCGACCGCCGCACGGTCGTGGCCGATCCCGCCGCACGCTACTTCGGCGCCGATCTGCAGGAAGGCACGCTCGTGCCCGAAGGCGAGGCGCGTCTGGGCCACATCCGCTTCGAAGACTGGATTCGTCAACAGCAGAAATAGCCTGGGGACGACGCAATGGAGAACGAGAGGTTGCAACCTCCGCCATTGACGCTGCTCGACAGATACCGGGGCCAGGGCTTCACGGCGCTGTACACGACGATCGTCACGGTCGCCGGAGGCCAGGCCGCGCATGGCCGCGCATCTGGCATCGCCAGGTCCGACGATGGCAATCTCGTCCTCGATCTGCGGTTGCCGGCGGCCATGGGTGGCCCCGGCGGCGGCACCAATCCCGAGCAGTTGTTCGCCGCGGGCTTCGCGGCCTGCTTTCACGGCGCGCTAAGCCTGCTGGCCAGACGCGCGCAGGTGGATACCGCCCAGGCCACCGTGGCGGCCGAGGTCTCCTTCGGCCGCGATCCCGTTGACGGCGGTTACGCGCTGATTGCCGAGATCCGCATCCGCATGCCCGGCGTGGCCCGGCATGTCGCCGAGGAACTGGTACGTAACACCGAACGGCTGTGTCCGTACGCGAAGATGGCCCGCGAGGGCATCTACAGCATCGTGCGCGTGATCGACTGAGCTTTGGGTGGACGCATGACGTCCCGCCGCACCGGGCAACGCGCGATTGGTGCCCGCGCGGCAACAGACTGGGCACCTTGGCGGTACTACCGGTACGGCGGGCCGCCCACTACGATCTAAAACAAGTCGATCCCGTTGCGCAACGCGCTGCGGCGGGTCGGCGAACGTATTCCCCTTGGTTCCGCAGGAGAGACACATGTCACAACGTTTGAACTACTTCCAGCAATCGCCGGAACTGACGAAGAAGCTCGTCGAACTCGGTACGCTGTTCCAGAAGACCACGCTCGAGCAGCACATCCGCGAGCTGGTGGAAATCCGCGCGTCGCAGCTCAATGGCTGCGCGTTCTGCGTCGATATGCATGTCAAGCAGGCCAAGATCCACGGCGAGCGCGAACTGCGCCTGCATCACGTGGCCATCTGGCGCGAGTCGACGCTGTTCTCGCCGCGCGAACGCGCTGCGCTGGCCTGGACCGAGGCGCTGACCCAGTTGCCCGCCCACGGCGTGCCCGACGATGTGTTCGAGCGCGTACGCACCCAGTTCTCCGAGAAGGAGCTGTCCGACCTGACGTTCCAGATCGGCGCCATCAACGCGTGGAACCGGCTCAATGTGGCATTCCAGATGGTGCCGGGCTCGGCCGACAAGATGTTTGGTCTCGACAAGGCCGGACTGGAGTAAGGCCATGAGACGCGTCCTGTCCATCGTGGCCATGCTGGCTGCCTCGTGTGCGCTGCTGGCCCCGCCGGCCGTGGCCGCGGCGCCCGAGGTGAAGGTCACGCCGCTGACCACCGAACCGCTGCCCGAGTATCCGGGCAAGGAGGTGCAGATGATCATGGTGGAGTACCCGCCGGGCGGCTACGACCCCGTGCATCGCCATGACGCCCACGGCTTCATCTACGTGCTGGAGGGCACCATCATCATGGGCGTGAAGGGCGGCAAGGAAGTCACGCTCAAGCCGGGCCAGACCTTTCACGAAGGCCCCAACGACATCCATACCGTCGGACGCAACGCCAGCACCACCAAGCCGGCCCGGTTCATCGTATTCCTGATCAAGAACCAGGGCGCGCCGATTCTGACGCCCGTGAAGTAGCCGGGTCCATCGGACCGGCAGGCGTGCCAGATTCGGGCGCGCCTGCCGCACCGTCGTTCCCCCCGTCGTTCCACCCATCCCCCGCAGCGATCCGCCGGCGCCCGCTTGCCAGGCGGCTGGGGTCGCTCGTCCTGTGCAACCGTAGAAGTGAGGTCATCCAAATGAAGCGAAACATCCTGATTGTCGGCGGCGGATTCGCCGGACTGTGGGCCGCCCTGGGCGCGGCGCGCGTCGTCGACCAGCAAGGCGCTGCCGCATCGGACGTGGCAATCACGCTGGTGTCGCCACAGCCCGCGCTGCATGTGCGCCCGCGCCTGCATGAAGCCCATCCGGAGCAGATGGCCGTGCCGTTCCAGCCGCTGCTGGACGCGGTGGGCGTGAAGTTCATCGAAGGCATGGTCGAACGCATCCATCCGAACGATCGCAGCGTCGATATCGTCCCGGCCGGCGGCGGCGACACATCGGTGAGCTATGACCGCCTGGTGCTGACCAGCGGCAGCCGCCTGTTCCGCCCGCCGCTGCCGGGTCTGGCCGAGCATGCCTTTGCCGTCGACCAGATCGACGAGGCCGTGAAGCTGCGCCAGCACCTGGAGGGGCTGGCATTGCAGCCCGAGACGGCTGCCCGCAATACGTTCGTGGTGGTGGGCGGTGGCTTCACCGGGCTGGAAGTGGCCACCGAACTGCCCGAGCGGCTGCATGCGATCTTTGGCGATGCCATGCACCCGCGCATCGTGGTGGTCGAGCGCGCCGAGGCTATCGGCCCCGATCTCGGTCCCGGCCCGCGCCCGCAGATTCTCGAAGCCCTGGAACACCTGGGCATCGAGACGCGTGTGGGTGCCGGTGTCGTGTCGTTCGATGCCAACGGCGTGGTGACGGGCATCGGCGAGCGGATCGACGCCAGCACCGTGATCTGGACGGGCGGCATGGTGGCCAGCGCGCTGACGGGGCAGATCGGGCCGCAGGTGGATCGGCAGGGCCGCCTGGAGGTATCGGGCGACCTGCGCGTGACCGGCGCGAAGGACATCTTCGGTGCCGGCGACGTGGTGCGTGCGCTGACCGATGACGAGGGCCACTACTCGCTGATGTCGTGCCAGCACGCGCTGTTCATGGGCCGTTTTGCCGGCCACAACGTTGCCGCCGACCTGCTGGGCCTGCCCACGCTGGAATACCGGCAGCCGTTCTACGCGACCTGCCTCGACCTCGGCGCATGGGGCGCCGTGTACACCGAAGGCTGGGATCGCGAGGTCAAGCTGACGCACGCCGAAGGCAAGGCACGCAAGGTACTGATCAACACCCAATGGATTTATCCGCCCGCACCTGAGCGTGCCCAGGCACTGGCCGCCGGCGATCCTCATATCAGCTACGCGTAACGCGTATCGATCGTTGTTCGGTCCCCTTGGCCGACGCTTTCCACCTCCGGGGGCGTCGGCCTTTTTTGTTGTAACGGTGGGCCGCGATTGGTGCGTATGCGGAAACGCGGCTTCCTGCACCGGCGTCTTGTTGGGCCATGGCACGCTGTCTAGACTCCCAGTCATGCCGTCGCACCGGCCCTGGCCCTGGCCCGGCGCGCGGTTCCGCAAGGCCATACCCGCAGAGATACCGGAGTCCATCGTGAACGCCATGACGTCAAAGCCGAGCCGCCGCGGCGAGACCATCGAACCCGTGGTCTACATCGTCGACGATGATGTGGACATGAACGACGCGCTGGCCGACCTGCTGCGGTCGGTTGGCCTGCGGGCGCGTTCGTTCCTGTCGGCCGACGCGTTCCTGAAGACGTCGCTCGAACCCGTGCACGGCTGCGTGGTGATGGACGTGCGGCTGCGCGGCGCCAACGGCCTCGAAGTCCAGCGCGAGCTGATCCGGCGCGGCATCTGCCTGCCGGTGGTGTTCATCACCGGCCATGGCGATATCGAGATGACGGTGCGGGCCATGAAGGCCGGTGCGCTCGATTTCCTGGCCAAGCCGTTCCGCGACCAGGACTTTCTCGACGCCGTGACCGAGGCGATTGCCGTGGACCGCGGCAACCGGCAGGCACTGCAATGCGGCGACGATCTGCGCGCGCGCTTTGCGACGCTGAGCAGCCGCGAGCGCGAGGTGATGGCACTGGCCGTGTCGGGCCTGATGAACAAGCAGATTGCCGGCAAGATCGGCATCAGCGAAGTCACGATCAAGATCCACCGCAGCCGCGCCATGCGCAAGATGGCCGCGCGCACGTTTGCCGACCTGGTCAAGATGGCGATCGACCTCGATCTGCAACTGGATGCCGAGACCGCCCATATGGCCGCGACGCTGGCCGCGCCATCGCCCGCCCTGTCGGCGCGCGCCAGCCGGGGCGAGGTGGCCCAGCCGATGGTCGCGCACTGAGGACGGCGCCCTACGTGACCGCCTGCCCGGCCACGGCCGTGCGGTTCCGGCCCGCCTGCTTGGCCTGGTACATCAGCGTGTCGGCCTCCTTCAGGGCTTCGGCCAGCGACGCGGCGTCGCGGGGCCAGGTGGTGACGCCCAGCGATATGGTGATGTGACCGACCGGTTCGATGGCGGTCTGCTCGACCAGCCGCCGCAGGCGCTCCGCAGCCTCGCGCGCGGACCCGGCATGCATGTCCGGCAGCAGCATCAGGAATTCCTCGCCGCCCACCCGGAACGCCAGGTCGGTGGAGCGGCACACCTGTCGCATCATCTCTGCCAGCCGTTGCAGCACGACGTCGCCAACATCATGGCCGTAGGTGTCGTTGACCCGCTTGAAGTGGTCGATGTCGAGCACAATCACGGCCACCTGCTGGCCGCTAGCCTCCAGGGCCGCCATGCTGGCTTCCAGCGCGCGGCGATTGAGCAGTCCGGTCAGCGGGTCTGTCTGCGACGCGAGCTCGAGCCCCGTCACTTGCGTCCTGGCCAGGTCGATGCCGTGCAGCAGCGCCTGCTTCAGATGGCTGGCCTCGAAGTACCAGGCATTGACCTGCGCCACGGACCCGGTGCTTTCGATCAGGCCCGTGGACGTGGTGCTGTCGGCCAGCTGGCGCAGCGGCCTGGCAATGTATCGCGTCAGGATCCAGACCAGCACGAAGCCGATCGCGGCAATCGGCGCGCTGGCGACCAGAAACCGTTTCATCAGCATGTCGACCGGTGCCAGCACCGAAGCCAGCGGCTGCTGGCTCACGATGGCCCAGTGCGCGGTGGGGATGCTGGCATAGCCCGCCAGCATGGCGTGGCCTGCGGCGTCCACCGTCTCCACGCTCCCTTGCCCGGCGCTCAGCGCATGTTCGGTGGCCGGATTGGCGGCCGCGACCGAACCGATCCGCGCCGTGGCCGGATGGAACAGCAGCTGGCGCCGGCCATCCACCACGTAGACTTCGGAATCGGTCAGAAAAAAATGGTGGCTCATCAGTTCATTGAGCCGGCCGCCCTTCAGCAGGTGGATCGATCCGCCGATCAGCCCCAGATAAGTGCCATGGCGGTCGAAGATCGGCACCGAGACAAAGATCACCAGGTTGCCGGCAATCGACTGATACGCGTTGCTGACCATTGGCTTGCGCCCACGGACCGCGCTGATCTGTTCCGGCGACTCGACCGTGCGTTGCTCAAGATGCAGTGTCTCGGGCAGGGCGGCGACGATGCGGCCCTCGGCATTGACGATGGCGACGGCGTCGAAATCCTGGCCCAGCGAAGTCAGCCGCTCCAGGGCGTCGTGGCGGGCTTCGGGGTCGTCGAAGCGATCGGCAAGCCGTTCGCCGGCTTGTTGGAACCGGAACTGCGCCTCGCGCAGGAACCCGTCGATCGAGGACGCAACGCGCGCACTGTAGGCCCGGTTGGCCTCCAGCGACCGCTCCACCAGCGTTTGCCGCTCGATCCGGTACGCGGCGTAGAGGCAGTTGGCCAGCGTGACCACGCACGCTGTCAGCGTCAGGCCCAGGATCAGGGTTCGCAGGTCGATTTTCTGGCGTGCCATGGGCTTGCGGAGGTTACGTTCCGACCGGGGAGCGCTTGCCGCAGCCTGCGCAGGCTAACGGCCAACGGGGGAGACTGACGCCAGAAGCATACAAGCTGGCAGCCGATTATGCGAAAAAAATGGCCCCGGCGGGGTGCCGGGGCCATCGATCGGGCGACGAGGGGAGCAGACGGCTATTGCGCCGTCCAACCCCCATCCATCGCCCAGGCGGCGCCGCGCACCTGATCGCCGAACGGCGAGCACAGCATCAGCACCAGATTGCCCAGTTGCTCGGGCGTGACGAATTGTCCGGAGGGCTGCTTGTCGGACAGCAGGCGGGCCTGCGCGGCCTCGGCGGTGATGGCGTCGCGCTGGGCAATCGCGTCGATCTGGGCGGCGACCAGCGGCGTCAGGACGAAGCCCGGGCAGATCGCGTTGCAGGTGATGCCGGTGGCGGCCGTTTCCAGCGCGGTGACCTTGGTCAGGCCCACCAGCCCGTGCTTGGCGGCCACATAGGCCGACTTGCCGGCGGAGCCCACCAGCCCATGCACCGAGGCGATGTTGACGATGCGGCCCCAGTTGGCGGCGCGCATGCCCGGCAACGCCAGGCGCGACGTATGGAAGGCCGACGTCAGGTTGATCGCCAGGATGTCGTCCCACTTCTGCACCGGGAAATCCTCGACGGGCGACACATGCTGGATGCCGGCATTGTTGACCAGCACATCGACACCGCCGAATCGACCGGTCGCCAGCGCGAACATGGCTTCGATCTCGTCGGGGCGACGCATGTCGGCGGCGTGGTGGGTCACTTCGGCACCGAGGGTGCGGATGCTTGCCAGGGCGGCCTCGATGTCGCCGAAGCCATTGAGCACGATATTGGCGCCGGCCTGCGCCAGCGCCTGGGCGATACCCAGGCCGATGCCGCTCGTGGAGCCGGTGACCAGCGCGGTCTTGCCATGCAGATTGACCATGATGCTTTCCTGGGTGCGGTCAGACCAGACCGGTCGCGTAGAACACGAAGATCACGAAGAACACGGCCATCGTCTTGATCAGCGTGATGGCGAAGATGTCGCGGTACGACTCGCGGTGCGTGAGGCCGGTCACGGCCAGCAGCGTGATCACCGCGCCGTTGTGCGGCAGCGTGTCCATGCCGCCGCTGGCCATCGACACCACGCGGTGCAGCACTTCCAGCGGAATCTGCGCGGCCTGCGCGCCCTGGATGAACACGTCGGACATGGCAGCCAGTGCAATGCTCATGCCGCCCGATGCGGAGCCGGTAATGCCGGCCAGCGTGCTGACCGACACGGCGGCGTTGACCAGCGGATTCGGAATGCTGCGCAGGGCGTCGCTGACCACCAGGAAGCCCGGCAGCGCGGCGATGACGCCGCCAAAGCCGTATTCCGACGCCGTGTTCATCGACGCCAGCAGCGCGCCCGACACGGCGCTCTTGGTGCCCTCGGCAAAGCGGGCCTTGACGGCGCCGAAGGCGGTCAGCAGCACGATGACGATGCCCAGCAGCAGGGCGCCTTCCACGGCCCAGATGGCGGTCACGCTGGCGATCTTGGTTTCCACCGGCTTGGGCAGGCCCGGCAGCGACACGCTGTTGGACTGGCCGTACCAGAGCGGGATCATCCGCGTGAGCCAGAAATTGGACACCCCCACCACTACCAGCGGCAGGATGGCCAGCAGCGGCGGCGGCAGCTTGCCGCCTTCCACGCGCTGCGGCTCGTTCAGCAGGTTCGTGCCGTAGCCCTCGCCACGGGCGGCAGCCGCGCGGCGGCGCCATTCCAGATACGACAGGCCGACGATGATGATGAACAGCGAGCCCGCCACGCCCAGCGCCGGGGCGGCCCACGAGGTGGTCTTGAAGAACGTGGTCGGGATGATGTTCTGGATCTGCGGCGTGCCCGGCAGCGAATCCATCGTGAACGAGAACGCGCCCAGCGCGATGGCACCCGGCATCAGGCGCTTGGGGATGTTGCTCTGGCGGTAAAGCTCGGCGGCAAACGGGTAGACCGCGAACACCACCACGAACAGCGACACGCCGCCGTAGGTCAGCAGCGCGCAGACCGCCACGATCACCGCGTTGGCGCGCGAGCGGCCGATGTAGCGAATGGCCGCGGCCACGATCGATTCGGAGAAGCCCGACAGTTCGATGACCTTGCCGAACACGGCACCGAGCATGAACACCGGAAAGTACAGCTTGACGAAGCCGACCATCTTCTCCATGAAGATGCCGGAAAACACGGGCGCCACGGCCGACGGGTCGGTCAGCAGTACCGCGCCCAGCGCAGCCAGCGGCGCGAAGAGGATCACGCTGTAGCCGCGATAGGCGGCGAACATGAGAAAGGCCAGTGCGGCGAGCACTATGACAAAAGACATGAGGTCTCCATTGCTTGTTCTTGAATGCGGTCGAGCCGTGGCAGGTTACCCCGGTGCCGTGTAATGCGAGGGTCCCCTGCGCAGATGACAGGGGACCGCTTCATTAGCAGGCTCCGTGCCACATTCAAAAGTTAAGAATACGGCGCAAATAGTGTAGTCTGCCTCACCTTGTCTCATCATTGAGACAAAGCAAGCGATACGCACGGCGTCGGCGTCTCCGTTGTGAGACACTTCGCGTCTACAAATCGAGACAACCCTTCCCGGACCCGCAGCCATGCACAAGATCGCCGACCCAGGTGGCGCCCTGCTGTTCGACTACGACTACGTGGCGCGACGCGCCATGGAGTCGCTGTTCCGCACCTTTGAAAACTTCAGCGAAGGCACGTTCGTGGTGGACGAGCACGCGCGCGTGGTCTGGATCAACAAACGCTATGCGGCGCGCTTCGGGTTCACCAACCCGCAGGACGCGATCGGACTCGATTGCGAGCAGGTGATTCCGAACAGCCTGATGCGCGAGGTGGTGACTACGGGCAAGCCGATCCTGCTTGACCTGCTCGAAACCGACCGCGAACCGATGATCGTCACGCGCCTGCCGATCAAGGACGACAGCGGCCGCACCATCGGCGGGGTCGGGTTCGCGCTGTTCGATGAACTCAGGGCGCTGACGCCGATCTTTGCGCATTACTCGCGGGCCCAGGCCGAACTGGCGGCGGCGCGCCGTTCGCTCGATCACGCGCGCCGGGCCAAGTACACGTTCGCCAGTTTCGTCGGTGCCAGCCCGGCGGCCCAGGAGGTCAAGCGCCAGGCCCGGCGGGCCGCGCTGGTGGAGTCGCCGGTGCTGCTGCTCGGTGAAACGGGCACGGGCAAGGAACTGCTGGCGCACGGCATCCACGCAGGTTCGGCGCGTGCCGAGCGGCCGCTGGTTACCGTCAACGTGGCAGCCATCCCCGATACGTTGCTGGAAGTGGAGTTCTTCGGCGCTGCGCCGGGCGCCTACACGGGCGTGGACCGCAAGGGGCGGGTCGGCAAGTTCGAGCTGGCCGACGGCGGCACGCTGTTCCTGGACGAAATCGGCGATATGCCGCTGGCGCTGCAAAGCAAGCTGCTGCGCGCCCTGCAGGACCGCGAATTCGAGCCGCTGGGGTCGAACCGCATCGTGCGCAGCGACGTGCGGATCATCGCGGCCACGTCCGCAGACCTGCCGGCGCTGGTGGCCGAAGGCCGCTTTCGCGCCGATCTCTATTACCGGCTCAATGTGCTGTCGATCGACCTGCCGCCGCTGCGGCAACGCAAGGCAGACCTGCTGCCGCTGGTTTACGCCATCGTCGAGGAGCTGAGCATCAAGGCCGAGCGCCATCCGATGGGGCTGCGCGACGACGCCCTGCGGCTTCTGTACGACTATGACTGGCCCGGCAATGTGCGCGAACTGCGCAACGTGCTGGAACGCGTGGTGATGCTGTGCGACGAGGATTCGGTGGACGCGGCCACGCTGGCGCCGCTGCTGGGCGCGCGCCGCAACAGTCCGGCGCCGGTGGCCGAGGCCGCGACGCCGGCGGGCGAACCTTCCGCCCCGTCGGCGCCTTCTGTACCTTCCGCACCCTCCGCACCTTCCGCGCCGTCCGCGCCCGCAGCCGAGACCCCTCAGGCCGTCATGCCCATGCCGGCGCCGGCAGCCCCCGCGCAGACCTACGCGGAGGCCATGGCGCAATTCGAGGCCGCGTTCCTGGCCCAGGCGCTCGATGCATGTGGCGGACGCGTCGCAGAGGCCGCTGCGCGCGTGGGCATCAGCCGGGCCGCGTTCTACAAGAAGTTGGCCGCCTCGCGCAGCAGGCTGTGATAAGGTCGCCGGCAGAGAGGCTCCGCCCTGGTGTTGATCGCGGCGAGAGCGCCAGCCAGGAGACCGCCGATGCGCAATGCGCTGACATTCCAGGATGCCCTGCAGGCCGACGTGCTTGCCGCCGGACAGGATGACGTGGCCGACCGCAGCGAACTGCTGCGGCGTGCACACGGCCGCTCGGCCGGTTTCGGGCTCGACGCCACCCAAGTTCCCGACTATCACCCGCTGAGCCGCCGCGCGCTCGGTGAACGCGTCGATGACAACCGTGCGCTGTACCGCCTGGCGCTGCCCGTGATGGCGGACCTGTACCGGCAGGTGGCCGGCACCGACAGCCTCGTGCTGCTCAGCGACAGCGGCGGTGTCATCCTGCATAGCGTGGGCGACGCCGATGGCGGCGGCTTTGCCGCGCGTGCGCGCGACGTGGCGCTGGCGCCCGGCGTGTCTTGGTCCGAGGCCAGCAAGGGCACCAACGCCATCGGCACGGCGCTGGCCGAGGGGCGCTCCGCGATCATCCATGGCGACGAGCACTTTCTGCACGCCCATCGCCAGCTCACCTGTTCCTGTACGCCGATTGCCAGCCCAACGGGTGACTGGCTGGGCGCGCTCGACGTCAGCGGCGACCCGCGCAGTTTTCATCCGCATACGATGGCGCTGGTGCGCATGTCGGCGCAGACCATCGAGAACCAGCTGTTCGCCGCCCAGTTTGCCGATGCGCTGCTGGTGCGCTTTCACGGCCGGCCCGAACTGGTCGGCACGCTGTTCGAGGGCATGGCCGCGTTTGCGTCCGACGGCACCTTCCTGGCCGCCAATCGCAGCGGGTGGTTCCAGCTTGGCATGAGCGCCGATGTGCTGGCCGGCGCCACCTTCACGGAGCTGTTTGGGCTGCCGATGCCGCCGTCGGGCACCGCCGATACGCTGCTGCGCGACCTTGCGCTGCCGAGCGGCGTGCGCATCTACGCGCGGTTGTCGCATCGCGCCGAAGCTGCAGCCCCGTTGCGCGTGCCGCAGCCGGCGGTGCAGCCGTCGTCCGCGCTGGCCCGCCTGGACACCGGCGATGCCTGCATGGCCGCCGTGCTGCAGCGCGTGGCGCGACTGCGCGGGCGCGATATCCCGCTGCTGATCCTAGGTCGTACCGGGTCCGGCAAGGAATGGCTGGCGCGGGCCGTGCATGCCGATTCGCCACGGGCCAGCGGCCCGTTCGTGGCGGTCAACTGCGCGGCCATTCCCGAGACGCTGATCGAGGCCGAGCTGTTCGGCTACGAAGAAGGCGCGTTCACCGGCGCGCGGCGACGCGGTCACGCCGGGAAGATCGCGCAGGCGCACGGCGGCACGCTGTTCCTGGACGAGATCGGCGACATGCCGCTGGCGCAGCAGGTGAGGCTGGTGCGCGTGCTGCAGGAGCGCGCGGTGACGGCGCTGGGCGGCACGCACAGCACGCCGGTCGATATCCGGATCATCTGCGCCACGCACCGCGACCTGCGCGCGCAGATGGCTGACGGCACGTTCCGCGAGGATCTCTACTACCGCATCCATGGGCTCGCCGTGACCTTGCCGCCGCTGGCCGGGCGCAGCGATTTCGACGCGCTGGTGTTACGCATCCTGCAGGACGAATGCGAACACGGACCGCAGGCGATCTCCGCGCCGGCGCTGGCGCTGCTGCGCCGGCATGCGTGGCCGGGCAACCTGCGCGAACTGGCGAGCGTGCTGCGTACCGCTGCATTGATGGCGGAAGGCGAGGCGAGGATCGGCGTCGAGCACCTGCCGGACGACTTTGCCGTGCACGGGGCAATGCAGCCCACGCCGGCCGACCGGGCCCCCGGCGATGCCGAAGCCGTCGCGGGCTGCATGCGCGATTGGGAAGCGGCGCGCATTCGCGAAGCGCTGACGCGCCACGGCGGCAACGTCAGCGCCGCAGCGCGCGAGCTTGGCGTGTCGCGCAATACCATCTACCGGCGGCGCTAGCACCGGGCCGGCCCGCGCCGCCGCGCCTCGCGGGTCAGAAGAATCCGAGCGGATTCGGGTTGTAGCTGACCAGCAGGTTCTTGGTCTGCTGGTAGTGGTCCAGCATCATCCGATGGTTTTCGCGGCCCACGCCCGACTGCTTGTAGCCGCCGAACGCGGCATGGGCCGGATAGGCGTGATAGCAGTTGATCCACACGCGGCCGGCCTCGATGCCGCGGCCCATGCGGAACGTGCGCGCGCCGTCGCGCGTCCACACCCCGGCGCCCAGCCCGTAGAGCGTATCGTTGGCAATCGCCAGCGCCTCTTCCTCGTCCTTGAAGGTCGTGACCGAGACCACGGGACCGAAGATTTCCTCCTGGAAGATGCGCATCTTGTTGTGGCCCTCGAAGATCGTCGGCTTGACGTAGTAGCCGCCGGCCAGATCGCCCCCCAGGGCGTTGCGCTCGCCGCCGGTCAGCACGCGGGCGCCTTCCTGCTTGCCGATGTCGATATACGCCAGGATCTTCTGCAGCTGCTCTTCGGACGCCTGCGCGCCGATCATCGTCGACGTGTCGAGCGGATGCCCCTGGCGGATCGCCTCCACGCGCTTGACCGCACGCTCCATGAACGCCTTGTAGATCGACTCCTGGATCAGCACGCGCGACGGGCAGGTGCAGACCTCGCCCTGGTTCAGCGCGAACATCGCAAAACCCTCCAGCGCCTTGTCGAAGTAGGCGTCGTCGGCCGCCATCACATCCTCGAAGAAGATGTTCGGCGACTTGCCGCCCAGTTCCAGCGTCACCGGGATCAGGTTCTGCGAGGCGTACTGCATGATCAGCCGGCCCGTAGTCGTTTCGCCAGTAAAGGCCACCTTGGCGATGCGCGGGCTCGAGGCCAGCGGCTTGCCCGCTTCCACGCCGAAGCCGTTGACGACGTTGATCACGCCCGGGGGCAGCAGGTCGTGCAGCAGTTCCATCAGCACCAGGATCGATGCCGGCGTCTGCTCGGCGGGCTTGAGTACCACGCAGTTGCCGGCCGCCAGCGCCGGGGCCAGCTTCCATACGGCCATCAGCAGCGGGAAGTTCCACGGAATGATCTGACCCACCACGCCAAGCGGCTCGTGGAAGTGATAGGCAATGGTGTCGTGGTCGATTTCCGAGATGGTGCCTTCCTGGGCGCGGATGCAGCCCGCGAAGTAGCGGAAATGGTCGACGGCCAGCGGCAGGTCGGCAGCGGATGTCTCGCGCACGGGCTTGCCGTTGTCGATGGTCTCGGCCACGGCCAGCAGCGTAAGGTTGGCCTCGATACGGTCGGCGATGCGGTTCAGCAGGTTCGCGCGCTCGGCGGTGGACGTGCGTCCCCACGCGGCGCGGGCGCGATGGGCGGCGTCCAGCGCGGCTTCCACGTCTTTTTCGTTCGAGCGCGGCACGCGCGTGAACGGCTTGCCGGTGAGCGGCGTGACAGCTTCGAAATACCGGCCGTCAGCCGGCGGCACCCAGGCGCCGCCAATGTAGTTGTCGTACTGTTCCTTGAACGGGTAGGGCACGCCCAGCTGGGCAATTTCAGCCATGTTCATGTCTCGCTCCACTTGTCGATCGGATCGATCGGATGCTTTCTGGAATGTCGTTGGTCGTGCCATCGGGCACGCCGGGACCGACTGCAAGCGCCGTGCCGGGGCTGTGCCCGACGCTGCCATGCGGGATGGCGGACAGCGCCGGCGGGTGGCCGGGGCGGCGGGGTGTTCCAGAATGGAGCAGGTGTTGCAGGCCGGTACAACGGGCGCGGCCGCCGCACCGGGCGTCATGGCGGCGTGATAACGTCACGCGAGGCAACGTGAATGGAGTTTGCATGCAATCGGGCATTGTCGAAGCCGGCTATGGTTCCGACCCGGTCGGTCTGGTCAGCGGTTTCCTGTTCGAACCGGGGCGGCCGGGGCGCGAGATCGATTCCAGCGCCGCCGCCGCCTGGCTGCGCGAGCATCCGGCGGCGGGCCCGGACGATGCGGTGGAGCAGACCGAGCGCCCGTTCGTCTGGCTGCACTTCAACCTGTCGCACAGCGCCTGCGAACGCTGGATGCGCGGCCAGCTGGGCTTGCCCGACGATTTCTTCGAGGCGCTGCGGCAGGGTTCCCATTCGACCCGCATCGAACGCCAGGATGCCGCGCTGCTGGCCGTGGTCAACGACGTGATCTACAACTTCGGCGTGGCTTCGACCGACATTTCCACGCTCTGGGCGCATGCCGACCACCGGCTGGTGGTGACCGCCCGCGCGCGCCCGCTGCGCTCGGTGGACCGGCTGCGCGCCGCCGTGCGGCGTGGCGAGCGGTTCCGGTCGCCGCTGAACCTGGTGGTGCACCTGCTGCAGGACCAGGCCGACGTGCTGGTACAGATCGTGCGCGAGACGGGTGTCAGCGTGGACCAGATCGAAGACCAGCTGCTGTCGCAGCGGCTGCAGTCGAACCGGGCGGACCTGGGCGCCATGCGGCGCGGCCTGGTGCGCCTGCAGCGGCTGCTGGCTCCGGAGCCCGGCGCGCTGTTCCGGCTGCTGAACCGGCCGCCCGCGTGGCTGCTCGAAACCGATTTGCAGGAATTGCGCGAATCGACCGAAGAATTCTCATTGGTGCTCAACGACCTGGCCGCGCTGGTGGAACGCATCAAGCTGCTGCAGGAAGAGATCGCCGCCAAGCTCAACGAACAGACCAACCGCACGCTGTTCACGCTGACGCTGGTCACGGTGCTGGCGCTGCCGATCAACATCGTGGCCGGCTTCTTTGGCATGAACGTGGGCGGGGTTCCGCTGGCCGGGCATCCGCACGGGTTCTGGGTGCTGGTGGTGCTGGTGGCCAGCTTCACGGTACTGGCCGGGCGCTGGGCGTTCCGCAAGCAGGAAATCGGCATGATGTGATGCATGATGCCTCTATGACAATTCATAAAATTGCCATACTGCAGGCGTACGATCGGTCACCAAGGCGCACGCCGTTCGGCGCGCGCAATGGAGGAAAGCCATGGACTACAACGACGAAGCCCTGATCCGGCGCATTCACCGCGAGGTGGCGGACTACTACGACGAAGAGCTCGAACTGGAGCTGGAAGACCGCGATCCGCTGCTGGTACAGCGGGTGCTGGCGGGCGAGGCAGGTGGCCCCGGCGACAACAGCAATCTCAACGGCGACGAAGCCGAGCGCGCCGAGCGTCATCTGTACTTCCGCGAACTGTTCCGGCTGCAGGGCGAACTGGTGAAGCTGCAGAGCTGGGTGGTGGCCACGGGCCACAAGGTGGTGATCCTGTTCGAAGGGCGCGACGCGGCCGGGAAGGGCGGCGTGATCAAGCGCATCACGCAGCGGCTGAATCCGCGCGTCTGCCGCGTGGCCGCGTTGCCGGCGCCAAACGACCGCGAGCGCACCCAGTGGTACTTCCAGCGGTATGTGTCGCATCTGCCCGCCGCGGGCGAAATGGTGCTCTTTGACCGCAGCTGGTACAACCGCGCCGGTGTGGAACACGTGATGGGGTTCTGCACCGACGAGCAGTACGAGGAATTCTTCCGCTCCGTGCCCGAGTTCGAGCGGATGCTGGTACGTTCGGGTATCCAGGTGATCAAGTACTGGTTCTCGATCACCGACGACGAGCAGCACATGCGCTTCCTGAGCCGCATCCACGACCCGCTCAAGCAGTGGAAGCTGAGCCCGATGGACCTGGAGTCGCGCCGACGCTGGGAAGACTACACGCGCGCCAAGGAGATCATGCTGGAGCGCACGCACATTTCCGAGGCGCCTTGGTGGGTGGTGCAGGCCGTGGACAAGAAGCGCGCCCGGCTGAACTGCATCCACCACCTGCTGCAGCAGATGCCTTATGTGGAGCCGGCGCAGCCGTCCATCGTACTGCCCGAGCGCGAGCGGCATGCCGACTATGTCCGCCAGCCGGTGCCGGACAACATGATCATTCCCGAAGTCTATTGACGGAGGACGCAGGCGCACGCGGCCGGCCTGCGTGCGTATCACGACAGATTGAAACGGCTGTTGGCTCGAACCATCGCTGAAAAGCGATGTAACGGCGCTAAACCTGCTGCGTTCCGCGTCGTTATTGGGTGACCACTCCGATCGGGCGCGATGCGCGCGCCCGGTCCGGGAGACCGCTTAGTTTCGGAGCCACCCAATGCGTCGCATGACCCCGCGTGCCGGCACGCGCCATCGTTTTCCTACCGGATTGACCTGCCTTGCGGCCCTGGCCGCGCTTGCCCTGGCCGCTTGCGGCGGGGGCGGTGACGGCGGCGACAGCGCCGCCTCCACGCAGGCCGCGACCACCAGCACCGCCACCACCCCGCAGCCCGTGCCCGTGACCGGCCTGGACCTGTCCTGCACCGCCTGCGGCGCCGCCAGCGTCAGCAGCTACGCGGGTTCCAGTGCGGGAATCTGGGGCTACTCGAACAGCACCGGTTCGCCGGTCGACGTGCAATACGCGATCTCAGGCGTGGCCGGCAAGTCGATCTGGCTGCAGCTGTCCAATCAGGGCGATGCCGCGGTGGCCATGCCGGCCGGCCTGTCGTCGCAGGTGGCGGCGGAGATGATCGCGCCGCAGGCGCTGAGCCAGGCGTCCGCCGACGAAACGGCCCAGCGGGCCATTGGCGAGTACAACCGCAAGGGCTGGGTCGATGCCACGCGCTCGTCGGGCGATCCCATGCTCAGCACGATGGGCGTGCCGGCGCCGCTGGCGGCGTCCATCGGCACCGCGGGCCTGGCGGAAGGCGCCACCCGCAGCTGGTATCACACGGACGGTACCCAGCGTGCCGCCACGCTGCGCAAGCAGGTCACCGCCAGCGACGGCACCATCGTCAACGTCTGGGTGGAAACCGCCGAGGCGGCCAATGTGCCGGATCCGACCGTAATCGAGCTGGCCACCGCCTTCGCGGGCAGCAGCATGATCTACGATCGCCTGCTCAACGTGGGCGGGCGGGTCTGGGGTGCCAATGCGTTCGGTACGTCGATGCTGCCGGCCGGCGTGCCGGTGGATATCGTCGTGCTCAATTTCAACCGCGACGGCAAGCCCTACGGCACCGTGGGCTACTTCTGGGGCTTGCACAATTTCCTGAAGACCAAGGAAGCGAACAGCAACGAGTCGGTCTCGCTCTACCTGGATAGCGAAACGCTGTCGCTGGGCAATGCGGACGGCCTGCGGTCGGTCAAGACCACGATGGCGCACGAAGGCACGCACATGCAGAACTTCTATCGCCGCCAGATCAGCATGGGCGCCGATTACGCCTACGACACCTGGCTCGAGGAAATGACCGCGATGCAGATGGAGGACTTCCTGAGCGGCGCCATCGTCTCGAACTACAACCCGATCCGCGACGTCCGCCTGCCGGACTACTACCGCTACAGCGACTACAACTGCAACCTGACGGCGTTCACGGGCTTTGGCGTGTCGTGCGAGAGCTATGCGGTGTCCGGCAGCTTTGGCGGCTTCCTGAACCGGCAACTGGGCATCGGCTTCTTCCGCGACCTGCTGACCCGCCAGCGGGCGGGTTCCAAGGCGGTGCTCAGCGAAGCGATCAGTGACGCCGGCGGTGGCTGGACCTTCGATCTGGCCCTGACCAACTGGCGCGCCACCACCAACAGCAACATGCCGCTGGCGCGCACGCCAGGCGGCTTCGGCTATCCGCAATGGTCTGACGGCACGTACACGCTGCCGGAAATCGATCCGTCCGGCGCCGCGTACACGGCGCTGCGCAAGTTGCCGCCCACCGCACCGTCGATGCTCCAGAGCTACGGCAGCTACATCGCACCGCGCAGCGCCAGCGGCGGCGTGTACAGCGACAAGGTGCGCCTGCCGGCCGGCGTGGTGCTGTCGGTGGTGGTGTATTGATCCGGAGGCGGGTCCGCGCCATGGAACAGGGCCCCGGAGACGGGGCCCTTTTTGTTGGCGATTGCAGGGGAACGCGCGTTGCGGCCTACAGCACCACCCCCGGAAACGCCTCGGCGAACGTCTGCACCGTGCCGGTCAGTTCGCCGTCGTAGCCGGGCAGGGCATTGACGCGTTCGCGGAAGCTGCCGCTCTTCATTGCCGATACCGCGCCCTGCAGCGCAGGGCTGTGCAGGGCTTCCGTTTCCAGTGCGAAGAAGTAGCGTTCCTTGAGCACCGGCACGAACTCCAGGTTGAAGCGCCGGGCCGCCGTTTCCACGCCGAAGCCCACATCCGCCATGCCGCTGCCGATGTAGGCGGCCACGGCCGCGTGCGTGAATTCGCCGTTGCTGAAGCCTTCGATGCGGCTGCTGTCGATGCCGCGCCGCGCCAGCATCAAGTCCAGCAGCAGGCGGGTGCCGGACCCCAGTTGCCGGTTGACGAAGCGCACGTCGGCGCGCGTCAGGTCTTCCAGCGAGCGGATGTTCAGCGGATTGCCGGGGCGGACGAACAGCCCCTGCTGGCGCGTGGCCAGGTGGATCAGGCAATGCTTTTCGGGGTGCAGCCAGCGCGAGAAGCCGCGCAGCGTCTCTTCCTCGAACTCGCCCACCGGCACGTGGAAGCCAGCCACGTCGCAGGCGCCCTCGGACAGCGCGGCGGCGGCCTCCAGGCTGCCGCAGTACTTGAGGTCGTGGCGCACCTTCTGTTCGTCCAGGAAGTCGCGCAGCGCGGCCACGGCAAAGCCATGGCTGGCGTGGATGCGCACGGCCGGATCGCTGGCCGCCATCAGCTTCTTGAGTTCGATCTCGAGTTCGGAGGCCAGGCTGTCGAGCGTGGGCGACAGGCGCGCGGCAATGCGCTTGCTGGCCCACACCAGCTGTTGCGCCAGCGGTGTCAGGGTAGACCCTCGGCCCCGCGTCTTGGCGATCAGCGCGCCGCCGAAAAGCGTCTCGGCATCGCGCAGGATGCCCCATGCGTAGCGATATGACAACGCCATGGCCTCGGCCGACTGGGCGATATTTCCCGTGGATTCGATCAGGCCCAGCAGGGCCACCAGGCGCGATACATCCAGTGCTGGCGCGGGTGCCGGGGCGGCGTCGTCGCGGATCTGCAGGTGCGGAAGGATCGAAATGCGTAGCATATGCGGAAAATAGCATATTGAACGGTGCAAAACACGGTTCTATAGTCGCATAAAGAGGCCAAAAAGCCCGTTGTGATGTTCCGGAATATGAATAAAAAAGCCGGTTTCGGAACCGACAGAACAAAATGGAGACAGCATGCCAGACACCGCCATCCCCACGGCGCCAGCCGGCAATGGCCGGACGGATTCCGCAGATATCGCGCGCATCGTCGCAGCCAGGCGTGACATGCCTGGCGCGTTGCTGCCGATTCTGCACGAGATCCAGGACACCCAGGGCTATATCCCGGCCGATGCCGTGCCGGTCATCGCCAAGGCCCTGAACCTGTCGCGTGCCGAAGTGCATGGCGTCATCACGTTCTATCACCATTTTCGCGAGCAGCCTGCCGGCCGCCATGTCGTGCAGGTGTGCCGAGCCGAAGCCTGCCAGTCGGTGGGTGCCGACGCGCTGGCCGAACACGCCTGCCGCAAGCTTGGCTGCGACTTCCACGAGACCACGGCCGACGGCCAATATACGCTGGAGCCGGTCTACTGCCTGGGGCAGTGTGCCACCGGCCCCTCGATGATGATCGGCGACCGCATTCACGCGCGCGTCGATGCCAAACGGTTCGACAAGCTTGTCGATGCCGTCCGCGAAAACGAGGAGGCCCGCGCATGACCACCACCATCTTCGTTCCGCGCGATTCCACCGCGCTGGCGCTGGGTGCCGACGAGGTCGCGCAGGCCATCGCCGCCGAAGCCGCGCGGCGCGGCGCCGACGTGCGCATCGTGCGCAACGGCTCGCGCGGCATGTTCTGGCTGGAACCGCTGGTCGAGGTGCAGACCGCTGCCGGACGCACCGCGTACGGCCCGGTGACGGAAGACGACGTCGCCGCGCTGTTCGATGCCGGTTTCCTGACCGGCGGCCAGCACGCGCTGGCGCTTGGCCTGACCGACGAGATTCCGTTCCTCAAGCAGCAGGAGCGCCTGACCTTTGCCCGCGTGGGCATCACCGATCCGCTGTCGCTCGACGACTACATCGCCCACGAAGGCTATGCCGGCCTGACCCGGGCGCTGACCATGGCGCCCGGGCAGATCGTGCAGGAAGTGCTGGACTCCGGCCTGCGCGGCCGGGGCGGCGCGGCGTTCCCTACCGGCATCAAGTGGAAGACCGTGCTGGCCGCGCAGTCGCCGGTCAAGTACATCGTCTGCAACGCCGACGAAGGTGACTCGGGCACGTTCTCGGACCGCATGGTCATGGAAGACGACCCGTTCATGCTGATCGAGGGCATGACGATCGCGGGCCTGGCCGTGGGCGCCGAGTCCGGCTACATCTACACGCGTTCCGAATACCCGCACGCGATTGCCGCCACCGAGGCCGCCATCGCCACCGCCACGCAGGCAGGCTGGCTGGGCGACAACATCCGGGGCAGCGGCAAGCGGTTCACGCTGGAAGTCCGCAAGGGCGCCGGCGCCTATGTATGCGGCGAGGAAACCGCGCTGCTGGAAAGCCTGGAAGGCAAGCGGGGCGTGGTGCGTGCCAAGCCGCCCCTGCCGGCGCTGAAGGGGCTGTTCGGCCAGCCCACCGTGATCAACAACGTGATTTCGCTGGCCACGGTGCCGGTGATCCTGGCGCGGGGCGCCAAGTTCTACCAGGACTACGGCATGGGCCGCTCGCGCGGCACGCTGCCGTTCCAGCTGGCCGGCAATATCCGGCAGGGCGGTCTGGTGGAAAAGGCGTTCGGCGTGACGCTGCGCGAGTTGATGTTCGACTTTGGCGGCGGCACCCGCAGCGGCCGTGCCATCCGGGCCGTGCAGGTGGGCGGCCCGCTGGGTGCCTACCTGCCCGAGTCGCGCTTCGATGCACCGCTCGACTACGAGGCGTATGCCGCGTTTGGCGCGGTGGTGGGTCACGGCGGCATCGTCGTGTTCGACGAGACCGTCGACATGGCAAAGATGGCCCGCTACGCCATGGAGTTCTGCGCCATCGAGTCTTGCGGCAAGTGCACGCCGTGCCGGATCGGATCGACGCGTGGCGTCGAGGTGATCGACCGCATCATCGCCGGCGACCAGCCCGTGAAGCATGTGGCGCTGGTGCGCGACCTGTGCGACACGATGCTGGCGGGTTCGCTGTGCGCGATGGGCGGCATGACGCCGTACCCGGTGCTGTCCGCGCTGAACGAATTCCCCGAGGACTTCGGGTTGTCCGCCAAGCCTGCCCGCGCGGCCTGAACGGTATTCAAGAACGACGTGCCTCTCAGGGGCGCGCGCATCCACAAAAAGCAGTGCATTACGGGAGACATCCCTTGAACGCTCGCGACGATTTCGACTACGGCACCCCGGCCATCGATTCCGACACTCTGGTCACGCTGGAGATCGATGGGGTATCCGTCACCGTGCCGGCCGGCACCTCCGTCATGCGCGCCTCTGCCGAAGCCGGCATTGGCGTGCCCAAGCTCTGCGCCACCGATTCGCTGGAACCGTTCGGCTCCTGCCGGCTGTGCCTGGTGGAGATCGAAGGCCGGCGCGGCTATCCGGCCTCGTGCACCACCCCCGTGGAACCGGGCATGAAGGTGCGCACGCAGAGCGGCAAGCTTGGCGAACTGCGCCGTGGCGTGATGGAGCTCTATATCTCCGATCACCCGCTGGACTGCCTGACCTGCCCGACCAACGGCAACTGCGAACTGCAGGACATGGCTGGCGTGGTGGGCCTGCGCGAAGTGCGCTACGCGGACGGCGCCGGCGGTGCCGCCCCGATCGCCACCCACACGCACATGAAGAAGGACGAGTCGAACCCGTACTTCACGTACGACCCGTCCAAGTGCATCGTCTGCAACCGCTGCGTGCGTGCCTGCGAGGAAACCCAGGGCACCTTCGCGCTGACCATCAGCGGCCGGGGCTTTGATTCGCGCGTGTCCGCCGGCACCAGCCAGCCGTTCATGGAATCCGACTGCGTGTCGTGCGGCGCGTGCGTGCAGGCCTGCCCGACCGCCACGCTGACCGAGACCTCGGTGATCCAGCTGGGCCAGCCGTCGCACAACGTGGTGACCACGTGCGCGTACTGCGGCGTGGGCTGCTCGTTCAAGGCCGAGATGAAGGGCAACGAGGTGGTGCGCATGGTCCCGCACAAGGACGGGGCGGCCAACGAAGGCCACGCCTGCGTGAAGGGCCGCTTTGCCTGGGGCTATGCCACGCACAAGGACCGCATCCTCAAGCCGATGATCCGCGCGAAGATCACCGATCCGTGGCGCGAAGTGTCGTGGGAAGAGGCCATCGGCTACGCCGCCTCGCAGTTCAAGCGCATCCAGGCCGAGCATGGCGCCGATTCGATCGGCGGCATCGTGTCGTCGCGCTGCACCAACGAGGAAGGCTACCTGGTACAGAAGCTGGTGCGGGCGGCGTTCGGCAACAACAACGTCGATACCTGCGCACGGGTTTGCCATTCGCCGACCGGCTACGGCCTGAAGACCACGCTGGGCGAATCGGCGGGCACGCAGACATTCCGCTCGGTGGCCAAGTCCGACGTGATCATGGTCATCGGCGCCAACCCGACCGACGGTCACCCGGTGTTCGGCTCGCGCATGAAGCGCCGCCTGCGCGCCGGCGCCAAGCTGATCGTCGTCGATCCGCGCCAGATCGATCTGGTGGATTCGCCGCACATCCGGGCCGACTATCACCTGCAGCTGCGCCCGGGTACCAACGTTGCCGTGGTCACGGCGATGGCCCACGTGATCGTCACCGAAGGCCTGCTGGCCGAGCAGTTCATCGCCGAGCGTTGCGAAGACCGCGCGTTCCAGCAATGGCGCGACTTCGTGGCGCTGCCCGAGAATTCGCCGGAAGTGCTTGAGGCATCCACCGGCGTGCCGGCCGAAACGCTGCGCGGTGCCGCGCGGCTCTACGCCACCGGCGGCAATGCGGCCATCTACTACGGCCTGGGCGTGACGGAACACGCGCAGGGCTCCACCACGGTGATGGGCATTGCCAACCTGGCCATGGCCACGGGCAACGTCGGGCGCGAAGGCGTGGGCGTGAACCCGCTGCGCGGCCAGAACAACGTGCAGGGTTCGTGCGACATGGGATCGTTCCCGCACGAACTGCCGGGCTATCGCCATGTGTCGGATTCGACCGTGCGCAGCAGCTTCGAGGCCGCCTGGGGCGTGGGCATCAACCCCGAGCCGGGCCTGCGTATCCCGAACATGTTCGAGGCCGCGTTGACCGGCACGTTCAAGGGCCTGTACTGCCAGGGCGAGGATATCGTCCAGTCCGACCCAAACACCCAGCACGTGGCCGAGGCGCTGTCGTCGATGGAATGCATCGTCGTGCAGGACATCTTCCTGAACGAGACGGCCAAGTACGCGCACGTGTTCCTGCCCGGTTCGTCGTTCCTGGAAAAGGACGGCACGTTCACCAACGCCGAGCGCCGCATCTCGCGCGTGCGCAAGGTGATGCCGCCGCAGGCCGGTTATTCGGACTGGGAAGTGACGCTGCTGCTGTCGAAGGCGCTGGGCTATCCGATGGAATACAGCCATCCGTCCGAGGTCATGGACGAGATTGCGCGCCTGACGCCGACGTTCTCGGGCGTGAGCTACCAGAAGCTCGACGAACTGGGCAGCGTGCAGTGGCCGTGCAACGCCGAGGCGCCGCAGGGCACGCCGACCATGCACGTCGACGGCTTCGTGCGCGGCAAGGGCAAGTTCATCATCACCAAGTACGTGCCGACCGACGAGAAGGTGACGCAGAAGTATCCGCTGTTGCTGACCACCGGCCGCATCCTGTCGCAGTACAACGTGGGCGCGCAGACGCGGCGCACGCACAACGTGCACTGGCACGACGAGGACCGGCTGGAAATCCATCCGCACGATGCCGAAGAGCGTGGCATCAAGGATGGCGACTGGGTGGGCGTCCAGAGCCGGGCCGGCGAGACCGTGCTGCGGGCCATCGTCAGCCAGCGCATGCAACCGGGGGTGGTCTACACGACCTTCCACTTCCCCGAGTCGGGCGCCAACGTGATTACCACCGACAACTCGGACTGGGCCACGAACTGCCCCGAGTACAAGGTGACGGCGGTGCAGGTGATGCCGGTGGCGCAGCCGTCCACCTGGCAGCGCAACTACCAGGCGTTCAACGAAGAGCAGCTGGGGCACCTGCGCGCGGCCAGCGAGACGGCGCAGGCGGGCTGACCCGGGAGCGGCGATGAAACGCGACGTGCCATCTCCGGACAGCGCGGCCGGCACCGACGAGGTGCCGGCGCAGCGCACGTTCCCTGTCAGCCGCTGGCGTCACGGCGTGATGACGGCCGAAGTGGACCATCTGGCCGAGGAAGTGCCGGTGGCGCTGGAGTTCAACGGCATCTCCCACGCGGTGATGCTGGCCACGCCGGCCGATCTGGAGGACTTCGCGCTGGGCTTCAGCCTCAGCGAAGGCATTGTGCAGGCCGCCAGCGACATCTACGGCGTCGACGTGGAGGCCAGCACGCAAGGCATCACGGTCAAGGTGGAGATTGCCAGTGGCGCCTTCGTCGAACTCAAGGGCCGCCGGCGGGCCATGGCCGGGCGTACCGGGTGCGGGCTCTGCGGCACCGAATCGCTGGACGAGGTCGTGCGCATGCCGGAACCGGTGCGCAGCCAGGCCGAGTTCGATCCGCGCGTGTTCGAGCATGCGTTCGCGGTGCTGCACAAGCGCCAGGCGCTGCTGCGCGACACTGGCGCCACGCATGCCGCGGCGTGGATGCGGCCCGATGGCGAAATCGCGCTGGTGCGCGAGGACGTGGGCCGGCACAACGCGCTGGACAAGCTGGCCGGCGCATTGGCCCGCGGCGGCCAGGAAGACATTGCGCGCGGCGCGGTCATCGTGACCAGCCGCGCGAGCTACGAGATGGTGCAGAAGACCGCCGCCATCGGCGCGGGCGTGCTGGCGGCGGTGTCCGGTCCGACGGCCATGGCGGTGCGCCTGGCCGACACGGCAGGCATCACGCTGGCCGGCTTCGTGCGGGGCGGCACCATGGTGGTCTACAGCCATCCTCACCGACTACATACTGGATAAGGGTCTGGCATGCATATCGAGAACCTGGTCAAGATGGCCAACCAGATCGGCAGCTTTTTCGAGGCGATGCCCGATCGTGAAGAGGCGCTGGCCGATATCGCCTCGCATATCAAGAAGTTCTGGGAGCCCCGCATGAAGCGGGCGTTTCTGGCGCATATCGAAGCCGGCGGCGAGGGGGTGCACCCCATCGTCGTGGAGGCGGTGGCGCGTCATCCCGAAATGCTCCAGATCGTCCTGCGGGCGGCGGCCTGAGTTCCTTCTTCGCGGCGCGTCCCTACTTCTTCAGCCGATAGAGCAACTGCAGGATCGCCAACCCGAACAGGGTGGCGATCACGGCCGTCGCTTCGCGGCCCAGCCCGCAGGCGACGCCGATGGCCGCCACGGTCCAGATGCTGGCCGCCGTGGTCAGGCCGCGCACATCCTCCTCGCTGTTCAGCTTGATGATTGCGCCGGCGCCCAGAAAGCCGATGCCGGACATCAGGCCCTGCAGCACCCGGCTCATGTCCGGCAACGGCACGCCCGCCTGCAACGGCACCAGCACGAACAGCGCCGAACCCATCGCCACGAGCATGTGCGTGCGCAGGCCGGCCGGCTTGCCCGCCGCTTCGCGCTCGTAGCCGATCAGCCCGCCCAGCAGCACGGCCAGCGTCAGGCGCAGCAGGATGCGCGTGAGTTCCTTGATGTCGGGCACGTCGGAAAATTCCGAGCGCAGCGTGCCGTAGATTTCGCCCCAGATTCCTTCCATGGCTGTCTCCACCCGGCGGTGTTTGGCTCGGGGCAGGCTAGCATGCGGGGGCCGGGCGGCGCCGTCGGGCGCCCGCTGACAAGACGGTCAGCGCAGACGCAGCGGCTCCAGCAGCGCGGCGTCGTACTGGGCACGCGTGATACGGCCCAGTTCCATCATCCGCAGCAGGATGTAGCTCTGCCGCTGCCGTGCCCGGCGCGGGTTCACCACGGGATTGTTGGCCGAAGGCGCCTTGGGCAGCCCGGCCAGCATGGCGCATTCGGCCAGCGACAAGTGCTCGACGGGCTTGCCGAAGTAGGTGTCGGCGGCTTCCGAGAAGCCATAGGCGCCCTGGCCCAGGTAGATCTTGTTCAGGTAGAGCTCGAGGATCTCGTCCTTGCTCAGCGCGTCTTCGATGCGGTACGCCAGCAGGATTTCGTAAAGCTTGCGCGTGTAGGTCTTCTTGCGCGACAGGAAGAAGTTGCGGGCCACCTGCATGGTGATGGTGGACGCGCCCTGCGACAGTTCGTCCGACAGGTTGGCGATGCCGGCACGCATCACGCCCACGTAATCGACGCCATCATGCAGATAGAAGCGGTCATCCTCGATGGCCACGACGGCCTCGGGCAGCGTATGGGGAAAATCCGCGAGCCTGACGTAGCCCGGCGTCTGCCGGAAGGCCAGCATTGCGTCGAGCGACGGCAACTGCCGGTTGGCCATCAATACGGCAAAGGCAACCAGCAACGAGCCGCCCACCACGGCGAGCAGCACGAACTTGACGAAGGCGGACCAGATACGTTGCATGGCGCGTATTGTGCCATTGCCAGGCGCGATCCCCGATTTTCCGGCCGCTTCCAGGTGGGGCACGGGCGCAGGGGTGGGCACATGGTGGTAATCAGGGTGTCGCCGCCGTTGGCGATCTGAAATAATGGACGCTGATCCCGAACATTTCCGAATGCGTATCGTGTGATGCGCCAAAGAGCCATGCAGACCGATATTGAACATAGCGCAGCCGCCACGATGCGGCCCTGTCTGGACCTGGAGACCATTGCCAACGCCCGCGACCTGGGCGGGCTGACCGCGCATGCCGGGCGCCAGATTCGCCAGAACAAGCTGTATCGCAGCGCCAATCCCGCACTCGGGTGCGCTGCGGATCTCGACAAGCTGCACGCGTTGCAGCTCGACATCGTCGTCGATTTTCGATCGTCGGGCGAGAAGTCACCCGGCGAGGAGGCATTCGGCGAGCGTTTCGAGTGGCTGGCGGTGCCGGTGCTCGATGGCGCGATGTCGATGGACGTATTGCTGCCGCGCCTGCGTGCCAGCAACGCCGCGCAGATGCACGGCTTCATGCTCGACGTGTATCGGGATTTTCCGGTGCGCTACCGCGACGCTTTCCGCACATTCCTGCGCCACGCCGAAGCGGGCAAGACGCTCTACTACCACTGCACGGCAGGCAAGGACCGCACGGGCTTTGCGTCGCTGCTGCTGCTGAGCGCACTCGGCGTGTCCCAGGACGATATCGTGGCCAACTACCTCGAATCGAACCACTGGAACCAGCGATTCAATGAAAAGATGCTGGCCGGCGTCGGACAGATCGGCGTGACGGCGGAGGCGATGCTGCCGCTGCTGGAAGTGCGCCCCGAATACATCGAGGCATCGATGGATGCCATCACCGCGACATACGGCAGCCTGGAACGCTTTCTGTCCGACGACCTTGGCGTGGACACCGCACTGCTGCGGGCCCACTACCTCGCGTCGTAGGCTAACGCGCCATTCTCAGAGCCCGCCGCTCTCGCGAAGGATACGCGCCGTTGACAGCGCGATCATGCCTTCCTCGTCGGTGGGCAACACCAGTACCGGAATGCGGCTCGCATCGCGGCTCACGCGCTGGCAATTGTCGCCGTTGGCGGTGGGGTCCAGCGAAACGCCGAACAGTTCGGTCAGGTGCGCGCAGATGCGGGCGCGAATGTCGGGCGAGTTGGCGCCCACCCCGGCCGTGAACACCAGGGCGTCCAGGCCGCCCAGCGTGACCGCCAGCTTGCCGATTTCCTGGGCCGCGCGATAGGCGTAGAAGTCGACGGCCAGCTTCGCACGCGGGCTGTCGCTGGCCAGCAGTGCGCGCATGTCGCTGCTGATGCCTGAGATGCCCTTGAGGCCCGACTGCCCGTACAGCATCGACTGGATCGCGTCGGTGCTCATGCCCTGCGCGGCCAGGTACAGCACCGCGCCGGGATCGATCGACCCACAGCGCGTGCCCATCGGCATGCCGTCCAGCGCGGTCAGGCCCATGGTCGAGTCCACGCTCTTGCCGCCATGCATCGCGCACAGGCTGGCGCCATTGCCAAGGTGGGCCACGATGACGCGGCCTTCGGCCAGGTCGGGCGCCACCTGTTTGAGGCGGCGCGCGATATACGCGTATGACAGCCCGTGAAAGCCGTAGCGCCGCACGCCCTGCTCGTAGTATTCGTAGGGCAGCGCCATCAGCTGTGCCAGTTCGTCGCGGCCGACGTGGAACGCCGTGTCGAAGCAGGCCACCTGCAGCAGTTCCGGTGCCGCGGCGCGGATGGCGCGGAGGGCCGTCAGGTTGTGGGGCTGGTGCAAGGGCGCCAGCGGCACCAGTGTTTCCAGCCTGGCAATCACCGCGTCGTCGATGCGCACCGCATCGGCAAAGTCGCTGCCGCCATGCACCACGCGATGGCCGATGGCTACCGGCGGCGTGTCGCGCAGCGCCACGCTCAGCGTCAGCCGGATCAGCCGGAAGGCCGCGTCGTGGTCGGGTACCTGCTCGACGGGAAATTTCTGATCGGTCACTTCGCGGCCGTCGGCCATGCGTGCCACCAGGCGCGGTGCCACGCCGATGCCTTCGATCTGGCCATGGGCGGCCAGCGACGGCTGGATATCGACGTTCTCGTGCGCCGCGTCGGGCACCACGTAGATCGATACCTTGACGCTCGACGAACCGGCGTTGACGACGAGAATGACGGGATGTGGTGTGCTCACGCCAGGGTCTCCTCAGGCCGGTACGGCGGTTTGCGCGGTGCGCCGCGAATGTGCCAGCAGCACCGCGATGGCGCAACTGCCGATGCGGGCGCGCACGCTGTCGGCGCGGCTGGTCAGGATGACCGGTACGCGCGCGCCCAGCACGATGCCCGCGGCTTCGGCGCCGGCCAGGAACGTCAGCTGCTTGGCCAGCATGTTGCCCGCTTCCAGGTCGGGCACCAGCAGGATATCGGGGTCGCCCGCCACCTCTGACTTGATGCCCTTGGTGTCGGCGGCGGCCTTGCTGATGGCGTTGTCGAACGCCAGCGGCCCGTCGAGCAGTCCGCCCTCGATTTGCCCCCGCAGGCTCATCATGCAAAGCGCAGCGGCTTCGATCGTCGACGGGATCTTGTCGGTGACGGTCTCCACGGCGGACAGGATCGCCACCTTGGGCCGATCGACCCCGAGCACGCGCACAAGGTCGATGGCATTGCGCACGATGTCGGCCTTTTCGTTCAGCGTGGGGAAGATGTTGACGGCGGCGTCGGTGATGAACAGCGGCTTGTGATAACTCGGCACATCCATCGCGAACACGTGCGACAGCCGCCGCCCGGTGCGCAGGCCGCTGGCGCTGCGCGCCACCGCATGCAGCAATTCGTCGGTGTGAAGGCTGCCTTTCATCAGCAGTTCGGCCCGGCCCGTGCGAACGGCCTCGACCGCACATTCCGCCGACGCATGGCTGTGCGGCGCGTCGATGATCTCGGTGTCGCCCAGGGCCAGCCCGTGTTCGGCGGCCACGACGCGGATGCGGGCCTCGGGGCCGCACAGGATGGGCACGATCAGCCCGAGCCGCGCCGCTTCCAGCGCGCCATCGAGCGACGAATAGTCGCAAGGATGGGCCACGGCGGTCGGGATCGGGGGAAGGCCCTCGCAACGTGCGAGCAGCCGGGCGTATTTGTCGTCGGACGATGGTGTCGGCATGGGCAGGTACCTGGAAATCCATCGGACAGCATCCGGCAATACATGGATGCTGCGTTGCGCAAACGTTCCGAGCCAGTATAGGCCAACGCGAGCGCCGTATCGATGACTTGCACCTGTCACACGCGAAGCGGTCCGACGCATTGGACTTTGGTAACGGTTGTCAGGGCGGGCCCAGGCTGGTAGATTTTTACTGTTGCATCGCAGCAAGCGATGTCCGCGCCACGCTGCACGCCATCTGACTCCGCCAATCCCCAAGGAGAAACGGAAATGAATGCACGCCAACCTGTCCCGGGGCAAGCATCCGGACAGGACGCCTCCGCCCCTGCCGCCCCGCAGGGCACGCCGGCTGATCCAGCCGCCTCGGCTGCCCAGGCCACCTTCCCCGCTTCACCATTCCCGTCCGCCATGTTCCCGCCGGTGCCGATGAATCCGGTGGCGCAGGCTGCGTGGGAATACGGGCTCGACGCCTGGCAACGTTCCATCCTGTTCCTGGACGTGCTGCGCCAACGGGGCAACGAGACCGGTGAGCACGAGCGCGGTGGCATGCCGCCCGTGCTTGTCTTCGACTACGAGGTGCTGATGGACGGGCGCGATCTGCCCCGGCCGGTGAACTACGCGCTGTTGCGCATCGTGCCGCCGGCCGCGCATCCCACCGACATGACCCGGCGCCCATTCGTGGTGATGGACCCGCGCGCGGGTCACGGTCCCGGCATCGGCGGCTTCAAGGCCGACAGCGAGATCGGCAACGCCATCCGCACCGGCCATCCGTGCTACTTCATCACGTTCTTCCGTGACCCGTGCCCGGGCCAGACGATCGAGGATGTGGCGCGTACCGAGGGCAAGTTCCTGCAGGCGGTTGCCGAGCGCCATCCCGATGCGCCGGGCAAGCCGTTCGTCGTCGGCAATTGCCAGGCCGGCTGGGCATTGCTGATCCTGGCGGCCGCTTCGCCGGAAGCGACCGGCCCGATCCTGCTGGCCGGCGCGCCGGTGGCCTACTGGTCGGGCGTGCGCGGCAAGAATCCGATGCGCTATTCGGGCGGCCTGCTCGGTGGCACGTGGCTGTCGTCACTGGCGGCGGACCTGGGCAATGGCCGTTTCGACGGCGCCTGGCTGGTGCAGAATTTCGAAAAGCTGAATCCGTCGAACACGCTCTGGGAAAAGCTGTACAACGTCTATGCCAAGGTCGATACGGAAGGGCCCCGCTTCCTGGAGTTCGAACGCTGGTGGGGCGGCCACTTCCTGATGAACCGCGGCGAAATCGACTGGATCGTGCAGAACCTGTTTGTCGGCAACCACCTGACGGCGGGCGAGGTGCGCAGCAGCGATGGCCAGACCGTGATCGACCTGCGCAACGTGCGCTCGCCGGTGATCGTGTTCGCCTCCTGGGGGGACAACATCACGCCGCCGCAGCAGGCGCTGAACTGGATTCCCGATCTCTACGCGAGCGTGGACGAACTGGTGGCCAACGATCAGACCATCGTCTATTGCCTGCATCCGTCCATCGGACACCTGGGCATCTTCGTCTCGGGCAGCGTGGCCAACAAGGAGCACTCGGAGCTGTTCTGCGCGCTCGACCTGATCGACGTGCTGCCCCCGGGGCTGTATGAAGCGAAGATCGAGGACGTTGCACCCGATGCCCCGCACACCGACCTGATCGAAGGCCGCTACCTGGTGCGCTTCGAGCGACGGACCATCGACGACATCCTGGCGCTGGACGACGGCCGCGAGGACGAGAAGCCGTTCGAGGTGGTGCGCCGCGTGGCGGAGATCAACCAGCATCTGTACGACACGTATGCATCGCCGTTCGTCCGCGCCATGGCGAACGAGGCCACGGCCGAGGGCATTCGCGCGATTCACCCGTCTCGGCTCGAACGCTCCCTGTTCGCCGACAGCAACCCGTGGATGCAGTGGGTGGCCACGATGGCGCCGGCCGTGCGCGATGCGCGCCAGCCGGTGTCCGCCGACAATCCGTTCCTGGCGATGCAGCAGGCCGTGTCCGACCAGATCGTGCGCTCGCTGGACCAGTATCGCGATGCGCGCGACGCCTGGCAGGAGCGCATGTTCGAATCGCTCTATGCCACGCCGTGGCTGCCGGCGATGCTCGGCATGACGGCCACGCCGAAGGCGCCGGAATCGCCCGCCATCACGGCATTGCGCAAGGAAGTGGCCGAGCTGCGGCGGCGCGAGGCGGAACGCGAGATCGACACCGGCACGCCACTCGATGCCTTCCTGCGCGTGCTGTCCTATGTGACGCAGGGCCGCTCGGCCATCGAGGAGCGGCCGTTCAACCTGCTGCGCAAGCTGGCGCGCGAGAACCCGCCGGAACAGCGCATCACGCTGGCGGAATTCAAGGACGCGGTGCGCCGGCAGAGCTATATCGTCAGTCTGGACCCCGAAGGGGCCATCCGGGCGTTGCCGGCACTAGTGCCCGAGATGAAGGAGCGCCGCCGCATCATGGTGCTGGCGCATCGCGTGCTGACCGTGGGTGGCCCGCTCGATGCCGAATGGCTGGCCCGTTACCGCGAGGTTGCCGAGATATTCGGCACCGACCACGGCAACGGCAAGGCCACGCAGGAAGCGAAGGCGTAGCGCTATGTCGCTGGCTTCCTGCCTTTCCCGCGAAAGCGCAAGAGGCGAAGCCAGCAGAGAAAGCAAGCAACGGGAGGTTTGCCCATGCTCCAGGTTCCTAGTCCCCCGCTGTCCGGCAACCGCGTGCTCGTCGTTGGCGTCGCCAACGAGGATTCCATCGCGTGGGGCTGCGCACGTGCGTTTCACGAGATGGGCGCCGAGGTGGCCCTGACCTATCTGAACGACAAGGCCTATCCGCATGTGGCGCCGCTGGCGGAGCAGATCGGGGCGCCGATCCTGATGCCGCTGAACGTGGAAGACGATGCCCAGATGGATGCGCTGTTCGCGCGCATCGGCGAGGTGTGGGGCCATCTCGACTCGGTGGTGCATTCGGTGGCTTTCGCGCCCAAGACCGACCTGCAGGGCGGGCTGCTGCAGTCGTCGGCCGCCGGTTTCGCGCGGGCCATGGATGTGTCGTGCCATTCGTTCATCCGCATGGCGCGCCGGGCCGTGCCGCTGATGGGGCAGGGCGGCACGCTGTTCGCGATGAGCTATGACGGCGCCAACCGCGTGGTGCCGAACTACGATCTGATGGGGCCGGTCAAGGCAGCGCTGGAGGCCACCTGCCGCTACCTGGCCTATGAACTCGGGCCCAAGGGCATCCGCGTGCATGCGATTTCGCCGGGGCCGCTCAAGACGCGCGCGGCGTCCGGGCTCAAGGATTTCGATGTCCTGCTGGCCGAGGCGGCCGGCCGTGCACCGTTGGGCGAACTGGTCGACATCATGGATGTGGGCTTTACCACCGCTTACCTGGCCACGCCCTATGCCCGCCGCGTATCGGGCAATACGGTGTACGTGGACGGTGGCGTACACATCATGGCGTGAAACGTGCGATTGCCGCATCGGCCGGCCGCCAGGAGGCAAAGCGCGGCCTAGAATACATGCATCACCACTTTCCAATGCGGGAGAGGCTGCCATGCAGGTGTTGATCCGCGGGCTGCATCGTGATGTGACCGAGGAAATGCTGCGCGACAAACTCAAGGACTATGCCAAGGTGAACTCCGTCGAGATCGTGCGCGACGGCGACGCCGATCATCCCTGGGCGTGGGTGGACCTTGCGGTCGACCCGTTCACCTGCTGGCGTCTGCTGCGGCAGTTCGACAAGCAGTACTTTGCCGGCAGCATCATGCGCTGGTACATCCCGGCCCACCAGAGCTGACACCGGACCACGGCCGGTCACGCACCGCGTGCGTCTGGCGGTACCATACGCGTTCCCTTCATTACACACAGGTCAGCGCATGCTCGAACTCCAGGGCGCCATCTGGTTTCGCGCCGGCAAGCAGGACTGGGGCGGCCGCGACCGGATCGCGCTGCTTGCGGCCATCGGCGAACACGGCTCGATCACGGCCGCCGCGCGTGCCGTGGGCATCAGCTACAAGGGCGCATGGGATGCCATCGACGCCATGAACAACAGCGCCGGCGAGCCGCTGGTCGTACGCGCCGCCGGCGGCAAGGGCGGCGGCGGCACACGGCTGACCGAGCGGGCCGCGCGCCTGATCGCCACCTACCGCGCGATGGAAGCCGAGCACGCCCGGTTCATCGCCCATCTGGAGCGGGCCGGGGCGATGTCCGATGCCAATCCCGAAGATATCCACCTGATCCAACGCATGATGATTCAGACCAGTGCGCGCAACAAGCTGTTCGGCCGCGTGGAGGCCGTGCGGGCCGGCGCCGTCAACGACGAAGTCACGCTGGCGCTGCCGGGCGGTCTGCGTATCGTGTCCACGATCACGCATGAGAGCGTGGAAACGCTGGGCCTGACGCCGGGCGCCGAGGCGTTCGCGCTCGTCAAGGCGTCGTCGGTGCTGATCGGGCTGCCGGACCCCGCCGCGCGGCTCTCCGCTCGCAACCAGTTGCCTGGCACGGTCGCCCGTGTGGTGCCCGGCGTCGTCAATGCCGAGGTGGTACTCGAACTCGATGGCGGCGGCACTGTGGCGGCCATCATCAACAACGGGGCGCTGGCCGACCTCGACCTGAAGGAAGGCGTGCGCGCGCTGGCGATCTTCAAGGCGTCGAGCGTGATCCTGGGCACGATGATCTGAGCCATGGCACGCAATGTGGAAATCAAGGCGCGCATCGACAGCGTCGACGCGCTGGTGCCGCGGGCGGCGGCCATCGCCACCGAGGGCCCGGAACGGATCGAGCAGGACGACACCTTCTTCCCGTGCCCGAACGGGCGCCTGAAGCTGCGCGCGTTCGACGCGACGTCGGGCCAGCTGATCTTTTACGCGCGGCCCGATCAGGCCGGGCCCAAGGAAAGCTTCTATATCCTGTCGCCCACCGCATCACCCGACACGCTGCGCGACGCGCTGACCGCTGCGCACGGCTCGATCGGCCGGGTGCGCAAGGTGCGCACGCTGTTCCTGGTGGGCCGCACCCGCGTGCATCTGGACCGCGTGGAAGGACTGGGCGATTTCCTGGAGCTGGAAGTGGTGCTGCGCGACGGCGAGGCGGTGGATGCCGGCGTGACGGAGGCCCACACGCTGATGGCCCGGCTGGGCGTGCCACCCGATGCCCTGATCGAGGGCGCCTACCTTGACCTGCTGCGCCAGCAGGGTGCCTGACCGCTAGATGGCGTGGGCGCTCACGGGCGCGTAGACCGGCGGGTGGCGGTGCGCGCGGCCGCTGGCGTGAATGCGTCCATCGCGGATTTCCAGCACGTGGTCGCCCAGCACTTCGACGTCCTCGGGGTCGTGCGAGATCATCAGCATCGGCACGTCCAGGCTTTCCTGCAGCGCGCGCAGTTCCTCGCGCATCCTCGCGCGCAAGGCGGGGTCCAGTGCCGAAAACGGTTCGTCCAGCAGCAGGATGTCGGGCCGCGCCACCAGTGCGCGGGCCAGCGCAACGCGCTGCTTCTGCCCGCCTGAAATCTGCGACGGATACTGGTTGACGATTTCCCGCAGGCCGAATGCCTCGACCCAGCGGGCGGCTTCGGGCGGCAGCGCGCGGCGTGCCGGATTACGCCAGCCCAGCTTGAGCCCGAACGCGATGTTCTGCGATACGGTCAGGTGCGGGAACAGCGCGTAATCCTGGAACAGGTAGGCCACGCGGCGCTCCTGTGGCCGTACGTCGATGCCGGTGTCGCTGTCGAACAGCGTACGGCCATTGAGCACGATGCGGCCGCTGTCGGGTGCCATCAGTCCGGCGATAGCCCGCAGCGTCAGGCTCTTGCCGGCCCCTGACGGGCCGAACAGCGCAATGCGCCCGCTATCCGATTCGAAGGAAATATCGAGCGCGAATTGGCGATCCTGCGATGCCATGCGTTTCCGGACGGTGATCTGCATGCTCATGTCGATCTCACCCGGTGATGGCGTCGCGCCGGAACTTGCGGCGCTCGAACACGTTGCCGGCGCCGCGCTGGGCCGGCGGTACCAGGCGCGCGGCCACCACCAGCAGCACGATGCAGGTGAGCGACGTCACCAGCACCAGTAGGTTCGCCGTGTCGTCGTTGCCGGCCTGTACGGCCTCGTAGATGGCTACGGAAAGGGTTTGGGTGCGGCCCGGAAGGTTGCCAGCCACCATCAGCGTGGCACCGAATTCGCCCAGCGCCCGCGCAAAGGCCAGCAGTACGCCGGCGACGATGCCGGGCAGTGCCATGGGCAGCGTCACGCGGAAGAAGATGGCGGATTCGGAGACGCCCAGCACGCGGGCTGCATTTTCAAGCTGGTGATCGACGCCCTCGAACGCGGCGCGCGCCGACTTGAGCACCAGCGGAAACGCCACCACGGTCGAAGCCAGGACCGCGCCCTGCCAGGTGAATACCAGCTCGATGCTCAGGGTTTCGAGCCAGGCCCCGAACACGCCCCGCCGTCCTACCAGCACCAGCAGGTAGTAGCCCAGCACGGTTGGGGGCAGCACCAGCGGCAGCGTCAGGATGGCATCCACCACATCGCGCGCGCGCGAGCGCCAGCGCGCGATGGCATAGGCGGCGGCCACGCCAAGCACGGCATTGAGCAACGTGGCCCATCCCGCTACCTTGAGCGACAGCAGCAGCGGAACCCAGACAGCATCCATGGCGATGGCTTCAGACAGTGAGTTGGGTGAACGAGGTTACCAGAGCCGGCCGCGGTGACTCAGGGCTTCTGGAAACCGTACCTGGCCAGCGTGGCCTGGCCTTCGGGCGATAGCACATACTGCACGAACGCGTTGGCCTGAGGGGCCTGCCTGCTCTGCGTGGTCACGGCGATCGGATAGGTCACCGGCGTCGGGGTCGGCACGCGCGTGGCCACCTTGACCTTCTCCGGCATCACGGCGGCATCGGTGGCGAACACGAAGCCCGCATCGACCTCGCCGCGCGCCACATAGTCCAGCGCCTGCCGCACGTTCTGGGCCGGTACGCCCTTGGCCTCCACTGCACCCCACAGCCCCTGTGACTCCAGCGCGCCCTTGGTGTAGCGGCCCACCGGCACCGACGACGGGTTGCCGTAGGCAATGCGCCTGATATCGGCGCGGCTCAGGTCCTTCGGCGCGGCGATGTTCAGCTTGCTGTCATGCGGCACGATGAGCACGATCGCATTGGCCGCGAAATCCTTGCGCGTGGCAGCCTGCACCACCTTTTCGGCCTCGGCCTTGTCCATGGCGCTCTGGTCGGCCGAGGCGAACACGTCGGCTGGCGCACCCTTGACGATCTGCTGCATCAGCACGTCCGACGCGCCAAAGTTCAGCACCACCTTCGTCTCGGGATGGACGCGCTCGAATTGCTCGCCCAACTGCTTGAACGCGTTCGTCAGGCTGGCGGCGGCAGATACCACCAGGTCGGCGGCAAAGGCCGACGGCGCGGCCAGGGTCAGGGCAACCAGGGCGGCGCCCGCGGCGGCACGGCGCGCAAAGGGATGGAGGCTCATGGCAGAGGCGTCAGATGGATGAGGAGGGCGCGATGGGCTGGATCCGCAATATAAGCGCCTATATAACGCACCGTCAATTGCGCGAACGGATAAGGGACTTCAGCCAACCGGAATAGTCCTGCCCGCCCCGGCGTCGGGCAAATATGACGTTTTTGCCATATATGTGCGGCTTGTCACGGTAATGACGCGATTTCGCCACTTCCCTGCCATCACGGCTGCCGACAATTCCCCGGGTTGCGCCATAAACAGAAAACGACAGGGAATCCGAGACCATGCAGAACCATCGCATCCGGGCCGCCATGCTGGCGGCCGTGGCCGCCGCGGCGCTGGCCGCCTGCGGCTCCGACGACAATAGCAACGCGGGCAACGCAAACAACGGCGGTGACGGCAACAACGGCAACACGTCGATCCCGGCCGGCACGAAATCCACGCTGGCGCTGCTGGAAACCACCGATCTGCACACCAATGTGCTGAGCTATGACTATTTCAAGCTCGCCGAGGACAAGTCGATCGGTTTCGAGCGCGTGGCCACGCTGATCAAGGCGGCACGCGCGGAATTCCCGAACAGCATGCTGCTGGATAACGGCGACACCATCCAGGGCACCGCGCTGTCCGACTACCAGGCGCTGGTCAAGCCGGTCGGCTGCGGCGAGACGCTGGCCATGTACAAGGTAATGAATGCGGCCGGTTTCGACGGCGGCGGCATCGGCAACCACGAATTCAACTATGGCCTGCAGTACCTGAGCCAGGTCACGGGCAACCGCTTCAATGTCGACGGCCTGCCCGATCCGTCGGCGCAGCAGTCCTGCGCCGGGCCGAAGTTTCCGCAGGTGCTGGCCAACGTCTACAGCGTGAAGACGCGCCAGCCGCTGTTCCAGCCGTACGCGATCCTGAACAGGACGATCACGGCCACCGGCCCGGACGGCAAGGCCCTGTCGGCGCCGATCAAGGTCGGCATCATCGGCTTCGCACCGCCGGCCATCCTGAGCTGGGACAAGCGCTGGCTTGACGGAAAGGTCTACACCGAAGGCGTGGTCGAGACCGCGAAGAAGTACATCCCCGAAATGCGCGCCAAGGGCGCCGACCTGGTGGTCGTGATCTCGCACGGCGGGCTGGACAATTCCACGTATTCGCCGACGATGGAGAACGGTAGCTATCACCTGTCGAAGGTCGATGGTGTGGACGCCATGCTGATCGGCCACTCGCACCAGATCTTCCCCGACGCCACGAGCACGGTGGGCCAGTTCAACCTGCCGGGCGTGGACAAGGCCCGCGGCACGGTCAACGGCGTGCCGACCGTGATGGCCAACTACTGGGGCAAGCACCTGGGCGTGGTCAACCTGGCGCTGAACTACGACGGCAAGAACTGGAGCGTGGACCGCGCCAACACCAGGGTGGAGGCCCGTTCGATCCAGAATGCCGACAAGAGCTACGTGGCCGCCGACGCCAGCGTGGCGCCAGCCGTCGACACCGAGCACCAGGCCACCATCCAGTACGTGAAGACGCCGATCGGCAGCACGAACTACCGGATGACGAGCTACTTTGCCGATGTGGGCGACCCGGGCGCGATCCAGATCGTGAACCAGGCGCAGGCGAAGTACGTGAAGGACTACATCACCGCCAACCTGCCGGCGCTGGCCTCGTTGCCGGTGCTGTCGGTCTCCGCGCCGTTCAAGAGCGGCTTCGGCGGCGGCAACGACTATACCGACGTGGCCTCCGGCAACCTGGCCATCAACAACGCGGCCGATCTCTACCTCTACCCGAACACGGTCTACGCGGTGAAGGTCAATGGTGACGAACTCAAGGCCTGGCTGGAGACCGCGGCCAGGCGATTCAACCAGATCAACCCGGCGCTGGCCACCGAGCAGCAGCTGATCAGCACGTTCCCCGGCTACAACTTCGACATGTTCAACGACGCGGACATGCAGTACGAGATCGACGTGACGCAGGCAGTCGGCAACCGCATCAAGAACCTGACCTACAAGGGGGCGCCGGTCACGTCGGCCATGGATTTCATCGTGGCCACCAACAACTACCGCGCCAGCGGGGGTGGCAACTTCCCGGGCCTGGACGGCACCAGGACGGTCTACGCGTCGCCGGACGCCAACCGCGACGTGCTGATCCAGTACGTGAAGGCCGTCGCCAACGTGACCCGCGCCGCCAACGGCAGCGCCCGCAGCTGGCACTTCACGAAGGTGGCGACCGCCGGCGACGTGGTGTTCAGCTCGGGCGTGGGCATGCTGGCGCAGGCAACGGCGGGCGGCGTGGCCGGCGTGTCGCTGGTCGCGGCCGACGACGGCTCTGGCAAGAACCTGTCGAAGTACAAGATCGACCTGAACCAGTAATCCATCCACGATGCAAGCCACCGCTTCCGCCACGCTCGCGCCCACGCGCGCCGCATCGCGCCGTCTGCCGCGCGTTCATCCGCTGTTCGCGGCCGCGACACTGGCGGTCACGGTGGCCGCAGCCGGCGTGGCCGGCGCAGCGGTGTGGCGGCACCAGTCCGACACGCGCCACGCCGAACTGTCGCAGTGGCAGTTGCTGGCGACATCGGCCGGCGATGCCGGGGCGCTGGATCAGCTACAGCAGGCCGCCCGCGCTGGCGAAACCGCCGCGCGGGCCGCACTTGGCGAAACGATGATGTCACGCACCGACGCGACCACCCGTGCAGATGGCGAACGCTGGCTGCGCATGGCGGCGGACAGCGGCCATGTGCGTGCCCAGTTCCTGCTCGGCAAGGCGGCGATGCTGGGCACGCTGGCCAGCGGCCGGGCAGACCAGTCGCTGGCGTGGCGGCTGCTGGATGCGGCGGCCAATGGCGGTGACATCGGCGCGGCCTACTACCTGGGCCTGTTGTATCGCGGCGGCCATGGCCGCATGCCCGATCCGGCCAGCGCGGCACGCTGGTTCAAGGTGGCGGCCGACGGCGGGGTGGCGCAGGCCATGTTCCTGCTCGGCAATGCCTATCGCGAAGGCGACGGTGTGGCGCAGGACGATGCCCGTGCGGTGGCGTGGTACGAAGCCGCAGCCGAACGCGAGCATCCCGCGTCGATCCAGACGCTGGCCATGGCCTATCGCCATGGCGAACTGGGGCTGGCGCAGGACGACCGCAACTACCGCCAGCACATGGCAGAGGCCGCGCACGCGCTCAAGCATCCGGCCATCAATCCCTGATGGACGCCTACCGGCCCGCCCGCCTCACGGCGGGCTCGGGCTATTGGTAGCTCATCGTGAACGTGGCCACGCCACGCACGGTCCCAGGTGTGACGTTGCCGGTCGATACGTACTCGGCACTCATCCGGATGTTCATGGCGCCGCTGGTTTGGCCGACACGCCATTGGTTTAACGTTCCTGCCGTGGCCGAGTCGGGCCCGAACCTGACAGGCTCGTTGTCCGGATTGCGGATGCGCAGGCGAACGCCTTGTGCCGTGGAATCGTTGGTGAGCGTGAGCAGTTCGGACCGGTTGCCCGGCATCGTGGCGTCCGTCAGGGTCATGTAGACGTTCGCGTCGTTGTCGCATTGCAGGCCGATAAAGAAGGTGGTGTTTCCGGTGGTCGAGCCCACATCGCCCAGATCGTAGGCGTGCGCGGCCAGCAGCGGGACGCTGACGTCGGGGGTGGTTACCCTGCACGACCGCGCGGCCGGCAATGCGGTGCTCGGCAGTGCGGTCTGCGCGGACGGCACGCCGTAGGTCGACAGGCTGGAAGCAGAGTATGTGTAGAAGGCCAGCATGCTTTGCCTTCGAACCTGCGTGCTGGATATCGTGCCGGTCTTGACGAGCTGGAAACTGAGCTGCGTGGTCATGGAGCCACCGCGGACCATGGACGGACCGATCACGATGCTTGCTGGGGTGCCGATGTTCGACACGACTCTGTCGCCATACGAGTCAGTGACGCGTATGCCAATCCCCGGCGTACCGCTTTCCCACGCATCCGGAACGGTCGCGGATACGGGCAGCGAGACGTGCCCGCTCGCCCGGAATGGCCCTGCGTTCCGCTTGTTGCTTTCGCATCGAAACGAATAGGTCAGCGTCTGCACCTCGCTGATCGGCGCCCCGATCGGCGTATCGCGGGCCAGCTGGAGGGTGCGGAACGCGAGTTGCCCCGAAACCTGTCCAGGGCACTGATTGAGCTGCCGGGTGGTCTGGGCATGGGCGGTGCCGGGCATCGAGACCAGCAAGCAGGCCGCAAGCCAGATCGGCCCCGGTATCGCGAACCGGCCGATGCGCTCGGTGCGGCCTGAAAGTGGTTGGATGCGGCGCTGGTGTGACTTCACGCTTTTCACTCCTTATGGGGCTGAGGCTGGCATACGGCTCGCACGTGGGCGTACGTCGTGGCGCTCGGGTCTCTCGGCGGCAGTTCGTATGCAATGGTGCAGCGTTGGCTGTTGTCCGTGCCCCAGGTGACCCGCAACTGCCCGGCCTGCTCGATGCCCCGCGCGAAGATGATCCCGCTCTGACCCACCACGCCGATATCGGCCTGCTTGTCGTCCGACACCGTTGCTCCGAACGGCAGCGGCTTGCCGTTCGGCAGGGTGGCGGACACGATGGCCGAACGGCCGGTCAGCGCGGCAAACCGGATCTTCACGGCGGCGTTGGCACGCGGCGCCACCTGGGTGCTGGTGGCTTCGAGCGAAACGTCCAGGGGCAAGCCTTTCGGATTCAGTTCGATCGTGTTCATGTTGTATGGCTGCAGGTACGGCACGATGGCGTAGCCGAACGCGTCGATCCTGACCCCCGGCGCGTTGGCGACCCGCGCGCCGGAGGCGCCCTTGGCCTCGACGATGCCGATCGTGTCGCCCAGGTAGTTGGCCAGCGTGACGCCGCCCGCGTGGGCCACGAGTGCCCCTTGCAGTCCGCCCGAGTACTGGGTGTACCGGCTGCCGCCGCTGACCGACGCCGATACCGTGGTGTACGGCGTGCGGTACTGGACATTGCCGCCGCCGGTTGTCGCGTGCGGCATCCGGTCGACGTTCAGGCCATAGGTCACCGCGTTGTCCTCCAGCGCCGTGCCGCTCAGCCGCATCTGCTGCGACGCGTCGCTGCCGCTGTCATGCGTGCCGGAAAAAGACAGCATCGGGGCATGGCCGCCCTTTCCCAGCGGCACGGTCAGGCTGGCGAACACCTGCGTGCTGAACCGTCCGGTCATCAGCTCGCGCTGACGCGATGCCGAGATGTTGTAGGCGACCGGCAGCCCCAGCAGGCGGGCCGCGTTGGAATAGCCCACCTGGAACATCAGCGCGGTGCCGCGCCGATTCCAGTACTCGGCCGACGTGCCGGTCAGATAGAGACTGCCCCATCGATCGCCCAGACTCTGGTTCAAGGTGAGCTGGATCTGGCTGCGCTGCCGGTCCGCCGCGCGGGCGTTGCCGCCGCTGGAACGCGCGGCAAATGCATCGCGCATCGTCCAGAAGCCGCGGGTTGCGTAGCGGTATGCCGCGATGGTCATGTTGGTGCTGGTCGTCGGCACGAACTTGCTGTAGCTGATGCGCACGCTCTGCCCGCTGTTGTCCTCGAAGCCGGGGATCATGGCGCGCGCATGCGTGGCGTCCAGTGCGAAGGCGCCCACGGGCAGGTTGAAGGCCGCGCCGAGCAGACCCGCCTGGTATCCCTCGGAGAGCACCAGCCCCGCGTAGCCGGTAACGAGATTGTTGAAGCCGTGCTGCACCGTGCCTTGCACGAGCTTCTCGCGCCGCTTCCGGATGCCGGAGCCGTTGCGGTATTCGCCTGCCGCCGCCGAATAGCGGGTGATGCCGGGGCGCAGGAGTTGCACGACCGATGCATAGGGCACCGTAAAGCTGCTCTGGCTGCCGTCGGCCTCGGTCACCGTGACCAGCAGGTTGCCGCCGTAGCCGGTGGCGTAGAGATCCTTGATTTCGAACGGGCCGGGGGCGACGGTCGTCTCATAGAGCTTGTTGCCGTTCTGCGATACCGTGACGCGCGCATTCGAGCGCGCCACCCCGCGCACCAGCGGCGCGTAGCCGCGCGAAGAGTCCGGCAGCATCCGGTCGTCGCTGGCCAGATTCGCGCCACGCACGGAGAAACTGTCGAAGACGGCGCCATCGGTATAGGCATCGCCCAGCGTGAGCTGGCTGCGCCAGGCGGAAATGTCCCGCTGCACATAGGTGGCGATGTTCTGGTAGTTGTAGCTGTCCTTGCCGACAGACTGCCAGCTCATCGACGATCGCTGCCGCAGGTGCCAGGGCCCGATGTTCAGGCCTGCGTCGAGACCCAGGTACGTGAACGTGCCCCCGCCATGCCCCGTGGTGTGGAACGTGTTGAGGTTGTAGGCAACCGTGGCCGAGGGCACGCCGTGATCCAGCAGTTCGGGGCTGACGCTGCCACGCGGCGTACGGCGCAGCAGGGCCTGGGCAATGCTGATGTCGAGGCGCAGGTCGTTGAGGTTGAACGACCAGCCGATGTCCTCCGAGATCGCTGACGGTTGGGTGCATTGGCCCCGGATGGCCCGGGCAATGGCGTTGCGGTTGGTGGACGGCAACGCCTGTTCGTCGAGGTTGAGCCGGGCAATGACCGCGCCGTCCATGCAGGGCGCCACGCCGGTGTCCAGCGGACGGAACCGCACGGTCTCGCGCGCGATCCAGGCGCCGTTCAGGTAGATGTCGACGGGGTAGTCGCCGGGCGAGACCGGGTTGCCGCTGGCGAAACGGCTGACATCGACCGTGGAGCCGTCCGGCCGCTTCAGGAACTGCGCGTTGAAATGCACCGTCGCGACCGTGGCCGCCTTGCCGGACTCGCCGGCCAGTGCTGCCACGGGCAGCGACGTGACCAGTACCCAGTGCGCGGCCAGAATGCGCGACGCCCGTGGCCTTGGCTTGTGCATCGTCATTGCCCGGTGACAGCTGGCGAGGCAGGGCGCTTCCTCTGGATGCCCGTGACGGGGGCGCCAAAGTCGTTGATGAATGTGTATCGCACCTCGTCAGGCTCGCCCGAGGCGGCGGGCGTGCCGTCGATGGCGAACTCGACCGTCGCGCCGGGTTTCGCCATGGCACCGGCGGCAACGGCGTACACATGGCCGCGCGCGGTGGCCTCCACCTTGGTGTAGGTGATGTGATAGGGCGTGGGGTTCAGGGCGGTCAGCACCTGGCTGCCGTCGTCCTTGCGCACCAGGCGCCAGGCGACCTGCGCGGGCGCGCTGGACGCGTCGCCGCGCAGGCCGGTGGGACGGAACAGCAGCTTGATGCGCGTCCGGAATGCGAACTGCAGCGAGCTCTGCTGCGCGGCGGCGCCCGACGCGACCGGCGGTACATCGAGCACGTTAAGCCAGAACAGCGATTCGCGATCGCCTGGCAGCGGCTGCTGCAGGTGGATGATGCGCAGCGTCTGCCCCTTCTTCGGATCCAGTCTGAACAGTGGGGGCGTGAGCGTGAATGGCGATTTTGCTTGCTCCGGCGAGGCGCTCGCGTCGCCGTCGTCGATCCATGCCTGCACCAGCGACGGCGTGTCGCCCTCGTTGGTGACCTTGAGGGTTACCTCCCGTTCCGATTCCGGATAGACGACGCGGGTCCCGTTCAGGACCACGGACGCAAGGGCGCCGGGCGCGGCCAATGCCAGGAGAACGGCAGCCATGGCTGCGCGGTGGCGAGATGTCTTGAGCATGATGACGGCGGGCTTAAGACCGGCACGAGGCCGGCCGGTAGTGCTGGCATGCGACGGGGCATGCCGGCGTACGCGAGAACGGATGGGCGCCCCGGGTTACGGGTACACGACCGAATACGTCAACGCGGAGGTGAAAACGCCGGCGGTGGCCGCACCGCCCGTTGCCACGTACTGCGCGTAGTACTGCAGCGAAGCCGTGCCGCCGGTGATCGCCACCTCCTGGGTGTTCTGCGAGGCAAACGCGGAGCCCACGGCGACGTTCGTGAGGTCGGCATTCAACACACCGATCTGCACGTTGGTCGCCGCCACAACTGCAGGGGTGGCGCCGACCGCGGGCGCGCTGACGGTGGTGTTGATCAGGCGTCCCGTGGCCAGGTCCACGGCGGCGCCCGGTTCGAAGTAGACCGCCACGTCGGCGGTGGCAGGCGTGCAGCCGGTAAGCTGGAAGTTGAACGGCGTACGGCCGGCGATATTGCCCGCGGTCGCGAGGGTCGACGCCGAGACGGGCGGCAATGCCACCGTGAAGTCGGTGCCCCCGCCATTGCCGGAGATCGTGCAGGTATTCGTAGTGATCCGGCCGGTAAAGCTGATGGTGCCGTCGGAGGCCGATGCGGCCGGACTCAACACGGCAAGCAGCAGGGTCGCTGCGAGGATTTTCGTTCGATGGTGGTTCACTGTTGACCTCATGTCATGGGTTGAGAGGGATCGCTGCCAGGCCGGACCGGGGAAGGTCGGGCGAAACGCCAAGACAGCCAAGCCGCGAATCAGGCGCAACCATGCAAAAGGCATCCGCCCCGGCACGGCGCGCATGACGCCGCTTGCGCGTCGCGCTTTCCTGACGGGGCAAACAGTACCGATAGGGATAATCCTGCTGAATCGTTATTTTCTGGAATTTGGCGAAAATAATTCTTTGATTTTTGGGAGTGTTTCTATTGATTTTCGGAAGTTTCCGAGACGGCCAACGTGCCGTGGTTTTACGGGTCTGAGCGGATAATCAATGTCATGGCGGTATTCATCGTCCGGCATTGAATCGAATGCCGATTTCCGATCAGAAATTTCCCTAATTCGCGCCGAAGGAGACAACCCGACAAAACGGTGATGCCGCCTGCGGTATGCTTCCGGCGTGCCCCCAACCGAGGACCTGCCATGAAGACCGTCTACCTCGCCGGCTTCGACGTATTTCGAAAGGATGCGCTCGCCTGGGGCGAGCATCTGAAGGCGCTTTGCGCCCGGTATGGCTTCGAAGGGTGCTATCCGCTGGACAAGGCGGCCCCGAAGGGGTTGTCGGGGCCCGACACCGCGCAGTGGATCTACGAGGCCAATATCGCGCTGATCCGGCGCGCCGATGTCGTGATGGCGAACCTGGACGACTTTCGCGGCCCCGGCGAGCCCGACAGCGGCACGGCCTTCGAGGTCGGCTTTGCCGTGGCGCTACAGAAGCCGGTGTGGGGCTACGCGGCCGATGCCGGCACGCTGCTGGACCGCGTGCGCGTGTCGACCGACGACGATGGCGATGCGCGCGACGCCAACGACTTCGTGGTGGAGAACTTCGGCCTGCCGATGAACCTGATGCTGGCCTGCAGCGTGCGGCTGGTGAAGGGCGATGCCGAGGCTTGCCTGGCCGAGATGGCCGGGGCCGACCGGCGCCGCGCCGCGCGTCGCGCGCAGGCGCAGGCCGATGGGGATCCCGAGGACTAGCGGCCTACTTGCCCGCCTGGCGGGCCGGTGAGGCCGGGGCGGGGGCCGAAGCGGGGGCCGGAGCGTGGGCCGAAGTGGGGGCCGAAAATGCGGCCGTGCCGCCCTGCACGCGCAGCGATTGCACACCGGCGGCAATATCCGAGGCCGTGGTGGCCACGATCTGGCGATAGGCGCCGACCACGCCATCGACCTGGCCCGGCGCGGGCAGGTCGGCTTCGGTACGCCCGCTCAGCACGCGGCCATCGGGCAGGCGGCGCACCGTCCATGCAATCGATGCCCCCGCGCGCTGGCCCGGATCGGCGTCCAGCCGCACCACTTCGGTCGTGATGCGGAACACCGGCGATACATCCGAGATCCCTTGCTGGTAGGTGTCGACGGCGCCCAGGTTGCCCTGCAGCTGCTGCGACAGCGCATCGCGCAGTTCGTCGGGCAGCGGCGACGACCAGCGCGACTGGTCGAGCAGCTTCACATTGCCGCTATTGCCATCGGTCACCACCAGTTGCGCGCGGTTCAGGCGCTCGGGCACGCGCACCGGCGCCACCTCGATCCATACCGGGTGCGTGGCGGTGGCGGCGGCGTTGGCGGCCGGGTTCGGCCCACTGGCCGGTGCGGCGGCACCGGTGGCCAGCGTGTAGTAGCGGGGCTCGGGCGAGGCACAGCCGGCCAGCCATGCCGCCGCCAGCAGCGTCGCGCCAAGTGTCAGCGAACGTTTCATCATTTGTCCTCCGTCTTGCCGCGCAGCAGCGCCTCGGGGTGGCGTTCCAGATAGTCGGTCAGCGCGCGCAGCGACACCGCCGTGCGCGTCAGTTCCTGCAGCATGCGCCGCGTGTCCTGCTGCAGCGGCGCATCCGACGCCAGCGTGCCGTTGGCCGCCGTCAGCGTCCGGCGCGCATCCTGCAGCGCGGCCAGCACCTGCGGCGCCACGTCGCCGTTGAGCTGCGCCACAAGCTTGTCGGCCGTCTCCAGCATCTGGTTCATCGACACGATGGCCGTGCGCGCGTCCTGTCCGATCTGCTCGAACGGCACCTTGTCGATCTTGTTGACGATATCGCCCAGCTTGGCCTGCAGTTCGTCGAACGTGCCCGGCGTGGTCGGGAATTCCGGCATCGGGGCATCGAGGTCGATGTCCTTGGCCGGCGGCGCCTTCGGGAAGAAGTCGAGCGCCACGTACAGCTGGCCGGTCAGCAGGTTGCCGGTGCGCAGCTGCGCGCGCATGCCGCGTTTGACCAGCGCCTGCACGATGGTGCGCTTGCGCGCCTCGTCAGCCACGTCGCGTTCCCGGAAGCCCATGCGCGACGGATAGAGCTCCACCACCACCGGCATGCGGAACGCCTTCCTGTCGCGCTGGTATTCGATGCCGATCGAGCGCACCTGGCCCACGATCACGCCCCGGAAATCCACAGGCGCGCCCGGCGACAGCCCGCGTACCGACTGGTCGAAGTTCAGCACGGCCAGCGTCGGCGCCAGTTCCTCGGGTTCCTTCATCGCCTCGGCCTGGTCCGATGCCAGCAGATACTGGGTATTTTCGGCGGCGGCCTCGTGCGCGCTGGTGTTGTCGGGCGCCTGGAATGCCACGCCGCCCAGCAGCACGGTAACCAGCGACTGCGTGGACAGCTTGAGGCCGCCGGCATCGAGCTTCAGGTCCACGCCGCTGGCGTGCCAGAAGCGGGTATCGGCCGTCACGAGCTTGTCGTAGGGCTTGTTGACGAACACGCGCAGCGTGATATCGCGCCCGTTTGGCTCCAGCTGGTAGGCCACCACCTGGCCGACCGGCACACGCCGGTAGTAGACCGGCGAGCCGATATCGAGCGATCCCAGGTCCTGCGCGCGCAGCACGAACTGCCGCCCCGATGCATCGGCGGTGACCACCGGCGGCACTTCCAGGCCCGTGAAGCTGCGCGTGCTTTCGGTGGACTTGCCGGCATCCACGCCGATATAGGCGCCCGACAGCAGGGTTTCCAGCCCCGACACGCCGCTGACGGCAAAGCGCGGCCGCACCACCCAGAAACGGGTGTCCTTGACGGCGAAGTTCTCGGCGTCCTTGGTCAGCTCGATCGAGGCCACCACGTGAGACCGGTCAGGCGCGAGCCGCACCGACTTGACCAGCCCGATGTCCACGTCCTTGTAGCGCACGGCGGTCTTGCCCGGCGTCAGGCCTTCGGCGGTGCGGAACCTCACCGTGATGTCGGGGCCGCGCGACGTCAGCGTGTTGACCAGCAGTGAGATGCCCACCACGGCCGCCACGATCGGGATCAGCCAGACCAGCGATGGCAGCCAGCGGGCGCGGCGCTTGCGCGCGGGCTGGGGTACGCCGGGCGAAGGGGTAGGGGTATCAGGATCGGGCATTGTCGGATTCCGGCAATTTCGAAGGGGCGGGCGCGTCGAGCGAATCCCACAGCAGGCGCGGGTCGAACGACAGCGACGCCAGCATGGTCAGTACCACGACGGAAGCAAAGGCCAGCGCCCCGCCCCCGGGAATGATGGTGGCCAGCGCACCGGCGCGTACCAGCGACGCCAGCAGGGCCACCACGAAGATATCGAGCATCGACCAGCGGCCGATGATTTCGACCAGGCCATAGAGCCGGGTCTGCTGGCGGATGCGCCACGTCGATTTGAAATGGACCGATGCCAGCAGCAGCGTCAGGATCAGCATCTTCAGCAGCGGCACGATGATGCTGGCGATCAGCACCACGCCGGCCAGCATGTGCGAGCCGGACAGCCACAGGTAGATCACGCCGGACATGATCGTGTCGCGCTGCGTGCCCAGGATCGATTCGGTCACCATCACCGGCAGCAGGTTGGCCGGGATGTACAGGATGAACGCCGACAGCAGGAAGGCCCAGGTGCGGGCCAGGCTGGCCGGCTTGCGCTGGTGGAGCGTGGCGCCGCAGCGCGGGCAGGGCTGGCCTTCGAGCGCGATCGGGCTGACCAGGTCGCAGGCGTGGCAGGACAGCAGACCGCGCGATGTTGCCGTGGGCACCTGCGCCAGTGGCGTGCGCTCGTCGTCGTCGGTCAGTTCGGCCACCACGTCGGCAGCCATGCGGCGCGAGCGGGCCAGCTGTTCGCGCGCCTGGGCCGTGCGCGAGGGGCGCGGGCCGGTCACGCGGTGTCCTCCCGGGGCGGTGCCTCGTCGGCGCCCGCCGGCTCCAGGTAGTGCCAGAGATCGCGCGGATCGAACGACAGCATCGCGGCCAGCACCACCACCAGCGCGCCGAACGACCACAGCGCCACGCCCGGAATCACCTGCGCCATGGTCGACAGCTTCACCACGGTCACCAGCACGCCGATCATGAAGACCTCGATCATGCCCCACGGCCGCGTCTGGCGGATGCCGCGCACGATCCGGTCGAAGCCGGACGGCATGCGATGGCGCGCCATCGGCACCAGCAGGTAGCACATCATCAGCATTTCGGAGAGCGGGAACAGGATCGTGGTGCCGAACACCAGCATCGCCACCAGCGTCATGTGGTCGCTGTGCAGCGCCTGCACGGCCCCCCAGAGCGTGGTCTCGGTGCGCACCCCTTTGAGGTCCATCTCAACGATGGGGTACATGTTCGATACCAGGAACAGGATCAGCGCGGTCATCACCAGCGGCAGCAGGCGCCGGTAGGCGTGGCTGCTCTCGCGGTACAGCACGCCGCCGCAGCGCAGGCAGGTGGCGCGCTCGCCGGGCGCCAGCGCGGTGCGCTCGTAGAGCGCGTCGCAATACTCGCAGGCCACCAGCCGGTGCAGGTCCTGCGCCGTGGGCTGGGACGAGGCGTGCGTGTCCGGCGTCATGCGTCCGGCGTCAATTGCGAGGGCGGCGCCGGTGTCACGTCGGTCACGCCAGGGCGTTCCTGCGACCCGATGGTCCAGTCGCGCAGCAGCGCGTAGGCCACAGCGAGCACGGTCGGGCCCAGGAAGACGCCCAGGAAGCCGAAGGCCAGTGCGCCGCCAAGTACGCCCATCATGATCCAGATCAGCGGCAGGCCGGTGCCCTTGCTGATGAGCAGCGGCTTGATGACGTTGTCGGCCATGCCCACCACCGCGCCGCCCCACACCACCATGAAGATGGCCCAGCCGGTCTCGCCGCTGTGATAGAGCCACAGCGCGGCCGGAATCCACACCAGCGGCGGGCCCATCGGCACCACCGACAGGAAGAACGTGATCAGCCCCAGGATGGCGGCGCCGGGCACGCCCGCGATCCAGAAGCCGATGGCGGCCAGCACGGCCTGCACGAACGCGGTACCCAGCACGCCGTAGACCACGCCCTTGATGGTGCCGCCGGCCAGCGCCATCAGGTGGTCGGCACGCTCGCCGGCCACCCGGCGCATGCCGCCACGCAGCCAGTCCACGGCCAGTTCGCCGCCGGTATAGAAGAAGAACGCCAGGATGATCGACAGGGCAAGTTGCCCCAGGCCGCCGCCGATGGACAGCCCCGCGCCCAGCACGGCATGGCCGACCGGCGCGATCAGCTTGCGCAGGTTGGCCACCATTTCGGAGTCGGCGTGGATGATCTGGTCGTAGCTCGATTGCAGCTGCGGCCCCACATAGGGCAGGCTGCTAAGCCATTCGGGCAGCTGCGGGATGCCGCGTTCGGCATAGCGGTTCACCAGGCCGGTCAGTTCGTCGATATGCGCCGAGAAGCTGGCGCCGGCATAGACGAACGGGCCCAGCACGATGATCGTGGCGATCAGCACGCAGATCAGCGCGGCCAGCCCGCGCCGGTTGCCCAGCCACCGCGTGAGCACGGTGTAGGGATACCACGAGCTGTAGGCCAGGATCGCGCCCCAGACCAGCGCGGTGGCAAACGGGGCCAGTACCAGCAGGGATCCGCCGATCAGGGCGATCAGCGCGAAGACCGCGGCGAGCTTTTCAATCAGTTGTCCGGAACTCATCGTTGCACGCCAGTCCGGCGCCCATGTTGCGAGAACGCCGTAAGCATAGCGGAATTCGATGCGGGTTCCGGGTAATCCCTTGCCGGGTCAACGATCGCCGGGCGAGGGCGCCCGGCGCGGGGCAGCCTGCCGGCGCGGGTCAGCCTCGCGGCTTGCCGGCTTCGGCCATGTCCATGGCCTGGTCGCTCTGGCGCAGCAGCGCGGCCACGAGGTCCGATTGCGTGACCATGCCCACCACGCGGTTGCGATCGTCCAGCACCGGCACATGGTGCAGGCCGCCGTCCGAGAACGCCTGGGCCAGGCTGACGATCGGATCCTCCGCGCGCGCGGTGACCACGGCACGGGTCATCAGGTCGCGCACCGCACCATTCACGCGACGCGAATTCACGCGGTAGGCGCGGAAAAAGTCACTTTGCGTCAGGATGCCCAGCAGCCGGCGCTGGCGGTCCACCACGGGCAGCGCCTTGATGTGATGGCGCGTCATCAGCGCGGAGGCATCGGCGGCAAGCTGGCCGGGACGCACCGACACCACGTCGCGCGCCATGATGTCGCCACACAGTACCTCGCCAAAACGGCGCGAATGGGCCCGCAACTCGGCGGCCACCAGGATGGCTTCCAGATCGTCTTCCTCGATATCCAGGAATTCACCGCGCGCGGCCAGCACCGCATCAAGATCGGCCCGGGTGAAGCCCACCCGCTTGCTGGGCGGCAAGTCCCTGGTGTGGTGCTGCGCCGCCGGCTCGGGCGGGCGGTGCGGATAGCGGCGCCGGGCGATGTTGTTGAAAGCCAGCGCGGTCAGCAGCAGCAGCATCGAATTGATGGCCACCGGGATCACCACGAAGCCGAAGCCCAGCGCCTGCACGGCCGGCCCGCCAAATACGGCAGTGACGGCCACCGCACCGCTCGGGGGGTGCACGCAGCGCAGCTGGAACATCAGGGCAATGGCGCCGGCCACCGCCACGCCGGCGGCCAGGCCGGGGTCCGGTATCCATTTCGCGCAGGCCACGCCCACGGTGGCCGCCACCATATTGCCGCCGATGATCGACCAGGGCTGCGCAAGCGGACTGGATGGCACGCCGAACAGCAGGACGGCCGAGGCGCCCATCGGCGCGATAAACCATGGGTTGAATCCCCGCAGGAACTGGCGGCAGATCCATTCGGTCAGCGCCAGGCCGATCAGGGCGCCCAGGCAGCTCTTTAGCCGCTCGCGCCAGCTGGCGGCGATGGGCATGGGGACAAAAGTGCGCAGCCAGGCACGGGCCTCGGCGACGGAAGCGGTCGGGTCGAATGCAGCGGGCATCGAAAGCGGGGGCGGCTTTTGAGGGTTGGGGGCGACACGGCGCATTGGCCGAGCGGGCGCGTCGTGGCGCATTGGCCAAGCCCGGCAATGTATCACAGCATGATATATTGCGCAGGCTGTACCCCCGCATCATCCCAGCCGCCCCCGGCTTTCGTCCATGTCAAATCATTCCGCATTGCACCATTCCGTCAGGCGCGACTACGCCGTCAACGGCCGCCTGCCCATGCTGGCAGGCATCGCGCTGGTCATCGGCGGCATCAGTACCGGTGCAGCATTTGTGCTGGTCAACCTGATCCGCTTTTTCACCAACCTGTTCTTTTTCCAGGTCCTTTCGTTCGCGGAGCGCTCGCCGGCGCACCATGCGCTGGGGCCGTGGGTCATTGCCGCGCCCGCCCTGGGCGGGCTGATCGTCGGCCTGATGGCACGCTACGGCAGCGACAAGATCCGGGGCCACGGCATTCCCGAGGCCATCGAGGCCGTGCTGTTCGGCAAGAGCAGGATGTCGCCGAAGGTGGCGGTGCTCAAGCCATTGTCGTCGGGCATCGTGATCGGCAGCGGCGGCCCCTTCGGTGCCGAAGGCCCGATCATCATGACCGGCGGCTCGATTGCATCGCTACTGGCGCAATACCTGCACCTGACCGCCGCCGAGCGCAAGACGCTGCTGGTGGCCGGTGCCTGCGCGGGCATGACGGCAATCTTCGGTACGCCCGTGGCGGCGGTGCTGCTGGCCGTCGAGCTGCTGCTGTTCGAACTGCGCCCCCGCAGCCTCCTGCCGGTGGCGCTGGCCTGCGCCGTGGCAGGGTTCCTGCGGACGTTCGTGTTCGAATCGGGCCCGCTGTTCCCGCTGCAGACCGCGGCGGCCGGCACCGTGGCGCTGGGCTCGTGCGTGCTGGCGGGGCTGTTGTGCGGCGTGCTGGGCGCAATTCTGACGCTGGCGCTGTATCGCACCGAGGACGCCTTCAGCAAGCTGCGCCTGCACTGGATGTGGTGGCCGGCCATCGGCGGTCTGGTGGTGGGGATCGGCGGCTACTTCGAGCCGCGCGCGCTGGGCGTTGGCTACGACGTGATCGGCGACCTGCTCAACAACCGGCTGGCGATCGAGGTGGCCGTGGCGCTGCTGACAGTCAAGGCCGTGATCTGGATTGCCGCGCTGGGCTCGGGCACGTCGGGTGGGGTGCTGGCGCCCTTGCTGATGCTCGGCGCCGGCCTGGGTGCGGTGCTGGGGCCGTTCCTGCCGGGCGGCTCGCCCGGGCTGTGGGCGCTGGTCTGCATGGCCGGCGTGCTGGGCAGCGTGCTGGGCGCGCCGCTGACGGCCATCGTGTTCGCGTTCGGCCTCACGCATGACAGCGAGGCGCTTCTGCCGCTGCTGCTGACCACCGCCGTGGCCTACGGATTTTCAGTGCTGACGATGAAGCGCGGCATCATGACCGAAAAGATCGCGCGGCGCGGCCTGCACATCTACCGCGAATACGGCGTCGATCCGCTGGAACGCGCGCATGTGGAAGACCTGATGACGCGGCATGTGGTGACGATCGACGCCGCCATGCCGGTGGCCGTGGCCCGGGAGCGCCACTTCGGCGACCACGCCGCGCATCGCGCCTATCCGGTGGTGGCCGATGGACGGGTGCTGGGCATGCTCCACCGGTCGGCCATCACGGCCGCCCATGCGGGCGATGATGCCGGCCTGCGTTGCGGCGACCTGATCGCGGACGCCGGCAAGGGCGTCGAAAAGGGCGTCGAAAAGGGCGTCGAAAAGGGCGTCCCAAAGGGCACCCCTGCCGTGCTGCTGCCGGCGCAGACTGGCCGTGCAGCGGCTGGCCAGATGGCGGCGCTGAGCGTGGCACGCATGCCGGTGGTCGACAGCCTGGCCAGCATGCGGCTGGTCGGCATCGTGTCGCTGCGCGACCTGCTTGCGCCCAGCGAGCAAGCGCTGCACGAGGAAACGCACCGCGAGCGGCTGCGCGGTCCGGGGCAGGCACCGGTGCGTCAGGGCGTCTGATCCGGCCCTACAGCTTGTAGCTCGACAGCAGGATGCTGGTCTCGGTGGCCGAAATGCCATCGACCAGCCGGATCCGGTCGAGCGTGCGGTCGAACTGCTCCAGCGTATCGGCGCGCAGTTCGGCGATGATGTCCCAGCGGCCGTTGGTCGTATGCAGCGTCTGCACGTTGGGATCGCCACGCAGCGCCTGCAGCACCTGGCGCGCCTTGTTGCCCTCCACGGCCACCGTCATCCATGCGCGGATGCGGTGCGGTTCGGCCTCTGGCTTGAGCCGAACCGTATAGCCGACGATCTGGCCTTCCTTCTCCAGTTTTTCGATCCGGTTCTGCACCGTGGCCCGCGAAACGCGCAGCGCACGGGCCAGCGCCGTGACCGGCGTGCGCGCGTTGTCGCGCAGCAGACCCAGCAATTGTCGATCGGTCGCATCCATTGCGGTCTCTCCGGCGGAACGTGGCAGATTGCCAGTCCATGTCGGCAAATTGTCAAACGTCCATAGCAATTTGTCCAGTTTGCTAACTATTCGTTGGCATGGGCGGGCAGGAGAATGCACTCAGGACATCGCCATTCGTTGAGAACAGAGGAGAGCCGCCGTGACCAATCGCCCGACCATCCGTCCATCCATCCGCCCGACCATCCTGCTGGTTGCCCCAACGTTCTACGACGTGTCGTACAGCATCAATCCGTGGATGGACCCAGACGCCTGGGCGCGCGACCCCGGCGGCATGCATCGGCGCGCGCTGGCGTCGTTCGACGCGCTGCACGACGCGCTGGGCCGCGCCGGGTTTGCCGTCGAAGTGGCCGAGGGTGTGGCGGGGCAGCCCGACATGGTGTTCCCGGCCAATGCCGCCGTGGTGCTCGATGGCAAGGCGGTGCTGGCGCGCTTTCGCTACCCGCAGCGGCGCGGCGAGGAACAGCCGTTCGCGGCGATCTTCGACGACCTGCGCGCGCGCGGGCTGATCGACAGTGTGGCGTTGCTGCCCGACGGCTGTTTTCAGGAAGGGGCCGGCGATTGCATCTGGGATGCGCGGCGCGGCCATTTCTGGGCCGGCTACGGGCCGCGCTCGTCGCGCGAGGCTGCCGACGCCGTGGCCCGCGAGTTCGATCAGGAGGTGGTGGCGCTGGAACTGGCCACCGAGCAGAGCTATCACCTCGACGTGTGTTTCTGTCCGCTATCGGGCGGCGAAGTGCTGTACTACCCGCCGGCCTTCACCGAGAACGCACTGCGCACGCTGCGCGCCCGCGTACCCATGGCCCAGCGCATCGAGGCCACCGAGGACGACCTGCGCCACTTCAGCGTCAACGCGGTCAATCTGGACGACCACGTGGTGATGACGCGCACGACATCGCATTTACGCCATGAACTGGGCCGGCGCGGGTATTGGCTCCACGAGGTAGACCTGACGCCGTACATGCTGTCGGGCGGTGGCGCGTACTGCATGACCTTGCGGCTCGATCGCGCCAGCACGCCCATGCGGCGTGCCGCTGCGGCATGAAGGAGATCCGCCATGAGAACGAACACGGAATTGACCCGGGAAGCGCACGTGCTGACGCGCTTTCTCGATGCAGGCGATGTCGCCGCGCTGGTGCGCGACGTGGGCGTCCGGCAGGCCATCGTGCAGATGGCCGGCTGTGTGCGCGAGGACTTCCTGCGCTGGCAGGAATTTGAGAAATCTGCGAGGTTGGCGAGCCATTCGGCAGTGGGCGTGATCGAACTGATGCCGGTCAGCGATGGCACGCGGTTCGCGTACAAGTACGTCAACGGGCATCCGCGCAACGCGCAGTTCGCGCTGCCCACGGTCATGGCGTGCGGCATGCTGGCCGATGTGCAGACCGGCTTTCCGCTGCTGTTGGCCGACCTGACCCTGGCCACGGCCCTGCGCACCGCCGCCACTTCCGCGCTGGCCGCACAGGCCATGGCCCGTCCCGGGGCACGCACGATGGCGCTGATCGGCAACGGCGCGCAGGCCGAGTTCCAGTCGCTGGCGTTTCACGCACTCGTGGGTATCCAGACCGTGCGGGCGTTCGATATCGATCCGTCGGCCACGGCGCGGCTGGTGCGCAATCTGGCGAAAGTGCCAGGTCTGGAGATCGTGCCGGTACGGTCGGTGCGCGATGCGCTGGCGGGCGCCGACATCGTGACCACGGTCACCGCCGACAAGACACGAGCGACCATCCTCACGCCTGACATGGTGCGACCGGGCATGCATCTGAATGCCGTGGGTGGCGACTGTCCGGGCAAGACCGAACTGCACGTCGATATCCTGCGTGCCGCGCGGATCGTGGTGGAGTATGCGCCGCAGTCACGCATCGAAGGCGAGATCCAGCAGTGGCCGGAGGCGCCCGTCAGCGAGTTGTGGCAGGTGCTCTCGGGTGCGGCGCCGGGCCGCGAGCGTGCCGACGATGTGACCGTTTTCGATTCGGTCGGTTTTGCGCTGGAGGATTATTCGGCGCTGCGGTGGTTGCATGCGGCCGCTAGCGAACGCGATGCCGGCCGCTTTGTGGCGCTTGTGGCCATGCCCCCGGACCCGCGCGATCTTTACGGCTGGATGATGCAGGGCGAGGGCGGGGCGGTGGCCGAGCAGGCGCGCGAGACCGTCGAATCCGCCTGACGGCGCGCATATAAAAATGGCCCGGACGCGATGTCCGGGCCGTTGCACGTCGAACCTTAACGAAACCTTAAGCGCCGGTGCGCCCCATCATCAGCTGGGCACGCAGGAAGCCCTTGATTTCCTCCAGTGACGGTGTCTTGAGGAACACCATGATGCCCCATTGCTGCAGGGCGTCAGCCACGCCGTCGTAGGCCTGGCGATTGGTGATGACCGCAAAGATCACGCGCTGCCGCGAGAAGAAATTCTGCAGTTTTTCGATCGTGGCAGATTCCGCGTCATTGAGTTCCTCCACGTAGTAGAGCACCACGCGAGGTCGTGAATCGACGGAAGTAATGACCGTGTCCACCACGTCCTCCAGTACCTGGGTCTTCAGCGGCAGCGACCATTTGCCCAGCTGGGCACTGATGCGTTGCGCTTCATTGTGGTTCGGGTGGAACACCACGAGGTCGAGATTGTGCTCGATGCCGACATCCGGCATGGCGCGGTTTGCCAGCAGGCGGTGCACGGTTTCCTTGTGGATGCGCCGGTGGCCGCCATTGGTTTTCCAGGCGCCAAGTTCACCGCGTTCCACCATTTTCTGGACGGTGCCCAGCGATACGTTGAGAAGTTTTGCAGCGGTTCGCGTGCTGTAGTACGGCTTTTCAGCCAGTTCTGGATCCAGTTTCATCCAATCACCCGTAGTGTCGATCAGCAGCACAGCACGACAGGCGTACTGCACGGGCGTCCTCGGACACGCCACGTCGGTCAAATGACCGGGCTGCTGTTTTTACTGACCCTGATGCTGTCGACCCGCTCCCCGGCCGGTCTTTGTTGCTTTGTTCGTGTTGACGTAGCAACGGCTTCAGGTGGCCGTGCCCGCTTGCTGCAGCGGCGATCTTTGTCGCCTGGCCGGCCATCGCGGCGTTGCTTGTGGCGTCGCCCGGTTGCCGGATGCCAATAGTATGGCTTCAAGATGATTCGTTGCCACAGGGAAAGCAATGATTGGCGTCACACTTTTGTTGTTTAACGAACATCGTTGCAATTCGGTAGACAACGATGGACAAACGGCATGACGCCCGACATTTATGCCGCAGGCGTCGCGTACCGGATCAACAGACTGCGCATGCGACGTGCTGGTTCCCAAGTTATATACATTTGACACATTTGAGCCAGGGTCATTGCACTTAGCTGGCCCCGCCGGTCGACAGGCCATACTTGCGCACCTTGTCGAACAGCGTGGTCTTGGCCACGCCCAGCGCCTCGCCGGCACGGGTCAGGTTGCCGGCGTGACGTCGCAAGGCATCGGCGATCAGTGCACGTTCGAACTGCTCCACGGCCTGGGGCAACGGCAGCGCCTCGGGCGCGGCGCCGCCCTGCGCGGGATCGCAGCCCAGCCCCAGCACATGGCGTTCGGCCAGGTTGCGCAGTTCGCGCACATTGCCGGGCCACGGGTAGGCCACCAGCGCCGCCATTTCGGCCGGCGTGGGCGGTACGGCGTCGCGCTCGAAGCGCAACGCGGCCTGCGCCAGAAAGTGTTCGAACAGCAACGGCACGTCTTCGCGGCGTTCGCGCAGCGGCGGCAGTTCGAGCGTGACCACGTTCAGGCGATAGTAGAGATCGGCACGGAATTGACTGGCATCGGCCAGCGCGCGCAGATCGGCCTTGGTGGCTGCCACCACGCGCGTGTTCACCGGCACCGGCTGGTTTGACCCGAGCCGCTCGACCACGCGCTCCTGCAGTACACGCAGCAGTTTGATCTGCATCGGCATCGGCATGCTCTCGATCTCGTCGAGGAACAGCGTGCCGCCTTCGGCGTGCTCGATCTTGCCGATACGGCGCTTGGCCGCGCCCGTGAAGGCGCCGGCCTCGTGGCCGAAGATTTCGGACTCGAACAGCTGTTCGGGCAGGCCGCCGCAGTTGATCGGCACGAAATGTTTTGCCCGGCGCCCGCTGGCTTCGTGCAGGCAGCGCGCCACCAGTTCCTTGCCGGTTCCGGTTTCGCCATGGATCAGCACGTTGGCCGCGGTGTCGCCAATGCCGGCGATCATCTGGCGCAGCCGCTCGATGGCCGGCGAATGGCCGATCAGCCGCGCGGACAGGCCCTCGCGGCCTGCCAGGCGTGCGCGCAGGTCGGCCACTTCCAGGGCCAGCCGGCGCTTGTCCAGTGCACGGCGGCAGGTGGCCACGAGCCGCTCCGGCGAGAACGGCTTTTCAAGGAAATCGTAGGCGCCTTGTTTCATGGCCTGCACCGCCAGCGATACGTCGCCATGGCCGGTAATCATGATCACGGGCAATGCCGCGTCGCGTGCGCCAAGTTCGCGCAGCAGGGCCATGCCATCGGCGCCGGGCAGGTGGATGTCGCTGACGACGATGCCGGCAAAACCCGCCTCTACCTCGCGCAGCGCGGCTTCCGCGCTGCCCACGGCCCGCGTGGCGATGCCTTCGAGCCTGAGCGCCTGTTCGCAGCCAAGCCGCACGTCGGCATCGTCTTCGACCACCAGCACCGTCAGCGCGGCGTGGGCGCCGGCCGCTTCCATGACGTCGATCGGTTCAGCCGACATGGCGAAGTTCCTCGGTAACGCGCGGCAGTGCCACCGTGAAGCAGGCGCCGCCGTCGGGATGATTGATCGCGGTCAGGGTGCCGCCGTTCTCGCTCAGGATGCCGGCCGACAGCGTCAGCCCCAGCCCCAGGCCTTCGCCGGCGGGCTTGGTCGTGAAGAACGGCTCGAACAACCGCGCAAACGCGGTCTCGGAAAGCCCCGGCCCGTTGTCGCGCACGGTCAGGTGGACCATGCCGCCCGACTCGTAGGCGTGCAGCGACAGATGGGGGTCTCGGCGGTCCTTCAGCGCGTCCAGCGCATTGCCGATCAGGTTCACCAGCACCTGTTCCAGACGGTTCGGATCGCAGCGCACGGTCAGGCAGGCATCGATATCGCGCTCGATGCGCGGGCCCACGTCGGCCACGCGCGTTTCCAGCAGGAACAGCGCGTTGTCCACGGCATCGGCCAGCCGGGCGCTGTGGCCCTGGCCGGCGGCGGGATTGCGCGCGAACGATTTCAGCGCGCCGGTGATACGGCCCATGCGCTCCACCAGGCCGATGATCCGCTCGAGGTTGCCTTGCGCGGTGTCGTAGTCGCCGTGGGCGATGAACTTGCCCGTGTTGCCCGACAGCGTGCGCAGGGCCGCCAGCGGCTGGTTCAGTTCATGGGCGATGCCGGCGGACATCTGTCCCACGGCAGCCAGCTTGCCGGCCTGCATCAGCCCGTCCTGCGCCTGGCGCAGGTAGGTTTCGGTCCGGATCCGCTCCGCCACCTCGGCCTGCAACTGCTGGTTGGTGGCGGACAGGTCGGCGGTGCGCTCGGCCACCTTGCGTTCCAGCTCGCTGTTGGCAGCTTCCAGCGCGGCGCGGGCCGCCAGACGCTCGCCCACGATGCGCCGCCGCACGTTCCAGGCGGCGCCCAGCAGCAGCACGAAGGCGGCCAGCACGCCGGCCAGCGCGGCGCTGTTGAGCGCGGCCACGCGCGCCTGGGACGTATTGGTCAGCAGGGTCAGGTCCCAGTCGGTGCCCGGCAAGGCCAGGTGCTGGGCCAGCATCGGCGGGCCCTGGCGCAGCCGCACCAGCGCGTCGCCACCCTGCGACGGGCCATTGGCCAGCGGCCGCATCGTGCTGAGCGCCAGTTGGGGCAGCGGCGCGCGGTTGTATTGCAGGCTGCGGTCCAGCCGCGCGCGCTGTTCGTCCGACAGCGGCCGCAGGGCCGCGAGCTTCCACGACGGATCCGATGCCAGGATCACCACGCCGTTCTCGTCGGCCAGCAGCATCTGGCTGTCGTTGCCCTGCCAGCGGTTTTCCAGCGGTTCCAGCCCGATCTTGACCACGGCCACCCCCACGGGGTGATCGCGGTCGCCCAGCGGGGCCGACAGGTAGTACCCCGACTCGCTGCGCGTGGTGCCCACGCCGTAGAAGCGGCCCAGCTGGCCCTCGATGGCGGTGCGGAAGTACGGGCGGAAGCTCAGGTCTTCGCCCAGATAGCTGTCCGGCCGCTGGAAGTTGCTGGTGGCCAGCACCTTGCCGCGCGCGTCGAGCAGGTAGATGACCCGGGTGCCGGCGCGGCCGTTCAGGGCCGCCAGGTAGGCGTTGGCCTGCGACACGCGCTCGGGCGAGCCGGGATGGCGCAACAGGGCGTCGATGCGCGCGTCCAGCGACAGCAGGCTCGGCACGTAGTCGTAACGGGCCAGTTCGCTTTCCAGCGCCTGGGCGTACAGCCGCATCTGCACCTGGCCGCGCTCGGCCTGGCGGGTCAGCGCGGCATCGTAGGTATAGCGATAGCCCAGCCAGCCGGCCCCGGTGACCAGCACGGCCAGCGCGAGCAGGGCGACGAAGGGGGCAATGCGGCGCCAGGGCGAGAGGGACGCCCGGTCGCCGTCGGAGGGGGACACGATCATGCGGATTCGGGAATGCGGACGCTGCCGTGTGGCGTATCGGGCGGGTTTTGTGATCGGAGAACCACTCGCGAAATGCCCGGTGCGGTTCGGCAAGGCGACGTTTTACCACAGCCGGCGGTGCGGCCGTCCGAAGCGGCGCCCGGCGGGTTCACCCGTTCGGGTCACGATGCCTGCCGCCGCGCCCGTATCCGTAAACGCAAAAAGGCCCGGCTGCCTGATCGGCAGCCGGGCCCCTGGCACGCCTCCAGCCAGCTTACTTGCTGGCCAGGGCCTGAACGGGTGTCAGGCCGGCGTCGTCAGCCGAGGTATCTGCCTCGTCAGACAGTTCCGGCGCGCCAATCGCGTTCTCGCTTTTGGCGACAACGGTTGTGGCAATGGCGTTGCCAAGCACATTGGTCACGGTGCGGCCCATGTCCAGGACATGGTCGATGCCCAGCACCAGCAGGATGCCGGCCTCGGGCAGGCCGAACATCGGCAGCACGGCGGCCACCACCACCAGCGATGCGCGCGGCACGCCGGCGATGCCCTTGCTGGTCACCAGCAGCACCAGCAGCATCGTGATCTGCTGCGACAGCGACAACTGGATACCGTACACCTGCGCCACGAACAGCGCGGCGAACGACGTGTACATGATCGAGCCGTCCAGGTTGAACGAATAGCCCAGCGGCAGCACGAAATTGGTGATGCGGCTCTTCACGCCGAAGCGGTTCAGCTGGTCGATGACCTTCGGATAGGCCGATTCGCTGCTGGCCGTGGCAAAGCCGATCATCAGCGGCGCGCGCAGCTGGCGGATCAGCTTGAAGATGTCGCGGCCCAGGAAGTAGTAGCCCCCGGCGATCAGCGCGATCCACAGCAGCGCCAGCGACAGGTACACGCTGCCCAGCAGCTTGGCGTACACCACCAGCACGCCCAGGCCCTGCGAGGTGATCACCGCCGCCACGGCGCCGAACACGCCCAGCGGCGCGAACGCCATCACGTAGTTGGTGACCTTCAGCATGATGTGGCCCAGGCCGTCGATGGCGGCCAGCACGGGCTTGCCCACGCCGTCCTTGAGCGTGCCCAGCGCGAAGCCGAAGAACAGCGAGAACACCACGATCTGCAGTACCTCGTTGGTGGCCATGGCCTCGACGAAGCTCTTCGGGAACATGTGGGCGACGAAGTCGCGCAGGTTCAGGGCGCCGGTCTTCAGGTTCGACGCGGCGTCGGCGGCCGGCAGCGGCAGGTTCATGCCATGGCCCGGGGCCAGCACGTTGGCCATCAGCAGGCCCAGCAGCAGCGACGTGATCGACGCGGCCATGAACCACGCCATGGCCTTCAGGCCGATCCGGCCGACGGTCTTGCCGTCGCCCATGCTGGCAATGCCCGACACCAGCGTGGCGAACACCAGCGGGCCGATGATCATCTTGATCATCCGCAGGAACACGTCGGTCAGGATCGACAGGTGATCGGCGATCGACTTGGCCGTGGCCGCGTCGGGCGCCATGTTATGCGCGGCACTGCCGACGATCACGCCGAGCAGCATCGCAACAAAAATCAGGGTCGGTAGTCGTTTTGTCATCGTGGGTACATCCTCCTTTGTGCCGGACCGGGCGCACGAACGACCCTGGGGGAGGGCTGCGCTGCCGGGCCGGATGTCGTACGGCGGCGGCTAGATTGCACGAGCCGTGCCAGCCCGGTTGCAACTGGATACAGATGTAAAACGATGAATACAAAGGGATTTTTGAAGCGGCGCCGGCGCACTGTTCGGAAATCCGGACGCCGAACGCAAAACGCCGTCCGGATTTCCGAACGGCGTTGAAGGGGAATGTGGTGTCGGGCGCATGCTGCACTGCGCAAGACCTGCGCCGTGCGCGCTCCGGATCAGGCCGGCAGGCCCTCGCAGGTGTCGAGAAAGGCTTCCAGCGGCATCGGCTTGCCGATGGCGTAGCCCTGCGCGTAGTCCACCCCGATGGCCCGCAGCGTATGGAGCGTGCCTTCGTCCTCGACCCATTCGGCCACGGTGCGCACACCCAGGCGATGGCCGATGTCGTTGATCGAGCTGACGATCTCGCGGTCCACGGCATTTTTGGCGAGATTGCGAATAAAGCTGCCGTCGATCTTGAGATAGTCCACCGGGAACTGCTTCAGGTAGGCGAACGACGACAGGCCGGCGCCGAAATCGTCCAGCGCGACGGTGCAGCCCGCGCTGCGCATGTCGGCCACCACGCGGCTGGCGGCGGTCATGTTGTTGATCAGCGCGGTCTCGGTGATTTCCAGCCGGATGCGGTCGGCCGGCAGGGCCGAGTCTTCCAGTGCGGCGTGCAGGAAGGGCAGCAGGAACGGCTCGCCCAGCGAGTTGGCCGACAGGTTGATCGACACCGACAGCCCCGGCACGCTGGCCAGGCGGTCGCCGTACTGCTGCAGCACGTTGCGGATCACCCAGCGGTCGATATGGCCCATCAGGTCGTAGCGTTCGGCAGCCGGGATGAACGCGCCCGGCATGATGAGCGTGCCCTGTTCGTCCACCATCCGCACCAGGATTTCCACGTGGCGCGAATCGTCCTGGCCCGGACGCAGCGAGCGGATTTCCTGCGCGTACAGCCGGAAGCGGTTGGCTTCCAGCGCCGAATGGATGCCGGCGGCCACCTCCAGTTCGCGATGATGGCGGCGTGCGTCGCTTTCGTCACGGCGATAGACCGACACGCGGTTGCGGCCGGCGGCCTTGGCGGCGTAGCAGGCCACGTCGGCACGGCTCATCAGTTCGCTGACAGGCGGCACGTCGCTATCGATGGCGGCGATGCCGATGCTGGCGCCCACATCGTAGACGCGGCCGTTCCACGGAAAGCGCCGCTCGCGCACGGCGTCGATCACTTTCATGCAGACCTGCTCGGCGTGTTCGATGCTGCAGTCCTTGAGCAGCAGCGCGAATTCGTCGCCGCCCAGGCGCGCCAGCAGGTCGTCCGGCCGCACCTGGTGGCGGATCACGTAGCCCAGTTCGCGCAGCAGCACGTCGCCGGCACCATGGCCGGCCGTGTCGTTGACGATCTTGAAGCGGTCCAGGTCGATAAAGCAGAGCGCGGCGCGATGGCCGTGCAGCCGGGCGCTCTCGCAGGCTTCGCGCAGGCGCTTTTCGAACCAGGCGCGGTTGGGCAGGCCGGTCAGCGCGTCGTGCGTGGCCGAGTGGGCCAGTTCGCGCTGCAGCGCCCGCGACGTGGTGATGTCCTGGAACACCAGCACGGCGCCCAGCACGCTGCCGTCGTTGGCCAGCACGGGCGCGGCCGAATCCTGCACGTCATGGCGTTCGCCGGTCAGGCTCTGCAGCACCGCGCCTTCCTGAAGGTAGGCCGGCCGCAGCGTTTCCAGGCATTGCTCGACCGGGCTGGGGATGACCAGGTCGGTGTCTTCGTCGACGATCCGGAACACCTGGTCCAGCGGCTGGCCCATGGCGGCGTCCAGGCTCCAGCCGGTCAGCTGCTCGGCAATCGGGTTCATGAAGGTCACGCGCATGACGCGGTCGGTGCAGATCACGGCATCGCCAATCGAGCGCAGCGTGATGTGCAGGCGTTCCTTTTCCTCGAACAGCGCCCGGTTCAGGTTGCGCTGCTCGGTGATGTCCCAGTTGGTGCCCACCAGCGCCCGCGTCGTGTCGTCCTCGTGGCGCGAAATGGTGGCCATGGCGCGCACGTGGCGGATCTCGCCGGTGGGCCGCACCACGCGGTATTCGGTGTCGAAGCGCCGCACGCCACGGATGGCCTGGCGCATTTCGGTGCTGACGCGGCTCACGTCCTCGGGGTGGACCATCGCGATCCACTGGGCCAGCGTGGGCGGCCCCAGCTCGGGAGCGGTGCCGTGCAGCGCGTGCATGCGGGTGTCCCAGGTTATGGCCGCCTGCGTGAAATCCCATTCCCAGATGCCCACGCCGCCCGCTTCCACGGCCAGCTGGGTGCGGCGCGTCAGCTGTTCCAGCTGTTCCTGCGCCAGCTTGCGCGTGTGGATGTCTTCCACCTGTGCGATGAAATGGTCGGGCTGCCCGGTGTTGTCGTCGCGCACCAGCGACACCGCCAGCAGCGTCCACAGGTAATGCCCGCTCTTGTGGCGGTAGCGTTTTTCCAGACGATAGGAGTCGATCTCGCCGGCCAATAGCCGTTCTACGAGCCTGAGGTCGGCTGCGAGGTCGTCGGGGTGGGTCATCAGCTGGAACGGCAGGTCGCGCAGTTCGTCGGCGCTGTAGCCCAGCAGGTCGACCATGGCGTGATTGACCATCTGCCAGCGCCCGTCCATGCCCACCAGCGCCATGCCGATGGCCGAGTGCTCCAGCGCCTGGCGAAAGCGCCGCTCGCTGCTGCGCAGTTCCAGCCGACCCTTGCGGTTCTGCTCGGTCATGAACGCGATGCAGACCGGGAACACCATCAGCAGCGCCCCCGACAGCGGCACCGAGCGCGAAGCCAGGAATTCCGTGCCCGAGACCAGCCCGATGCATTCGGCGGCCACTGCCGACAGCAGCGTAAGCAGCGCCGTGGCAAACGGGTTGCTGGCCAGCGCGACGATGACCAGCGGCAGCGACATCACCACGAACGGGTCGTGCCCGGCGCGGATGGCGCCCGCGCCGATGGCCACGCACAGCGCGAACAGCCCGGTCAGGCGCAGCAGCATCGGGCGCTGGCAGGTGGCCCGCACGCGCTCGCGCGACAGCGACACCATCAGCGGCAGCAGCATCACCATGCCGATGGCGCCGGCATTCCACCAGTTCCACCAGACCTTGGGAAACGGCGTGCCATAGCGCGCCGAGATGACCGAGGCGCCCAGCAGCCCGCTCAGGGCCGGCCCGACGGTCGACGCAATGCCGAGCGTCAGCGCGAAAGTCGTCAGTTGGCCGGGACGGGCCAGCGCCTGGCGGCCTACCATGACCTGCAGCAGCACGGCCGACCCGGCCAGTTCGGCCAGGTTGGCGGCCGACAGCAGCAGCGCGGCGCCCAGCGGATGGCCGGCGACGACCACGTCGGCGGCGATGTTGGAGGCCAGCATGGTTGCCAGCAGCGCCGGCGCCTCGCGGGTGGGGCGGTGCAGGAGCATGCCCAGGCCAAAGGCGTTGGCCAGCCACACGGCCGCCGCGTGGCCCGGCATGCGCGCCAGCCACAGGCCGGCCAGCGCCAGCAAGAAGTAGCCCGCAGCCGCCAGCAGCAGCGGGCGCCAGTTGCCGAGGCGTGCCATGGGCGGAAGGTTCGAAGGGGGCGCGGCCCTGTCAGGCGTCATCAGTTTCGGGTTTCCTGGGGCGCGCCTGGCGCGCCGAAAGCCATGCCGGCAGGAATGCAATGGCCGCACCCTGCCCAGCGTAGGTGGCACTGTAGTCGCGCCAGGCGGAATCTGACGGCCGGGATAGGGGCATCTGCATGGCTTTGTTGGGACTGGCGCCGCAGGCCGAAAGCTGGTATGGCGGGCGGCGCCTTGCGGCGTGGGCGGCGCCTGGCGGAGGAATCGTGGCGATTACCTGAGGCGTAATCGTGCTGCGGCCGGCGGGCATCCATGATGAGGCCATGACGTGATCCACCCCTGCAGGTCCTCAACCACAAGGAGAAATGCCATGACCGCCGCCATCGCCCCGAACGCCAGCGCCGCCACGACCGACCTGGCAGAACTGGCCGACCGTTACCTGGCCGCCTGGAACGAAACTGACGCCGTCCGCCGCCGCGCCCTGATCGGCCGGACCTGGACCGAGTCGGCCGTGTACGTGGACCCGCTGATGCGCGGCGACGGCCACGCCGGCATCGACGCCATGATTGCCGGCGTGCAAGCCCGCTTCCCCGGCTTCGTGTTCCGCCGCGTATCGCCGGTGGACGCCCACGGCGCCAACCTGCGCTTTACCTGGGAACTGGGCCCGGCCGGCGAAGCCGCGCTGGTGGTGGGCACCGACTTTGCCACGATTGCGGACGATGGCCGCCTGGCCGGCATGACCGGCTTTATCGACCGCGCCCCGGCCGGGCTGGCGGCCTGACCGCCGCGCGTATCCCCCGGGCTGGCGGCGCCGGCGCAGCTTCTGTACGATCCCGCACGGAACACGAAGCGCGCGCCCGTTTCAATCGGGTGGCGCAACCTGCGCTTTCTCGATGGCCGCTCACGGGGGATACCCATGGACGTCAAGCGATTCTTCCGCATTGCCAGCTCCGCGCTGGTTGCCTTCGTGGTGTTCGTGGTGCTGGCCGTGGGCAGCACGTACTGGTGGGGCGGGCGCAAGCTCCAGCGCAAGATCGACGTGGCCGTGCAGCCGGTGACGATCCCGACCGACGCCATGGCCATCGCCCATGGCAAGTATCTGTTTGAGTCGCGCGGGTGCGCGGACTGTCACGGCGGCAAGGGCAACGGCCGCCAGGTGTTCGATGAATCCAACGGATTCCGGGTATTCGCCCCGGACCTGACCCGGGCCAACCCCGATATCGCCAGGTTCCAGCCCCAGGACTGGGACCGTGCCATCCGGCATGGCGTGGCGCCATCGGGCCGGCCGCTGCTGGTGATGCCCAGCGAGGATTACAACCGGCTGTCCAACGAAGACTTCGGCGCGCTGGTGGCCTATGTCCAGAGCCTGCCGCCCGGCCCGGGCCGGCCCGGCGAGGTGCACTTGCCATGGTTCATCCGGGGCATGTATGGCGCCGGCGTGATCAAGGACGCCGCCGAGAAGATCGACCACAGCCTGCCGCCCGCCGCGCCGGTGGTGGCCGCCGTGAACGCGCAGTACGGCGCGTACGTGGCCAATTCGTGCAAGGGCTGCCACGGGGCGGAACTGCGCGGCGGCCATATCCCCGGCGCGCCGCCCGACTGGCCGCCCGCCGCCAACCTGCAGCCGGGCGGGGCGATCAAGCACTACCCCGCGGCCGAGCAGTTCGTGGCGATGATGCGCACCGGCAAGCGGCCCGACGGCACCGACGTCAGCCGCGTGATGCCGTTCACCGCCTTCGCCAAAATGAACGACACCGACCTGCAGGCGCTATATCTGTTCCTGAGCCAGAAATAATCCCGGTTATGGTGCTCACAGCATGATGTGAGCGGGACTGCGCAAGCTTTTCATATTTCTACTATGCTCCACGGGTTCGCCGGGTGGCCAGGGATCGTTTTTGCCATTGGCCTGGCGTGACGCGCGAATAACCGACTGGGCCAAGCACCCAAGGAGCATCCCCAAATGACGACCCTCACCCTCAACGGCAAGACCGTGGAGGTGGACGCCGATCCGTCCACGCCACTGTTGTGGGCCCTGCGCGACAACCTCGGCATGACCGGCACCAAGTTCGGTTGTGGCATGGCCGCGTGCGGCGCCTGCACCGTCCATATCAACGGCCAGGCCACGCGCAGCTGCGTGATGCCGATCTCGGCCACGGCCGGCAGCAAGATCAGCACGATTGAAAGCATGGGCGACGACCCGGTCGGCAAGGCCGTGCTGGCGGCATGGCTCAAGCACGACGTGGCCCAGTGCGGCTACTGCCAGAACGGCCAGGTGATGAGCGCCGTGGGTCTGCTGCGCAGCAAGCCGAGGCCCACCGATGCCGACATCGATCAGGCCATGGCCGGCAACGTCTGCCGCTGCGGCACCTATCAACGGATTCGCGCGGCGATCAAGGACGCCTCGCGCGCCATCGCCGTCAAGGCATAAGGGGCTGCCATGCGTATTCGAGGTATCGAGGCCCTGGCGGGCGGCAGCGGCGCGCCCGCTGCGCAACCGGAAGCGGCAGCCACGCTGTCGCGGCGCAGCTTTCTGAAGATGTCGGGCCTGGCGGGCAGCGGGTTTGCGCTCGGCATCGTCGGCGTGGATGCCGCGCTGGCCCAGCAGGCGCCGGCCAAGCCGGTGGCGCCGCCGCAGGCATTCCTGACGATCGCGCCGGACAACACGGTGACCATCGCCGTGAACCGGCTGGAATTCGGCCAGGGCGTGCATACGGCGCTGCCGATGGCGCTGGCCGAGGAACTGGACGTCGACTGGAAGAACGTGCGTGCCATCCTGGCCCCGGCCGGCGATGCGTACAAGGATCCGATGTTCGGTATCCAGATGACCGGCGGCTCGACGGCGCTGAACCACTCGTTCGAGCAGTACCGCGAACTGGGCGCGCGGGCACGGGCCATGCTGATCGGCGCCGCCGCGCAGAAGTGGGAGGTCGATCCGGCCAGCTGCACCGCGTCGATGGGCGTGGTCACGTCGGGCAACAACCGCGCCACTTACGGCGAACTGGCGCAGGCGGCCATGGGCCTGCCGGTGCCGGCCCAGGTCAGGCTCAAGGACCCGGCGCAGTTCCGCATCGTCGGCAAGCCCACGCCGCGCCTGGACGCCGCATCTAAGCTGCACGGCGACCCGGTGTTCGGCATGGACGTCCGGCTCAAGGACATGATGGTGGCCGTGGTGGCTCACCCGCCGCGCTTTGGCGGCAAGGTCAAGTCGTTCAACGCAGACCGCGCACGCAAGATCAAGGGCGTGGCCGATGTGATGCTGGTGAACACCGATCGCGGCGGTTCGGGCGTGGCGGTGGTGGCCGACGGCTACTGGCCGGCCAAGACCGCGCGCGACGCGCTGGACATCGTCTGGGAAGACGCCGGATCGACGGTCAGCACCGCCGCGCTTTTCGACCAGTTCAGCAAGCTGGCCGCGCAGCCGGGCATCGTGGCCAGGCCGCTCGAAGGCGGCAATATCGACACGGCGCTGTCGGGCGCGGCCAAGGTCATCGACGCCGAGTATCGCGTGCCTTACCTGGCCCACGCGCCGATGGAGCCGCTGAACTGCACGCTGCAGCCCGAGGTGGCCGGCAACAAGGTGACCGCCGTGAAGGTGTGGGTGGGCTCGCAGTTCCAGACCATCGACCAGGGCGCCATCGCGCGCACGCTGCAACTGTCGCCGGAAAAGGTCACGCTGAACACGATGATGGCCGGCGGTGGCTTCGGCCGCCGCGCCGTGCCGACGTCGGATTACCTCGTGGAATCGGCCAACGTGCTGCGCGCCTGGGTGGCCAATGGCCATACCGAGCCCATCAAGGTGATGTGGAGCCGCGAGGACGACATCAAGGGCGGCTACTACCGTCCGCTGCACGTCCATCGCGCCCGTATCGGCGTGGACGCCCAGGGCAAGGTCGTTGGCTGGCAGCACACCATCGTCGGCCAGTCGATCATCACGGGCACGCCGTTCGAGCCGATGATGGTCAAGAACGGCGTCGACGCCACGATGACCGAAGGCATCGTCGAGAACGACTACGACCTGCCGCTGCAGGTGCACGTGCATCATCCGAAGGTGGATGTGCCGGTGCTGTGGTGGCGCTCGGTGGGCAACACCCATACGGCATTCGTCAAGGAAACGCTGGCCGACGAAATGGCCACGGCCGCGAAGCAGGACCCCGTGGCCTGGCGCCTGGCGCGTCTGGACGAAAAGAAGCACGCGCGCCATCGCGCCGCGCTGCAGCTGGCCGTGGACAAGTCCGGCTACGGCAAGAAAAAGCTGCCGAAGGGACATGCCTGGGGCGTGTCCGTGCACGAGTCGTTCGGCTCGGTGGTGGCGTATATCGTCGACGTATCGGTGGTGAAGGGCGAGCCGCGCGTGCATCGCGTGACGGCCGGCGTGCATGCGAACCGCGTGGTCAATCCGCTGACCGCCGAGGCGCAGGTCCAGGGCGGCTGCGTGTTCGGGCTGTCGATGATCAAGCCGGGCTTTGCCATCGAGATGGAAAACGGCATGGTCAAGAACAGCAACTTCCCCGACTATCCGCCGCCGCGCATGCCTGACGCGCCGGTGGTGGACGTGTTCTTCGTGCCGTCGAACGACAACCCGACCGGCCTCGGCGAACCGGGCACGCCCGGCATTGCCCCTGCCGTGGCCAACGCGCTGTTCCGCCTCACGGGCAAGCGCCAGCGTCAGTTGCCGTTCGTGACGGCCTGATGGCGGTTGGCTGCTGAAGGCCCGCTTCCCTCTCCCGCGACGCGGGAGAGGGAGCAAAACCGGCGCTGCTCACCGCCTCACCGCCTCACCGCCGCTCCCCATCCTCCGCATTGCGCCACGCCTGCACGAACTTGCGCAGGTCGCCGGCCGACGCGTCGGTGATCGCCACGTAGCGCATGCCGCCGGCCGTCCAGCTTTCCAGCTGGTATCCCTGCCGGACCCGTTCTCCCACCCCGGCGCCTGTGCCCGGCAGCACGAAGACGTCCACCGGATGCTGGCGGCGCTGATAGACCAGCACGGCCACGCGCTGCCCGTCGACAAAGTCCACCCGGCCACCGACCAGCGGAAAACCGGCCGAAGCCAGGTCGCGTACATCGGGCGCGTAGTCGATGCGGCCGTTGAACCACGGCTTGACCGTGTGCTGGTCGGTCGAGACCACGTCGCTGGCCCGGTTCGAGATCAGTCCGCGCACATGGCTGGCGACGATGCTGCTGGCCAGCAGGTCGTCCGGCGACGGCCCGGTGTTGTACTGAAACAGGCTCAGGCCCACGGCGGCTGCCGTCACGGCGGCCAGCGCGGCATTGACGGGGGGCGACCATGCGAACCAGCGGCGCCAGCCGGCCGGTGCGTCGGATGAAGGATCGGCGAGCGCGCTCTCGGCGGGTTCGGGCAGGGCGTCGAGAATGCGGGCGCGCAGTTCGGCCGGGGCGCGGTGATAGGTGGCACCGCGCCGCGTGGCACGATGCAGCGCCTGCAGGTGGCTCAGCGCCTCCACGCAGCCGTCGCAGTCTTCGAGATGCCGTTCCAGTCGGACGCTGTCGGCCGCGCCCACCTCGCCGTCGGCGGTGGCCTGCAGCAGGTGGCGGGCTTCATTGCAATCCATGGCGCCGGTCTCCTGCGGGGGGAATGGGGTCGTCGGGGTTCAGGCCGGTGGCGGCCGGCAAGCCGGTGGCCGCCTGCTGCGGCGTGCCGTCGCGCAGCGCCACCACGGCGGCGGCGAGCATGCGGCGGCCGCGCGCCAGCCGTGACATCACGGTGCCTACCGGAATGTCGGCAATGCGCGCGATGTCGCGATAGTGCAGTTCCTCCAGTTCGCGTAACACCAGCACCTCCCGAAACGCCACCGGCAGCCGCTCCAGCGCCGCGTGGACCAGCCGCACGTCTTCGTCGCGCAGCAGCCACTGCTCCGGATCGCCGGGCGCGCCGTGCCAGTCGGGCAGGTCGGCATCGAGCAGCGATTCGTCGTAGCCCGTTTCCGCAGCCGCGCGCCGCTTCTGCCAGGTGGTGAACCACGTGTTGCGCACGATGGCCAGCAGCCAGGGCCGGGCCTGGTCGCCCCGGAAGCCGCCGAACAGCCGGAACGCGCGCAGGAAGGCCTCCTGCACCACGTCGTCGGCATCGCCCGCATTGCCACACAGCCAGCGGGCGAGGTTGTACGCGGCATCCAGGTGCGGCAGCACCAGCGTGTCGAATCTGCGGCGCGTGTTGGCGGCGTCCAAGTCAGTCCTCAAGGGGCGGATCGGCAGGGCACTGCGGCATGGGGCGTCTCCCGTGTATTACCGGCGCTGGGCCGATTCTATTCCCGCCGGCCGACGCGCGCCAACGGGGTAGACCCGCAGGGAATAATCGCCGGGCCGCCCCGGTATGACAGTCACCATCCACCCAAACGGAGACGGTCATGAATGGAAACTGGAGCCGGCGCGACATCCTGCGCCTGGCAGGTGCGGCCGGCGGCGCCGTGTTCGCATCGGCCCTGCCGGGCTGGGCAGCCGGGCGCGATGACGACTTCGTGTTCGTCCAGCTGTCCGATGCGCACTGGGGGTTCGAGGGGCCGCCCAATCCCGATGCGCGCGGCACGTTGCCCAAGGCCGTGGCGGCGGTCAACGCATTGCCGCAGCCGCCCGATTTCGTGATGTTCACGGGCGACCTGACCCACACGACCGACGATCCGTCCGAGCGCCGCCGCCGCATGCGCGAATTCCGCGACATCATCGCCCCGCTGCGCGCCGGGGCCGTCTACCTGATGCCGGGCGAGCACGATGCCAGCCTGGACAACGGCGCGGCCTACCAGGAGCTGTTCGGGCCCACGCACTACACGTTCGACCACAAGGGCCTGCACGCGATCGTGCTGGACAACGTGTCAGACCCGGCCGGGCAGGTGGGCGAGGCCCAGCTTGCGTGGCTGGCCGCCGACCTCGCGAAGCAGCCGCGCGACGCGCGTATCGTGCTCTTCACGCACCGGCCGCTGTTCGACCTCTATCCGCAATGGGACTGGGCCACGCGCGACGGCGCCAAGGTAATCGACCAGCTGATGCCGTACCGGAACGTGACGGTGTTTTACGGGCACATCCACCAGGAACATCACCGCATGACCGGGCATATCGCGCACCATGCGGCGCGCTCGCTGATGTTCCCGCTGCCGGTGGCGGGATCGCAGCCACGCCGCCTGCCGGTGCCTTGGGACGCCGCGCATCCGTACCAGGGTCTTGGCTGGCGCGAGGTGAACGCCACGGCGTCGCCGGGCAAGGATGCATTCAAGCTGGCCGAGCAGCCGGTGATCGGGAGGGCGTGATGACGAACCATCCGACCGATCCGGCCGATCGCCCCGTGGTCGCGGGCCGGCGCCGGATGCTGGCACAGGTCATGGGCCTGATGCTGGCCGCCGCCGTCGTGCCGGTGATGGGCGGGGCCGCCGCGCCGCGCGTGATTCCGATGCGCGCGCGGCGCTTCGTGTTCATCCCCGACAAGTTGACGCTCAAGCCCGGCGAGACCGTGGTGCTGGCGGTGACCGCCGAGGACGTCGTCATGGGCTTCTCTGCACCGGATTTCTCGGTCCGTGCCGACCTGCCGCCGGGCAAAGCGGTGGAGGTCAGGCTGACCGCACCGAAGGCGCGCGGCACCTACACCTTCCTGTGCGACATCTTCTGCGGCTCGGGCCACGAGACCATGAGCGGCACGATCAGCGTGGCGTAGCGCAGCCATACACGCGAAGGGGAAGGGAAGCCATCCGGGGCGGCGCCGCCCAGGCCGATATCCACCGCCCGATGCCTGCCGTAGCCGTGCCGACCACCACCCCCGGCGGCACGGGCGGGATGGCGCGGGCGCGGGAGCCGGTACAGCCCCCGGGCGGCCACCAGCACGACGACGATGGCCAGCGCCACGGCCGGCGGCGAGGCTAGACAATCGCGGACATGGGTTCGACATCCATCACTTGACTCGACAAGGATAGTTCGCGCACCTTACCGGCGACATGCGGGGATACGCCGGGCCTATTCCTGTTTATTTCAGCGTACGATGCCAGCGCAGTCGTGCATCATCGGGCTTGCGGCCAACTTCTCTCAGGCAGACCACCATGGAAACCCAGGAAAGCACCCTGACCCTCGCATTGCTGACGGTGCCGGCCCGCGCGGCCATCTGCCGTGCCTTGCTGGAAGCCGACGAAGATTGCCTGCCCGCCATTGCGCTGGCCGAGGTGTCCGGCGTGACACTGCGCCGCGCCGCCCACCATTTCCAGGAGATGGTCCAGGCCGAGGTGCTGGCCCTGGTCATCCGCGACCACCAGGTCTGCTATTCGCTCAAGGCCCGCCGCGCGGTGCGTGAGGCGCTGGAATTCGTCGATCGCAGCGGCCTGAACTGACTGTGCCGTTTCAGGCGCTTTTTTAAGGCGCCGGTCAACTGGCCGGCGTGGTTCGCCGTTCATTCAGGGCGACCGGCCTTTGCCGGGTGCGCCTTGCATCAGGAATCCACCGTGAAATTCTCGAACCGGATCGTGACGCTGCCGCTGTGGGCGATCCTGTATTTCGTCTTTGGCTACGCGTCGCACAAGATCAACGGGCCGTTCTCGGCCACCGGCTATATCTGGCTGCCGGCCGGCGTGACCGTGGCCGCCTTCATGCTGGCGCCCGCCCGCCGCTGGGTGGAACTGGGGCTGGCGTTCCTGGCCGCGCAGATGCTGCTGGGCGTGGTGGAAGGACGCGAGGCGTTCCGCATGCTGCTGTTCTCGCTGGACGAGATCGGCTTTGCGGCGCTGGCCGTGGCACTGGTCCACATGATGCGGTTCTCGCTCGAAGGACTGGCCTTCCTGCGCGGCGTGCTGGTGGCCGCGGTGGTCAGCAGCGTGGGCGGCGCGGTGTTCGGGGCGGGCTGGTTCTGGCTGTTCCTGGACGTGCCGTTCTGGGCTACGGCCAAGGTCTGGGCCGCCGCCGACTTCGTGGGTGTGCTGATCGTCACGCCGGTGTTCGCGGGCTGGGCGCGCTTCAGCGCGGCCCGTTCCGGCGGCCGGCGCCGGGGCGAATTCCTGGCCGGCATCGCCGCGCTGCTGGCCGTGCTGGTGACCGCCGCAGTCGTGTTCGACGGCACCCGCATCGTGCAGCTGTCGTTGGACGTGGCCTATGCGCTGACCTATATCCCGCTGTTCTTCGTGGCGATCGCGGCGCTGCTGCTGGGCGGGCGGGGCGGATCGGTGGCGGTGGCGCTGCTGTCGGCGCTGGTACTGGTCAACACCGCCCAGGGAGATGGCCCGTTCGCCGACACGGCGGTCTACCACGGCAATTCGCTGCTGGTGGCCCAGCTCTACCTGGCCGTGGCCGCGCTGCTCACGCTGCTGATCAGCACGCTGCGCACCGCCCGCGAGCAGCTGCACGAGGCCGCGGCGAGCCGCCAGAACGACGTGGAGCTGGCCCTGGCCGCCAGCGGGCAACTGGTCTACAACCTCGACCCGCATAGCGGCCGGCTGCGCTGGAGCGGCAGTGTCGAACAGGCGTTTGGCGTGGTCGAGCCGGCCTTCTCCACGCTGGACGACGTGCTGGCCTGCGTGCATCCCGACGACCGTGCCGAGGTGCGCCGGCGCTGGCTGCGCGAAAGCGATGGCGAGGTGCGCGGCGATCTGACGTTCCGGCTGCTGCTGCCGGTGGGCGCCACCACCACGGTGGTGGACATGAGCGGCCCGCTGCTGGACGGCGACGACTCCGTGGCGCTGATCGCCGGAGCCTGGCGCATCGTCGCCAGCCACGATACCGAGGGGCGGCGGGCGGCATGACGACCGAACAGGCGCCGCGCGTCGGGGCCTTGCTGATCCACGGCCTGGGCGGCACCCAGTACGACCTCGGACCGATGCACAAGGTGCTGCGGCGCGGCGGCATGGAAACCCACGCCGTCACGCTGCCCGGCCACGGCGGTACGCCCGAGGACCTGCTGCACGTGCGGGCCGAGCAGTGGATCGAGTCGGTCACGCAGGCTTACGACACGCTGGTGGACCAGTACGACACGTTCCACGTGATCGGCATGTGCATGGGCGCGCTGCTGGCGGTGGCGCTGGCCGAACGGCGCCAGCACAGCAAGGGCAAGCTCGTGGCGCTGTCCGCGCCGGTCTATATCGACGGCTGGTCAACCCCGCCGTACCGCTGGCTGCGGCACGTGGTCTACCACCTGCCCGTGCTGCCGGGCCGCATCAAGGTCGAGGAAAACGAGCCGTTCGGCATCAAGAACGATCTGGTGCGCGCCATCGTCAAGGCCAAGTTCGAGCGCGGCGACAACTTCCACTATCGCTGGGTGCCGCTGACCTGCATCCGCCAGGTGGATCGCCTGCGGCGCTGGGTGCTCGATGGCGCACGGCGCGTGCGCTGTCCGACGCTGGTGGTGCATGCGCGCGAGGACGAACTGACGTCGGTGCGCTCGGCCGACTTCCTGCTGGCGAACGTGCCGCAGGTGCAAGGTGTGGTGGTCGAGAACAGCTACCACATGATCTGCGTGGACAACGACCGCGAGCAGGTGATGGCCAGCGTGGCCGGATTCCTCGGGCTGGATGCCGCCGCGGGGCGCGTGCGGACGCGCCGCGCCGTGGAGGCGCCGATGGCCGTAGAGGCCGTGCAGGCGCTGGTGCAGGATTACCTGGCCGCGCTGACCTCGCGCCATTTCGAGGCGATCTATCCGCAGCTCGATCCGGCCATCGTCTGGCGGCATGTGGGCGATCACCCGCTGGCGGGCGAGTATGGCGACCGCGATGCCGTGATCGGCCTGTTCCAGCGTCTGGCGCAACTGGCCGGCGACACGATCCGCATCGACGTGGCGGGCGCGCCGCGCATCGACGGGCAGACCGTGGAGGTGGATATCGGCGTGTCCTATCTGTTCGACGGCACGCCGATGCAGGGCCATGGCACCCAGACGCTGCAGCTGCGCAATGGCCGCATCGCCGCCGTCGAATACCGCTCGGCGATGGCGGTCGTCGGCCCGGCGGCGCTGGCCGGCCAGGGGGTCTGAACCCGCCGGCCGGCGCCCGTCAGAACACGCGGCCCAGCTGCAGGTAGATGTTCCAGACGCCCGCCGGGGCCGCCGCGAAGCCGAAGTAGAGCGGCCCGATCACACTGTTTCCCCCGATGAACGCGCTGGCGCTGGACTTGTACGGGCCGCTGCCGAAGTTGCGTCGTCGTAGCCAGACATCGCCGATTTCGAGGCTGGTGCCGAAGACCGTGCTGCGCAGCCCGGGCAGCGTGAACTCACGCAGTTCGTTCAGATAGGTCAGCCGCCCATACAGCAGGTAGTTGCCCGAGAACTGGTCCGGCGCATAGGCGGACAGCCGCTGGAAGCCGCCCAGCGTGAAGCCCAGGCCGCCGCTGACGCTGTTGTTCGAGCGGTGGTCGTTGTACGTCATGGCACCTTCGGCGGCGAGGTTCAGCGTGTGGCGGCCGTAGCTGCCGGCCCACAGCGCCTTGGCGTGGACGTCGTCGAAGCTGTTGTCGGCGCCGCCGAACGACAGCTGGTTGACCGCGTACAGGTAATAGCCCTTGCGCGGGAAGAGCGGGTCGTCGAGCTGGTCGATGGTCAACTGGGCGCGCACCACCGGCTGGCGCACCCGGGCACTGAACCGGCCGTTGGGCGCGCCGGCCAGCAGGTAGTCGGAGTCATAGCGCACCTGCTGATAGTTCGCGCCGAGGCGGAACTCGCCCAGGCGGCCAATCGGCAGGCCGAAGTCGATGCCGGCCTGGGCGGTGTCCACGCGCACGGCGGTCAGCGGCGTGGCATTGCGCTTGTCGCCGTTGTCCGGATAGATGTCCACGTGCTTGCGGGCATATTCCAGATAGGGCGCGATATAGAAGCCCAGCCGGTCGAATACGGGCTGGCGCAGTTCGGTATGCCATTTCGCCTGGTTGCTGCCCAGCACGATGTCGTTGCGCCATTCGAGCCCGCCCTGCGTGAGCCACGGGTAGCGGTGGCCGAGCTGCAGGTTGAAGGCGCCCTTGCCGTCGAACGTGGTGGACAGGCCGAAGCCGAACAGCAGGAACTGCGGGCCCCATGACTTTTCGTGCGCATCGACCTTGAGCACCGAGCGGCCATTCTCGGTCACCAGTTCCTGCGTCACGCTCTCGAAATCGCCACTGGTCGACAACTGGGTCAGGTCGTGGTTGACGGCGGCCGTGTCGTAGCGGTCGCCCTCGCGCACACGCAGGTACCGGCGCACGTACGACGCTGGAATGCGGCCCGAGGTGTGGACCTCGATCGCGTCGACACGGCGGAGTTCCGCGGTGGCAACGTGCGTGGCTCGCGACGCGATGTACTGGTCCCAGGCCTCGCGCGGCAGGGCCAGCCCGGCCAGCCGGGGCGCAATGGCGCCGGCTGCGGCATAGCCCAGCCCGATACCGTCGCCGGCGTGCGAGAAATCGGTGAAGGACAGCTTGCCCAGATCGGGCTCCAGGAGCACGTCGCGCGGGCCCAGCAGCGCCTTTTGCGCTGCCACGTTCTGGTTGGTCAGGATCGTCACCATCTGCTGGGTGACGGCCGCGGGGGAGTCCAGCGTGGCCGGATCGTCCAGCGGCGTGGCCACGTTGACGGCGATCACGATGTCGGCGCCCATGTCGCGCGCCATCTGTACCGGCAGGTTGCTGACCAGCCCGCCATCGACCAGCGTGCGCCCGTCCACCGCGAACGGCGCGAACAGGCCGGGCACGGCGGCGCTGGCGCGGATCGCGCGGGGCAGTGAGCCGTGGTCCAGCACCACGGGCGCGCCGGTGCCAAGATCGGTGGCGATCGTGCGGAACGGCACGGGCAGGGTATTGAAGTCGATGTCGCCGGGCCAGGCCGACGTCCAGTCCTGCAGCAGCGTCAGCAGCTTGTTGCCCTGCACCAGGCCAATCGGCAGCTTGACGCCATCCTTGCCAAGCCCCGCCGAAATGCCGATCGGATACTGGAAGCTGTCCTCCCGGAGCGTCTGCGGCAGTTGCGCGCGCTCGTTGCGGTCGAACACGATGTCGCTGAGGTTGACCCGGGACAGCCGGGTTTCCAGCTCGTCGGCGCCGATGCCGCTCGCGTACAGCCCGCCGACCACGGCCCCCATGCTGGTCGCGGCAATGCAATCCACGGGAACATGCATCCGCTCCAGCGCCTTGAGCACCCCGATATGGGCGTAGCCGCGCGCGCCGCCGCCGGACAGCACCAGGCCGATGCGCGGCCGGGCCGCCGGGACGCCATTGGCGCCATCGAGCCCATTGGCCGGGTCGGCGCCGCATGCCGCATGGACGTGCTGCCAGGACAACAAACCGACCAGGAACAGACCGAACAGGACAGCCCACCCCGGCGGGGCGCGGTGCGGCGCAATGGGTTGGCGAAACATGACGGTCAATTCGGTAAGGGCGGACAACGGTGGAGAACCCGTCTGCCAACGTCGCAGCGGGACTTTTCGTGGACATTGTCAGGGGATGCGGCCAGAAAGTGGCGATCTGGCGCCGAGAGAGGAAAAAAACCACCGGGTACGGGAAAACCCCCATTCAGCCCGCGTCTTGAAAACGAAATACCCCGTCCCTATAATTAGCACTCGCTGGGGGAGAGTGCTAACAGCCAGTTGGCGCCCGCCCCTGCGGTATACCCAAAAACCTGATGGCCGTTGCCAACCCGGTGCCGTGCACCCCTGATAACGGCTGTTTTGTGAATTAAAACTCACTTTTTTTGTATTTAGGAGTCCGTATGAACCTGCGTCCTCTGCACGACCGTGTGATCGTGAAGCGTCTGGACAATGAAACGAAGACCGCTTCCGGCATCGTGATTCCCGACAATGCAGCCGAAAAGCCGGATCAAGGCGAAGTGCTCGCCATTGGCCCGGGCAAGAAGGATGACAAGGGCAACAACATTGCCCTCGACGTGAAGGTGGGCGACCGCGTGCTGTTCGGCAAGTATGCCGGCCAGGGCGTGAAGGTGGATGGCCAGGAGCTGCTGGTCATGCGCGAAGAAGACATCATGGCTGTCGTCAACAAGTAATCGACGCCCGTCCTTCCAGACACACCCAGATTCCTGACCGCTCAGCCCGATGCGCGGGGCGGTCTTCCCAGATTCGGAGATTCAGAACATGGCAGCAAAAGACGTAGTGTTCGGCGACGCCGCACGTGCCAAGATGGTTGAAGGCGTGAACATTCTCGCCAACGCAGTGAAGGTGACGCTCGGCCCGAAGGGCCGTAACGTGGTGCTGGAGCGCAGCTTCGGCGGCCCGACGGTGACCAAGGACGGCGTGTCCGTGGCCAAGGAAATCGAGCTGAAGGACAAGCTGCAGAACATGGGCGCCCAGATGGTCAAGGAAGTGGCTTCCAAGACCAGCGACAACGCCGGTGACGGTACCACCACCGCTACGGTTCTGGCCCAGTCGATCGTCCGCGAAGGCATGAAGTTCGTCGCCGCCGGCATGAACCCGATGGACCTGAAGCGCGGCATCGACAAGGCCGTCGGTTCGGCCGTGGAAGAGCTGAAGAAGCTGAGCAAGCCGACCACGACCAGCAAGGAAATCGCCCAGGTTGGCGCGATCTCGGCCAACAGCGACGCCTCGATCGGCGAGCGCATCGCCGAAGCCATGGACAAGGTCGGCAAGGAAGGCGTGATCACGGTTGAAGACGGCAAGTCGCTGGCCGACGAGCTGGAAGTCGTGGAAGGCATGCAGTTCGACCGCGGCTACCTGTCGCCGTACTTCATCAACAACCCGGAAAAGCAGGTTGTTCAGCTGGACAACCCGTTCGTTCTGCTGTTCGACAAGAAGGTTTCGAACATCCGTGACCTGCTGCCGGTGCTGGAGCAAGTGGCCAAGGCTGGCCGCCCGCTGCTGATCATCGCCGAAGACGTGGAAGGCGAAGCCCTGGCCACGCTGGTGGTGAACAACATCCGTGGCATCCTGAAGACCGCCGCCGTGAAGGCTCCGGGCTTCGGCGACCGCCGCAAGGCCATGCTGGAAGACATCGCCATCCTGACGGGCGGCACGGTGATCGCCGAGGAAATCGGTCTGACGCTGGAAAAGGCCACGCTGCAGGACCTGGGCCAGGCCAAGCGCATCGAGATCGGCAAGGAAAACACCATCATCATCGACGGCGCCGGTGACGCAGCTGCGATCGAAGGCCGCGTGAAGCAGATCCGCGCCCAGATCGAAGAAGCGACTTCGGACTACGACCGCGAGAAGCTGCAAGAGCGCGTGGCCAAGCTGGCCGGCGGTGTTGCCGTGATCAAGGTTGGCGCTGCCACCGAAGTCGAAATGAAGGAAAAGAAGGCCCGCGTGGAAGATGCACTGCACGCTACCCGCGCTGCCGTGGAAGAAGGTATCGTCCCCGGCGGTGGTGTGGCCCTGCTGCGCGCCCGGGCTGCCATCTCGGCTCTGCAAGGCGACAACCCCGACCAGAACGCCGGTATCAAGATCGTGCTGCGCGCCATGGAAGAGCCGCTGCGCCAGATCGTGCTGAACGCTGGTGAAGAAGCTTCGGTCGTGGTGGCCAAGGTTATCGAAGGCAAGGGTAACTACGGTTACAACGCCGCTTCGGGCGAGTACGGCGACCTGGTGGAAATGGGCGTGCTGGACCCGACCAAGGTGACCCGCACCGCGCTGCAGAACGCTGCTTCGGTGGCTTCGCTGATGCTGACGACCGACTGCGCTGTTGCCGAAACGCCGAAGGAAGAGTCGGCTCCGGCAATGCCGGGCGGCATGGGCGGCATGGGCGGCATGGACGGCATGATGTAAATCACGCCGGACTGCCGGGCCAGACGGCCTGACTGTCAAAAAAAACCCCCGAGGGCTCGCGCCCTCGGGGGTTTTTGTTTGTGGAGCCGTCAGTGAGCGCGGGCTGCAATCGCGTGCGCAGCGTCTTGCCGCTGACGTAAGGACGAAAGCAATTCCGCCTTCAGCCATTGCATTGCTGTGCCGGTCGATACGGCAGCGTGCCGTTGCCACACGCCGGCGCGCGCAATGCCGGCGTTGGGAAGTAGGGGAGCCGCGGCAAGTGCGAGCAGCACCCGCCGGCGTGAGCGGTTCGCTTTTGTCGTGGGTGTCACGGGCTGGGCTGTATCCATGATCAGACGGCTCCGGGTCGCAGGCGGATGGAATCGATCAGCCTGTCCCATAACTCCAGCGCTTCCTCGTCGCTGGAGAACGATTCGTTATTGGTTTTGTAGACGCTCTCGATGACGTCGAGCTCGGCATTCAGCTGTGGCTCCGCGAGCGAATGCGCTTTGCCGGAGGCTTCCCATTTGAAGGCGTATAGCCGCTTTCCCTTCTCCGTCCCCGCGATGAGGATCTCGTCGGCCTCGATGGGGCCAACGGGCCGCGCACGGTTGCGCAGTTGATGCATCCCGGCAATCGAGCCCAGCAAGCTGGTCAGCAAGCCGCCGGCCCGCTTGCGCAGGCTGGGCTCTACGCGATATTGAGCGAAGGCCGACACCTGGATCCATGCGTCGGGCTTGTTGGGGAGCTTGATGGTCAGGGACCAGCTTTCGCGGTTGAAAAGGCTGTCTTCCAATATGATGCTGCTCGCCACAAAGCCTTTTCGCCGCGGCACCGATGCGCCATCCACCGGCCGCAATTTGTCGGCAATCTCCGCGCAAAGCGCCAATTGCGAGTCGAGACGGTCGTTCGAAACTTCCCTGAGATAGGCTACAGTCCGGCCGCCAACACGGAAGTACGAATCGAATTGATACATGATCGTGCCCCCCGGCCGATTCCATGACACCAGTGTGACGCCCCGATTGGTTATATGGTCCACTCGCTGAACGAACAGACTGCCGTATTGCTCGTGTGGAGCAGCACGCAGGGCCTGCTCACGCTGGTTGATCATGGCGTCATACGCCATGTCTGTGCGGATGTCGTTGCGGAAAACTAGAGGGTCGGTGTTGTACCTCCATTGAGGCACGAGGGTTGCATCTTCCGGCACGTCCACGAGGTGTCGGCCGATGGGCACGGTTCTCCAGCTTGGGGTCATGCGGACTCCTGTTCGAGCAACGGATACCATTGGGCGTCCTGAGAGATCTTGATGATTGCGTAGAGGGTGGCGTATAACGCTCGTTCATCCTTATAGCTATCCTGGTGGTCATAGCCGAACGCGCGATTCTTTTTGCCGGGATTGCCGTGCCGGTCGATACGGCAGCGTGCCGTTGCCACACGCCGGCCTGCGCAATGCCGGCGTTGGGAAGCAGGGGAGCCGAGGCAAGTGCGAGCAGCACCCGCCGGCGTGAGCGGTTCGCTTTTGTCGTGGGTGTCACGGGCTGGGCTGTATCCATGATCAGACGGCTCCGGGTCGCAGGCGGATGGAATCGATCAGCCTGTCCCATAACTCCAGCGCTTCCTCGTCGCTGGAGAACGATTCGTTATTGGTTTTGTAGACGCTCTCGATGACGTCGAGCTCGGCATTCAGCTGTGGCTCCGCGAGCGAATGCGCTTTGCCGGAGGCTTCCCATTTGAAGGCGTATAGCCGCTTTCCCTTCTCCGTCCCCGCGATGAGGATCTCGTCGGCCTCGATGGGGCCAACGGGCCGCGCACGGTTGCGCAGTTGATGCATCCCGGCAATCGAGCCCAGCAAGCTGGTCAGCAAGCCGCCGGCCCGCTTGCGCAGGCTGGGCTCTACGCGATATTGAGCGAAGGCCGACACCTGGATCCATGCGTCGGGCTTGTTGGGGAGCTTGATGGTCAGGGACCAGCTTTCGCGGTTGAATCGGGTGTCTTCCAATATGACGCTGCCCGCCACGAAGCCTTTTCGCCGGGGCACCGACGCGCCATCCACCGGCCGCAACCTATCGGCAATCTCCGCGCAAAGCTTCAGCTGAGAGTCGCGACGGTCGTTCGACACTCTCATCAGATACGACAATGTCCGGCCCCCAATGCGGAAGTATGAGTCGAACTGGTACATGATCGTGCCGCCCGGACGATTCCAGGAAACCAATGTCACGCCGCGATGGGCCGAGTGGTCCACTCGTTGAACGAACAGACTGCCGTATTGCTCGTGTGGGGCAGCACGCAGGGCCTGCTCACGTTGGTGGATCATGGCGTCATACGCCACATCTGTACGAATGTCGTCGCGAAATGCGAGTGGGTTGTTATTGAATCTCCACTGAGGAACAATCACGGCATTGTCGGGCACATCTACCAAATGACGGCCGATGGCCATAGTCGTCGAGCTGCTCATGCGGACTCCTGTTCAAACGTCGGATACGAGTCGGCACAATGAGTCGAGATCGAAGTGGACGGTGTAGTGCCCGTCCTGCGTCAGGTAGGCATACTTGTATTGGCCCGGCGTGGTAACGCGACCGCTCAGCGTGCCGGCGATGCGCGGCCATTTGGCTTCGTCGACCGGCAGGCGGAAGCGCCGGTCCGACGGAATCGCCTGATAGGTATTCCGATAAGCCTGATCGCGGGTGCCCGTGTGGATGACTTCGGTGATGACCTGGCCGTTCGGCGCATCCGGCAGGGTCGTATCCATGCGCAGGATGCGCGCCGGGCGCAACGCCAGCACGTTGCTTTCGCCCTGATAGACGACCTGCCCGGCGATGGCCGCCTCGTGGCGCAGCAACGCCTCCCACTTCGCGCCGGCCATATCCAGATGATGCGTGCCATGGATGTATGGCTCGCCATAAGTCGTCCGATCCTTGTATGCAATGTTGGCGTCGGCCATGAGCCGCTCGTAGGCGTGGGCCGGGTTGTAGTCCGATGCCAGGACCGATCTGGCGACGGTTTTCGTATTGGTACGAATCGAAAAGACGGCTTCAGTGCCTGACTCCAGCCCTGCCGTCTCGCGATAGGGCACCCGCAGTTCGGGCTGATAGATGTAATGGTCGATGTCGTCACCGAACACCACAATTTCGCCAAATTTCCCCGGCGCGAAGTAGCAATACA